>Ga0111538_10003992_pt1 | contig 20550 bp, 18 predicted proteins | sample SoiMethybrSBSTD1_FD_79669 | JGI IMG/M metagenome (GOLD analysis project Ga0111538, IMG submission 79669) | Bulk soil microbial communities from a Populus tree surrounding site in Tennessee, USA - Soil MetaG P. TD hybrid SBSTD1 (version 2)... | ecosystem: Environmental > Terrestrial > Soil >... | reverse complement strand
CAATGATCTGCCCCGTATGGATCTTTTCTCCGAGTATCCAGTGTGCCTGCAGAATAGTGCTTACCGGTCCGATCCCCGAGATGATCGCTACATTATTCGATCCTATTTTAGATAACCCGGCAGACAACATAAAAGTAGGAATCACCGTAGCCATTATAGCTAGTAATAACCCGTATGTCCACATTCCCTTTGCCTGCACCACACCGGAAAAATCGCCAAGAAGAATGAAGTGAATAAACAGCACTGCGGTTGCCACAAGCATTGAATATGCGGCAAATTTTGCGGCACCGATGAAAGGGATCACTTTTCCACTTCCTGAAATATAAATGGCATAAGTAACCGAACATGCAAAGATCAAAAAGCTTCCCCAGAAGAAATAAGGATTGGTAGTATCGATCTTCATTTCGTTGAAATATGCGATGGCAATGCCGGCATAGGTAAGGAATAATGCAAGCATCTGTGTTCGGGTAATGGTCTGTTTAAAAAATACCCTGTTGATGATCAGCACAAAAGTGGGGTAGAGGAACAGGATCAACCGTTCAAGTCCTGCAGAAATATATTGCAGCCCGGTAAAATCAAAATAAGCGCTCAGGTAATATCCTGAAATGCCGAGCACCAGTAATTGCAGCCATTGCTTTCCTGTCATCCTTACATTTCCTGCTTTATTACTGATCAGGAATGCTGCGACAAGAAAAAATGGCAATGAGAACACCATGCGCAGCACCAGCAGGGTAAGTGCGTCAATCCCGGTATCTGCAAATGCTTTTTTTACGATGATGGCCTTTGTGGAGAAGAGGATGGCCCCTATAATAGTAATAAAGAATCCAATGAATTTATTCATACTACACCGACACATTAAACTCCCTCAAACATTCATTAAGGCTCGTTTTAAGGTCAGTGGAAGATTTTCTCTGCCCGATGATCAGCGCGCAGCTTACCGAATACTCGCCCGCTGGGAATTGCTTTTTATAACTACCTGGTATCACTACACTTCTTGAAGGAACACGCCCTTTATATTCAACAGGAGAACTGCCGCTTACATCAATGATCTTGGTACTCTTTGTAAGCACAACATTTGCTCCAAGCACCACTTCCTTTTCGAGATGTACGCCCTCCACAACAATAGAACGGCTTCCGATAAAGCTTCCATCTTCAATGATAACAGGACTTGCTTGCAAGGGCTCGAGAACGCCGCCAATACCAACACCGCCGCTCAGGTGTACACCCTTGCCGATCTGTGCGCAGCTGCCCACTGTTGCCCAGGTATCCACCATAGTTCCTTCATCTACATATGCTCCAATATTTACATACGATGGCATCAGCACTACATTTTTTGCAAGGAAAGCGCCGTAACGTGCAACAGCATGCGGAACTGCACGAACTCCCAGTTCTTTGTAATTGGATTTCAGCAGCATTTTATCGTACCATTCAAAGGGTGTAACATTCCATGTCTGCATGGGTTGTATCGCGAAATACATTAGTATGGCCTGCTTCACCCATTCATTTACTACCCATCCGTCGGCTGATGGAGAAGCAACGCGAACCCTCCCCTTATCTGTTTCTTCAATAACTGCCCTTACGGCTTCCGCATAAGTTTTTTCTTTTAGTAATTCCCTGTTCCCCCAGGCCTCAGCGATCAATGGTTGCCATTCCATGAAAATTATTTTTTTTGCAAACATACTGTATGCTCCTGACTAATATTACCATCTTGCTCCATACCTGTACATTTGATGAAATTTTTAATAATGCCGGAGTTTGAAATGGACATCGAACATTGCCTGGTAGTGCTGAATGAAGGTGGCACGATTCTTTATCCTACTGATACTATTTGGGGTATAGGTTGTGACGCAACAAATAATGAAGCTGTTCAGAAAATATACAAACTGAAAGAACGCCCCCCGAAGAAAAGCATGATCGTATTGCTTGCAGATGAAAAAGATATTATTAAATACATTGCAAATCCCGATCCGAGGGTTTTTGATTACCTGAAAACCGTGCAGAAGCCTACAACAATTGTATATGAAGGGGCAATAGGACTTGCTCCTGATCTTATCCAGGAAGATGGTTCGATCGCGATACGCATTGTACAGGATAAATTCTGCAGACACTTGCTGAAAAGGTTCAGAAAACCGATAGTGTCCACATCTGCAAATTTATCAGGTGAAGTAACCCCTGGCATATTTAGTGAAATACTCAACCCGGTACGCACTGGTGTTGATTATGTAGTACACTACAGGCAGGAGGATGATAAACCCTCCCAATCTTCTTCCGTTGTAAAATTGAACCGCGACGGCACCATTAACATAATCCGTGAATAGATATGCCTGGAAAATTCCTGATCATTCAAACAGCTTTCATTGGTGATGTAGTACTCGCAACTTCCATTATTGAAAATATTCACGCTGCATATCCTGACGCGGAAATTGATTTTTTAGTAAGACTTGGAAATGAATCGCTGCTCAGGGGCCATCCTTATATCAGGAAAGTGCTGATATGGAATAAAAAAGAAAAAAAGATGCAGCATCTTTTCAGGATGCTTAAGGTCATCAGGAAAGAAAAGTACGATAAGGTGATCAATGTTCAACGTTACGCCGCTACGGGAATACTTACTGCTTTTTCTGGTGCAAAAGAGAAAATTGGTTTTGATAAAAATCCCTTTTCATTTATGTTTTCCAGGAAGATCGTACACCGTTTCAGCGGATTGCATGAAATTGAAAGAAACCATTTGCTTATCAGTCATTTCATTGATGCCCCCGCTATGCGTCCACGCCTTTATCCTTCTCCTCAGGATGAAGAAATGATCCAAAAATATACCGGGCATCCTTTTATTACCATATCTCCGGCATCCGTATGGTTCACCAAACAGTATCCGCCGCTGAAATGGGCGGCATTCATGAATAAACTTTCCGACCACTATACGATTTACCTGGTGGGCGGTCCTGATGACAGATCGTTGAGCGAAGCGATCATCCAGATGACCAATACTAAGTCACCTGTTGATCTTTGTGGTGAATTATCTTTTCTTCAGTCTGCCGCATTGATGAATTATGCTCACATGAATTTTGTGAATGATTCTGCACCTATGCATTTTGCTTCAGCGATGAACGCTCCGGTTGCGGCGGTATATTGTTCTACCGTTCCGGAATTTGGATACGGTCCTTTATCGGATATAAAATATATTATTCAGCGCCACGAATCATTGTATTGCAGGCCATGCGGATTGCATGGATTTGCTACGTGCCCGGAGGGGCATTTTAAATGCGCGCTGGAGATAGAGGATGAGCAACTACTGAAAATAGTGAATAGTGAGTAGTCAGAAGGTAAAAAATGCTCTTTTCTCACACCACTCACCACTCGCCACTCACTATCTTTGCCCCAATGGACATCCACTGCACAGAAAAGGAATTATTTGTCTTCAACAAAATAGCGCATACCGCACAGGAACTGCAGATGCCTTGCTATGTCATTGGAGGTTTTGTCCGTGATAAAATAATCGGCCGCCGCACAAAAGATGCCGACATAGTATGTGTTGGCGATGGAATTGAACTGGCACACGAAGTAGCAAAACGCTTCAAACCCTTTCCAAAAGTTTCACATTTTAAAACATATGGAACCGCACAACTGAAAATTGATGATTGGGAAATTGAATTCGTGGGAGCGAGGAAAGAAAGTTATGGATATCACAGCCGCAACCCGGAGGTTAAACCGGGAACACTGAAAGATGACCAGTTGCGTCGCGATTTCACAATTAACGCATTGGCGATAAGCCTGAACAAAGAGGACCAGGGAAAACTGATCGATCCGTTCAATGGACTGCATGATCTTGAACATAAAATAATTAAAACACCGCTTGATCCTTCGGGTACCTTTAGCGATGATCCATTGCGCATGATGCGTGCCATAAGATTCTCGTCACAACTGAATTTTACTATTGAAGAATCAACATTCCTGGCTATTAAGCTGAATGCTGAAAGGATAAGGATCATATCACAGGAGCGGATCACTGAAGAATTAAATAAAATATTACTCAGCGAAAAACCGTCTGTGGGTCTAGGCCTGCTATACACGAGCGGATTAATGCATATTATTTTTCCAAAGCTTGTGGATCTCGCGGGTGCTGAATATATCGATGGTCATGGCCACAAGGATAATTTTTATCATACTCTCCAGGTGGTAGATAACATAGCGGAAAATACTGATGATCTGTGGCTCCGCTGGGCGGCTTTGCTGCATGATATCGGTAAGCCCGCAACTAAAAAATTCGAGCAGGGACACGGATGGACGTTTCACGGTCATGAAGTAACAGGAGCGAGGATGGTGTCGAAGATCTTTACTCATTTCCGTTTACCGCTGAACGAGAAGATGAAGTTTGTTAAGAAACTGGTGGAAATGCATTTGAGGCCGATCAGTCTTACCAAAGAAAATATAACTGATTCGGCTATACGAAGACTGCTTTTCGATGCGGGTGAAGACATTGAACCCCTCATGACACTTTGCAGGGCCGACATCACCTCGAAAAATAAACTTAAAGTAAAACGTTATCTTGAAAATTTCGCTTTTGTTGAACAGCGCCTGAAAGAAGTGGAAGAAAGCGACCGCCTTCGCAACTGGCAACCACCAATTTCAGGGGAAGTGATCATGAAGATTTTTGGACTGAAACCCGGCAAAGAGGTGGGTATTTTAAAAAATGCGATTCGTGAAGCCATCCTCGATGGAGAAATTGGCAACAATTATGATGACGCGTATGATCTGCTCATGAAAAAGGCAGAAGAATTGAATCTCAAACCTGCCAGCCCGATCAGTTAAATTACTTATTTTTGAAACCTAACAAATAAGAAAGCAGTTCATGGCTATATTGAAGTTCAGGGTGTATTTTGAAGAGGACGACAGCATTTACCGGGATGTCGCAATTAAGCATACGCAATCATTCACAGATCTGCATGGGATAATACTAAAAGCTTACGAATTTGATTCGAAGCACCAGGCTACTTTTTACAGGAGCAATGACACCTGGCAGAGAGGAAGAGAAATATCACTCGAAAAATACGACCGCAATTATAAGGTTCCGCCATTGCTGATGAAGGATACTACGATCGGTTCAGAGATCAGGGATCCTAACCAGAAGTTCGTATACTTATACGACTTTGCAAAAAACTGGTCTTTCCTTGTTGAGCTCATCAATGTATCAAAAGAAGAAAGCTCAAAACTTGAATATCCCGGTGTAGTAAGAAGGGAAGGCATCGGCCCTTCGCAATACGGTGTAAAGGGACTTGTAGGCGACAAGCTTACCGAAGTAGAAGAAAAGTATGATCTTACCCGCGGTGCGGAAGGGTTTGGTGTGGAAGGAGAAGGTTCCGATGAGGATGACTTTTCTGCTCCCGCAGAAGAGCCTGGTGAAAGCACAGAAGATGAATAGTTGTGAATACAAAAACCGTTATACTTATAACCGGTCCTACCGCTTCGGGTAAAACTTCACTTGCTTTAAGCATAGCTACGCATTACAAAACGGCAATTATTTCAGCAGACTCCCGCCAGTGTTTTATTGAAATGAATATTGGTGTAGCTAAACCTTCAGCGCACGAGCTCGAAGCTGTTCCGCATCATTTCATTAATTCACATTCCATTCACCAGGAAGTAAATGCCGCAACTTTTGCGCTGTATGCCAATGAAGCTGCGGAAAAGATTTTTGAGAAGAATGATGTGCTTGTTATGGTAGGTGGAACAGGACTATATATCAGATCATTTTTGGAAGGGCTGGATGATATACCTGAGGTTTCAGCTGATATAAGAGAAAACATATTAAAACAATACGAGCAGCAAGGATTGCAATGGTTACAGGAAGAAGTGCGTGCAAATGATCCTGAATTTTTTTTGAAAGGGGAGATAAAAAATCCCCAACGGTTAATGCGGGCGCTCGAAGTGAAGTTGGGTACAGGCAGATCCATAAAAGATTTTCATAGTAAAGTTCTTGCTGGTGGAGTTGCTGAAAAATATAAAGTCGTAAAGTATGCCATTGATATTTCGAGGGAACAGCTTTATGATAATATCAATAGCAGAGTAGATATGATGATGCAGAATGGATTGCTTGAAGAAGTGAAGGCATTGGTTCCTTACAGAAATTTAAATGCTTTGCAGACGGTTGGGTATACTGAATTGTTCGATCACCTCGATGGAAAATTATCTTTGAATGAAGCTGTGGAAAAAATAAAGCAGAATACAAGAAATTATGCGAAACGGCAGATGACCTGGTTCAGGAAAGAAAAGGGAATTCAATGGATTAAGGATTTTAGAATACTACCTTAATTAAATATCCCCGCGCCGGGGGGTGGACCCTAAAACTTAAACCCAACAGTCAGTATCAAACTTCCATTATTATCCTTCACAACAGCAAAAGTATTCGGCTTATCAGCGAGCCTGTAAGGGAAATTCACATCTTTATTCAACCCAAGCACATAAGTGGCATCAATAAAGACTCCTTTGTTGCGGTAACCTAATCCTCCGCTTACATTCATTTTATGAGCCTTCAGCTGTTTATCATCATAAGGACTTCCATAATAAGAAAATCCCAGCCTGGTCATCACAGTATTAAATTTCATTTCACCACCAACCCTGAAATTAAACGCGCCCTTGTATGAAACTTTTACGCCTTCATTTACGGCATCATAATATTCTGTGTCTCCATCCTGGTCTGCAGAATGAAATCTCGACGAACGGTGGGTTATATATTCTATGTCAGCTGTAATAAATCCTTTTTGATGAGAAACATCTTCAATTGCGCCAATTACATATGATCCGCTCACGAGAAACTTCCATGGAGAAAAATAATCATACCTGAATTCAGGAACATTATATCCAAACTGTGAATAGATAGTGTCTTCGTTCGCAAAACTTTTTGGGCCACTAGAAAGATAATTTTCCAGGTCTGCATCCATATAACCCGTTGTTTTTTCCTTTAATCCATACAACGTTGGAGTGTGGATAGCAAGTCCGGCCCTGAAACTTTCAGATGGCTTAAGAATAAAGCCTATTTTGGCATTGAAGCCAAATCCGCTTGCTTCATACACTTCATTGTATTTTGCGGAACTAAAATTGTTATCTGTATTGCCTGAGATATCAGTTTCAGTAATCAATGAAGTTCTTTCGTATTTCAAGACAGGAAATCCTAGGCTGCCGCCGATATACAATTTGTCATCCATGTTGGCCGCATAGGCTAAAGCAATTTCAGTAACTCCCCCTTTGCTTGTAATTTGTTTTTCCTGGTGCAGATTCATATCAGTTCCGTTGAGAATGGCATTTCTTTCCGGTAAACCAACTATCTGTGTTACGCCATTAGCGGTTAATGTATCTATGAGGTAGGTATAATTCGCGAGTTTCGTTCCATAGGAAAGCGGTGCACTGTACAGCACAGTATTGATAGGTAATCCTGAATTGGCGAACTCTTCAGCAAAACTTTCAGAAAAAGAACTAAAATCATTGTCTCCGCGGTAAAGGATGCTGTTGTTAAAATTCGCGGCTCTGTTAATGGCAATGCTGAATGCCTTGCTGCTCCATTTTGATTGCGGATTTGCCTGTCCGAAAACAAATCCTGTTGTACCGATATTGAACCGGGAATCTGAATTTGCTTTTGCGCTTGTTCCCCGGTATCCGCCCTCGCTTCCGAAAAAAGCGATTCCGGGAGTAAAAACAAACTCACTTGTTTTATAGGATCCTATGCCCGCAGGATTCACAAAAACTGAAGTGATTTCTCCTCCCAATGATCCCATTGCGCCGCCAATAGCCTGGTTCCTCGCTGTGCCATATGGAACGGTCCACGACATACGTATGGCGTCTTCAGGTATCTGTGCGCTCATCTGATTCGCGGTAACAACCGCGATGGTGAGTAAGAAAAGGTATTTTATCATCTCCTGTTGGGTCTGGATCCACTGCTGCCGCTGCTTCCTCCTGAGTTACTCGGACTGTAAGACGAATTGTTTGAACTGTTATTCGGTGTATATGTTCTTACCGGCCTGTCCTGTGAAGAAGGTTTGTAATAATCGTTGTTGCTTGAAGAACGGGGCGCTGTATTAAGCGTGCTGCTGGAGAAAACTCTCCTGAATGTATTACCCAATGTATTGTTGCCATGATTGTAACCACTGGCATTTTTGTACGGCCTCATTACCGACCGGGGGTTATTATAATTTCTGTTGTTATAAGAGTTGAGGTTGAAACCCCTGATCTTGCTATAACCTCCTGGGTCAGTTTTTGGATTCACTACGATAGCTTTCGGGTAATAAGGATTGTAACAGCTGTTCCAGTAGTAAGACGAACTGTATGGGTCATAAAAGCTGCCAAATCCAAGTCCGAAGCTGATTCCTGGCTGGTATCCGTAGCCCATGCTTCCGTAGCCGCCATAACCACCATAACCAAAGCTGCTGTAGGGATTGTAATAATTGTAATCATCGAAATATGACCACCTGGACCTGTTACGGACGCGCATCATCAGCCAGCGGTCGTCGGCAGTCGCGTAATCATTATAGCCATTGTAGGTTGGCTGGTTGTTATAACGCTTTACATCATTAGTTTCAACATAAGCCGCCTGTTCTTTTTTTCCGGGCGAGAAATATACATCATCAGGAGTTTGACCCGACCTGTACACAGAACAGCTGGTTAATGCTACTACAGCTGTTACCGCTGCAATTATTATTGACTTCATGGCAATGATGATTTTTATCGTTATGGACTAAGTTGCTACTTTTGCGTCCACCGTTGTAAAGTTACGGATAATAGACACCGTAAAAAAGAAAAGCATTGCACCCGATTTGTTAAAACCGGCACTGATTCTTCATACGGGAATTAAATCTTAAAGACAGCATCTAATAGAAATGAGTAAGGAAATTACACCCAGGAAAACGGATTATTCTCAATGGTATAATGATCTTGTGATCAAAGGCGATCTTGCAGACTATTCAGCAGTAAGGGGTTGCATGGTAATAAAACCATATGGCTTTGGTCTGTGGGAAAACATGCGCGACGTACTCGACAGAATGTTCAAGGACTCCGGTCATGTGAATGCATATTTTCCACTGTTTATTCCTAAAAGTTTTTTGAGTAAAGAAGCTGCACATGTAGAAGGTTTCGCCAAGGAATGCGCAGTGGTTACCCATTATCGTTTGAAGAACGATCCGGATGGCGGCGGCATAATAGTGGATCCTGAAGCAAAGCTCGAAGAGGAGCTGATCGTTCGCCCGACCAGTGAAACAATTATCTGGAATACCTATAAAACCTGGATTCAATCATACCGTGACCTGCCCCTCCTGATCAACCAGTGGGCGAACGTTGTTCGATGGGAAATGAGAACAAGATTATTTCTTCGTACAGCTGAATTTTTGTGGCAGGAAGGGCATACCGCCCATGCCACAGCGCAGGAGGCCATTGAAGAAGCAACCAGGATGCTCGATATATATGCCGATTTTGTGGAGAACTGGATGGCATTACCCGTCATAAAAGGTGTAAAAACTTTATCTGAAAGATTTGCAGGCGCAGTAGACACTTACTGTATCGAAGCGTTGATGCAGGATGGAAAGGCTCTGCAGGCGGGTACTTCGCATTTCCTCGGTCAGAATTTTGCGAAAGCCTTCGATGTTACTTTCTCTGATAAAAATAACAAGCTCGATTTTGTATGGGCCACCAGCTGGGGTGTAAGCACCCGGCTTGTGGGTGCATTGGTAATGGCGCATAGTGATGATGAGGGTCTTATTCTTCCACCTAAGATAGCGCCGATGCAGGTGGTGATCGTTCCGATATATAAAGGTGATGACCAGAAAAATGAAATTGATGCAAAAGCTAATGAACTAGTGAAGGAACTTAAAGCTAAAGGTATCAGGGTTAAATATGATAACAGCGACAACCAGCGTCCTGGCTGGAAATTCGCACAATACGAATTAAAAGGTGTGCCTGTTCGTGTGGCCTTAGGTGCCAGGGATCTTCAGAATAATATAGCCGAAGTTTCAAGAAGGGATACCCGGGAAAAGACAAATGTTTCAATGGATGGACTGCCGGGTCATATCATTTCATTGCTGGATGAAATTCAGCAGGGCATGTACCAGAAAGCACTTTCGTTCAGGGAACAGTGCATTAGCACAGTTGATACGTGGGATGATTTTGAAAAAGTACTGCAGGATAAGGGCGGATTTATTTCTGCGCATTGGGATGGTACGCCTGAAACAGAAGCGGCTATCAAGGAAAAAACAAAAGCTACGATTCGTTGCATACCCCTGAACAATCCAAAAGAAGAAGGCAAGTGCATTCTTACGGGTAAGCCGAGCAAGGAGAGGGTATTGTTTGCTATTGCCTATTAATAGGAATTCCTTACATTCAGCATACTCATCCCAAATATTTATATATGGACCAGCAAAACCAAAATCTTTTCGAACTGCAGCTCGATCACCCGAGCGCAGCCTATTTAGGAGAAGCTGCGAAGTGGGCAAAGTTTCTTGCCATTATCGGATTTATTTTTTGTGGGTTGATGATATTGGCTGCATTGTTTGCAGGATCGATCATGGGTGCTATGATGTCGTCAATGGGTGGAGGATCCGCCTCCATGTTTGGAAGTGGTTTCGTTACAGTGCTCTACCTGTGTCTTACTGCGATTTATTTTTTCCCATGCCTTTACCTTTTCAGATTTGCCTCCCAAATGCAGGATGCACTCCGCAGCAATGAACAGAACAAATTGCAGACTTCTTTCAAAAATCTGAAAGCATGTTTCCGTTTTATGGGAATTCTGTTTATTGTAATTATGAGCATCTATGTATTGATGATCATTTTCGTGATGGTAGCAGGTCTTGGAGGATTAATGTCATAATGTTTCCTACCTGGTAGAGTAGTAGTTGTAATCCAGCAGTAGCGTTTCGAGGAAATCAATAGCGTATTGGTCGGTTTCCATTTTAGTTTTCGACAGGATGCGCTGTGCTATCCTGTTGGCCAGTTCATGATCATTTTTTCTTTTCACTGTTACGATGATATTTTTCAGCGTATTGATGTCGCGGTCGCTGAGCTGCATCACCTGCGGATACCTGGGCTTATAGCTTTCACTCAGCTCCGTAAAAACAGTGTCCTGCCACGAGGTGCTGTTGCGGGTATCGATAAGAATGGTGCCTGCAACAATATCCCCGATGCGCTGCGATTTCTGTGTTAGCATTACGCTTGCAATACCCGAAAATACCAATGGGAGCGTCCACCATGGCATAACACCGGATACCGCAGCAATAAAAATCCAGTAAGGTAAATCAACCAGCCTGAACGACCACCTGATAAGGTATTGCCCGATGTTGGGTTGGCCGCCTTCTTCTGTGACTACCCTGCATTTCATAAGCCATTTACCGGGACTGCGGCCGTTCATCGTTACTTCGCTCACAAGGTGATAAAATAATACAGGGAGGCTCACAATTAGTCCTTTGATACTCCATGTATAGGTCCATACAAAAAAAGAATAGGTATTTAACAGAACAGCGAGTGCTTTGGTGAGCATCCAACATATGAATACATCGATCGTCCACGCCAGTAACCTCTGTGCGAATGGTGCCACCACAAATTCCACCTCGATATTATATCCCGTATCTAACTTTACCAGGGGCATAGGGAGTTAAAGATAATCTATTATATTAGTGCTTAATGCGTGAAGGACTTTTCATAAAAAAGAATATAGAAAAATGGAAAGGATACCAGTATGAATCTTCCACTAATCCTGATGAGATGGCGCAGGAGTTTACTGAGCTTGTCAACGATCTTGGTTATGCGAGAACATATTATCCCCAGAGTAAGGTTACGCAATACCTGAATGGTCTCGCTTCAAAAATCTACCTGGGCATATACAAAAACAAGCGGGAGGAAAGATCGAGGCTCATCACTTTCTGGACAACCGAACTACCCCTTGTAGTGCGCAAGCATCACAAAGCCCTGCTTTACTCATTCCTTATTTTTACAATTTTTGCACTGATGGCAGCTTTCTCAGCGGCCCAGGATCAAACATTTGTCAGAGGAATCCTTGGAGACGCCTATGTAGAAATGACCGAATCGAATATTGCTAAAGGAGATCCATTCGGGGTATATAAATCGAATGATCGCCTTACCATGTTTCTTACCATAGCGCTGAATAATATCAAGGTTGCTTTCATGGTTTTCCTTGGTGGTTTTTTTGCTTCCCTTGGAACCATATGGTTCTTATTTGAAAATGGAATGATGCTGGGATCTTTCCAGGCTTTTTTCTTTATGAAAAACCTGGGCTGGCAGTCTGTACTTGTGGTGTGGATTCATGGCACTCTTGAAATTTCAGCGATCATCATTGCAGGAGCTGCAGGATTTATTCTCGGTAACAGCCTTCTGTTTCCAAAAACATATAAAAGAATTGATTCTCTTAAAAGAGGAGCGCGGGATGGGATGAAACTTATGATAGGGCTTGTTCCTGTATTTATCGCGGCAGCATTTTTAGAAGGATTTATTACCAGGTATTCTACCATGCCGAAAGGTATCAGCATTACTATCCTGCTCTCATCGCTTGCTTTCATAATATGGTATTTTATTATCTGGCCGGTAAAGGTTCAGAAGAAGATGCAAAAAATGGCAGCACCTGCCGGCAAATTGTGACGTGATGAAGATGATTTTTTTTTGTTTGATGGTATTATTTATCTCTTATCCCTTTTCTACGCACTCCCAGGATAAGATCTCTTCTTATAAATTAAATGAAGTAAGAACAGTTCCTGATTCAGTAGTTGAAAAAATGAAGAAGGATAAAGATTTTGCGTATGCAAACGACATGTCTTACTGGGTTAGGCAGGCACCACGTGACAGAAACTGGCTCGACAGAATGATGTCTGCACTTTCACGAAGTGTTGCGTTGAAATTCATACTTTATGCAATGCTGATCGCTGCCATCATTTTCGGATTGTACCAGGTGATGGTGGTTAATAATTTCTTCATCCTCTCTCGCGCAAAAAAAACCAGGAATGCTAAAGGAGAAACAGTTGAAGTATCAGTCAATGAAAATCTCGATCAGAAAATAAATGAGGCAATAAACACTAAGAGTTACAGGCATGCGATCCGCTATATGTATCTCAAAACCCTGAAGGTACTGAGCGACAACAACCTGATCACTCTTCACTCAAAAAGTACTAACCAGGATTATGTCCGGCAGCTTTATAATTATGATAATCTCGGGGAATTCAGGCAGCTCACCCGTATTTATGAATATGTATGGTATGGTGAATTTGATCCGACAGAAATACAGTTCGATATCATTAAAACAAATTTTAACCGGTTTAACCAAAACAGTTGACGGGAAAATCTACATACCGGCTTATTGTTTTCTCATTGCTGATGGTTGCACTCACATCGTGCGGCAATGGACTGAACAAGAGACTTACGCTGTGGAGGAATGACAAAATTCCTTACGGAACTTATTATGCTTACAACAACCTTCAATATCTTTTTACCAATGCTGATATTGAAACGAACGACCAGTCGCCCAAAACATTTTACGAGCATGAAAATTCTTCGGCATATATTATCATCGGCCATTCTGTAAGGCCTGATGAAAATGAGCTGAAGGCAATACTGAACCACGCTATTGAAGGTAACCATGTTTTTATTTCAGCAATGGATATCGGTGAAAATCTGCTCGATAGTTTCAAGCTTAAAGTTTCTGAAACTTACCCGGATTATTTTCATGATTCGCTTACAGTTAGTGTACTTGATCCTATTTCAGACGATTCTCTAAAATTTACTTATCCTGGCGCCAGGCTCGACAACTATTTCACACAGATGGACAGCTCGGTGACCAATATATTGGGGCGCAACAAGAATGGTTTCGCCAACTTTGTAAAATTTACATACCAGGGTGGCGGTACGGTTATGATCCACCTGGCTCCGGGTGCGCTGACCAATTTTTTCCTGCTTCACAAACAAAATAAAAAGTATTATGACCTGGTTCTATCACCTATTCCCGACACAGTAGAAAATGTAATCTGGGATGATTATTACAGACACCATATGGATGGCAATGATTACGGAAGCAAGTCGGCATTTTCGAAACTGGCAACATTCCTGGAGAACGATGTGTTGCGCTGGGCATTCTGGTTAACGATATTATTATTCAGCATCATCTATTTATTCGAATCAAAAAGAAAACAGAGGATCATTCCTTCTATAAAAAAACTAAATAATACTTCACTCGATTTTGTTAAAACGATTGGGCGACTGTATTACCAACGAAAAGACAATAAAAATCTCGCTTCCAAGATCTCAACTCATTTCCTGGGACACGTGAGAACCACTTATAATATGTCGACCTCCCAGCTGGATGAAGATTTTGCGAACAGGCTGGCTTTCAAGAGCGGTTACCCGGTAACGTTAGTTCAAGAGGTGATCGATGACATCGGCAAAATGGAAGAATCGTATGTGGTAACCGATGAAGAATTACTCATATTTAGTGATAAAATAGATACTTTTATAAATAAAGCGTAGTATGGAAGAAAGCATATTCGAGCAACGAACGGACCTGAGCAGTTTTCAGCAATCAGTGCAGACACTTAAAGAGGAGATTGGAAAGGTTATTGTTGGACAGGAGCAGATGGTTGAGCTATTGCTCGCTGCGATGCTGGCAGATGGCCATGTGCTGATCGAGGGTGTACCTGGGGTTGCTAAAACGCTTACCGCCAAGCTGCTGAGTAAAAGTATATCAGTAGGATTTTCAAGGATACAGTTCACGCCCGATCTCATGCCCAGTGATGTAGTAGGTACATCAGTTTTTAATCCGAGAGAAAATACTTTTCATTTCAGGCAGGGCCCTATTTTCAGCAACATAATATTAATTGATGAAATCAACCGGGCACCGGCAAAAACACAGGCCGCATTATTCGAGGTAATGGAAGAAAGACAGGTGACCGTAGACGGAAATACTTTCCTTCTTGCAGCGCCATTTATTGTTGTAGCCACTCAAAATCCGGTGGAGCAGGAAGGAACTTATCATCTTCCTGAAGCACAGCTAGACAGGTTTTTATTCAAAATAAATGTGCTATATCCAACTGCAGCGCAGGAATTTGATATTGTAATGAATCATCACCGGACCAAACCTGGTGCGCAGATTGACATGGTACATTCAGTGATGTCGGCTACTGACCTTGAAAGCCTACGCGCTCAGGTGAGAAATATTCACGTGGAAGACAAACTGGTTACTTTCATCACTGAAATTGTCGGACGTACACGTGCGCATAAATCAATATACCTTGGGGCTTCGCCCCGTGCTTCAATCGGTATTCTCAACGGTGCTAAGTCGTTCGCCGCCATGCAGGGCAGGGATTTTGTAACTCCTGAAGACATAATTTATATCGCGCCTGCAGTGTTGAGGCACAGATTAACGCTGACCCCCGAAAAAGAAATGGAAGGAACGGATACCGATGAAGTGATCATCCAGATTATCCAGTCAATCGAAGTGCCCAGGTAAAAATTTACAGATGGATCTTTTCAGGCAATATTTGCAATCACTTTTTTTCAGCAAGCGTTTTTACTGGACTCTCGCATCCATCATTATTCTGTTTGTGTTCGCTTATTTTTCACAGATTCTTTTTATCATTGCGAGGATCGCCACTTTTGTTTTTTTTCTGCTGGTGATCATTGATTACATTGTTTTATACAGTAATAATGATGGCATTAAAGCGAAAAGGTTGTTACCTGAACGTCTCAGCAACGGAGATCAAAACAAGATACAGATCATTCTTTCAAATGATTATTCATTTCGTGCAGGGATAAAGATCATCGATGAATTGCCCATTCAGTTCCAGAAACGTGATTTTCTTTTACGTGATATCATTTCCTCTGAAGAAGAACATACACTGCATTATTTTCTTAAACCGGTTGAGCGCGGTGAGTATACTTTCCATAACCTGAATGTTTTTGTAACCACTCCATTGAATCTGGTAGTGAGAAGATTCAGGATTGAGACACAGCAGTTGGTGAAAGTTTATCCATCCTATTTTTCGCTTCGTAAATACGATCTCCTTGCATACTCTAACAATCTTTCAGAATCTGGAAACAGGAAGATCAGGAAGATAGGGCAAAGCGTGGAGTTTGAACAGATAAGAGAGTATGTTACAGGCGATGATATACGTACTATCAACTGGAAGGCCACGGCGCGTAAAGGCGGGCAGCACATGGTGAATAATTATATGGACGAGCGCAGTCAGCAGGTGTATTGCATTATCGATAAGGGAAGGGTAATGAAAATGCCGTTTGAAGGCATGACCCTTCTCGATTATGCGATCAATGCCACACTTATTCTTACAAGAGTGGCGTTGCTGAAACAGGACAGAGCGGGACTTGTAACATTCAGCGAAACGATCGGACAGGTGCTGCCAGCAGAACGTCGTGCGGGTCAGATGAATAATATTCTTGAAACATTATATGATCAGAAAACGCAGTATGGAGAAAGTAATTACGAAAAATTATTTGCGCTTATCCGTACCAGGATCAGCCAGAGAAGCCTGATCGTATTGTTTACAAATTTTGAATCGTTGACCGGTCTGCAACGGCAATTGCCCTACATAAGATCGATTGCTAAATCGCACCTTGTGCTGGTCGTATTTTTTGAAAACACGGAATTGCGTCAGCTCACCGATGCTCCTGTAAATGATATTGAAGATCTTTACATCCGTACGATCGCAGAAAAATTTATGCATGAAAAACAGCTGATGGTGAAAGAGCTTCAGCAGCATGGTATCTTTACCATTTTAACTGCGCCTGAACATCTCACGATAAATACGGTAAATAAATATTTAGAGCTGAAAGCCAGGCAGGCGATCTGATTATTGTGCTTAAGTATATCAATATCCCCCTTTGGAGGGGTTGCGTGAGGCGCCGGGAGGACTAAATCGGAGGACTAAATCAATGAACAACATATTTTCCGAAGGACAAGTACTCTTAATCAATAAACCCTACGACTGGACCTCGTTCGATGTTGTAAGACGCATACGCAATCTCATTAAAATTAAAAAGGTGGGTCATGCTGGCACGCTCGATCCTCTTGCTACGGGACTCCTGATTCTCTGCACCGGTAAATTCACAAAGAAGATAAATGAATACATGGCCCAGGAAAAAGAATATACCGGAACAATAGTTCTTGGCGCCACCACACCCACTTATGATCTTGAAAGCATTCCTGAAAATTATACCGATGGCAGTCACATCACGGCTAAACAGGTTGCTGAAGTAGCAAAATCATTTACCGGTGAAGTTCTGCAGGTTCCTCCAATTTATTCCGCGATTAAGAAAGATGGTAAAAGGGCATATGAACTGGCACGTAAAGGACAGGAATTGGAACTTGAGCCAAGAAAGATTACGGTATCCGGATTCACAACAACATTTAATTATCCTGAAGTTCATTTCAAAATAGTTTGTTCAACAGGAACGTATATACGAAGTCTTGCAAACGACCTGGGTAAACAACTGGGGTGCGGAGGTTATCTCAGTGAATTATGCAGAACAAGAATAGGCAATTATACTTTAGAAAACTCGTGGACAATGGAAGAAGCTGAAATGAATATCAAAGAAGTTTTACATCAGAACGGGTAACCGATACCCAATTGAAATTGCCCGTCCTTAATCTGAAGTTTGTGGAACCACCCGTCATTCTCTTTGGCGAAAATTGGATTTTTTACCTGGTAAGACCAGTCGAGGCGGATGAGGAAAAAATCAAAATCGAAACGAAGGCTCGTACCGGTTCCTATTGCAAGATCTGTGTACAACCTGCTTAGTTTGAACTCAGTTGAATCCAGCTTTGTATTTGTAGTTTCATCGATAGCTTTTGCCCAGATGTTTCCCATATCCGTGAACAATGCGCTCTTTAGTTTTATGCCCCATATCGTTCCCAGGTTGAACCTGAATTCTGCATTGCCTTCCAGTTTCATGTCACCGAACCTGTCTAGGTCTTCTGCTTCATATCTATCACTGGAACCCAAACCTAACCTTCGGACAGCCCAAGCCCGCATACTATAAGGGCCTCCGGCAAAAAATGCTTTGAAGAAGGGTAAATTATTTTCATTGCTGCCATCCTTGTTTTTTCCATACACCAATCCATAGCCGCCGAATAGCCTGAATGCCCATGCTGAATTGGTTTGGTTGATGAAATATTTATATTCAAGATCGAGCCTTACAAATCTTCGCAGCGCACCGCGGTCGAGATCTTTAATAAGACCGATGATGGTGCCGCTTTCCTCAAGACGGGCCTTGAATATGTTAATATTTAATCCTTTCTTGTTCCCGGTGGTAAATGCAAGTATCTGGCTGATGATGAGCCCATCGTTAAAGGCCTGCTTGATATAAGGAAAATCTTCCTGAACTTTTGTAAGACTATCGGATCCATTCAGGTCAGTGTATTCAAAATTCAAAGGAGTATATTGCCAGCTATTTTTATTCTTTGTCCAGTCGTAACCCAATGAAGTATTAACTGAACGTACAGTGAAAAAATCCCGCCTGTCGGTAAAAGCAGTATTGAAATTAATGATCGTTCTTGGAGATGTGAGTTTATCCGTTTTAATTTTAAATGGAGAAATAAAGCGCGGTACATATATGTTATGTGCAAAGTTTGCCTGTACGGTCTGAATGATTCCCGGCCCAAGTTCAACCCCAAACCTTACGTTACTGGAGGTTGAAATACTTTCCCTGAAGCCATTGCGGTTCCTGACACCAAGGTTTAATCCCAATCCAAATAATGAGCCTGTAGTGAGCACATCGCTTGCATTACGGCTGGATTCAAGATCTATATTTAGGCTCTGTTTTTTTGCAGGGAACAGGAATATGTCTGCATCCAGCACGCGTGATGAATCTGACCTTTCCTTCAGATTAATATCAACCTGTTGCCATGCACCGAGGTTATTGAATGTATTTACCGTTTTAAAATAATCGGATTGTTTGTATATCGAGTCCGGCTTCAGGCTGATGTTTCGTGCAATAAATGAATTTTTAAATCTGACTGAAGTCGGGAAAATAGTATAGCCATTTATTGATACCGTATCCGGTACAGGTGGAGGAGAAGCCTCAATCAGTTGCCTGTCGGGATATACTTGTATTTTTCCCCATGTATATTTCTGGATATGGGAACTGTCTTTAGGTGTTCTTTGCTTGAAAACAATATTGATCGTTGGTTCTCTTGTTTTCTTTGACAATGAGTCGAGCAGTTCAAATTGTTCAAACGGGTCGAGGCCAGGATCGATAAGTGCAGCCACAACTGTGTCATGTTCCGCGTAAAGATCTTCCTTGGTTATTTTATAATACCCATGATCACGGTAAATATTCAGTAAACGGTCAAGTTCATTCGAAATAGACTGTATGGAATAAGTCTCATTTTTTTTCACCAAAGCCTCTTTGACATTTTCCATAGCGAGTTGCTGCAATTCCGGTGTGCGTATTTCATATCCAACAGAATCATATCGCAACACATTACCCGGGTCCACGAAAAAACGCACTTTTGCACGCATCTGCCGTTTGCGTGGATTATTTATTTTAACCGTATCAATCCAGAAGGTATCGGTTATTGAAGGATTAAAATACCCCTGTGAATTCAATAATGCAGTCAGGAAAGTTTTTGACCTTCCAATATATATAGTGTCGAACACTGCCGGTTTGATAAGCCGGTTGTAAAAAAGTGCAGGAAATCCGACCGATACCACTGTTCTTACTTTAAGGCTGTCATCGATCTGGTTGGTAAGTGCCTGTTTCAGCAGCAGCTTTTTTTCTGCATTCAGGGGTGAATGCACAAGTTTGATCTGGGTATTGTAAACAAAAGGTTTGTCTTTTCGGTAAGAACCGCGCCGTGGTGTCGTGCAGGAAGAAAGAACAATGATTAAAGCTAATGCTGCAACCAAAAACCCTGATACTGGAAAAAAATTAACTTGCCTGCAGAAAAGCATAAATTTTAAAAAGAATGCAATGATTGTTAAATCTAGGCTCAAATATATTAATAGTTTAGGCGAGAAAAAATTAAGAGATGCAGACAGGGTGTTCATTGCTGAGGGTCCTAAGATAATTAACGAATTATTAGGTGAATCTACTATTGAACCACAGGAAATTTTTGCTTTGAAAGAATGGATAGAAAAGAACAGAAATTCATATCCTGCATTCACGGAGGTAGATGAAGTGATGCTTGGAAGATTATCGTTTCTTACCACACCCAACCAGGTGATAGGTCTTTTCAGAATGCCTGATCGTGGTCCTCTTATACTGAAGAATAAAATTTCTATTGCTGCCGATGGCATCCAGGATCCCGGAAACCTTGGAACCATTGTTCGTTGTGCCGACTGGTTTGGAGTAGAGCAGGTCATTTGCAGCAGGGATTCCGCAGACATTTTTAATCCCAAAACGGTTCAATCTACCATGGGAAGTATTGCAAGGGTAAAAGTGTATTATGAAGACCTTCCGGCTTTACTCCTTTCACAGAAAGAGGTTCCTGTTTATGCCGCGACTCTTGAAGGAAAAAATATAAATGAAGTTGATCCCATCAGGGAGGGGGTGATCATTATCGGCAAT
>Ga0111538_10003991_pt1 | contig 20554 bp, 19 predicted proteins | sample SoiMethybrSBSTD1_FD_79669 | JGI IMG/M metagenome (GOLD analysis project Ga0111538, IMG submission 79669) | Bulk soil microbial communities from a Populus tree surrounding site in Tennessee, USA - Soil MetaG P. TD hybrid SBSTD1 (version 2)... | ecosystem: Environmental > Terrestrial > Soil >... | reverse complement strand
TGCGCACGACGCTGCTGGTGCGTTTTGCAGCGAGCCAGCGCACGCGGCGCGCTTGTGGCCCGACCAGGATTTCTACCTCGCTGACGTCGATCCAGGGTGCCGCGCGCACGCGCACCCGCGCCGTCACACGTCCGGTGCCGTGGACGGTCTCGCCCGGACCTTTGCCCATGATCTCGAAATCGATCACGGGTCCGCTGGTCACGATCACGTTGCCTCGCTTGACCGCTTCCACGATCGCATCGGGGGTTGCCGCCAGATCTTCGTCGTCGCTCTTGGCGTTGCCCCAGCGGATCAGGTTGCGCGGCAAACCCGGGTCCACGAAAAAAAGCTTGTGCGAGTCGCTGTTTCCCGTGGCCGTGTAGCGATGGCCTTGCCCGAGCAGATGCATCCAGTCAAATAGGATCTGGCGCGTCTTCGGTTCACTGGTGGCGTCGACGCCGTTGTAGATCTCGAGCGCGTCGAAGCCGGGATCGTAGTCGTTTTTGAACTGGACCGGGATGCGGCCGGTCTTCGGATCGAGCCGATAGCGACTGAAGTAGCCGAGGTCGTGCCAGCGCGGATGGTTCACCTGGATCACTCCACGCGGCGAAGCTTGGCGCATCTCGGCGAACATCCGGCGCGGCGTGGTGTTCTCGTAGCCCACGTCGGTGCCCGGGGGCGCCGGATACAGATTGAAATGTCCGAAGCGGTTGCCGGTGGTGCTGACCTCGGTGCCGGGCGTTGTGATGATGTGGTTGGCGAGGAGGCCGGCGCGGTTCAGCGCCGCCACCGTGGGCCCGAGATCGCCCACGGCGTAGTGGTCGCTCGCTACCGCAAACTCGATGCCCTCGGCCGCGACGGAAATCACCCGCGTCGAGCAGGCGATGTCGGCGTCGATGCTCGGCGCCTGATGCAGGTGCAGGTCCGCCGACACGAAACCGGGCGTGGTCACGACCCGCGGCAGCTGGCGCTCGAAGCGGGCCGTCGCGCCCGGATCGATGTGCACGCTGAAGCTCGCGGCATCGCGCTCGATCCCCGCCGTCGCCAGCACGCGGTAGTTGCCGGCCGGCAGCCGCCGCGAAAAATGACCGGCGCCGCTCCAGACGAAGCGGCCCGCGCCGCTTTCATCGCCATCGTTGCCGAAGTCCGGATCGGGGGTTCCGCGCTCGCCGCGCAGACTGAGCTTCGCGGCCAGCGGGCGCGCGCGTTCGTCGCGGATCTCGACTTCGAGTGTGCCGCTCGGGCGCGGCTTCGGATAGATCTCGACGATCGGCTCGTAAGCGAGCACGCGTTGGACGTCCAGCGACTCGCCCGCGACCAAAGGCGACGACAGGTACGCGGTGACGATCGCAGGCGCGAGTCCGTAGTGCTGCGATTCGTAGTGGATGCGCATCGGCGTCGGCTCGAGTGTGCGCAGGATCAGATCGCCGCCGGCGCCGTGGCGGCCGATCCAGCGGCCGCTCGCGCTGTAGCGCCAAGGCGTGCGCTGCCCGTCGACGACGTAGTCGGCGTTGCCCCATTTCAGCGAATCGCCGAAGGAAAGGTGCACGACGCGCCCGCCGCCCGCATGTCGAAAGCGACTGTTGATCAAGAGGCGCGGCCGGTCAGCGTCCAGACGATAGGTGGTGATGACGCGCACTGTTCCGGCGCCGAGCGCGACCAGCGATTCGGTCTCGATCGCGTCGCCCGCGATGCGCACGTCGCTGGCGGTCAGGTTGATGGTCTTGCCGCCGTCATGGAGCACCGGATGGAGCTGCCACAGCCCGTCGATCCGCGGCAAACCCTTGAGCTGAGGCGCGCTGGCGCTGCCGCCGTCGTTCGGAAAGAAATCGAGCAGCCAGCCATCGCGCTTGCGGACGACGGCGGTGACGGTGCGGCTTCTGATCACGAAATCGCCGGTCTTGCCGCCGATGCGCATCCAGCCGGACACGAGCTCCGGCGTGAGCTCGAAGGCACGCGGCAGCACGGGGTCGCCCGCGGCCGCCGGCGGTGCCAACACCCCGCCGGCCGCTGCCAGTAATAGGAGCAGCGGGAGCGAACGGCGACGGGAGCTTGCCGAAAGAGCCGCGGGCATCGGCGTCTTTCCCTCGATGATCTAGCGTGTGAGGGCGACTAGTGCGAATTTCTGCGGGTTTTCTGGGGCAGCAGGCGCCTTCGCGGTCGTGTTGTCGGGGGCAGCCCCCGGTCATGCAGGCAACTCGCGCCGCGCGAGGCGGCCTTGTAAGCTGCTCAGCCGTGGTTCTCGGCTGGTTGCTCGGGCTGCTCTTCATCTCGCCCTTCGTCTTTTTCTACTTTTTGATCATCAAGGGGACCGATCGCTACGAGCCGGAGCCGTTCTGGCTCCTGACCTTGACGTTCTTCTGGGGAGCGATCGGCTCGACGATCACCGCCATCATCGGCAACGAGCTCGGCATGGCGAGCATCGCCTGGGCGCTGCACGCGGGCGCGGGCGATCCGCTGGTGCAGAACGCGACTGCATCGTTCGTGGCGCCGCTGGTCGAGGAGTCCACCAAAGGCTTCGGGCTGCTCCTGCTCTGGGGCGTGTCGGCCCTGTTCCTCAAGGAAGTCGACGGCGCGCTCGACGGCGCCATCTACGGCGGAGTGATCGGCCTCGGCTTCACCCTCACCGAGGACATCCTTTACGTGGGGATGGCGACCGCCAAGGGCGGCCTCGGCGGCTTTACCGGCACGTTCATCCTGCGCACGGTGCTGGCCGGGCTCGGGCACGCCTCGTTCACCGCGATGACCGGGCTAGGCGTGGGAATCGCGGTCGAGAGCCGTCACATGCCGGTCAAAATCATCGCTCCGATCGGGGGCTGGATGGCAGCGGCCGGTCTGCACTTTCTGCACAATTTCCTGGTCACGTTCATGCTCATGAACGGGGTCGGCATCCTGCTCAAGTTCCTGGTGTTCTGGACCTTCGACGCGGTCTTCTTCGTGCTGATCGTGGTGCTGGCGTTTCGCGACCGCGCGATCGTGCTGCGCGGCTTGGTAGGGGAGGTCGGCAAACTCCTCCATCCCAAGGAGTTTCAGCGCACTTCGAGCGCGATGATGATCGTTCCATTCTGGAACATGTTTTCACTCATGGGCAGCCCCGGCGGCTATTGGCGCAGCCGCCGCAAGCAGCTCGATCTGGTGGAGCTCGCTTTCGCCAAGCTTCGACAAGAGCGCGGGGAAAACGTCGGCGATCGAGAGCACAAGCTTCGCGCACGCATCGACGAAGCCAATCGCGCCGGCGTCTTCATCGGCGCGAGATAGATCCGCCTCTACTCTCGCGCGCGCCGCTTGGCGTCACGCATTTCGGCACGAACGGCGCGGGCGCCGAGCAAGTAGCCGATTGTCACGCCGATCAGCAGTACGCCCGGGATGAAGATGATGTGCTCGATCGTCACTAGGGCGTCTTGTTCTCGATCTTGGTCAGCGCCTTTTCGAGCTCCCCGACGCGCTGATCGACCGCCCGCTGTCGCCTCCAGCCCAGGAGCAAGAAGCCGAACAGGACGGCCCACATGACCAGGTAGGCCGTGACGAGCAGCGCTTCGGCGCTGGTGGTTTCCTGCCCGCCTTCGACCGCGACGAACTCGGTCGAGCGGTCGCTCGGCGCGCCTGTCTTCCCAGGGCTCGGCTGCTGCAACGCCAGCGGTTGCGAGCCCGGGCCGGCCAGGCCCGGTCCGAGGCCGGGATCGTCGGCGAGCCGCTCAGTCTTGGTCGAAGTGCTCTGCACCGGGGTCTCCTCGCGTTGTCAGAAGTCCGCAGCCAGTCCGAGCTCGGCGGCGCGCTCCTCGAGCCGCCTCAGCCGGCTTTGTGAGATCGCGATGCGGGCTCGCGACCAGAGCAACACGATCGCGAGCAACGTCATTGCGATGAAGCCGAAGAGCAGCGCTTGCTTCATGGCGGGGTGTCCGAGCCCCCCACCGCCGCGCGAGATCACCGTCGGGTGGTTGCCGCCCCAGAGCTGTACAGCGTAGTGGATGATCGGGAGCAAAAATGTGCCGAGCACGCCGAGCGCGGCGGCAAACTTCCGCTCCGCGTCGCCGTCGCCGGCAAAGGCTCGCAGCATGACGATCGCCACGTAGATCAAGACGCTCAACATGGTCGTCGTCAGGCGCGGATCCCACGTCCAGTAGACGCCCCAGGCCTTTTTTGCCCAGAGCGGGCCGCTGGTCAGCATCATCAGGCCGAACGCGACCGCGCATTCGGCGCTGGCCTTGGCCCACGCGTTCTTGGCGTCGGTCGGATAGTAGAGGTAGGCGCCGCTGGCGATCAGGCAGACGGCGCCGCACAGGTACATCGCGTAGGCGGCCGGGGCGTGGAAGTAGAGGATCTTCTGGGTGAGCCCGCCGGCGGCGGCCTGAGCCACCGGGGCGCGCAGAAAAACGAAATAAATCAGGTAAGCGAAGACGGCTGCGGTAATCCCCCAGGCGGCCAGGAAAACGGTGTCCGAGCGCTTCATTCGGCCAACGCTAAAACACCGGCGAGCAATTTGCCAACCCGGGCCGGATGCGCCCTCAGACGTTGCACGTCGCCAGAGACAAGTACGCCGCGATGCGCGCCCGGAGTACGTCGAATTCCTTGATCGCGAGGTCGAGCTCGGCTTCGCGCCAGCGGCGCCCGGTGTCCACGAGGTCGAAGCTCGTTCCGGTGCCATTCTCGTAGGCGATGCGCGACAAGCGGGCCGTCTCCTTGGCGATGTCGCGTGAGCGGCGGCTCACTTTGAGGTTCGCCCCGGCGACCTCGATGGCGCGGTACGCCTGCGTCACCTCGATTGACGCCTGGCGGCGCGTCTGAGCGAGCTGCTCGCGGGTGATCATGGCCTGGCGTTGGTTGGCTTCCTTCGTCCCGTAGCGGAGGCCGCCGTCGTACAGCACCCAGGTCAGGACGCCGCCGATGGTCCAGGTGAAGTGCTCGTTGTTCGGCGAGAACTCGTCCTGAGGCGTGTACGCGAGGGTCGAGACGAAGTCGACCGTGGGCAGGTAGGCGCGGTTGATGCTGCTCACGTTGCGATCGGCGACCTCGACGTTGGCGCGGCCGGCGCGCACGTCAGGACGCTGGTCGATGCTCGGCGCCTGGGTGCACGTACTGCGAGCGTCCGCGGCCAGCGAGTCGAGCTTGATATCGGGCTGCAAGCCCCAGGCCTCGGCGGATCCGAGCGCGAGACCGAGCGACTCTCGTGCGCGCCGCAACGCTTCGTCCGCCTCCACCACCTGCGCGCGCGCCAGCTCCACTTCCTGATCGGTGCGCAGCACGTCGAGCATGCTGCCGGCGCCGAGCTTCGCGCGCTTGTCGGTCAGATTGTAGGTGGAAAGCGCCGAGCGCAGGGAGACGCGGCTCACTTCCGAGAGCCGTTCGGCGGTGATGACTTGCACGATCTGATCCGCGAGGCCGCCCATCACCTGGCGCTCGATCTCCTTGGTCGAGAGCCGGGCGGCGCGTTCGTTCTGCTTCGCGGTGCCGTAGTCGTACCAGGCCTGGGGAGCGAAGACGGGCACGGTCAGATCGAGTCTCGCCAGCCAGGTCGTGGCGGGATCGGGCACGCGCACCGTCGTTGTCTGAATTCCGGCACCGACGCCGGCACCCGGAACCACAGCCGTCCTCTCGCCGAAGAGCAAGTGGCGGGTGACGCTCCCCCTGCCGGTAAGGTTGGGCAGCGAGTTCGCCAGCACTTGCCGCGCCTGCGCGCGCGCGAGCTCGGCTTGCTGGATCGCGATCCGCAGTGACGAGTTCTGCGAGCGAGAAAGCTGCAACGCCTGCTGCCAGGAGCGCAGCGTGTTCTTCGCCGGTGGCACCGGAGTCAGCATCGGGTCTTCGACCTCGGGCAGCTGGGGCTCGGCACCGGCAGCCGCTGGCGCGGCGGGGGCAGCGGGCGCGACGGGCGGCGCCGCACCGGGCGCGGGCTTCGCAGCCGGCGCGGGCGCGGGCTTCGCCGGTTGACCGGCCGCACGGAGCGGAATCGAGAGCGCGAGCAGACTGAGCGCGGGGAACCAACGTCGATTCATGACGACGACTGATAGTGCCCTAGGGTCGCCGCCGCAAAGCCCGAGCGACCTGGTTTTTTCGGGAATCAGCCGTTTTTGGACAACGAGTCGATGGTCGGCGCAGCGCCGCTCGCGGGCGAAGTGCGCTCGAGCCAGTTCTTCAGCAGCTCGTCGACCTGCTCCGGATCGTGCTCCAGGGCACGGCTGAGCACGCGGCGCGCTTGCGCCACGCGGCCCACTCGCGCCAGAGCGTGGGCGAAGGACGCCGCGATTTCTGGCTCGCCCGGCTCGGCGCGGTGCGCAATCGCCAGGTGCACGAGTGCCTCACGCGGCCGCTCCAGCGCGACGTCCAGCAGGTGCCCGAGGTTGTGCGCGTAGCGCGAGGAGCCCGGGGCGAGCGCCAGCGCCCGCAGGTAGGCACGCTTGGCACAGCGGTAGTTTCCGAGCAGCGTGTGGGCGATGCCGAGCACGCCCCACGCGCGATCGTCGTCGCCATAGCTGAGCACCTCGCGCACCAGCAGGGCCGCGCGCCAGGGGGAGCGCTCGAGCAGCCGCTCGGCCAGCTCGCGCTGCGCAAACAGCGCCGCCGAGGAACCGCGCGGTGCTCGCCGCAACAACTTTTCGAGCATCGGAATCAGGTCGCGGGCTCCGAGACCTCGCTCCAGTGCCCAAGCGATGTCGTTGAGCAGCCGATTCAGGTCCGGGGCGTGATTCTTCATCTCGTGGCTGGTGCGCTCGCGAAAGCGGAAGGGCGACAGTTGTCGCGACCTTCTCGATAGCGTCCTCGAGTCGTTTTGGCAAACGAAACTTCGGCCGAAATCGTTCCGATTGCGGCCGGTTCTTGGCTCAATTTTTGTTACGAGCGCGCTCGGCGGCCCGAGGCTTCCCTGCAATCGTCGCGCCGTCGATGGCCTGCACGGCGCGTTCGAGCAATTCCTTCTTGACCCCGACGAACGCGTGTCGATGCCGCACGCGCACGTACTCCGTCTCTGCACGCGTGATGCCAGCGCGTTCGAGCAGCCCGAACAGCTCGTCCGGCGTGGCTCCGTCGCGCCTTCCCACATTGACGTACACTTCTGCTTCGGCGATACGGCGCTGTTCCGGCGCGGCGCCTTCTGTTCCGGCGTCGCTCGGTGCTTCCACGTCCGTGGTCCCTCCGGGGATGGCCCCGGCTTCGTCCTGTTCGAGGGCTCGGGCGCCGTTGGATTCTGCCACGGCCTCGACCGTGTAACGGGGCAAGCCCTCGCCGTCGCCGTCGCCGTCGCGGTCTCGGCCGCGGTCTCGATCTCGATCTCGGTCGCGACGGCGCCGTTCCATGGGCGGTCTCGGCAGGCGTTCGCGCTGCTCGTCCGGCCGCCGTGCGGCGGCCTCTTCGCGCGGCCTCGGCGCGGGCTCGTCGGGTGCGGCAACCGGCGTGGGGCCGCGGGAGCGGCGCGCGGCGGTCGCGACTTCGGCGGCTTCCGGGCGCGCACCGAGGTGGTCGCGCAAGAGCGTGGCGACGATGCGCTCGGCCTGCTCGTGCGTCAAAAGCCTGCGCGCGAGCGACAGATCGTCGCGATGGATGCCGCGGCCGGCGGCCATGTCGACGAACAGCTGCACCAGATCGGTTTCGGCGCGCGTCTTGCGCTCGCGCGCGCTCGGTAGCTGCTTCTCGATCGGACGAATCTTGTAGGTGAGCCGGAGCAGGTAGAGGTTTCCGATGTCCTTGGGCCCGATCAACGACAGCGCGGTGCCGGTGCGCCCCGCGCGTCCGGTGCGTCCGGTGCGGTGGACGTAGCTCTCGGCGGACTCCGGGAGGTCGTAGTTGATCACGTGAGTCAGGTGCGAAATGTCGATGCCGCGCGCGGCGACGTCGGTCGCGACCAGGAAGCGCAGCTCGCTCTTGCGGGTCTGCGCCATCACTTTCTCGCGCTCGTTTTGCGACAGATCGGCGTTGAGCCAGTCGGCGGCGTAGCCCTGCTGCTGCAGCGCTCCAGCCACGCGCTTGGTTTCGTCACGCGTGTTGCAAAACACGATCGCGCTTTCGGGATTCTCGCTCTCGATCACCTGCACGAGGTCACCGAGCTTGTCGCCCTGGGTCAGATAGACGAAGTGCTTGATCTCGAGGGCGCCGATGTGATCGCCGCTGAGCGTGATGAACTCGGGATTTTTGAGCTTCGTCTCCGCCATGCGGCGGATGTCCGCGGGCAAGGTCGCGCTGAAGAGCAGGGTCTGTCGTGTCGGCGGCAGGTGCGACAGGATCGCGTTGATCTGCGGCAGAAAGCCCATCGACAGCATCTCGTCGCTCTCGTCGAGCACGAGCACGCGGATCGCCGACGGATCCAGGGTTCCGCGGTCCAGATGGTCGAGCACCCGGCCCGGCGTGCCGACCACGATCTGGCCGCCGTTCCGGATCAGCTCGACCTGGCGCGGCATCGGCGCTCCGCCGTAGACCGGCACGATGCCGACCCTTCTGTGCTTGCTCAGCGCTTCGAGCTCGCGCGAGACCTGAAGCGCGAGTTCTCGCGTCGGGCACAGGGCCAGCGCTTGAACCTTGGCGGTGCCGCGCTTCACCAGCACGTCGACGATCGGTAAGCCGAAGGCCGCGGTTTTGCCGGTGCCCGTGCGCGCTTGAACCACGAGGTCCTTGCCGCGCGCCGCGGGCTCGAACACCGCGCGTTGAACCGGCGTCGGATGGGTGTAGCCGAGATCGTCGACCGCTTGCCGAACGTCGGCGGACAGCGGCAGCGCATCGAATGTCGGAGGAGGAGCCAGCGGCTCGCTCTGCGTGTTCATCGTCAAGTCGACCATCCTTCAAGCTTCGGCGCGAGAGCCGGTGCGATACCCGGCGGTTTTTCGCGGGTCAGGGCGAGGCCTTCGCGTCCGGAGCTTTTGGCCCGCGCACCCGCTCGGCCAGCGCTTCTACCCGGCCGCGCTTGGCGGCGAGCTTGGCAGCCGGGTTTCGGACCGCCTGCTCTTCTTCGTAGCGCAACGAACGGATCTCATCCAGAGCATGGCTGAGCTCGGTGTCGCTTCGACAGCGCTCGGCCAGGGCGAACTCCGTCGTCCACTCCGGCTTCAGTGCGGATCGAAAGCGCGACACCCGCTCGCGTTCTTCGAGTGAGCCCGACGCGGATTCGCGCGCCCGCTCGAGGGCACCGATCAAGCTCGCCAGACCCTCCCGGCAGGGGAGCGCCGAGTCCGAGGGGAGGGGTTCCCACACCTGCAGGATGATCTGCACGGACCAAATCGCCGTGATCACGCTGACAATGGCCCCGAAGAAGCCGATACCCAGCCGCCGGCCGCGGCGGAGCGCCTTCTCGGTTGCGGGGTCTTCCGCGGCGGGCGGCATGCCGGCGACCTACACCCCCAAGCAGAGGGCCGTCAAACACCTGGGGCGCTTGCCAGGGCGGCCGGGCAGGGCTACCCGCAGGGGCCTTCGGGAGGGCAATTGACCTCGGAGGAGTCCTCCTCCATAATGTTTCAAGAGAATTTGAAACTATCGAAAGCTCAGGAGAGCATGACGATACCGGTCAATAATTCGATCGCTGCGCTGAGTTCGTCAGCTCGGTCCCGAGGCCAGGACGCGCGGCTCGAGCGCCGGCTGGAGGAGATACAGAGCGTGCTCGGGGAGGACCTGGTCTGGGTAGAGCGGGGCCTCGCCGAGGCGGTGAAGACGGGCCCGTCCCCCGCCAACGAGGCGGCGGCCCATCTGGTCAGCCGAGGCGGTAAGCGCATCCGCCCGCTCGCGCTTCTGCTCAGCGCGGCCTGCTTCGGTCCCATCACTCCTGTGGCTCGCGAGCTTGCCGTCGTGGCGGAGCTCGTGCACTCCGCGACGCTGCTGCACGACGACGTGGTCGACGAAGGCACCGAGCGCCGGGGCGCTCCGACTGCGCGCCGGGTCTTCGGCAACGCGGTCAGCGTCCTTGCTGGCGATCTGCTGCTCGTGAACGCGCTGGAGCGCACGCTCGAGCACGCCCCCGACGTGCTGCCCGACCTCGTGCTCACGCTGCGGCGCCTCGTGGAGGGGGAGATCGTCCAGCTGCGCGGCCGCACACAGCTCGACGTATCGGAAGCCACCTACGAGCGCGTGCTGCGCGACAAGACTGCGTCGCTGTTCGCCTGGGCCGCTCGGACAGGCGCGCGGCTCGCGCGGGCGAGCGCCGCCGACCAGGAGCGTATGAGCGGCTTCGGCGAGCGGCTGGGCATCGCATTTCAGCTCGTCGACGACGTGCTCGACTACTCCGGCGAACGCACGGGCAAGACCCTGCTCGGCGACCTGCGCGAGGGCAAGCTGACCCTGCCGCTCGTGCTCGCGGTGGCCCGCGATCCGGACCTGGCGGAACCGCTGAGCCGGATCCACGCCGGCGACCAGGGTCCGGTGGAAGCGGTCAGCCGCCGCGTGGTCGCTTCCGGTGCCTGCGAGGAGGCACGGCACCGCGCCCGCCGCTTCACCGACGCCGCGATCGAGGCGCTGCGCGGCATCACCGCCGGCCCTGCGCGCGCGCTGCTCGAGGCCGTCACGAGCCAGCTCGCGGAACGCGCGAGCTGATCCGCGTTGAGGGTGGCCGTGGCTCGCGAACGCGTCGGTGTTGCGACCGGTCGAGCGCTCTGGGAAAGCGAGGTCATCGTCACCGACTTGATCGGCCGGCTGATCGAGTTCTGGGGTTTCAAGCGCAACATGGGCCGCGTCTGGGCGATCCTGTACCTGTCGCCGGAGTCGATGACCGCGGCGGACATCCGCGATCGGCTCCAGCTCTCCACGGGCGCCGTCAGCATGACCCTGAGCGAGCTCAGCCGCTGGGGCGTCGTGAAAAAGCTCTGGGTCGTCGGCGAGCGCCGCGACTACTTCACGGCCGAGCTCGGGCTCTGGAAGATGATTTCGCGCGTGATGCAGGAGCGCGAGGGCGGCGAGATCAGCGCGGCGATCGAAGCGCTGGAGCGGGCTCTGGCGTCGCTGGCTCAGCACGACGCTTCGGCGTCCGAAGAAGAACGCGCACGCGCCGATCTCCAGCGCTCGCGGATCAACGCGCTTTTGACCCTGGCGCGCCTCGGCAAGCAGCTACTCGACGCCCTGTTGTCCACGGCCAAGGTCGACGCCGAGCCGCTGCAGCGGCTCGAGCTAAACCGCTGATCGTCGGCTCAGTTCAGCGTGCGCGAGGGCGGCGGCGGTTCGTTTTCGATGAAGGCGCCCGTGATCTCGCGTTCGAGTGCGGAGCGGATTTCGGCCTCGACCAGCTCGATCGAGCCCGCCAGCCGTTCGACGTTGCGCTGGTAGATGAACAGGCGGGCGCTCGGTTGGGGATCCGTGGGCTTGGTGGTGGTGGCGTCGAGCAAGAGCAGGGCACGGGGATCGACGCCATCGACGACCACCTCGACCCCCGGAGCATCGGCGACGTAAACCTCGTCCTCGCGCACGAAGGCGCGCAGCTTTTCGTCCAGGCTGGCGAGCGCGCGGCGTGCGGTCACCTCGAAAGTTTCCCGCGTCAGGCTCCACGCTGGCGTCGGTAGGGCGAGGTCGAGCTCGCGCGAACGCAGGAAGGCCTGTGTGGCCGCGGCCACGTCGCCGCGTTCGTCCTGAATCAGCCCGAGGTAGTAGAAGACCTCGGGATTTTTCGGGATGCGGTTGACGGCCTCCTCGACCAGCGGAGTCGCCCGATCCATCTCGCCGATCTCGTACAGGGCTCGGGCCACCAAAAACGTGTGGTTCGGGTTCTCGAAGGGGCCCGAGGGGAAGCTCCGGCAAAGCGCGGTGGCACCGTCGACATCGCCGTTGCCGAACAACGCGTCGAACTTGAGCAGCAGCGCGTCGACCATCTCGTCGTCCGTTTCGGCGAGATCGATCGCGTGGTCGCACATGGCGATCGCCTCGTCGTATTCGGCGAGGGGATGGATGTAGATCTCGGCGGCGTTGAGCATCGCCTCGAGGTACGTGTCGTCGAGCGCAATCGCTTGCCGATAGTTCTCGATCGCGTCCTCGAACTCGCCCTGCAGCGCCGCGACGTAGCCCAGCAAGTTGTAGGCCTCGGGCGACTGGCTATCGATTTCGAGCGCGCGCCGCGCCGACAGCTCCGCGCCGCGCGCGTCCCCGCGTTGTACGAGGTCCCAGCCTCGGTCAAGGTGTGCGGAGAACTGATCCATGCGGAGCGCGTGAAGCGACCAACGGCTTCACGAGAGAAGAGCTATTGGTCCCGCCGCGGGCACGAGTCAAGCCGCAGCTAGTGCGGGCTCATTCATGAATCACGATGCGGCTTCCAGGCCGCGCCTGCGACGACCAAGCCCCGTGCCAACCCGTGGGGACCTGCGGATCTGCAAAGAAGAACAGGTGCTTGGCGTCGAGCGGCGACAGGTTCACGCAACCGTGGCTCATCTGCACGCCGAAATTTCGATGCCAGAAGGCGCCGTGCACCGCGTACGAGCCATCGAAGTACATCACGTAGGGCACGTCTTCGATGCTGTACGGCAAGTCACCGGCTGCCACGCCGTCGCCGTCCATCGTCGTCGTGATGTGCTTCTCGCGGATTGTCCACTGGCCGGTCGGGGTGCGGTGATCTTTTTCCTTGTCCTCGGATTGTTTTCCGCTGCTGACGAGGGTCGCGTAAACCGGACGATTGCCCTGAAACGCCACCAGCGTCTGCTGTTTCAGGTTGACGTCGATCCAGCGCTCGTCGGGTCCGAGCTCGGCTGGAGGCGCACCGGGCCGCGTCAGGCGGATGTGGATCTGCTTGATCCACTTGTTGTCCTTGAGCTCGCTGTAGCGCGTCCCCTTGAGCTCGAACTCGCGGCCAGTGAGCTGCAAGGCGACGGGCACGTCGACGGTTCCCGCCGGCTTGACCTTCTTGTCGCCGGTGTCGATCTCGTACGTGGGCGCCGTCTTTCGGCCGCCATAGGTCCAGGCGATCGGCAGTTTCCAATTCGAGCCGTCGATTTCCACGCCTTTGAATTTCGAGCCCGCCGTCTGCCAGAAACGATCGGCGGGAGCGACGAGCCCTTTGGTGGTCTTGTACCAGGTGCGCCCGTTCCAGTTGAACGTCTTGTCCACCGCCACGTAGAAGCCCGTCACCATGCGCTTGGCGAGAATGTCGTCGGCGTCTTCGGTCAGGTGCTCGAGTTTGAGGTCTTTGGCGTCGTCGCGTTGCCACCAAGGTTTCTCCGGCTCGGCTGCACCGGCATCTGCGGTGCTCGGGAACGCGATGCCCGCATCCGCGAGCGCGCGAGTCGGCTCCACGCGGGCGAGGGCGGGCGGCTCCGAGTTGGTGCTGGCGGGCTCGACCTTCGCGTTGAGGTACGGCTCGTAAGTCTCCATCTGCTCGCGCGACGGGACGGACTTGTAAAGCGGCGTGCCGTTCTTCGCGTTCCGGGCGTAGAGATAGGGCAGCACGTCCTCGAGGTCCGGCTGGCGCACGGCGAACTTGACCTGCGGATGATTGAGGTCGGTCGTGCCGAGGTTGCCGCAGATGTAGCCGCCGCCGACGACCGTGTACCAGCCGCTGGTGCAGTTCTTGGTGGGCTCGGGGTTCGGCAGCACGGCCGCGCGGCCACCGTTGGTCACGTAACCGAGCTTCTTGTCCTTGGCGAAGTCCTTGACCGAATAGACGGCGGCGGCCGCGGAGGTGACGACGAGCCAGGGTCCGGCGTGGTGGGCTGCCTGCGCGGCCGAGCCGGCGTCCGTCACGGTGGGCGCCGTGGCCTGGGCGGCGCTGGCCTGCGGCTTCGCGCGAAGCTCGGGAGGCAACGTCGGGTTTCCGGCGGCGGCCGGTGCCGCCCTCTGGCCGGGCTCGGTATCCGTGGCGCCCGGCGGCGGTTCACGCGAGCAGGCGAAGGCCGCGAGCGCGGCGCCGAGCGCGAGATATTGAGGGCGACGTTTCATCCGGGGCTCGAGGTCCCGCCCTACTTTCCACAGCGGGCGACGTGGATCCACTTCTCGGCGCTTCTGCGAACGACGTGCCACCCCGCAAAGCCGGTTCGCCCGGGTGCTTGCGAGAGGCTATGGTGGCCGGTGTGGAAGCGGCGACCGGATGGCGTGGCAGCCGGGACACGACCCGCAAGCGCCTGATCGCCTGGATCATCGTTTCGCTGTTGCTGCATTCGCCGCTCACGCCCCTCGCAGCCCTATTTGGCCTGGCTGCGTTCTGGCGTCCCGGGAAAGATACGCCGGAGGAGCCCGCCGAGCTGCTCACGGCGATTCCGGTCGATCTCCTGTCGGATCAGGGGCCAGAGCCCGCCGGGGGTCCAGAGGCAAAGCCGTCGGAACCGGAGCAGCCGTCCGCTGAGCCCTCCAAGGACCTCGCGGTCGAGGAGCCCAAACCGAAAAAGGTCGAGCCCAAGCCGGAGCGCTCGCACCCGGTGACGGACGCCGGGGCGGACGGCGAGGCGCCGCTGGCCGTCGCCGACGCCGGTGCGGACGGGCCGGTCGCGGGGAAGGGGAGCTCGATCGGGGATCCGGTCGCCTTGAGCGGCACGGCTGGCCGGATCGCCGACTCGAACGCGAACGTCCGCCTGATCGTCTACACCGACCGGATTCGACATCAAACGCTCGGTGCCCGCGTCGGAGCGCTCTTGGGTCAAGCGTACCAGTGGCGCGACTTCTTCGGTCCGGCCGGGCTCGACCCGATCAAGGACGTCGATCGGATCCTGATCGCGGGGCCGCAGCTGCGAGACTCGTCGCAGGTCGTCGCGGTGCTGAAGTACAACGTCAGCGAGGGGCGAATGCGCCAGGCGATCGACGCGATCGTGCGTCGCGATCCCGCGAATGGTGGCTGGCTCGATGCCGGTGTGCCCGCGGCCAGCGCGCGCGCCGACCGCGCGGAGCGCGTGTTCGTGATGCCGACTCCCGGCATCGTCGCGGTGGTTCCGCGGGGCGCGGCAAAGAACCTGCAGTCGCTGCGCGGGGCCACGATTCCGGCGCCAAAGGGTCCGGAAATCATGACTGGCTTCATGGTGACGCCGTGGCGTGCCTTCCGCGGCCTCCCGGTTCGGATCCCGGAGTCGATCAGCTGGGCACGGATGCAGGTGTTGCCGGGGGCAGACGGCAACGCGACGGTCGAGCTCGAGGCCCAGGATGAAAGCGCGGAAAGCGCGCGGGAGAACGCCGAGCAGCTGCAGCGTGCACTCGACGCCCTGACGCAGATCAATCTCGGCATCTTGGGTTCGCTCTTGGGGAAGAAAGAGCATCGAATGGTCGAGCGCGTCACGTTCACGTCGAGCGGCACGAAGATCCAAGGAAAGATCGTGATCACGCCGAGCCAGCTTTCGACCCTGATCGAAGGCGCGGCGCAATACGCCAAGGACCTGGCGGAGCGAAACGCGCGGCGCCGGCTCGAGACGAGCGGCGACGCCGGCGCCGCGACGCCGTTGCCGAATGCGCCCGCGCCGATGCCCGACGCGGGCCGCGCCCGGTGAGCGGGGCTTACGGGTGTGCCGCGGGCGTCGCGACGGTGCGGCGCGCGACACTGGCGAGCAGCGCGTCGGTGCGCGCCGGATCGAGGTCCGAGATGCACAAGGCGCGACCCTTGCGCGGGACCACCACCAGCCGGCAACGGCCGCGCGCGTTGACGCCGAGGCTCGAGAGCACGAAGTCGAGCGCGAGGCCGCCCGCGATCAGCAACACCGCGAGCCCGATCAACGGCAGCGAACCGCCGGGGACGCGCAGTCCGTCCGCGAGCAGCCCGACGCCGAAGTAACTGCCGAGCACGAGCGCGATCAGCCCCGCGTAGAGGCCGGCGCGGGCGTAGCGCAGCTCACGCGTCACTGAAGCCAGGTTGCTCAAGGGTACGAGCACGCTCCGCTCGCGCAGCACGCGGCCGAGCAGCTCGCTCCGATACTCGAGCTCGAGCCCGCGCTCGCTGATGCCCACCGCCGCGGGGCGCCGAAAAGCCAGCGCGTAGCGGCCGATCAGCCGCACCACCACCAGCGCCGGCAACACCAGCGTGAAGGCCAGGAGCGCCGTCAGTGCCGGGCCGCGGGGGGCGGGGGCGAGCTCACCCGTGAGCAGCGGCGGAGGCTTGGCCGCTTCGACCTCCGGAGCTTGCTGCACGGCTGCTGGTGCAACGACTGGTGCCGGCGCGGCGGGCTCGGCGGGCGCAGGGGCCGGCGGGGCAGGGCGTTCGGACTGAATGAGAACCGCGGAGATGAAGGGCTCGGAGCTGCGGGCCGAGAGCTCGGAAGCCAGCGTGCTGGCCCGGGCCGATTCGCTCTGGCGGAGCGCCAGCGCGGCCACCAGGGCTTCCCCATTGCTGAAATCCTGGGACGCCATCTGCGGGTAGTCCGCGACCTTTGCGACCGCTTCCCAGATCGCGTCGGCGCGCTCGCCGAAGGCCGCATCGATCGCCGCGAACGCGCTGCAGGGCGTGTGCGTCGCGAGCCAGATCAGCCGGATCGCCAGATCGGCTTCCTTGCCGGCGGGCTCTTTGGCGGCGCCCAGGGCGAGCAGCGCTCCCAGCAGCTGGCGCTCCTCGGCCTTTTCGACGCCCCGGGTGAGCATCTCGAGGACGTTGCCGTGCTCGGTCTGGGCCTGCTCGCTGGTCAGCTCGGGCAGCTCGGCGCTTCTTCCGGCGGCGGAGTTCGCCCCGGGGGTGGCGAAACCCCGCTGACGCTGTTCGGCGGCGGCCGCAGCCTGCGCGTAGACGCGAGCAGCCAGCGCTTCGGCGTGAGGGTGGGCCCTGAGCTCCACGATCAACGCGTTCGTGCCCGGGACCACCATCCGACGCACGGCTTTAACGCAGGACCGACGCCCTGCGCAATCTAGTGTGCGGGGTCGCCCCTTAGATCGGCAGCGAATGAAGGGAGTTGAGGACGGGGCCGGGCTTTTCTTCCGAGCGATCGTCGAGCATCCGGTTTTGCCCGTCGACACGCACCACGACCGGCTTGTAGGCCCGGGCCTCCTCGGGCGTCATGTCTGCAAAGGTCGCCAAGATTACCAGGTCGCCAGGCTGGTTCAGGTGGGCCGCGGCGCCGTTGATGCAGACGCATCCGGACCCTCGCGGGCCTTCGAGCGCGTAGGTCATCAGGCGCGTCCCGCGCGTGACGTTCCAGATGTGGACGCTCTCGTAGGGCAGGATGTTCGCGGCCTCGAGCAAGTCGGCGTCGATGGTGACGCTCCCTTCGTACTCGAGATCGGCGTGGGTGACAGTGGCGCGGTGAATCTTCGACTTGAAGACGTTCAGCTTCATCGCGGTTCTCGATGCGTCGCGTCATGGCGGCCCGCGGAATGCAGGTCCACCTGTCGGACCCGCCAAATCTAACCAAGCCGCGCCTCGGCAACAAGTGCCTCGCAGGCAGACCGCGGAGATTTACGTGAAAACTTGGCCCTGCGAGTTGCTTACCGATAGCGGTGGTTCTGCTGACGGTTCCGTCTGGAGGAAGGCGATGAACACCGCTTCAAAGGCCGAGATGCTCGAGACCCTGCGCGCGATGTTGCGCGACGTTTTCCGCCTGCGCACCGACGGGGTCGCCTACGCGCGGCTCGCTCGCGCCAACGGGTACGTCGACGGGTACATGCGGGCCCTGCTCGAGACCCGGGTCGTCGACAAAGAAGAGCTTCTGGCGATCGTCGCCGCGGAACGGATCACGGTCGACGGTCCGGCCACCGGCAGCGTCAGCCCCGAAGTCAGCGCCGCCTGATCAGCGGCTCGGGGGGTCGATCAGCCGGTGCAGGGCGTCGAGACGCCGCGTCACGTCGTCCGACGTGATCTGCTCGAGCCGGCGCGTGCCGATGTCTTCGACGCAGAAAGAGGCCACCGCGGCCGCGAACATCAGCGCTCGGCGAACCGCTTCATGACCGAACTCGCGTGCTCGCGCCAGGTGCCCGAGCAAGGCGCCGGCAAAGGTGTCGCCCGCGCCGGTCGGATCGATCTCGGTTTCGAGCGGGAACGCCGGCGCGAAAAACGTCCCGTGGTCGTCGAACAGCATCGCGCCGTACTCGCCACGCTTGACGATCAGCCGCTTCGGGCCGAGCGCTCGCACCGCCCGCGCCGCGCGCGCGATGTTGTGCTCGCCCGCGAGCTGGCGCAGCTCTTCGTCGTTGATCACGAGCGCGTCGATCCGCGACAGGACCTGACCGAGTGCGCTGCGCTCGCCTTCGATCCAGAAGTTCATCGTGTCCGCGGCGACGAAACGCGGGGCCTTCGCTTGCGCGAGCACCTCGAGTTGCAGTGCGGGATGGATGTTGCCGAGGAGGACGACCGGGCTCGTCCTGTAGGACTCGGGCAGCTTCGGCCTGAAGTCGGCGAACACGTTGAGCTGGGTGTCGAGCGTGGTGCGGCTCGCGAGGTTTTGCGAGTAGCGGCCGGCCCAGCGGAAGGTCTTGCCTTGAGCGCGCTCGACGCCGCTGGTGTCGATGCCGCGGGCGCCGAGCCGCTCCAGCACCTGGTTCGGAAAGTCGTCGCCGACCACGGCTACGACGCGGGTCGGCGCGAGCAGGCTGGCGGCGAAAGCGGCGTAGGTCGCCGAGCCGCCGACCACGTCGCGCGCGGCGCCGGTCGGCAGCTCCAGGTCGTCGAAAGCCATCGATCCGACGATCAGAATCGGGTCGCCGGACAAGTCCGAAGTCATGCTGCACCTTTCTCGAGGTAGCGGTCGATCAGCCATCCGAGCTCGGCTCGAGCCTCGGCAGTGATGCTCCCGGGCGCGGTGATCAGCGCGTTCTCGAGCGCGCGCGAAGCCGGGCTCAGCGCCGGGTCGGGCAAGGCCTTGGCGAGCTCTGCGATCGTCTGCCGCGCCAGCGTCGAGTTCTGCTTCAGCACCGCCACCACTGCTTCGACCGTCACCGGCTCCGCGGATTGGTGCCAGCAATCGTAATCGGTGGCGAGCGCCAGCGTGGCGTACGGCAGCTCGGCTTCGCGCGCCAGCTTGGCCTCGGGCAACGCGGTCATCCCGATCACGCTGACGCCCCAGCTTCTGTAAATCAGGCTTTCGGCGCGCGTGGAAAACTGCGGGCCCTCGATACAGACGTAGGTTCCACCGCGGTGGACGCGTGCCCCCGTGCGCTCCGCGGCCAGCGCCAGCGCATCGGCGAGCGCGGCGTCCACCGGATCCGAAAAGCCGACGTGGGCAGCCGCGCCGCGCTCGAAAAACGTGGAAATGCGGCGCTTGGTCAGGTCGCAATACTGATCGACGATCACCACGTCGCCGGGGTGAATGTGCTCCTGCATCGATCCCACGGCGGACAGGCTCACCACCTGCTCGGCGCCGAGCTTCTTCAGAGCGCAGATGTTGGCGCGGTAGTTGATGGCATGCGGCGGGATCGGATGGCCGCGACCGTGCCGCGGCAAGAACAGGAGGGTGGTCGTCCCCAGCACGCCGCGTACGATCGCGTCGCTGGGCTCACCGAACGGCGTATCGACGCGCAGCGACTCGACGCGTTCGAGGCCCGGCGGATCGTAGATTCCGCTTCCGCCGATCACTCCGAGCACGCGATTCACGACGAGACCCGCACTAACACGAGCCATCCCTTTCGATCAACGCGCAGGCTTCGTGACCGCCAAGGGGTCGGGCGGCTCGGATCCGCCGAGACCTCTGCTCTCGGTCAGGAGCCGCTCTGCGACCGGCGCGACGCGCTCACGCCGGCACTCCTCGGCCAGAAAGATCGCGACCAGGCGCTCGCTAGCGCGCTCGAGGTCCTCGTTCACGAGTAGGTAGTCGAAGAGCCCGTAGTGCTGGATCTCCTCGCGCGCCCCGCTATAGCGGCGCATCACCGTCGCCTCGTCGTCGCTCTTTCTCCCGCGCAGGCGCTCGAGCAGCGCCGACATCGTGGGTGGCAGGATGAACACCGCCACCGCGTCCGGATCCGCGCTCTTGATCTGGCGTGCTCCCTGGTGGTCGACGTCGAAGATCACGCCGCGAGCGCCGCCGGCGCGCTCGATTTCGCTCCTGGCAGTTCCGTAAAGGTTGCCGTGCACCTCGGCCCATTCCAAGAACGCGCCGACGCCGATCAAGCGCTCGAATTCGCTGCGCTCGACGAAGTGATATTCGCGCCCATCCTGCTCGCCGCTGCGCGGCCGGCGCGTCGTGTGCGAGACGCTGAACACGAGCCCGGGCACGAGCTTCATCAGCCGGTTCGTGAGCGTGGTTTTTCCGGCGCCCGACGGCGAGGACACGATCAGGAGCAAGGGTCCGTCACTCGACATTCTGAACCTGCTCACGCAGCCGTTCGACCTCGGCTTTGAGCGCCACGACCAGGTGAGCGACCGGTGCGTCCTGGCACTTGGCGCCGACCGTATTTACCTCGCGCGACACCTCTTGCAGCAGAAAGTCGAGACGGCGTCCCACCGCGTCGTCCTTGTCCAAGAGCTGTTCGAACTGGTCGTAGTGGCTGTCGAGCCGCACCAGCTCTTCGGCGATGTCGCTGCGGTCGGCCATCAGAGCCACCTCGGTTTCGAGGCGGCCGGAATCGAGTGCGACGCCGGCGTCGCGCAGCAAGCGATCGAGCTTGTCGTGGAGCCGCGAGCGGTAGCCGTTGATCAGCTCGCTGGCCCGCGCCGCGATTTCGTTGCGATAGGCGCGTGCCGAAAGCAGCCGCTCCGACAGCGCGCGGGCCAGGGCAGCACCTTCGCTGCGGCGCATGTTTTCGAGCCCTTCGAGCGCCCGCGTGAGGGCGATTTCGAGCGCGTGGCGCGCTTCGGCCG
>Ga0111538_10003989_pt1 | contig 20554 bp, 16 predicted proteins | sample SoiMethybrSBSTD1_FD_79669 | JGI IMG/M metagenome (GOLD analysis project Ga0111538, IMG submission 79669) | Bulk soil microbial communities from a Populus tree surrounding site in Tennessee, USA - Soil MetaG P. TD hybrid SBSTD1 (version 2)... | ecosystem: Environmental > Terrestrial > Soil >... | reverse complement strand
GTCGTATATGCGCGCAACGATGCCTGGTAACACGCCTCGCCCTGCGGATGGGCGGTGATCGCGATCGGCTCGCGCGCCTTGGAGAGGTACTCGTCACGCAGATAGGTGCGATAACGTTCGATAGCCGGCGCGATACGCTCGGTCAACAACTTCTTCCACGCGCTCCGGAATGCCACGGACTTGGCGCGCTCCGCCGGACCGTAAAACGGCCACTGCTCCGCCGGCTTCACAAGCAGGTCGTCGAGCTGCTCAATAACGAGCTGCACGTTGCGCCTCGGCGTCGTGTAAGACCTGCGGACGCCTTCGCGCAGATTGCGTATTTCCGTATCCAAGTAGCGCGTCGGCTGCGCCCACCGCGCGAGCGCTTCGGCGCGCGCCGTCTCCGTACCGACAAGCTGCACCGCGGCCAGCTGCGCCATCCGCGCCTGCCAGCCGCTCAGCTGATTGATGGGCCACAGCTCATAGCGGCACACGCGCTGTCGCCGCGATGACTCGATCGCCTCTTCGAGGAATCCGAGCGTGATCCACTCCGGACGGCCCCGGAGAACCGCGGCATCGAGTGGCTCGATCTCTTGGGCCCAACGCTCTTCGAGCGCCTGCCAGTTGCGGAGTGCCTCCAGTGAGTTATCGGTGAGCGCCGTCTCGCCGGGCAACGGACAATCCGCTGAGCTCGGCATGATCCGGAAAGCGAGTTACGAACTCCGCGACGTATGCGTCTGCGAGACGTGCAACCTGCGCAGCAAGCCGATCGACGTCGGCGCGCGGCGCAGCCCCGGGCTGCTGGCCCGCACGCGGTTCTCTCACTGGACGCCGACATCGATGCGCCGCTCGTCAAGGAATCTGTGATAGAGCCTGAATCACGGCGTTGCCCGCCTTGGTGAGCGCGGTACTCTGCACCAAGATTTCGCCGCGCAGGGATAGCAGCGTGACCACGCTGGCATGATTGAAGCCACCATCCGGAGTCGCCGGTACTGCACGTTCAGAACCGCTGCAATCTGGCGGACCGTTGTTGTGTCTGCGCGTGCCAGCGTCCACCGCGAGGTGTCGATGCGCCTCGAGCGCGCAAGTTCCTGCAGCTTCTGTGCAGTGTCGTGCTCTGGATCGACGGCGATCACTAAGACCCGCAAGCGCTGCCGCTGAGCCGACGTGAAGATGCGGGTGCATAGACCTCATCGGCCTGGTCCTCAAGCGCGGCCAGCAATTTCCCGAAGTGGCGTGGGCACGCCGTCTACTCTTCTCCGAAACGGCGTGTACCAGTTCATTACTGCTGCGAGAGCGATGTGAGTTGGCGCTGCCGTCCGCTGCCGCTGCACATCGCCACACTGCGCGACGGTTTGCAGCATTCTGCAACGATGACTCTATCTGCGACTAGCGGCGCAGTTGGGCGTGCGGAGTTGCTCGCCCACAGTCGACCCAAAGGACGACTGCGTTTGGAGAGATGTCTCGTCAGGTCCTGCCGCGGCGTTACCCAGCCCACGCCGGCGCGTCCATCGCTTCGAATTGTCCAGCTTCGGGCGCCGCGGTGCCTTCGAGCTTGACGCCGCGCAGATCGCAGGCCACGAAATGGGCGCCGGACAAAGTGCAGTTGATAAAGCGGCTGGCCCGAAATTCCACGCGCTCGAAAGTCGCATTGGAAAAGTCGCAATCGACGAACCTCACCCTGCGCCCGCCGTACTCGTGCCCGATCCGACCACCGTAGAAGACGGCAGCGGCAAAGCGACACTGCTGGCACAGCGTGTCGGTGAGATCTACGATCAACCGGGCGCCGGCGAAATCGCATTCCAGAAGGGTGGCCTTGCGCATCTGACAGCGGTCGAAGTAAGCGTGTGTGAAGTCGACGCGCCGCAAGTACGAAAGATTGAAGCCTACGGATAGCTCGGCATAGCTCAAGTCGACGTCCTTCAGCCGCGTCCTGTGAAAGTGAATACCCTGGAGTTCCGTCATCGAATCGCTCGTGCCGATGCAGGCACCCGCGAGGTCGCCGCCGGTCAGCTCAACGGACTCTTTTGCCAGCCTTGAGAGCAACGGCATCGCCGTGCGCTGAAACGCAGGCTCTCTCCACCGTTCTCGGAGTTCGCGAGCTTTTTTCTTGTCGGGTGACATGTTCGCTTGCCCGCTGCCGAGGCGGCGCCCATGAGCCACTGGCGTGGGCTGTCTGCGCCAATGTTACCAGCTCACGGATTTGATTCCATGCTTGTTGGAACATCTTTGCCCCGTCAGCTCCTGGCCGATTGCGGACTTCTGCTCATGAACTCAGTGCACCCGCCTGTGAACAGGCTTCCGCCGTGCGCCTGGTGGACGATCTGCTGGACATCAGCCACATCACGCGCGGCAAGCTCGAACTGCGGCGGCATGGACTTGTGCTCATCGACGTGCTGTCAAACGCCGTGGCGGGCTCGCGCACCTCCACCGTCAGCTCGCGGACACGAGCTGACGGTGGAGATCGGTCCTGGGGCGGACGAGCTGCAGGTCGAGACGCCGACCGCCTGGCGCAGGTTTTCTCGAACCTGCTCTCCAACAGCACGAAGTACACGGACAGGGGCGGACGTATCAGACTCACGCTGCATCGTGATGGCCACGAGACAGTCATCGCGGTCCAGAACAACGGGATCGGATTCCGCAACAGTCGCTCGATCGCGTGTTCGAGATGGTCTCCCAGGTGCACTCGCGCGAGGAGCGCGCCGACGGCGGCCTTGGCATTGGTTTGTCGCTCGTGCGAACGCTTGTAGCGATGCACGGCGGATCAGTCGCTGCATTCAGCGAGGGCCCGGTGAGGGGTAGTGCCTTTACCGTTCGGCTGCCGTTCTCAACCTCGAGTGCCACGATGTCTACCGCCTCGCCGGATGCAGATGCGGCATATCGCCCCACCGAACGCGATGGAAGACGCATTCTCGTGGTCGAGATGGCGCCGACGCGGCTGCATCGCTGATGGAAATTGCTGCAATGGATGGCCATGAAGTGCGGCCTGCAGCTGATGTCGAGCAAGCGGTCGAGCAGACCTGCGAGTTCTGTCCGGGCGTCATCTTCATGGATCTTGATGCCGCGCATCGACGGAGTCGAGGCAACACGCCGCATCCGGGCTCTGCCCAAGCCCGTCAGCCTGGAAGCACTGCGGAGAATTCTGCGCTGGGACACGTTCAGCGGCACACCCTCCGCTGAAATGCCCTATAGTCGACCGTTCGGCGCAGTCGTTGCGATCTGCGTGCCTGCACGACGCTCCGGTAAACATGAGTAGGCAATCGGCTCGACTTTCCGAGGGCGCTGCCTATCAGCAGCCCGCAGAGCAGGTGCTGGCGGCGCTTGCTGCTGACGCGCGCGTTGGCTTGAGCGCTGCGGAGGCGAGATCGCGTCTCGCGCAATATGGGAAGAACGAGCTGGCGGCGGAACAGCCCGTTCCCGCGTGGCACAAATTTCTCGCGCAGTTTCAGGATCCGCTCGTCATCCTGCTGCTGATTGCGACCGCGATTTCGGCGGCGCTCTGGACGATCGAACGTGACGCCGCGCTTCCCTATGAGGCGATCGCCATCCTCGCCGTGGTGACGCTGAACGCGATCATGGGATACGTGCAGCGGTCGCGAGCGGAGCACGCACTGGCTGCGTTGCGGCAGATGTCGGCCGCACACGCGAACGTCATTCGCGACGGTGCGCGTCAGAGCGTGGCCGCTGTGGAGATCGTTCCCGGCGACATCCTCCTCGTCGAGGAGGGGGATACGATTCCAGCGGATGCGCGGCTGCTTCATTCAACCGCCTTGCATACAGCCGAAGCGGCACTCACAGGCGAGAGTCAACCGGTCTCGAAGGAGACTGCGGAAGTCGCCAAGGACGCTGTGCTCGGCGATCGCATCAACATGATCTTCAGCGGCACGACCGTCTCGTACGGTCGCGGCAAGGCAGTCGTCACTGCATCGGGGATGCAGACGCAGATGGGACGCATCGCCGGGATGCTGAAGCACGCGCCGCAGGAGACGACGCCGCTGCAGAAGGAGCTGGCGCACGTCGGGAAACTCCTGGGAATCATCGTCATCGCCATCGCCGTCGTGATGATCGCGACGATCATTCTGGTCGAAGAGGTGCGCGGCCTTGCGGGGTTGTTCGACGTGCTGATTCTAGGCGTGGCGCTCGCGGTCGCGGCGGTTCCGGAAGGGTTGCCGGCGGTGGTCACTGCGGTGCTCGCGCTGGGTGTGCAGAGGATGGCGAAGCGCAAGGCGATCGTGCGGCATCTCGCGGCAGTCGAGACGCTCGGCTCGGCGAACGTGATCGCGTCGGACAAAACCGGGACACTGACCCGGAACGAGATGACCGTGCGCGTCATCCTGACGGCGAGTGGACGCGTGAACTTCGCAGGCACAGGTTACGCGCCGGAAGGCGACGCGCAGCGTGAGGGCGGAGGTGAGATCGCCGGCGAGCTACGTAGTGAGTGCCTGCGCGTGCTGGCGGCCGCCGACCGCGCGAATAATGCAGTCTTGCAGGAGCGGGACGGCCGTTGGGCCGTACAGGGAGATCCGACGGAAGGTGCGTTGATCGTCGCGGCGCACAAGGCAGGCCTTACGGAGGAGGTGCTCGATGCGCGCTTCGAGCGCGTCGGCGAGGTGCCGTTCTCCTCTGAACGCAAGCTGATGAGCACCGTTCACATGGACGCGAAGCGGCAGCAGTACATGCTGGTGTTCACGAAAGGCGCGCCGGACGTTCTGCTGGCTCGCTGCTCGCAGGAACAAGTAGGCGAGGATCGCAAGCCGCTGACTCCCCGGCGACGTGCTGAGATTCTCGCGACGAACGAAGAACTGGCTGGCGAAGCGTTACGCACGCTCGGCGTCGCGTTGCGACTGCTGTCGAGTGACGCGTTCAGTCATGAGCAGGTCGATGAGCAGATCGAGCAGGATCTCGTATTCCTGGGGCTCATCGGGATGATGGATCCGCCGCGCCCGGAAGCAGCCGAAGCGGTCGCAAAGGCCAAGGCCGCCGGTATCCGCCCGCTCATGATCACGGGCGATCATCCGATTACGGCAAGAGTCATTGCCGAAGAGCTGGGTTTCGCGCAGGAAGGACGCGTCGTCACGGGCACCGAGATCGAGAAGATGTCGGCAGGCGAGTTAGCGGATGCCGTCGAAACGAGCTCTGTCTATGCGCGCGTGAACCCTGATCACAAGTTGCGCATCGTGAAGGCGCTGCAATCGCGCGGCGCGATCGTTGCGATGACGGGAGACGGCGTGAACGATGCGCCCGCGCTCAAGACGGCGGATATCGGCGTTGCCATGGGAATCACCGGAACCGATGTGTCCAAGCAAGCGGCCGATGTCATCCTTGCAGACGATAACTTCGCCTCGATCGTGGCGGCCGTCGAAGAGGGCCGGGCGATCTTCGCGAATATCCGCAAGTTCCTGCGATATCTGCTGTCCTCGAACATCGGCGAAGTGATGACGATGTTCTTTGGCGTGGTTCTGGGGGATGTAATCGGGTTGTCCGCCCCCGCGCGCGGCGCGCTCGTGCTGCCGCTGCTCGCGACTCAGATCCTATGGGTCAACCTGGTAACCGACGGTGCGCCTGCGCTTGCGCTCGGGGTTGATCCTGCCGATCCCGAGGTGATGCAGCAGCAGCCCAGGCCGCATGGCGAGGGCGTTATTACGCGCCGCATGTGGCTCGATGTCTTCGTTGTCGGCATCGTCATGGCTGCGGGCACGCTACTGGTACTGGACGCGAGTCTTCCGGGCGGTCTGATCGAGGGCACTGGAGACGTGCGATACGGGCAGACCATGGCCTTCACGACAATCGTGTTCTTCTCGCTCTTCACTGTGTTCAGTACGCGTTCCGACGTCCGCAGCGCCTTCGTCGGACTGTTCTCGAACATGTGGCTGTGGGCAGCTGTCTTGTTATCGCTGGGGCTTCAGGCAGCGGTCGTCTACGTTCCGTTCCTGCAGCAAGCTTTCTCGACGACGCCCTTCGATGGCCGTGATTGGCTGGAGTGCGCCGTGGTTGGCAGCGCTGTGCTGTGGGTAACTGAGCTCGTCAAAGCGATCAGACGCTTGCGATAACGAACGTGCGGGCGCAGAAGCGTTCGGCCCAACGCCCCGACGATGGGCGAGCGGCCTTCGCTCCCAGGTTACGACGGGAACGATGCCGTGATTGCGCGGCCTGCGCGAAGACGCAGCGCGAGTGCCAACAACGCGCCGACTACAATCGCGTGCAACGCGATCAACCACACGAGCGCGAGCGCGCCGGCTCCGGGGAAGATGACGACGAAGGCGCCGAACAGGATCGATGCGACGCCAGCGAGAGCGAGCAGCCATTCCCCGCGGATTTCCGCCCGCAGTCGGATCGCCATCGAGATCTGCAGCACGCCAGCCAGGATGGCATTGAAACCGATCACCAGGACCAGAATGATAGCTGTCACCCGAGGATAGAAGATCGTGATCACGCCGGCGGCGAGCGTGAAAGCCGCGAGCAGTAGCACCAGCCACCAGCCAGGTTGCGTTCGATTTTGAACGGCGCCGACCAGAGAGACCACGCCACTCACGACAGCATACGCGGCGAAGAGCGCCACCAGAACCACAAGCGTACGGCCGGGCCACGCCAACGCGAGAATCCGATAGTGCGGCCGTCGCTTCGAGCGAATCGCACGCTGCGCACATACACGCGAATGATGCGACCGAGCCGGTCGTCCCGGAGGGAGAGCGCTGGGCGACGGATGAGCCGCTACGCGCATCGATGCTGAAGATCCGCGCAGGCGTCGAGGAGACGATGCCTGCCTACCAAAGCGGCGCGCTGAATGCGAACCAGGCGCAATCGTTGAGTGCGACGGTCGAGCAGAATGTGACGTACATGATCCAGAACTGCAAACTCGAGCCTCAGCCTGACGCGGCCCTGCACGTTTTGATCGGGCGCATGCTGACCGCGGTCGAAGCGATGAAGAAAGATCCTGCTCGCAAGCCGGTTGGCCTGCGCTCATGGCCGTCCAAGGACATCACGACGATCTGAATTGGCGGACATGAGCTCTCCTCAGGGAGAGGTTGCGCGAGCGTCGCGCCAGCAATGCGTCCAGGGACCATGCACCCTTGCCTACATGGCGCAGGCGCGTGCGTTCTAGGCTGCGTATGCGCCACAGGCGGGGCCCTACATCGCGGCGGGTCGGCTCATGCCGTCGGAGCGCGTGATCGCCTTTCCGCGGTTCACCTTTGAGGACCTTACATTCGCATTGCGTTACCTGAGCGCCACCTCGAGCGCCCGATCGGCGCTGACGGAGACATCCGGAGTGACCCCCACGCCTTCCAGCCGCCCCTTTCCCACGGAGTAGTAATCAGCGATCGGCACGCGCAAAAGAAAGCTGCCGGGATGTCGAACAGCTTCGAAGACAGGGCGACGCCGGTGTCTGTTCGCCGATGACCTTCGCACGGCCGATTGACTTGAGCGCGTCCGGGGCGCCAAGCGGGCCGACGATCAGCCTCGCAAGAAACCGGATAGCGTTAGGTGGACGGCGATAGCTCTTGGCTGGGCCAGTCAGAAAGAAGTCGTTGGGCTGTCGCGGATTGTCGTCTACGGATGACGTTCATGCTGCATGCGATCGATTCAATCCGCGAAGCCGCGGCCCGGCACCCGAAATAGCAGCCGACGATCACGAACCGACAATAGACATCGAATAGTTGGCAAAGGGCGTGCGCCGTGCGACCAGCCAGGTCGTTCCGACGTGTCACAGCTGCAAATGCAGAATTCCCCGAAATGCGCAAGAATCTCGCAGCAACACGGGCCCGAGAAACATGGCAAAACTTGACACTGGTGGAAAAAAACAAGGCATTTCAATGGACCGCCGCGTCTCCGTGGCCCCGATGATGGACTGGAGCGACAGTTGCGATCCGCGCTGACTCGTCAACAACTTACGGTTCGCCTAAACGGCATGTAGCAGTTTTTGTCGCAGCTCCGAAGAAGGCAAACACTTTTGTCGCTGCGATCTGCCAAGCGAACTGTTCACGACTTTCTGATCTACCGATAAGCGAACTCTCTCACCGCTCGTCCTAGGACTTAGATCGGGTGCAGCTCAGTGCGACACCTTTGTTACCCGCCCCTGGAACACATTGTTCGGATTGGTCTGGATCATCCAAACATCGTCGCCGTTGGGTACGAAGAACAAGTCAAAGCTTGGGCCACCGGCAAAAGTGAGGGTGCCCGAGCAAGCGATGTCGGTCGGGTCCGGATTCGCTACTGTGTAGCTCCCTGTCCCCCCGGGTACGAACTGCGCGATTACGCCGTTGAGACTCCGCGTCGCTGCGGGACTGGTAAGCGTGCCGTCTCCGTTAAAGCGTATGAATTCCGTAATGGCTTTCGGTTGCGGCGACGCACCCGGGACAATGATGTACCCAGTCGCGGAGAACACATACAAGCCGTCTAGCGCTCCGAGCGTGCAATGTTTCCCATCCGCATCCGCCACTGCCACACCGCATACGCCGAACGCCATGACTGCGGCCGCCAACGTTTGCATCATCAGCTTGCTCATTTTCGTGTTCCCTAAATACAGAGAAGAGAGGCGTGTCCAGCGTCGGTGAAAGTGGATCGAAACCGTCCACTGCGTCTGTGCGTTGCCATACACATAAGGTCCTTTTACCTCGATACTGTTCTTAACGTGTTAGTGAAGCTAGCGTCTACTCCGAAGGCCATCAACTCCGTTGAGTGCGATAACGAACCGTACCCGCTCTCCGCGCGTATCTGAGTTGCGACGTCCAGACCGAATTCAACGACGTTCTGCACGCAACAGAGTTGCAACGACACTTGAGGGGGTAGTTATGAGCGAGATCGTCGTCGCGCTTTTCCAAAACGAGTCGAAGGCTAACGAAGCCGCGCAACAGCTCTCTGAGACAGCTACGCAGGAGGGCATTGTCATGCACGGAGCAGCGCTCCTTGCGAGAGCCAACGATGGCAGCATCTCTGAGAGGCAATGGACTGGCCGTATTCCGTGGAAGACTCCCGCTGGGGGGTTGGTCGGGGCGCTGATCGGCGCTCTCGGCGGGCCGGCCGGCGCTGGTCTGGGAGCCGCGGCGGGTAGTGCATTTGGATTTGCCAAAGACGTATCGGATGTCAAACGTGCGGAGGGAAAACTGCAGGACGTCCGCACGAAGCTCAGTCCCGGGAGGAGTGCGATCGTAGTCGACCTGGACGAGCGCTCGCTGCAAACTTTCAGTACGCGAATACAGGGACTTGGTGGTGAGGTCGTTGCGCCTGGCCTGAAACGAACGCCGGAATAGATCGCGTCGGTCGAGCATCACGTTCTTGAGCATCCTGCGGCAAAGAACGCGGGTTGCTAGTAGCATAGATTCGCGCGCGTCCGGTTGGATCGAAAGTTCGCGCGTGGTGGATCTTATGGGCGTCCTGGACCCGTAACCCGCTTACCGAAAACGCTACTCGGCCTCAGCCGTGGTCAGCCAAGCGCCGGCCGCAGCAAGCATCGCCTCAACGCCAGTGCGAAGCGTTGGATTGATAACCGGTGCGAACTCAGGCGAATGATTCGACGGGAGCTGGTTCAGGTGGCCAGTCTTCTCGGCTTCTGCATATTTTTGCGGGTCGCTGCCTCCAACGATCCAATACACCGACGGCACATTCCAGGCGCGAGCCAGCAACGAAAAATCCTCGCTGGCCGAGGTAGGCCCGGTCGTCCCCACTCGCTTGCCTCCCAAACGCTGCCGCAAGGCTTCCGTCACCTTCTGCGTTGCCGCTTCGTCGTTAAAAGTAAGCGGGAACCGACCCAGCATGGTGATCACGGGCGGCTTTGGCGCCCCCGCCGTCGTTGCTTCGCCGTTGACGATGCGCTTGATCGACGAGAGCACTTGATCACGCACATTGTCGTCGAGCGTCCGGACGTTGAGCTGGAGCACAGCTTCGTCTGGAATGATGTTCGGACTAGTTCCTGCTTGCACTGAGCCGACGGAGACCACGGCGTCGTCCGTCATGCCAATCTCGCGCGAGACCACGGTCTGGAGCCGCATCACTGTGGCCGCTGCCATAAGTACCGGATCGACGGTCTTTTGCGGCGAAGAGCCGTGGCCGCCGCGTCCAAACAGCGTCACCCGCATGCTGTCACTCTGCGAAAGCATGAGCCCGCTGCGAATCGCAGTCTGGCCGGCAGGCAGCGGTAGCACATGCTGGGACAGAGCGACGGTCGGTTTCGGGAACCGCTTCGCCAACCCGTCCTCGACCATCGCGCGGGCCCCCTCACCGGTCTCCTCCGCGGGTTGAAACACCGCCAGAACGGTGCCACGCCATTTGTCCTTGTTCGCGGCGAGAATCTGCGTCGCACCCATCAGCCACACCACGTGGATATCGTGCCCACAGGAATGTGCGACGGGCACCTGCTGCCCGGACTGGTCCGCGATGGTTTGGGCGCTCGCGTAGGGCAGACCTGTGTTCTCCTTCATCGGGAGAGCATCCATGTCCGCCCGCAGCAGGACCGTTGGGCCCGTGCCATTTCGCAGCAGCCCCACTACGCCAGTGCGGCCTACGCCCTCGGTGACATCGTATTCGTGCTCTCGCAGCCAATCGGCAGCAATGCCGGCCGTACGCCGCTCCTGAAATGCGATTTCAGGATTGGCGTGAATGTCCTTGTAGACACTCTCGAGCTTTGCAAGGAGTGCGTCAGATGGTCCAGGGAGCGCTGCTTGGCGCTGATCCCCGAGGGCCTGTCCGAATACCAGTCCCGATAGGAGAAGAGCCGCCACGGCGATAGGCGTTGCGAGCGACAGTGATTTTGCGGAGGTGTAATTGCGCTTGCTGACGATCATCGTCGCTCTCCATGGCTGTCATCCCTGGACCCAGAACCGATGGGCATGGATGCGGTTCCAACAGTCTGACCAAATTCTGAGCCGACTGGACGACCGACGTAGGCGATGGAATTCCGAACTTAGCTTGCTTGTGCGGTGTGCCATCTGATCTGAGAGAAGTACGCTGTCTGCTGAGGTCGCGTGAGAGTCCCCCGGATACGATCGAGAGCACTGCATGCGGGCGGCGGCCAGTGAAAGCGTGACGTCGAACGCCATTTGCGTCATCAACGAGCGAAATGTTGATGTCGCACCTTGCCGATCAGAGGACGTGGATTACGACCGCATGCAACTGGATTTCAACACGAAGTTCTAGGATAGACAGCGCGCGCGAAAAGAGAGAGCCTCAGTCGACATCCGTCTACACAGGAGATGCCACCATGTCGAAATCTACGACCGACGGCTCGACCCTGAGTACCGGTGCACCTGCGCCAAGCGACCGCAATTCCCTGACGATCGGCGCTGACGGTCCGATCCTTCTGCATGATGTGCATTTCCTGGAGCAGATGGCGCACTTCAACCGGGAGAAGGTTCCGGAGCGTCAACCACACGCAAAGGGGGCGGGCGCGTTTGGTGTGTTCGAGACGACCGCTGACGTTTCCGCCTACACGAGAGCGGCGTTGTTCCAGAGAGGTGCCTCGACCGAGATGCTTGCGCGTTTCTCCACGGTGGCCGGCGAGATGGGCAGCCCTGACACCTGGCGCGATGTGCGCGGCTTTTCGCTGAAGTTTTATACCAGCGAAGGCAACTACGATCTGGTGGGCAACAACACGCCGATCTTTTTCGTGCGTGACCCGATGAAGTTCCCGCACTTCATTCGCAGCCAGAAGCGGCTGGCGGACTCAGGCCTGCGCGATAATCATATGCAGTGGGACTTCTGGACCAGCAATCCGGAATCCGCGCACCAGGTGACGTATCTAATGGGCGTGCGGGGTTTGCCACGGACCTGGCGACACATGAACGGCTACGGATCGCACACTTACATGTGGATCAACGCGAAGGGCGAGCGGTTCTGGGTCAAGTATCACTTCCACACTCGACAGGGCATGGAGTTCTTCAACAACGCGGAAGCTTCCGCCATGGCGGGGTCCGACGCGGACTTTCATCGCCGCGACTTGTTCGAGGCCATCGCCCGCGGCGAGCACCCGAAGTGGACCCTGTCGGTGCAGGTCATGCCTTATGCCCAGGCGAAAAATTACCGAATCAATCCGTTTGACCTGACAAAGACCTGGTCGCACAAGGACTACCCGCTGATCGAGGTTGGCACGATGACGCTGAACCGCAATCCGGAGAACTTCTTCGCTCAGATCGAGCAGGCCGCGTTCTCGCCGGGAAATACCGTGCCGGGCATCGGTCTGTCTCCCGACAAGATGTTGCTGGGCCGTGCCTTCGCTTACAACGACGCGCAACGCAACCGCATCGGTACGAACTTCCACCAACTTCCCGTCAACCAGCCGAAGGTGAAAGTGAACACCTACATGTTCGACGGCCAGATGGCTTACGCGCACAGCGGGAACGCGCCCACGTACGCACCCAACAGTGGCGGCCGGCCTTGGGCAGATGAAACCAGTCGCGTTCCAGATGGCTGGGAATCAGATGGTGAGATGGTCCGCAGCGCGTACAGCCTTCATGCCGAGGACGACGACTTCACGCAGCCCGGAATCCTGGTTCGCGAAGTGTTCGATGACGCGCAGCGCGCGGCATTGATCGATCAGGTGGCAGGCAGCCTGCTGGGCGGAGTGCGCTCACCGGTGCTCGAACGAGCATTTGGCTATTGGAGATCCATCGACCGTGATGTCGGCGCCCTGATCGAACGGAAGGTTCGGTCGGGAAGCAGCGGCAAACCTGCCGAGGGCATGGGCGAACGTTGAGTGTGATGAAAGCCCTCATGCGGCCGCTGATGACCGACTGAGCGGCTGATACGCACACATTGCGATGCGATATGTGCGGGCATAGACTCGACCGGTCCCATGTCAAGGAGTTCTCCATGACTGACCTCACCAGGCGTCAATTCCTGACATACACGGGCAGTTCGCTGGCGGGATCGAGTCTTGCACTGCTGGGCTTCTCGCCAAGCACGGCGGTCGCGGAGGTGCGCCAGTTCAAACTCTTGCGCGCCACCGAGACGCGCAATACCTGTCCCTACTGTTCAGTCGCGTGCGGCGTGCTGATGTACTCGTTGGGCGACAAGTCGAAGAACGCTCGGTCGAGTATTTTCCACATCGAGGGTGACCCCGATCATCCGGTCAATCGCGGCACCCTGTGTCCGAAGGGCGCTGGCCTGATCGATTTCATTCACAGTCCGAGCCGGCTGAAGTATCCGGAATATCGCGCGCCGGGATCGGATCATTGGCAACGCATCTCTTGGGACGACGCACTCGGACGCATTGCGCAACTCATGAAGCAGGATCGCGATGCGAATTTTGTACAGAAGACGCCAGACGGCCTGACTGTGAACCGGTGGCTCACGACTGGCATGCTGGCGGCGTCCGCGAGCAGCAACGAAGTCGGCTATCTCACGCACAAGGTGGTCCGCAGCCTTGGCATCTTAGCCTTCGACAACCAGGCGCGTGTGTGACACGGCCCGACGGTGGCAGGTCTTGCCCCGACGTTTGGCCGTGGAGCGATGACGAATCACTGGGTCGACATCAAGAATGCCGACTTGGTGCTGATCATGGGCGGCAACGCCGCCGAAGCGCATCCCTGCGGCTTCAAGTGGGTTACCGAAGCGAAGGCGCACAACAAGGCGCGGCTGATCGTCGTCGATCCGCGCTTCACGCGCTCGGCAGCGGTCGCCGATGTCTACGCACCGCTTCGCGCCGGGACCGACATCGCATTCCTGGGCGGCGTCCTCAACTATCTGCTGACGCAGGACAAGATTCAGCGCGAGTACGTCACGAGCTACACGGACGCGTCCTTCATCGTCAAGGAAGGCTTTGCTTTCAGCAACGGCATCTACTCCGGCTATAACCCGGAGCAGCGTAGTTACGACAAGTCCACCTGGGATTACGAGGTGGGCGCCGACGGATACGTGCGAAGCGATCCGACGCTCGCGCACGCGCGCTGCGTCTACAACTTGATGAAGCAGCACTACTCGCGCTACACGCCCGAGATGGTCGAGCGTGTCTGCGGGACGCCGAAAGAACGGTTCCTGCAAATCTGCGAGATGATCGCCTCCACTGCAACGCCAACGCGCGCGATGACGATCATGTACGCACTCGGCTGGACGCAGCATTCCGTTGGCTCGCAGATGATCCGGTGCGGCGCGATGGTGCAACTCCTGTTGGGCAACATCGGCGTGTCGGGCGGCGGCATGAACGCGCTGCGCGGGCATTCCAATATCCAGGGTCTGACCGATCTCGGCTTGCTCACTGACCTGCTGCCCGGCTACATCGGTCTGCCAAAAGATCACGAGCAGGACTACGAAAAGTATGTGGCGTCGCGCACGTTCAAACCGCTGCGGCCGAACCAGTTGAGTTACTGGCAGAACTTTCCGAAGTTCTTCGTCAGTCTGCAAAAGACGTGGTGGGGAGATGCTGCGCGCGCCGATAACCATTGGGGCTACGACTACCTGCCGAAGCTCGACAAGGTCTACGACATGCTGCAGGTCTACGACCTGATGCACGACGGCAAGCTCAATGGCTATCTCGCTCAGGGCTTCAACCCGCTGGCCGCGGCGCCGAACAAGGCGAAGATGATTGCCGCGCTGTCAAACTTAAAGTTCCTCGTCGTGATGGATCCGCTGGTTACCGAGACGTCAGAGTTCTGGCGCAACTACGGCGCTTTCAACGACGTCGACTCCAGAAAGATCCAGACTGAAGTCTTCCGCCTGCCGACGACATGCTTTGCGGAGGAGAATGGTGCACTGGTCAACTCCGGCCGCTGGCTGCAATGGCATTGGAAAGGGGCCGATCCACCCGGAGAGGCGCACTCGGATCTGGAGATCATGGCCGGACTGTTCACGCGCCTGCGTGCGCTGTACCAGAGCGAAGGCGGAGCGTTTCCCGACCCGATCGTGAATCTGACTTGGGAGTATGCGAACGCGCACAGTCCCTCGCCGGAGGAGATCGCGAGGGAATATTCGGGCAAGGCGCTCGCAGATCTCTCCGACGCGAAGGATCCGACGAAGATCCTCCGCAAGGCCGGCGAGCAGCTCGCAGGTTTCGGCGAGCTGCGCGATGACGGCAGTACCGCGAGTGGATGCTGGATCTTCTGCGGGGCCTGGGGTCCAACCGGCAATCTGATGGCGCGGCGTGACAACTCCGATCCGACCGGCATCGGCCAGACGCTGAACTGGGCGTGGTCATGGCCGGCAAACCGCCGGATCCTGTACAACCGCGCTTCCTGCGATCCGACCGGCAAGCCCTTCAATCCGGAACGCAAGCTGATCGCGTGGGACGGCAGGCAGTGGACCGGCGCCGATGTGCCCGATTTCAAGGCGGACGAGAATCCGTCGAGCGGCATGGGACCGTTCATCATGAATGCGGAAGGCGTCGCGCGTTTCTTCGCGCGCACGAACATGGTCGAAGGTCCGTTCCCCGAGCACTACGAGCCCTTTGAGACGCCGTTGGGCTACAACCCTCTGCATCGGGAGGAACCGCGCGCAACGAGCAATCCCGCTGCCCGCGTGTTCGAGCGCGACCGCGCAGCTTTCGGCCAAGCCGCGCAGTTCCCGCACGTGGCGACGACCTATCGGCTGACGGAACACTTCCACTACTGGACCAAGCACGTGCGGCTCAACGCGATCATGCAGCCCGAGCAGTTCGTGGAAATCGGTGAGGCACTTGCGAAGGAGTTAAGAGTGGCAGGCGGCGAGCGGGTCAGGGTGACCTCGAACCGCGGTCACATCGAGGCGGTGGCCGTGGTTACCAAGCGCATCAGGCAGCTCGACATCGACGGCAAGAAGGTGCACACCGTGGGGATTCCGCTCCACTGGGGCTTCACAGGTCTCGCGAAGCCCGGCTACCTCGCAAACACGCTGACGCCGTTCGTCGGCGACGGCAACACTCAAACGCCCGAGTTCAAGGCGTTCCTCGTCAAAGTAGAGAAGGTCTGAGGACGCTCATATGGCGCTGCAATCTCTCGACATCGTTCGCCGTTCGGCGACCACGACTCCGCCGCCCGGGGTGCGTGAGCCTTCGGTTGGGCCTGTTGCCAAGCTGATCGATACGACGAAATGCATAGGTTGCAAGGCGTGCCAGGTCGCCTGCATGGAATGGAACGATCTGCGCGACGAGATCGGCACGAATGTGGGCAGCTACCAGAACCCGGCAGATCTCACCGAGCATTCCTGGACGCTGATGCGCTTCGCCGAGTATGAAAATCCGCAGCGCAACGGCGAGCTCGAGTGGCTGATCCGCAAAGACGGTTGCATGCACTGCGAGGACCCAGGCTGCCTCAAAGCGTGCCCAGCGCCCGGCGCGATCGTGCAGTACGCCAACGGCATCGTCGACTTCCACGAGGAGCACTGCATCGGCTGTGGCTATTGCATCCCCGGTTGTCCATTCGACATCCCCCGAATCTCGAAGCGAGATCACAAGGCTTACAAATGCACGTTGTGCTCGGATCGCGTCGCGGTGGGACGCGAGCCCGCCTGCATCAAGGCTTGCCCGACCGGCGCGCTGGTGTTCGGCACGAAGGAAGACATGAAGCACCATGCCGCCGAGCGCATCGAAGACCTGAAGTCGCGGGGCTTCGAGCACGCCGGGTTGTACGACCCGCCGGGCGTGGGTGGCACGCATGTCATGTATGTTCTGCATCATGCCGATCAGCCCGAGCTCTACAACGACCTGCCGGCCGATCCGCACATCAGTGCAATGGTCGGGGTGTGGAAGGGCGTCAGTAAGCCGATCAGCCTCGCAGTGATGCTGCTGACGGCGTTCGTGGGCTTCCTGCACTACATTCGTGTCGGTCGCAACGAGGTCAGCGAACTCGACGAGCGGGCAGCGGCACGGGAAGCGGAGCGCAAGTCATGAGTGATCCCGAAGGCCGTGACGCCATCGTTCGCTACAACGCCAACGAGCGCACCAATCACTGGATCGTGGCGATCGCCTTCATGCTCGCCGCGCTGTCAGGCCTGGCGCTGTTCCATCCCGCGCTCTTCTGGCTGTCTCATCTTTTCGGCGGTGGTCCGTGGACCCGCATTCTGCACCCGATCATCGGAGTATTGATGGCGCTCGCATTCCTGTTCCTGAGTATCGCGGTCGGGAAGGACAACCGGATGCAGGATAGGGACTGGAAGTGGCTGCGGCAGGTGAAGGACGTCGTCAACAATCGCGAGGAGCGGCTGCCGGAAGTCGGTCGCTACAACGCGGGCCAGAAGCTGTTGTTCTTCGTCATCGTCATCTGCATGCTCGGCCTTCTCTTGTCGGGCATTGTCATCTGGCGCAGGTATTTCTCCATGTACTTTCCGATCGGGGTTGTGCGCTTCGCCGCCGTGTTGCACGCAGTCTCAGCGCTCGTGCTGGTCTGCGTCATCATCCTCCACATCTATTCGGCAATCTGGGTGAAAGGCTCGATCCGCGCGATGACTCGCGGAACCGTGACACCCGGCTGGGCATGGAAGCATCACCGCGCGTGGTTCCGTGAGATCACTCATGCAACGAATTCTCGAACCCGGACAGATTGAGGCGTTTGCGCAGCAGGCGATTCCGCGCCTGCGGCTGCCTGATCGCGAGCGCGCCTTCTCAAATCGCGCCAACCGACTGCGCGAGCTCACTGGGAACGATGGTGTCGGGCATGCCATCGCCGGCTACCTGCGCTTGATGGCAACCGTCGCAGACGCTCAGCACTCCGCGTTGACGACATTCGAGGCGAAGCTCCCGGGTTCCAGACAGCTGGAGCATGCGCGCAGGCACGCGATGCCGCCGCTTCTCACCACAGCTTGGCCGCGCGAGAAACGTTGGCGTGAGGTGCTGCTGCAGCTCTGCAGGTCGGTTGCTCAGCTCTCCGACCTTCCCGAAAGGGTGCAGACCGTCTGCGAACGATTGACTCATCTGCACTCCGAGCGGATCGAACGCGAAGCGGACGCATTGCTGTCTGCCGGCTCCGCGCCAATGGATGTAGCTTCTGCGCCGTTGCTGATGGCTGCGTTGCAAGTGTATTGGGTTGACCTCGCGAGTCGTCTCCAGCCTGAGGACATCGGCGCGCTCGACGTGCCAAGCGTGTGCCCGGTATGCGGCACACCGCCCGTCGCAAGTGTCGTGCGGACTGATCCGGGAACACAGGGCTATCGCTATTTACACTGCGCGTTGTGTGCGACGGAATGGCACATGGTGCGCGTGAAGTGCAGCCACTGTCAGGGCACGAAGGGGATCGACTACCGTTCGATCGACGGAAGGTCGCACGCCATTCGAGCCGAGTGCTGCGAGAGCTGCCGTACCTATAGGAAGATCTTCTATCAGGAAAACGACAGCCGGGTCGAACCAGTGGCGGACGATCTCGCGAGCATCGCACTGGATCTGCTGGTTAGCGAAGTCGGGTACCACCGTGCGAGCGGGAACCCACTGCTTTGGTATTCGCCCAACGCCTGAGCCGACCTCCTCGGTAAACACTGATTTACTGCCGCCGCGCGGCGGCTTGGACTGCACGCGTCCTTCCGAACCAGTCTGCAATCTTGGAAGCAACCGCTGACATCTCGCGTGCGAGCGCGGCGGAGATTCCGTCCATCGATCGCCTGCTGAGCGGGCCCGGGCTCGCCTCGTTGATCACACGTCATGGGCGGACACGGGTCACGTCCATGCTGCGCGCATGCCTCGATGAGCTCCGTCAGGCGGCGAGGGCAGGCACGTTGGAACGTGCTGCGCTCACCGACGCGGCGATTGCGACAGACCTGGATGCCAGGCTGGCTAATTCCTCGCGTTCCCGGCTGCGTCCGGTCTTCAACCTGACCGGCACGGTGCTGCACACCAATCTGGGTCGCGCGCTCCTGCCGGATGAAAGCGTGCGCGCCGTCGTGCAGGTGCTGACTGCGCCGGTCAACCTCGAGTTCGATGTGGACTCCGGTAAGCGCGGCGATCGCGATGCGCTGGTCGAGGATCTTCTGCGCGAGCTGACGGGCGCGGAGGCGGCAACGGTGGTGAACAACAACGCTGCCGCCGTGCTGCTCGTGTTGGGTACCTTGGCGAGCCGTCGCGAGGTGGTGATCTCTCGCGGCGAGCTTATCGAGATCGGTGGCTCGTTCCGCATGCCCGACATCATGCGTCTGGCAGGTGCGAAGCTCGTCGAAGTCGGTACGACAAATCGCACGCACTTGGCTGACTACGTACAGGCGCTCGGGCCACGGACTGCGCTGCTCATGAAAGTGCACACGAGCAACTACGCCATCTCCGGGTTCACCTCGAGCGTGCCAGTCAGTGAGCTGGCCGAGCTCACTCACGCGCATAGCCTCCCGGTGGCAGTCGATCTCGGCAGCGGTTCGTTGGTGGATCTCGCACGCTGGCGATTGCCGAAGGAGCCGACGGTTCAGGAGACACTGGCAGCGGGCGCCGATCTAGTGACATTCAGCGGCGACAAGTTGCTTGGCGGGCCGCAGGCGGGCGTCGTGGTCGGTCGCGCAGAGCTGATTCGCAAGCTCAAGAAAAACCCAATGAAGCGCGCGGTGCGCGTGGGCAAGTTGACGCTGGCCGCGCTTGAGTCCGTGCTCGGGTTGTATCGCGAGCCTGACTTGCTCTCCGAACGACTGACGACATTACGGCTGCTGACCCGGTTGCCCTTCTCGATGCGCGAACAGGCGATCCGGCTCCAACCCATCGTGCAGCGTGCAGTCGGCGATGCATACGATGTGACTCACTCACCCATGCCGAGCCAGATCGGCAGCGGCGCCATGCCGGTCGATGAGCTGCCGAGTCACGGTCTTGCGATTCGCGCTGTCAAAGGTAAGCGTGGCAGTCTTGATCGGCTCGATGCGACCTTGCGAGGATTGCCGACACCGGTGATTGGCCGCATCTCAGACAAGACGCTATGGCTCGACCTACGCTGCCTGGAGCAGTCGCAAGAAGCTGAGTTCGGCGCTCAATTCGACGCATGCGAGCTTCCATGATCGTCGGCACGGCAGGCCACATCGATCACGGCAAGACCTCGCTGGTGCGGGCGCTGACGGGTGTGGAGACCGACCGGCTCAAGGAAGAAAAGGAGCGGGGTATCTCCATCGAACTCGGCTATGCATACACGGCGCTAAGCAATGGAGACGTGCTGGGCTTTGTGGATGTGCCCGGGCACGAGCGGCTGGTGCATACGATGGTGGCGGGCGCGTGCGGAATCGACTTCGCACTGCTGGTAGTCGCGGCAGACGACGGTGTGATGCCGCAGACTCGCGAGCACCTGGTCATTGTCGAGCTGCTAGGGATTTCGCGCGGTGCAGTGGCGCTGACCAAGACCGATCGGGTCGAGTGCGCACGCTTGCAGCAGGCGGAAGTTGAAGTTCGCTTGGCGCTTCGGGATACCGTGCTTCGTGACGTCCCGATCTTTCCAGTCGATGGAACGGCGGCGGATCATCCAGGAGTTTCAGCGCTTCGCGAATATCTACATGACGCTGCCAGGCAGATGCCTGCACGCGACGTCGAGGGGCTGTTTCGTCTTGCGGTCGATCGGGTCTTTACGCTCGCAGGTCATGGCACCGTGGTGACTGGCACCGTATTCTCCGGGCAAGTCCGCATCGCTGACACTTTGACCTTGATGCCCGCCAACCTGCCGGTTCGCGTGCGTAGCATCCACACTCAGAATCGTCCGTCTGATCGTGGATGTGCCGGGCAGCGCTGTGC
>Ga0111538_10003988_pt1 | contig 20555 bp, 17 predicted proteins | sample SoiMethybrSBSTD1_FD_79669 | JGI IMG/M metagenome (GOLD analysis project Ga0111538, IMG submission 79669) | Bulk soil microbial communities from a Populus tree surrounding site in Tennessee, USA - Soil MetaG P. TD hybrid SBSTD1 (version 2)... | ecosystem: Environmental > Terrestrial > Soil >... | reverse complement strand
GCGCCGGCGCCGGGGCGGGCGCGGCGAGCGCGTCAGCGGTAGGAGATGCGGGGGTCGAGCCAGCCATAGAGGAGGTCGGCGATGAGGTTGAAGAGCACCACCAGGCAGGCGAACACGAACGTCACCGCCATGATCACGGGCGTGTCGTTGGCGAGGATCGCGCTGATGAGCAACGACCCGATGCCGGGCACGCGGAAGATCTGCTCGGTCACGATCGCGCCGCCGAAGATCGCCGGCATCTGCAGGGCGACGAGCGTCACGACCGGGATCAGCGCGTTGCGCACCACGTGCTTCATGATCACGATGCGCTCCTTCAGGCCCTTGGAGCGCGCCGTAGTCACGTAGTCGAGGCGAATCACGTCCAGGACCGCCGAGCGCACGTAGCGCGTCCACGAGGCGCCCTGGAAGAGCCCGAGCACCATGATCGGCATGATCGACTGCTTGGCGTGGATCCACCACCAGCGCCACCCGGTCTCGCTGATGTCCGCCCGAAACACGAAGGGCAGCCAGTCGAGCTTGATGCTGAAGAGCAGGATGAAGAGGATGCCGGTGAAGAACGTCGGCAACGAGAAGCCCACGAAGGCGAAGGTGTTCGCGACCTGGTCGAAGATCGAGTAGGGTCGTGTCGCCGCGAATACCCCGATCGGCAGCGCGATCAGCAGCGCCACGATCTGCGACGACCCGATCACGAAGAGCGTCACCGGCAGCCGCTGCAGGATCAGCTTGTCCACGTCCACGCGGCTGTTGAACGAGAAGCCCCAGTCGCCCTTCACCATCGAGCCCGCCCAGCGGACGTAGCGCACGCCCACGGGGTCGTCCAGCCCGAACTGCTTGCGCAGGTTCTCGCGCACCTCGGGCGGGACGTTGGGATTGGTGGCGAGCTCCTCGAACGGGTCGCCGGGGGCGAGCGCGAGGACCGTGAAAAGGACGATCGAGATCCCGATGAGGCTCGGGATCGCGATCAGCAGGCGCCGGATGAGGTACTTACCCACCCGGTTCTCAGCCTTCCCGGTACCAGTCCTTCAGCAGCCAGACGTCGTTGTCCCAACCGCTCATGGGCGCGCGCAGGCGGCTGGAATGCGCGCTCACGACGGGGCGGTTCACGATGGGGATGACGGCGTTGGTCTTCCACAGGATGTCGTTCATCTCGATGAAGAGCGCGGCACGCTTCACCGGGTCGAGCTCGCTCTGCGCCGCGGTGAACGCGCGGTCGTAGTCGGCGTTCTGCCAGCGCGAGATGTTGCGGCCCTGCCACTTGTTGGCCTTGGTGGACAGCTCCGCCGTGGTCCACTGGTTCATGAACCGCTCCGGGTCGGGCTGCGGCATCGTGGTGTTGTACATCTGCAGGTCGGAATAGAACTTGGTGTACGTGTCCGGATTGGCCACGTCACTGGAGAAGTACACCGAGGCCACGACGCTCTTCAGCTCGATGTCGATGCCCGCCTTCTGGCACGCCTGCTTGACGATCGCCTGGCATTTCTGCCGCGGCGCGTTGATCGAGGTCTGGAAGACGTACTTCAGCTTCTTGCCGCCCTTCTCGCGGATGCCGTCGGAGCCCTTCTTCCAGCCGGCGTCGTCCAGGACCTTGTTGGCCTTGTCGACGTTGAACTCCCATTTCGTGTTCTTCGAGCCGAAGCGTTCGGGCTGGTTGAGGAAGTTCGCGGTGGCGATGCCGGTGCGGCCGTAGATGTGGTCCTGCATCGACTGGCGGTCGACCAGCAAGGCCAGCGCCTGGCGCACCGCGGGGTCGGTGAGGGTGGGGTGCTTGGTCTTGATGCTGGCGCGCTCGCCCTCGACCTCGGTCCAGGGATCGCAATTCTGCATCTGCATCATCTCGATGCTGCCTGCGGGGGTGATCAGCACCTTGCCCTTGCCGCCCGCCTCGAGCCGCTTCAGGATCTCGTCCTCGACCTGCATGTTCCACGCGTAGTCGAATTCGCCCGTCTGCAGCACGGCTCGCGCAGCCGACACCGCATCGCCGCCGCCCTTCATCTCGATCGAGTCGAAGTAGGGGCGATTGTTCTCGTGGTAGTTCGCGAAGATGGTGCCGGCGAGGTGATCGCCCGGGCGGAAGTCGGCGAACTTGTAGCAGGCCGTACCCACCGGCTTCAGGTTGGCGGGAGCCTCGCGCGCCTTGGCGCCGCGGAAATCCTGGAACAGGTGCTTCGGGATGATCATCCCGACCACGCCCACGAACGGATCCGCCCAGTACGGCGTGGGCTTGTCGAACTCGACACGCACGGTGTGGCTGTCGAGCTTGATCGCCTTGCAGTCCTTGTAGCTGCCGCTGGTCGTGGCGCCCACGGCCGGATCGGCGGCGTATTCCCAATTGAAGACGACGTCGTCGGCGGTGAATGGCTTGCCGTCGTGGAAGGTCACGCCCTTCTTGAGCTTCCAGACGACCGAGCGGCCGTCGGCGGCCGGCTTCGGCACTTCCGCCGCGAGGATCGGGATCAGGTTGCCGTCGCCATCCCAGGCGGCGAGCGGCTCGTAGAAGACGCGGCATCCGTACTGGTCCTTGGTGCCGACGGCGAAGTGCGGATTGAGCAAGGTCGGGCCCTGCCACATGAGCAGCTTGAGCTGGCCGCCGCCGCCACGCTTGGTGGGCTTGTAGCTCCAGCCCTGCTGGGCGTTGGCCACGCCGGAGTGCAGCAACATCTGGCCGGCCATGGGGATCGAGAGGCCCGCGCCGAGCATCATCTGGACGAATCGACGCCGGGACAACTGCCCGCCCTTCACCTGCCGGATGAGTCCTCGGATCTTGCGCTCGTCCATGTTGCCTCCTGGGGTTTGACGGTTATGGATATAAGTATGCGGCCGCGCCCGCCACTGTAATCCGGCGTTCAGGTTGGGGCAATGTCGAAGGGCTGACGCCCCAGAATAATCGGGGTCAGACTCCAATTTCGAGTTCCATCACGGCTTCGTTTTCGGGCGCGCGCCTGAATTGGAGTCTGACCCCCATTCATCGATGGACTTCGGCCAGTCGTCCTTCAACAAGCGCGAGAGGGAACGGTCGGCGAGCAACTTCCCCGCCGTTTGGCAGCGCGCGCAATAGTTGCACTCGTTCTCGGCATAGACGATGCGCTGAACCGGGGCGTCGCAGACGGGGCAGGGCTTGCGGTAGCGGCCATGGACGGCCATGTCCTTGCGGAACGCGGTGACCTCCTCGGGAAAGCCGTCGCCGGTTTCGGCCCGGAGGATGTCGGTCCAGGATCGCAGCGTCGTGCGCGTGGCCACGTGCAGCCGGCCGATCTCTTCCTCCGAGAGGGACCTGGTGAGCTTGATGGGCGAGAGGCGGGCGGCGTGCAGGATCTCGTCCGAATAGGCGTTGCCGATCCCGCTGAAGAGCTGCGGATCGGTGAGGGAGCGCTTGACCGTGTGGTTCTCCTTGGTGAGCGCGTGCCGGAACTGCTCGAATGTGGCTTCCAGTGGCTCGATCCCGCCCGGATCGAGTCCGCGCAGGGCCGCCTCGCCGCGCACCGCCGTGAGCGAGGCGCGCTTGCGGGTGCCGGCCTCGGTGAAATAGAGCGTCCCCGGCGGGAAGTGGAAGGTCGCGACCACGATCTTCGAGCCCATGCCGAGCTTGGCGCCGGTGCGGCGCCAGCGCAGGCGCCCGGCGATCATCAGGTGCAGCACCAGGAAGAGCTCCCCGGCGAACTCCAGCACCAGGCGCTTGCCGATCCGGCGCACGCCCCGGACCTCCTTCCCATGGAAGACTTCGAGGGGCGGGTCGTAGGAGCGCAGCAGGAAGGGGGTGAGGACCTTGACCTGCTGGAGCGGCTGGCCGACGAGTTGGCGCTCGAGGGACTCCTTATAGACCGTGACGTCGGGAAGCTCCGGCATACGCCAAGAATAATTCAGGCTCATCCCATGAGCCTCGGCCATGACAGAATTCCACCATGGACATCGCAATACTCGTGATCGTCGCGGCCATCGCCGCGGCCGGAGGCCTCGGGATCGGGTACCTCCTTGGAGCGTCGCGCGGGGGTGGCGGAGAGCGGCGGCTGGCGGAGCTGCAGGCCCAGCTGGCGGCAGCGCGGGAGAACGCCAACCGGCTGGGGGTGCAGTCGGCCGAGCTCGAGCGCGAGGCCGAGCGGTTGCGCGGGCAGCTGCTGGAGGCGGTGCAGCAGGGTTCCCAGCTCGAGGAGCGCACGCGGCAGCTGGAGCTGCGCCTCGCGGAGGAGCGGCAGGAGACCGCGCAGAACCTCAAGCTCATGGCCGAGGCGCGCGAGGCCATGGAGAACATGTTCAAGTCGCACGCCGCGGACGCGCTGCGCAACAACAACCAGTCCTTCCTGGAGCTCGCCAAGGCAACGCTCGCCGAATTCCAGCAGGGCGCGAAGGGCGACCTGGAGAAGCGCCAGCTGGCGATCGACCAGCTCGTGGCGCCGGTGCGGGCCTCGCTGGAGAAGGTCGACGAGAAGATCGCGGCGCTCGAGCGCGCGCGCGAGCACGCCTACGGGGAGCTGCGCCAGCAGTTCGCGCAGATGTCGGCCACCCACAAGCAGCTCTCGGACCAGACCGGCAACCTGGTGAGCGCGCTGCGCCAGTCGCACGTGCGCGGCCGCTGGGGCGAGATGCAACTGCGCCGGGTGGTCGAGATGGCCGGGATGATGGAGCACTGTGACTTCGTCGAGCAGCCCGGCGCCGAGTCCGAGGACGGGCGCCTGCGCCCAGACCTCGTCGTAAAGCTTCCCGGCAACCGCCAGATCGTGGTCGACGCCAAGGCGCCCATCAACGCCTACATGGATGCGCACGAGGCCGCGAGCGACGAGTTGCGCAAGGCCAAGATCCAGCTGCACGCGCAACAGGTGCGCCGCCATCTCGACGCGCTGGCGAAGAAGAGCTACTGGGAGCAATTCCAGCCCTCGCCCGAGGTGGTCGTGATGTTCATTCCCGGCGAGGCCTTCTACAGCGCCGCGCTCGAGGCCGATCCGGCCCTGCTCGACGCGGGTTTCGACCAGGGGGTGATCATCGCCTCGCCTGCATCGCTGATGGCGCTCCTCAAGGCCGCGTCGTATGGCTGGCGCCAGGAGGCGATCGCCGAGAACGCGCGCGAGATCAGCCTGCTCGGCCAGGAGCTTCACAACCGGCTGGGCACGCTGGCGGAGCACTTCAGCCGCATCGGCAAGGGACTGGCGAACGCCACCGGAGCCTACAACGACGCGATCGCTTCGTTCGAGACCCGCGTGCTCACCTCGGCGCGCAAGTTCAAGGGTCTGGGCGCCGCCTCGCAGGAAGCCGAGATCATCGAGTTGCGGGCTGTCGAGGGCGTGGCACGACGGCTGCAGCCGCCCGACAAGCCCGAGGGCTGACCGCCGACGGCTTGATACCTCGGCTCCCGGTTCGAACGCCTGGCGCTGACTTGTTCCCGAGTCGGCGCACGCGCACGATGACTGCACGTCGAAACCGTGGAGGAAGTCCACCATGAAGATGCTTCGGCCGATCCTGTCGCTCGCACTCGCCGCGGCGCTGTCCCCCGCGATGGCCGCCGATACATCCGTGACAACTCTCATCACCACGCCGCTGGTGATCGAGGGCCTCACCAACGACGACGACGGAAATCTTTACGCGCCCGGCCGCACCCCGGGGGTTGGTCTGGCCTGTCCGGTATGGCGCGTCAACATGGACAGCCCCGCGCTCGTCATGGTCGGCCAGGTGCCGGCGCCGAGCGCGACCACCCAATGCTCGCCCAGTGGCCTCGCGTTTGGCCCCGACGGCCAGCTCTATGTCACCGAGACCGATCGCATCTACCGGTTCACGCCGAGCGCCGGCTCGCCGCCGACGGGAACGTTGTTCGCGAGCGGCATCCCGGGAACCAACGGGCTCGCCTTCGATCGCGACGGCAACCTCTGGACCGGTGACGGCACGACCGGCCAGGGCCGGGTCTGGAAGATCAGCCCGGCAGGCGTCGTGGCCGAGATGTTCCGCATCCAGCCGATGGCCAACGAGGTGAACCTGGTCGCGGGCGTAGGTGGCGTGGGCCGGGACGCGCGTACGCTGCCGCCCGGGACCATCACCGTGACGCCGACTTCGCGCAATGCCGCCAACACGCTCGGGTCGCAGCCGCTGGTGGCCAACGGCCTCGCATTCGACCGCGGCGGCAACAACCTCTACGTTGCCGACACCGCCCGGGGTGCGATCTGGCACGTGCGCGTCGGCAACGATGGCACTGTTGCGGCCCGCATGGGTTGCGACACGACGTTCACCGCGAACACGCTTTGCCTGGACAACGTCTGGGTCGCACATCCGGCCCTCGAGGGCGCGGACGGCATCGCACTCGACCAGGCCGGCAATGTCTGGGTCTCGGCGAACGAGCGCAATGCGATCGTCTGGGTATCCAACACCGGCCGCGTGGAGGAGGTCTTCCGCAATCCGCCCGATCCGGTGACCCAGCTTCGCAACGGCGGACCCGGCCAGCTCGAATCGCCGGCCAGCCCGACGCTCGCCGGCCACAGGCTCTGTACCTCCAACTCCGACGGCAACCGGCGCGATAATTTCCCCAGCACGGGCGGCGAGATCGGGGGGGCCGGCGCGCCGCGCGGCAAGATCTCCTGTGTCGATCGGCGGGTGGCCGTGCCGGGCGTGAGGCTTCCGATCCAATAGAGGGCAATCCCCCATGGCCACTCGGCGCCACTTTGTCGCCACGATCGCGGCGCTCTTTCTCGCCGCGTGCGCCTCGGTCCCGCCGACCGAGATCCGGGTCATGACCTCCGGAGGCTTCACCGCCGCATACCGCGAGCTCACGCCCGAGTTCGAACGCCAAACCGGCCACAAGGTCGTGACCGCGTACGGCGCCTCGCAGGGCGGCGCGCCGGATTCGATCCCCAGCCGGCTCGCGCGCGGCGAGCCCGTCGACGTCGTGATCCTGGCTGCCCCGGCGCTCGAAGCGCTGGTGAAGGACGGCAAGGTCGTCCCCGGCAGCCGTGTCGACCTGGTGCACTCGAACATGGGCATGGTGGTGCGCTCCGGCGCCCCGAAGCCCGACATCTCCACGCTGGAGGCCTTCAAACGCACGCTGCTCGAGGCGAAGTCGATCGCGTATTCGGCGAGCGCCAGCGGCGTGTACCTGTCCACGGAGCTGTGGCCGAAGATGGGCATCTGGGAGCAGATCAAGGGCAAGAGCCGGCGCATCGAGAGCGAGCGCGTGGCCTCGGTGGTGGCGCGCGGCGAGGCCGAGATCGGCTTCCAGCAGGTGAGCGAGCTCCTCGAGATCAAGGGCGTCGACTTCGTCGGCCCTCTGCCCGAGGGCGCGCAGAGGACCACGATCTTCTCTGCCGGAATCGCCACCGGTGCGCGCGCTCCGCAAGCCGGCCGCGACCTGGTGCGCTTCTTCACCTCGCCCGCCGCCGCGCCGGCGATCAAGCGAAGCGGCCTGGATCCCGCGCCCGGTCGATGACGTAGACTTTCCTGTCTTCGCGCTTCGAGCGACACAACTCCGGAGGTAGGATGTATCGCATCGCCCTGGCGATCGCCGCCGCGCTGCTCGCGGTCGCGTGCCCGCCCGCTGTCGCGCAGTACCCCAACAAGCCCATCAAGATGGTCGTGCCGCTCGCCGTCGGCGGCACCGGCGACACGCTCGCCCGCACCGTGGGCGAGGAGATGTCCAAGATCCTCGGGCAGCCCATCGTGGTCGACAACAAGCCCGGCGCGGGAGGCCTCGTCGGCACCGAGATGGTCGCTGCCTCGCCCGCCGACGGCTACACGATGCTCATGGTGAGCCCGTCCCACGTCATCAACCCGGCGCTGCACAAAGGGAAGAAGACCTACGACCCGCTCAAGGACTTCGAGACGATCACCGTGATGGCGAACACGCACCAGGTCATCGTGGCGCACCCCTCCGTGCCAGTGAAGGACTTGAAGGAGCTCATCGACTACGCGAAGAAGAACCCGGGCAAGCTCAACTACGGCTCGGCGGGAACGGGCTCGGCGACGCACCTCAACATGGCGCTCTTCCTCACCATGGCCGGGATCGACGTGGTGCACGTGCCGTACAAGGGCAGCACGCAGGCGCGCCAGGACGTGCTCGCGGGCCAGGTGCAGCTCGCCATGGACGGACTGCTGCCGGTGCAGCCGCTCATCAAGGACGGGCGACTCAAGGCGATCGGGCTCACCAGCAGCAAGCGCGCGCAGAGCAATCCCGAGATCCCGACGATCGGCGAGGTCGTGCCCGGCTATGCGTCGGACACCTGGTACGGGCTGCTGTTGCCCGCGGGAACGCCCAAGGACGTGATCGCCAGGCTGCACGCGGCCGCCGCCAGGGCGCTCGCCTCGCCGGCCGCGCGCGAGCGCCTCACCAAGCTGGGCGCCGAGCCCGTCGGCAACACGCCCGAGGAGTTCCGCAAGCTCCTCGAGGCCGAACAGAAGACGTGGACCAAGGTGGTGCAGGACTCGGGCGCGAAGGCGAACGAATGAAGCGCGCCACGACGCGGCTGCGTGACCTGATCGCGCGCGGCCCCACGCTCTACGCGCCGGGCTGCTACAACGCGATGAGCGCGCGCGTGCTCGAGGCGGCCGGCTTCGAGGCGATCTACATGACGGGCTACGGCACGTCGCTCTCGCTCACCGGGCTCCCGGACGTCGGCCTCACCACGATGAGCGAGATGGTCGCCAACGCGCGCTACATCGCGCAGGCGGTGAGGATCCCGCTGCTCGCCGACGCGGACACCGGCTTCGGCAACGCGGTGAACGTGATCCGCACGGTGCGCGAATACATCGCGGCCGGTGTCGCCGGCATCCACATGGAAGACCAGGTGAGCCCGAAGCGCTGCGGCCACGTGGCCGGGCGGCTCGTGATCCCGATCGAGGAAGCCGTGGGCAAGATCCGGGCGGCGGTGGACGCCCGCAACGACGCGGACCCCGACTTCGTCCTCGTGGCGCGCACCGATGCCCGCGGCGCCTCCGGCGGCTCGCTCGACGAGGCCATTCGCCGCGCCAACGCCTTCATCGAGGCCGGAGCCGACCTGGCCTTCGTCGAGGGACCGACCACGGCCGATGAGGTGAAGCGCATCGTTCGCGAGGTGAAGGGGCCGGTGTTCTACAACATGACCGGCGTCTCGCCGCGTTTCACGCTGGAGGAGATGCGCGCCATGAAGATCGCCATGTGCATCTCGCCCAACGCCATGCTGCGCTCGGCGCTCGCGGCCATGCACGACCTGGCGGCCGCGATGAAGGCCGAGGGGCCCGTCGCCGAGACGCGCTTCATGCAGGGCTTCAAGGACCATCCGCTCGGAGACCTGCACACCTTCGCCGGCTTCGACCAGATCCGCGAGTGGGAGCGCGAGTACCTCGGCGAGGAGGCGATGAAGAAGTACGCCGACTCGGTCGGGCACGTTCCGAAATAGTGGCGCGCACGCTCTATGAAAAGGTATGGGATGCCCATGCGGTAGCGCAGGGTCCCGGCGGCCGCACGCTCCTCTACATCGACCGCCACCTGATCCACGACGGCAGCTTCCATGCCTTCACCGCTCTGAAGGCCGCGGGCCGCTCGGTGCGCCGGCCGGACGCCGCGTTCGCCACTCCGGACCACTACGTCCCCACGCGCGGCCGCGACGACATCCGCGATCCCGAACTGCGTGACAAGGTGGAGACGCTCGCGTCCAACGCCCGCGCGAACCGCATCGCGATCTTCCCCGTGGGCGACGACCGCCAGGGCATCGTGCACGTGATCGGCCCGGAGCAGGGCATTACCCAACCCGGAGTGACCCTCGTCTGCGGCGATTCGCACACGTCGACGCACGGCGCCTTCGGCGCGCTGGCCTTCGGCATTGGCGCCTCCGAGGTCGCCCACGTGCTGGCGACGCAGTCTCTGTGGCAGGCGCGCGCTCGCACGATGCGAGTGAGCGTCGCGGGGCGGCTGCGCGAGGGAGTGCATTCCAAGGACATCATCCTCGCTCTCATCGCCAAGATCGGGGCCTTCGGGGGCACCGGGTACTCGCTCGAGTACACGGGCGGGGCGATCCGCGCGCTGTCGATGGAAGCGCGCATGACGGTCTGCAACATGTCGATCGAGGCCGGAGCGCGCAGCGGACTGATCGCGCCGGACGAGACCACTTATGAGTACCTCGCTGGCCGTCCGCACGCGCCGCGCGGCCCGGACTGGGAGCGCGCGCTGGCGCAGTGGCGCCGGTTGCCGAGCGACGAGGGCGCGAGCTTCGATCGCGAGGTCGCGCTCGACGCCGCGACGCTCGAACCGATGGCGACCTGGGGCACCAGCCCCGAGCACGGCGCGCCGATCAATGGCGTCGTCCCCGATCCTGCGCGCGAGCCCGATGCCACGCGGCGCTCGAGCATGGAACGCGCGCTCGGCTACATGGGTCTCGCACCCGGCCAGCCTCTCGAGGGTCTCGCCATCGATCGCGTCTTCATCGGTTCTTGCACCAACAGCCGGCTGGAGGACCTGCGCGCGGCCGCCAATGTCGTGCGGGGCCGCAAGGCCGTGGTGCCGGCCCTGGTGGTTCCCGGCTCGGGGTTGGTCAAGCGCGCCGCGGAGGCCGAGGGTCTCGACCGGGTCTTCCTCGAGGCGGGCTTCGACTGGCGCGACGCCGGCTGCTCGATGTGCGTCGGCATGAACGGCGACGTCGCCGCTGCCGGCGAACGCGTCGCCTCCACCTCGAATCGCAACTTCGAAGGCCGCCAGGGGAAGGGCGCCCGCACCCACCTCATGAGCCCTGCGATGGCCGCGGCCGCTGCCGTCACCGGCCGGATCACGGACGTGCGGAAACTCTCATGAGACCCTTCACCACCCTCACTTCCACCGCCGTCCCGCTCGACCTCGTCAACGTGGACACCGACCGCATCGTCCCGGCGCGATTCCTGCGCCAGCCGCGTTCGGCCGGCTACGAGAACTTCCTCTTCCGCGACCTGCGCGAGGCCGATCCGGCTTTCGCCCTCGACCAGCCCGCCTACCGCGGCGCCGAGATCCTGGTGGCAGCCGAGAATTTCGGCTGCGGCTCCTCGCGCGAGGGCGCAGTCTGGGCGCTCGCCGGGTCGGGGCTCAGGGCGTGGATCGCCCCTTCGTTCGGCGACATCTTCTTCGAGAACTCCTTCAAGAACGGCGTGCTCGCGATCGTCCTGCCCCACGCGCGCGTGGCGGAGCTGCGGGCGCAGCTGGTCCGCGCCCCGGGCTCGAAGGTGACGATCGACCTGCCGGCGCAGACGGTGCGCTTTCCGGACGGCGGCGAGCAGCGCTTCGAGGTCGACCCTTTCCGCAAGGAATGCCTGCTGGCGGGCATCGACGAGATCGACCTCACGCTGCGGCACGAGGCGGCGATCGCCGCCTACGAGGAGCGGCAGCGGCGAGAAACTCCCTGGCTGGCCGCCCCGAGCGTGTAGGCTGGTTGGACTAGAGCCCGCTCCACGCCGCGGATGTAGCCTGCTGGCTGCACCCGCCTCACCCAGGGACAAGACAAATGAAGGCCCGCGCGCTGCTCGCGGCGTTGCTCGCGGCAGTGGGCGTAGCCCACGCCGACAAGCAGACCGTCTGTACGGTCACCGTCAACTCGCCGGACGAGCGCGACGTGCTGCGCCGGCACTTGCCGGAGGATCGCTACGAGTTCGTGGAGCTCGTCGATCGCGGGCGTCCCGACTGGCTCGCGTCGTCATGCCGCAGCGGCGTGACCTGCGACGCGCTCGTGGTTTCCGGCCACTTCGCCGGAACCGAGTTCTACTCGTCGCGCCCGAACGTCGCGGACACGCTCCCGGTCGACGAGATCGAACGGGCGGCCTGCAGCGAGTCGTGCCCGGGACTCTTCTCGCAGTTGAAGGAGGTCTACCTCTTCGGCTGCGACACGCTCAATCCGACGCCCGTGCGCGTCGCCACACCCGAGGTGGCGAGGAGCCTGGTGCGCGAAGGCGCCGCGCCCGCCGACGCCGAGCGCCTGGCGCAGGCGCTGGCCGATCGCCATGGCGAAAGCGCGCTCTCCCACATGCGACGCCTGTTCTCGGGCGTGCCTGTCATCTACGGCTTCACTTCCAAGGCACCCTATGGCCGCGTGGCCGGCCCGATGCTCGAGGGATACCTGCGGTCGAGCCAGAGCCTCGCGTTCGGCGCCGGCCGCGTCGACGAACGGTTGGTCAAACTTTTCGCGCCGGCGAGCATGACGGTCGCCGCAGGCCTGCAGCCCGGCGACGCCAACGCGGATTTCCGTGGCGAGGCGTGTCGCTACCACGACGAACGGTTATCCGCGTCGACCAAGCTCGCGGCGATCCACGCGATGCTCGCGCGCAGCATGGCCGAGGCGCGGCTTTCGCTCGAGCGGATGGAGAAGTTCATGGCGTCGATCGACGCGCCGGCGCGCGGCGAGCCGGGCTTCGCCGCAGCGCTCGAGGCGCTGCAACGCGACGCGCGCACGCGTGGACGCTTCATCGACCTTGTGCGTGACACCCCGGATCCCGCGGTCCGGGTGCGCCTCGTCGCGCTCGCGCGAACGTTCGGCTGGCTGGACGCTGCCGGCGCGCGGGTCGAGACGATTCGCATGGTGGCCGACCTGCTCGCGGCGCAATCGGCCGGATTCGGCGAGGTGGACCTCATCTGCGGCCTCAACCGCGACGGAGGGCTCGACCAGGAACGCCACCGGCTTGCGGGCCTCGCGCCGAAGGACCGCGCGGCCGATGCGGCGCTCGCGTGCCTGGGCAGCGAGGAGAGCCGCGGACGGATCGTGCAGGCGCTGGCCAGCCGCAACGAGTCCGAGGTGCAGATCGCCCAGGCCTTCCTGCGCCATCGGCCGATCGAGGACGCGGAGGAGCTGCGCGGCGTTGCGCTGCGTGTCGCGCGCATGGAGGGAACCGCGGCGCAGGTACGCGCGCTCGAGACGCTTGCGCGCCATCGCATCGCCGACCGCGCGATCCTCGACGAGCTCAGTCGCCTCTACGCGCGCACGGGCGCGTTGGCCGTGCGGCGGGCAATCGAGGAAGTGTTCCTGCGGTCGGAGTTTCGCGAGCTTTCGCCCGCGCGCTCCCGCGCCGGCGGCTGAAATAATCGGAGGGAAATAATCGGGGTCAGACTCCAATTAAGTTAATCGCGCAGGTTTCTCCCTGAAAACGCCTGATTAACTTAATTGGAGTCTGACCCCGATTATTTCCCCCGGTTATTCTCAGGTGATCGGAGCGGGGTTGAAGAGCACCAGCGAGTTGTGCAGCTTCCACTGCTCGGCCCAGGTTTTCTTGCGGCCGCTCGCGACGTCGAGCATCAAGCGGAAGAGCTCCCAGCCCACCTGCTCGATCGTGGCCGTTCCCTCGGCGATGCTGCCGGCATTCACGTCCATGAGGTCGTGCCAGCGGCGCGCGAGGTCGCTGCGGGTGGCCACCTTGATCACGGGGACCTCGGCAAGGCCGTAGGGCGTCCCGCGGCCGGTGGTGAAGACGTGCAGGTTGATGCCGGCCGCGACTTGCAACGTGCCGCAGATGAAGTCGGAGGCCGGCGTCGCGGCGTAGACCAGGCCACTCTTGATGCCGCGGTCGCGCAGCGACTCACCGGGCGAGAGCACGCCGGTGATGGGTGCCGTGCCGCTCTTGATGATCGAGCCCATCGCCTTCTCGACGATGTTCGACAGGCCGCCCTTCTTGTTGCCCGGGGTCGTGTTGGCGCTGCGATCGGCACCGCCCCGGCCGAGGTAGGCGTCGTACCACGCCATCTCCTTGATCATCGCCTCGGCGACTTCCGGCGTGGCAGCTCGCGAGGTGAGCTGGTCGATGCCGTCGCGGACCTCGGTCACCTCGGAGAACATGATCGTTGCCCCGGCGCGCACCAGCAGGTCGCTGCAGAAACCGACCGCGGGGTTGGCGGTGACGCCGCTGAAGGCGTCGCTGCCGCCGCATTGCACGCCGACCACGAGCTCGCTCGCGGGAACGGTTTCGCGCCGGCGGGCGTTCAGGCGCTCGAGGTGCTCCTCGGCCACGCGCATCACGGAATCGATCATCGACATGAAACCCACGTGCGCCGCGTCCTGCAGCACCACGGTGTCGAAACAGGCTTCACCGGTGGTTCCCACGTCCGCGACCGTTCCGGCCTCGATGATGGGAATCGATCCCGGCGGCAGCAGCCGCGAGGGCTGCAGCTTCTCGCAGCCCAGGCTCACCACCATCACCTCGTTGCCGAAGTTGGGGTTGAGGGTGATGTTGCGGATCGTGCGGATCGGCACCTTGGCGTCGGGTGCGTCGATCGCGACGCCGCAGCCGTAGGTGTGCTCCAGGCCGATGACATCGTCGACGTTGGGATACTTGGGCAGCAGCTCCTCCTTGATCCGCCCGACCGCGTAGTCGACCACGCCCGAGACGCATTGCACCGTCTGCGTGATCGCGAGGATGTTGCGGGTGCCGACCGAGCCATCGGCGTTGCGATACCCCTCGAAGGCGTAGCCCTCGAGCGGCTCGAGCGGAGCTCGCTTCACCGTCGAGATGGGCAGTCCCTCGAGCGAGCGCGCCGCCGGCATCTCCAGCAGCGTCTCGTTGACCCAGCTTCCCTTCGGGATCGCGCGCGCGGCGCGGCCGATGACGACGTTGTAGCGCATCACCGGGTCGCCGGCCGCAAAATCGACCAACGCCACCTTGTGACCCTGCGGCACGCGCTCCACGAGCTTCAGGCCATCCGCGAACTCCGCCCCCGCGGGAAGTCCCCCGTCATTCGCCACGATCGCGACGTTGTCGCGCTCGTGCATCTTGATGTAAAGCGGTTCGCGCTTGACGGGAGTGTCCATGCCTGCTCCTCAATTCCGAATTCCTGATTCCAGCCCTAGTCTGCCGTGATCTTGCCGACTTCGATCACCTTCTTCCAGCGCGCGTACTCCTGCGCCTGGAAGGCGGTGAACTGCTCGGGCGTGTTGCCGACGATCTCGAAGCCGAGGTCGAGGAGCTTGGCCTTCACGACGGGGTCGTTCAGCCCCGCGAGCACGCCTTCGCGGAACCTGGCCTTCACGTCGGCGGGGATTCCCTTGGGCGCGGCGAAGGCCTGCCACGAGTACACCGTGACGCCCTTGTAGCCGAGCTCCTCCATCGTGGGCACGTCGGCGAGCAGCGGCGAGCGCTTGGCGCTGGTAATCGCCAGGGCGCGAAGCTTGCCGGCCTTCAGGTGGGGCATGGCGGTATTGATGTTCATGAAGGTCGCGTCGACCTGGCCACCGAGGAGATCGGTGAGGGCGGGGGCGCCGCCCTTGTAAGGGACGTGCGTGGCCTTGGTGTTCGTCTCCTGCCACAGGAGCTCGGCGGTCAAATGGTCCGAGGTGCCGTTGCCGGCCGAGGCGAAGGTCATCTTCTCGGGATTCGCCTTCATGAACTTGAGCAGGTCGGCGAAGGTCTTGTGCGGCGAGTCGGCACGGACGGCGAGGATGTTCGGCGCCTGCACCGCGACGGTGATGTAGTCGAAGTCCTTGGTGGGGTCGTAGCCCGAATTCTTCAAGAGGTGCGGCCCGATCACGAACGGCCCGAGCGACGAGACGAAGATCGTGTAGCCGTCGGGCTTGGCGTTTTTCGCCTGCACTGCACCGATGGCGCCGCCGGCGCCGGCCTTGTTGTCGACGATGAACGTGCCCTTGGTGGTCTCCTGCAGCTTCGGCAGGACGGCGCGGGCGATCATGTCGGTCGAGCCGCCCGGGGGAAACGGCACGATCATGGTGACGGGCTTCGAGGGCCACGACTGCGCTAGGGCGCCGGTGGCGGCGAGCCCGAAAGCGAGGGCGGCAAACACGTTACGCATTTGAATCTCCTGGTTGGGGGGTTAGGGCTTTCGGCCGATCTGGATCTGCTCGCGGGTCCAGCCTCGGGCCCGGTCGCTGAGGGAAACGCCCAGCCCGGGAAGGGTGGGCACGACGATGCGCCCGCCCCGGATCTCGAGGCGTTCGTTGAAGAGGGGCTCGAGCCAGTCGAAGTGCTCGAGCCAGGGTTCGGTGGGATACGCCGCCGCCAGGTGCACGTGCAGTTCCATGGCGAAGTGCGGCGCCAGCATCACGCCGGCCTGCTCGGCCTGCGCGGCGATCTTGAGGAACGGGGTGATGCCGCCCACGCGGGGCGCATCCGGCATGAGGTAGTCGGCGGCGCGGTGGCGGATCAGCTCCGCATGCTCGCCGGGGCTGGTGAGCATCTCGCCCGTGGCGATCGGCGTGTCGAACTGGACGGCGAGGGCGGCGTGCCCTTCGTTGTCGTATGCATCGAGGGGTTCCTCGATCCAGACCAGGCCGAAGTCCTCGAAGATGCGGCACATGCGCTGGGCGCGCGGGCGGTCCCATTGCTGGTTGGCGTCGACCATGATCGGCACCTCGTCGCCCAGCTCCTTGCGCACCGTCTCGACGCGCTGCACGTCCTTCTTCCAGTCGGGCTGGCCGACCTTGAGCTTGAGCCCGCCGATGCCGCGCGCGACCGAGGCCCTGGCGTTGACCAGGAGCTGGTCGAGCGGCGTATGCAGGAATCCGCCCGAGGTGTTGTAGCAGGCGACCGACTCGCGATGAGCCCCCAGCAGCTTCGCCAGCGACAGGCCGGCGCGCTTGGCCTTCATGTCGTAGAGCGCGACGTCGAAGGCGCCGATCGCCTGGGTGGCGAGGCCGCTGCGGCCGACGGACGCGCCCGCCCAGGCGAGCTTGGTCCACAGGCGGGCGATGTCGTTCGGATCCTCGCCGAGCAGGGCAGGGGCGATCTCCTTCGCATGGGCGAATTGCCCCGGGCCGCCGGCGCGCTTGGAATAGCTGAACCCGAGTCCGGTGTGTCCCTGTGCGCTGGCGATCTCGACGAAGAGCATCGCGACCTCCGTCATCGGCTTCTGGCGGCCGGTCAGCACCTTGGCGTCGCTGATCGGGTTGGCGAGCGGCAGGTAGACCGAGGAGATCTGGACCCGGTCGATGCTGTCGCCGGACAGGTTTGGGGTCGACATGGCTGTGGATGCTAACGTTAACACAAGGACCTGTCAAGCCCCTCTCCTTGACAACGTTACCGGTGGCGCCGAAACTGGCCCCATGGCCGAAGCCAAGACCCCCCAAAAGCGCAGCCGCGCCGGGCGTGCCGCTACCGTCGTGGACGTGGCCCGCCTGGCAGGGGTGGCGGCCAACACCGTCTCCCGCGTCCTCAACCACCCGGAGCAAGTGGCCGACGAGACCCGCGAGCGCGTCCTCGAGGCGATCCGGGTCACGGGCTACGTGCCCAACCTGCTGGCCGCCGGCGTTCGTTCCGCGCGCAGCCAGCTCATCGCCGCGGTCGTACCCACGGTGAGCGGCCCCATGTTCCTCGACACGATCCAGGGCCTCACCGAGACGCTGGAGCAGAAGGGCTACCAACTCATCCTCGGGCAGGCCGGCTACGACGGTGCGCGCGAAGACGAGCTCCTGAACGCCATCATCGGCCGGCGGCCCGCCGGGATCGCGCTCATCGGCATCGCCCATACCCAGGACAGCCGCCGCAGGCTGATGGCATCGGGCATCCCGATCGTCGAGACGTGGGACCTCACGCCGACGCCGATCGACATGGTGGTGGGATTCCCCCATGAGGAAATCGGCGCCGCCGTGTGCGAATTCATCGTCGGCAAGGGGCGCCGCCGGCCGGCGGTGGTGAGCGGCCGGGACGAGCGTGCCGCACGCCGGACAGCCGCCTTCCAGGCGGCGGCGAGGAAGGGCGGATTCGACGTGCCCGTCGAGTGGACAGCCGCACCCGGAACATTCGAGGGCGGGCGCGCGGCCGCGGCACGGTTGCTGGACCACGATCCCCGCCCGGACGCGGTCTGGTGCAGCTCCGACCTCCTGGCGCTCGGCGTGGTCGCCGCAGCCAGCTCGCGCGGCATGCGAGTGCCGCAGGACCTCGCCGTCGTGGGGTTCGGCAACCTGGCGTTCTCGGCGGGGGTGACCCCGCCGCTCACGACTGTCCAGGTGGACGGGCCCCGGATCGGGCGGCTGGCGGCCGCCATGCTGGTCGATCGGGCTGAGGGGCGGGAAGTCGCCGAGCCCTCCGTGGACGTCGGCTTCTCGATACTCGAGCGCGGCAGCACCTGACATCCGGGTAGGCGCAATGGGCCGCTTGACAGGGCCTATATAGCAACGTTAACATGCTGGCAGTTAACGTTACCTCGCCCTGGAGAGAACCCCCGTGAAACCCGCCGAACTGAAGCAAGTCCTCGAGAGCGGCCTGCTCTCGTTCCCGCTCACCGATTTCGACGCCCAGCTCAAGTTCGCCCCGAAGCCTTACGCGCAGCGCCTGGAGTGGCTGATGCCGTATGGCGCTTCCGCGCTCTTCGCCGCGGGCGGCACGGGTGAGTTCTTCTCGCTCGAGCCGGGCGAGTACTCCCAGGTCATCAAGCTTGCCGTGGACACCTGCCGTGGCCGCATGCCGATCATCGGCGCCGCGGGCGCGGGCACCATGCTGGCGACCCAGTACGCGATGGAAACGGAGCGCGCGGGGGCGCAGGGCCTCCTCCTGCTGCCGCACTACCTCACGGAAGCGAGCCAGGAAGGCCTCTTCAACCACGTGCAGTCGATCTGCAGGAGCGTGAAGCTCGGCGTCATCGTCTACAACCGCGGCGCCGCGCGCTACGCGCCGGAGACGCTCGCGAAGCTCGCGGACGCCTGCCCGAACTTCATCGGCTACAAGGATGGCGTGGGCGACATCGAGCACTTCGTGAGCGTGCGCCGCACGCTCGGCGATCGCGTGGCGTACCTGGGAGGGCTCCCGACGGCGGAAGTGTTCGCCGGCGCGTACAAGGCCATGGGCTGCCCGGTGTACTCCTCGGCGGTGTTCAACTTCATCCCGAAGACCGCGATCGAGTTCTACAACGCGCACGCCGCGAACGACACCAAGACCACCAACCGCATCATCGACGAGTTCTTCCTGCCGTACATCGCGATCCGCAACAAGGGTCACGGCTACGCGGTGAGCATCGTCAAGGCGGGTGCCACGATTGCCGGCCACAGTGCCGGCCCGGTTCGTCCCCCGCTGTCGGAGCTGAAGCTCAAGGAAGTCGACGAGCTGCGCGCGCTGATCGCCAAGCTCGGCCCCCAGACGCTTCCCGCGCCGGCGAAGAAGAAGCATCGCGCGACGGCGTAACCTGCCCAATCCCCCCATGGATGGAGCGAGACCGATGAGCGTGAAGGCGCCCACCGTCACGGAAATGCGCGTCGTGCCCGTCGCAGGGCACGACGACATGCTCATGAACCTGAGCGGGGCGCACGGGCCCTTCTTCACGCGCAACGTCGTCATCCTCAAGGACTCGTCCGGGCACACGGGCGTGGGCGAGGTCCCGGGCGGCGAGAAGATCCGCCAGACGCTCGAGGACGCGAGCGCGCTCGTGGTCGGGCAGGGGATCGGCCGCGGCAACGCGATCCTGAACGAGATGCGGCGTGCCTTCGCCGACCGCGACGCCGGCGGGCGCGGCCTGCAGACCTTCGACCTGCGCACCACCATCCACGCCGTGACGGCGGTGGAGTCGGCGCTCCTCGACCTGCTCGGCCAGCACCTGGGCCTGCCGGTCGCCGACCTCCTGGGCGAGGGCCGGCAGCGCGACCAGGTGGAGATGCTGGGTTACCTCTTCTTCGTGGGCGATCGCAAGCGCACCAACCTGCCTTATCGCAGTGAAGCCGGGGCGAAGGACGACTGGTTCCACCTGCGCCACGAGGAGGCGATGACGCCGGAGGCGGTCGTTCGCCTCGCCGAGGCGACGCATGCCCGGTATGGCTTCAACGATTTCAAGCTGAAGGGCGGAGTGCTGCGCGGCGAGGACGAGGTGGAGGCCGTGAAGGCAATCCACAAGCGTTTCCCCAAGGCGCGCGTCACGCTCGATCCCAATGGCGGGTGGCTGCTGAAGGACGCGATTCGCCTCGGTCACGAGATGAAGGGCGTGGTGGCATACGCCGAAGATCCCTGCGGCGCCGAGGAAGGATTCTCCGGCCGCGAGATCATGGCGGAGTTTCGCCGCGCCACGGGCCTTCCCACCGCGACCAACATGATCGCGACCGACTGGCGCCAGCTCACCCACGCGCTTGCCCTTCAAGCGGTCGACATCCCGCTCGCCGACCCGCACTTCTGGACCATGCAGGGCTCGGTGCGCGTGGCGCAGACCTGCAAGGACTGGGGCCTCACCTGGGGCTCGCACTCGAACAACCACTTCGACATCTCGCTCGCGATGTTCACGCACGTGGCCGCCGCGGCCCCGGGCAAGGTCACCGCGATCGACACCCACTGGATCTGGCAGGACGGCCAGCGCATCACCAAGGAGCCGTTCCGGATCGTGAACGGGCTCGTGGATGTGCCGAAGCGGCCGGGCCTGGGCGTGGAGATCGACGAGGGCCAGCTTGCCGCGGCCCACGAGCTCTACAAGAAGCACGGCCTGGGGGCGCGCGACGACGCGGCCGCCATGCAGTTCCTCATTCCCAATTGGAAGTTCGACAACAAACGACCCTGCATGGTGCGCCCATGAAAAGACTCGCAGCGCTGCTGTTTGCGTTCGCCGCCTCGGCGGCTTCGGCGCAGACCTATCCTTCCCGAACCGTGACGCTCGTCGTGCCGTTCCCGCCCGGCGGTGGCACCGATACGGGGTCGCGCATCGTGGCGCAGAAGCTCTCGCAGAAGTGGGGCCAGCCGGTCATCGT
>Ga0111538_10003987_pt1 | contig 20557 bp, 19 predicted proteins | sample SoiMethybrSBSTD1_FD_79669 | JGI IMG/M metagenome (GOLD analysis project Ga0111538, IMG submission 79669) | Bulk soil microbial communities from a Populus tree surrounding site in Tennessee, USA - Soil MetaG P. TD hybrid SBSTD1 (version 2)... | ecosystem: Environmental > Terrestrial > Soil >... | reverse complement strand
GCTCGCGCACCTCGCGCCCGGACGCTGGCGCTACGAGCTGATCGAGGGCTGGAAGCGCGACGCGAGCATGCTCGCGCTGATGGACAAGGCGGAGGAAGGGGGAACCTCACCACCGGACGACACCGCGCGGGGCGAGTTCGAGGTGCGCGAGGGAGAGACCGCGGAGCTGGTGCTCGGACGGCAGGCCGAGCCGACCGTGGTCGAGACGGTGGGAGGAGGAACTGGAGTCCTGCGGGGCACCCTCCGGATCGACGGAGAGCCGGCGCGAGGGCGCGTGTCCGTGCAGCACGAGGGCCTGCAGGACCCCGATTCCATCCCGAGCGCGGTGCTCGACGTGCGCGGCGCGTTCGAGTTCCGCGACCTTCCCGCGGGGCGCGTGTTCCTCCTCTTCGAGGACAAGGAGCGGCCGGAGCTCCCCGGACCGAGCACCCACCTGGTGGAGCCCTTCGAGCTCGCGCCCGGGGAGCAGCGCGACGCGGACCTGCGCTACGACAGCGTGGGCGTCGACGTGGAGGTCGTCGTCGGCAACGATCGCGAGCCGGTTTCCGGTGCGACGGTCACGCTCGCACTCGTGGACGAAGGGCTCTGGCACCAGTTCAGCGGCGAGACCGATCGCGCGGGTCGACTCCATGCGCGTTTGCTGCGCACGGGGCGCTTCCAGGTCCTCGCCAACCGCCAGGGCGTCGGGCTTGCGCACACCGAGGTCGAGATCGGGAGCCGCGCCCCGGCAGATCTGGTCGTGATCGCGCTCGATGCGGGCGTGCCGTGCGCGGGACGCATCGAGCTCGCGGGCGCCGGCGAAGGCGAGTACCACCTGCTCGTCACGCCCGTGGAGGCGTGGGCGATCGCAGGGAGGGCGACGATCGACCTCAGCAGCGGGAGCGCCGAGTTCTCGCTCGCCGGTCTTCCTCCCGGGAAGTACGAGGCGCAGCTCTACGGCCACCAGGGCTCGGCGCAATCGCTCCACTTCGAGCTCGGCCCGGGCGGAAACACCGCGCTGCGGCTCGCGTTCGAGCCCGGGCGGTAGGCTTCGCTGGCTGACGGCGCGCACCGGCGCCGGTACGATCGGGCGCCCGTCGACGGTCCTCCTCGAGGAGTCACCCCCATGGAGCTTTCTCGTGCGTCCTTCGTTCTCTGTCTCGTCACCCTCGCCGCCGCACCCGCTGCCTTCGCGCAGGAAGTCGGCAGCAAGGTCCCGCCCGTCGCGCTCGAGGGCTTCGCGCAGACGCCCGCGAAGGGCTTCGAGGACTACGCCGGCCGCGCGGTGCTGCTCGACTTCTTCGCGTACTGGTGCGGGCCGTGCGCGCGCTCGGTGCCGCACGTGAACGGCCTGCAGGAGCTGTGGGGCCCGAAGGGTCTGTCCGTGATCGGCGTCACGGACGAGACGGAGAAGCTCACCGAGCCGTGGATCTCGGCCAACAAGGTGAAGTACGCCTACGCCTACGACCGCGGCGGCGTGCTCTCACGGTACTTCGAGGTCGACACGATCCCGCGCGCGATCCTGATCGATGCGCAGGGAACGGTGCTCTACAACGGGCATCCGGAGGAGCTCTCGCTCGACCTGATCCAGAAGGCGGTGTCGGGCGCGCTCGAGAAGCCGCTCTGGGAGCTCGACGGTGCGGGCAAGGGCGTCAAGGCGGCGTTCCTGAAGCGCGATTTCAAGACCGCGCTGGAGCAGGCGCGCGCGCTCGGCGCCGAGGCCGGCGGACCGGCGATCGTGAGCGCGCTCGAGGGCATGGTGAAGACCAAGATCGAGGCGTTGCGCGCTGCGAACGAGAAGGGCGACTACCTGCGCGTGCAGACCGCGGCGGCGGTGCTCGAGAAGGAGCTCGCGGGCCTGCCGGAGGGCGACGAGTCCGCCAAGCTGCGCGCGAGCGTCGCCGCCGACGCGAAGGCGCAGGACGTGATCAAGGGCCAGCAGAAGCTGGCGAAGATCGCCGCCAAGGAGCCGAGCAGCCGCAAGGAGCTCGAGGCCGCGATCGAGGACCTGCGCAAGCTCAAGGACGACCATCCCGGCACCTTCGTCGCGAAGCAGGCCGAGGAGCTGATCAACCTCTATTACCGGATGAGCAACCGGTAGCGGCGGAGGAGCTGCCGCTCGCACCGCCGAGCGTCGCTCCAGCGGTAGGATCTCGCCCCTCGGGAGGTCGTCCATGCTGCGCGTCCGTTCGCTGCTTGCGCTCGTGCTCGTGTGTGCACTCGTCTCGTGCGCGAGCTTCCAGTTCGAGAGCCAGCGCATCTTCCTGCGCTATCAGCCCGACAGCGACATCCTGGACGTCCTGCTCGTGTACGACGGTGTGGGCGGGCGTCCGGGTCGCGGCGATCAGGAGAAGGAGGATCGCGATTGCGCCGAGGTGGTCAGCCGCATCGCGGAAGGTCGCCGCCACTTCGTCGTGATGGACGGCCCCTTCGAGTTCGATCTGACCGAGATCGTGAGCGACCTCGATCGCGACGATCCGCTCGCGGAGCGCTTCCTCCATTTCGAACAGGACATCCAGGTGCTCGAGTCGGAACTCGTCCACGGTCCCGAGCAAGAGCCCTGTCTCTTGCAGCGCGTGCGGATCCGGAACGCGTCCACGGGCCTGCGGCTCCTCGACGCGGGCTTCAATCGCGAGGTTCTCGACGATCTCGAGGACGACGAGGGCGAGGATGCCGAAGACGCTCTGTTCCTGCGACGTGCGCGGGAGAACGGGTCCTGGGTGCACTTCGACGGCCACACGCTCGTGGTCTCGATCCCGACGACGCCGCACGGGGCGGCGCTCGGTCTGAGCGAGGCGCTGAACGACGACGACCCGTGGACGAAGCAGATCGCGCGATCGCTGACCTCGCTGGAGATCGCCGGCGAGACGGCGCTGCTGCGATTCACACCGGCGGAGGACGGCTGGATCCGCTTCTCGTTCGAGAAGGCGGAACGCGGGGTTTCCCGCGGCGTGCAAGGCATCCTGGCGGACCGCGGCGCCTTCGACGACGGCGCCCTCGAGCCCGAGATAGAGCGCTTGCTAGCGCTGGAGTGAGTCGCGCAGGCGACGCCGCTATCCTCGCCGCCCATGAACCGACGCGAGCTCTTCCGGGCCGGTGTCGCCGCCGGCGTGGCCACGATCGCGGTGAGTGACGCGCGAGGACAAGCGCAGAAGGCGGCGCCGAGCTCGCCGGGCTCGTTCCCGCTGAAGTTCGCGCCGCACGAGGGCATGTTCGAGAACCTCGGCGGCAAGGATGTCGTGAAGCAGCTCGAGTTCGCGCGCGAGCAGGGCTTCACGGCCTTCGAGGACAACGGCATGGCCGGCCGTCCGGTCGAGGAGCAGGAGCGCATCGGCAAGGCGCTCGAGCGCCTGGGCATGACGATGGGCGTCTTCGTCGCGAACTTCGGGACCGCCTTCGGCAAGAAGAGCTTCTCGAGCGGCAAGACCGAGCACCTCGAGAGCTTCCTCGCCGACCTGCGCACCGCGGTCGACGTGGCCAAGCGCGTGAACGCGCGCTGGATGACGATCGTGCTGGGCGATCGCGATCCGGGGCTCGAGCTCGACTTCCAGCACGCGCACGCGATCGAGATGCTGAAGCGCGGGGCCGAGGTCTTCGAGCCGCACGGGCTCGTGATGGTCATGGAGCCGCTGAATCCGTGGACCGATCACCCCGGGCTCCTGCTCGCGAAGGTCCCGCAGGCGCACATGCTGTGCAAGGCCGTGGGCTCTCCTTCGGTGAAGATCCTCTTCGACATCTATCACGAGCAGATCAGCGAGGGGAACCTGATCCCCAACATCGACCGCGCGTGGGACGAGATCGCCTACTTCCAGATCGGCGACAATCCCGGGCGCAACGAGCCGGGCACCGGCGAGGTCAACTACAAGAACGTCTTCCGACACGTCCACGGCAAGGGCTACACGGGCGTGCTCGGGATGGAGCACGGCAACTCGATCGCCGGTGCTGACGGAGAGCGTGCCGTGATCGAGGCCTATCGCGCGGCGAGCGCGTTCTGAGCTTCAGCGCGGCGGCCGCGCACCGTCGGGCGAGAGCTTCGGTAGCCACTCGCGCTCCAGCGCATCGGCCACGAGCTCGGCCTTGATCTGGTTGCCCTTGCCCGTGAGGTGCACGTAGTCGCGGAACTGGGGATTCACGAGCTCGGCGTGCTCGGCGAAGTACGCGGCCGCGTCCACGAAGACGTAGCCCTTCTCCGCGGCGAGCGTGCCCATGTTGCGGTTGTTCTCCGCCACTCCGTAGTCCCAGAACGCCTGCAGCGGGTCGTGGTGCGGCTTCGTCGGCAGCGACATCAGCACGACCGTGGCACCCTGCGCTCGCGCGCTGGACCCGATGCTGTCCAGGTTGCGCACGAACGGGCGCGCGGTCTCCGCGGACAAGCGACCCTCGCGCGTCAGCGGATCCGTGCCCCTGGGCACCGAAGTCGTCAGCCCTGCGATGTCGGGAACGCCGTCGCGCCGCAGTCGCCGGTAGAGGTAGAGATCGCTCCAGCGGGCGAGGACGCGCGTCAGAGAATTCGTCGGCGGGGGCGTGAGCGGTATGCGCCAGTGCGAGTAGTCCGGGCGAAAGTCCTTGCGCAGCCGTGGATGGACATCGGCGATGGCCTCGTGCAGCACGACCACGTCGGGCGCGTAGTCCTGCAGCGTGAGGAACCAGGAGACGAGCATCTCGGCCGTGGTCCAGCCCGCGACGCCGGCGCTCATGACCTCGAAGTCACGTCCGGTACGGCGCTCGAGGAGCCGCTCGAGCTGCGTCGGATAGCGCGCCTCGCGGCCCTCGGGGTTGCCGCCCTCGGTCGTGGACGCGCCCACGCAGAGGATGCGCGGCACTCCCGGTGTCCTCGCCACCGTCCACTCCGCGTCGCTGAAGCCCTCGGAGTTGTACCGGGGGACGTTGCGCGGACGGGCGAACACGACGTGGGCTCGCGGCTCGTACTGCGGGAGCGTCCCGTCGAGGAGGATGCGGCGGAAGTCGTGCAGCTCCTTCGCGTCCACGCCGAGCGGCCGCTCGAAGAGGCGGAAGCCGAGCTCGGTCACGAACGGGCCCGCAAGGAGGCACGCCAGCGTGATCGCGACCTTGCGGTCCATGCTCAGCGAGGCTCCTGCGCGCCGTCGAGCGCGAGCCCCGCCCACTCGCGCTCCAGCGCGTCGGCCACGAGCTCGGCCTTGATCTGGTTGCCCTTGCCCGTGATGTGCACGTAGTCGAGGAACTCGGGCCGCACGAGCTCGACGTGCTCGGCGAAGTAGCCGGCCGCGTCCGCGAACAGGTAGCCCTTCCCGGCGGCGAGTGCCGCGAGGTCGTGGTTGTTCTCGTTCACGCCGTAGTTCCAGAGCGCAGCATTCGAGACGGAGTAGTCCGGCTGCGTCGGCAGCGACATGAGCACGACCGTCGCGCCGAGCTCGTGCGCGCTCTCCGCGATGCTGGCGACGTTGCGGACGAACGGTCGCGCGGTCTCCGCCGGCAGGCGCATCTCCTGCACCAGCGGCTCGTCCTGCCAGCCCTTGGTCGTGGTCAGCGTCCCGATGTCGGGCACGCCCTCGCGCGAGAGGCGCTGGTAGAGGTAGAGATCGCTCCAGCGCGCGAGCCAGCGCGTCAGGGAATTCGTCGGCGGCGGCCGCAGGGGCACGCGCCAGTGCGAGTAGTCGCGGCGGAAGTTCTTGCGGAAGCGCGCGTGCAGGTCGTTGACGCCCTCGTGGATCACGACGACGTCGGGTGCATAGTCCTGCAGCGTCAGGAACCAGGAGACGAGCATCTCGGCCGTGGTCCAGCCCGAGATCCCCGCGTTCATCACCTCGAAGTCGCGGCCGGTGCGGCGCTCGAGGACGCGCTCGAGCAGTTGCGGGTACTGGCCGTCGCGGCCTTCGATGTTGCCGCCCTCGGTCGTGGAGCCGCCGAGGCACAGGATGCGCGGGACGCCCGGCGTCCTCGCCACCGGCCAGTCGGCGTCGTTGAACCCCTGGGAGTTGAACGTGCTCACGTTGCGCGGACGCGCGAAGACCGTGTGCGCGCGCGGCTCGAAGTTGGGGAGCGTGCCGCGGACGAGCACGCTCCGGAAATTGCGCAGGTCGCCGCGGTTCACGCCGAGCGGGCCCTCGAGCAGGCGGAATCCGACCTCCGCGACGATCAGGCTCGCGAGGACGCACGCCAGCCCGATGACGAACTTGCGGACCACTGCCCGCGGGCAATGCTAGCAGGCGTGGCGGCGCGTTGAAGGAACCGACCCGCGGAGACGCGAAGAGCGCGGAGGAACGCGGAGAAGGGTCAGGGGACGAGCCGTATCGACTGCACGTTGCTCACCGGGTAGGGCGAGCTGGCGCCCAGCGTCAGGGTCTGCAAGTACACGGTCTCGGTGGAGGAGACCTGCGCTGTTCCGGTCATCTCGGCCAGGCCCGAGGCCGGGATGACGAGCACGTCGATCGTCGCGAGATCGCTGAAGCCCGCGCCGATGCCGAGGTGGATGCGGGGCGTCGTGGAGGGCGAGTTCTGCGTGGAGGCGAGGAGGACCTGGCGCGAGCCGATCGGACCGCTGACGACGATGGGGACCGGGTCGCCGCTCTCGATCTGGTTCAGCGGATCGCCCGTGCCAACCTGCAGGAGCGGGGTCGAGGGCAGTTGCACCTGGATCAGCGCCGAATCGGACTGCGTGCCGCTGCGCACGCGCAGGGTGTGCGCTCCGACGCTCGAAGGCGGCAGGTCGACCGTGATCGTCGCGCTGTCGACGCGCGTGTAGTCTTCCGGGTCCAGCGGAGCGCCGTCCAGCTCCACCGTGGAGCCGCTCGCGAAGCCCTGCCCCTCGATGCGCAAGGTCTCGGCCGTGCCGGGGACGAAGACGTCCACGATGGAGGGGACGATCTCGTCGATCTCGACGGCCGAGGGGCCGCCGACCTCGACCACGAGCTCGGGCGGATCGGCACCCTCGCGGCTCGAGTAGAACGCGCCGTCGTCCGTCGTGTTGATCAGCACGAAGTTGCGCGTGCCTGCGCGCACCGCGCTGGTCACGTCGAGCTGACGCCACTGGCCGTTCGTGGCGTCGCCCGTCGAAACGAGCGCCGGGCCCGACGCTGCGGGCGCGTTCGACCAGGTGATGCCGGTCTCGCTCCAGGAGCTGGACGTGGCGTAGACCGCGCCGGCGTCGAGGCTGCTCTCGGTGCAGAAGAGCCGCAGCGTCGCCGAATCGATCGTGACGCTGCCGAGGGACGAGAGGTCGAAGCGCAGGTAGCTGCGCCACTGCGTCGTGCTGTCCACGCGCACGCGGATGTCGGGCTCGTGCCCGTAGTTCGTGCTCGCGGCGGAGGAGCGCACCTTGGCGTCGGCGACCGCTTCGAATCGGACGCCGGTCCCCGGGCCGCCGCCGACCTCGCGCATCGAGTGCACGAGCGGGACGATCACCGGCGGCGGCAGGTTCGGGCTGTCCAGGAGCTGAACCACGTGGACGTGCAGCTCGTTCGGGAACACCTCGTAGTAGAGGATCCCGCCGTCCAGGTAGATCGCGTTCGTGTTGAGGTCCCACACGTCGTCGTTGTCGACGCTCGCGAGCCCGTGCGTCGCGTGCGGGCTGCCGCTGTGGCCGTGCATGTATCCGACCACGCCGGGGGTCTCGAGCGCGGTCAGCAGCGGAATGCGCGAGCCCTCGTTGTGCGGGTGATGCACGAGGAGGAAGACGTTGTCCTGGCGCGCCGCCGCCGCTGCCGCGAGGTCCTCCACGAGCGCTCGGTCGGCCGACGAGACCTGGTTCCAGGAGCCGTTGGAGTTGTTGAGGCCGATGAAGCACAGCCCTTCCCAGCCTGTGCTCACGGAGGGGCCATTCTGTCCCGTCAGCTCGGCGCTCAGCGCCTGCCAGGGCTCCGACGGCCCGATGAACGTCTCGTAGTTGGCGATGCTGCCGTCGTTCTGGTCGTGGTTCCCGGGGACGGCGAGCAGCGGGATCCCGTGCGCCGTGAGGCGCGCGTCCATCGTGGACACCCAGGTGTTCCACTGCGAGACCTGGTTCGAGTCGACGAGGTCACCCGCGAAGAGCACGAAGGCGACGTCGTGCGGCAGCAGGGCTCCGGAGCTGCCGCCGTCCACGATCGTGTCGAGCACGAGCTCGAAGGCGTCCCAGTCCCCGGCATCGGCCGGCTGGGAGTCGCTGATCTGGGCGAAGGAGAACAGTGGCTGCTGCGCGAGCGGCACGGAAGCCAGCAACGCGATCAGCGCCGACGAAGAGACGAGGCGCGGGGAGCGCATGTGCGTCGTGTTGGTTACGAAACGCGGCCGCGGCAATGTAAGCCGCGCATCAAGCCCCCCGCCGCTTTCTCCGGCGATTCGCGCCTCGGCTCCCTGAAGAACCCGAAAGCTGCTCGCGGTCTCTCCAGGAGACCGCGCGCTCCGCGTTTCAGCTCGCGTCAGCTCGCGCGGGAACGAAACAGCTCGAAGACGGCGGGGTGGCCCTCGAGAGCGCTGACCGACACGCGCCCGAGATCGAGCAGGTGCTCGTTGACCGTCAGCGGGTGCGGGCGGATCTCGCGCCGCAGGGCCACGGTCACCCCGGCCGGAGAGAAGAGCTCCAGGGCCCTGAAGTCGAGCTCGCGCGACCGCTCCAGGAGCCAGCGACACAGCTCGCCGGCGTAGCGCTGCAGGAACTCGGCCCGGCGCCGGCGCTCGCCCTCACCCGGCTCCAGCGCACCGGCCGCGGGGTAGAGCTCGGCCCACGGGTTGGTCATCTCGGCCAGCCGCTCGAGGCGCAGGTGGCGCGATCGTCCGGAGCCCGTCGCGCGCCCACGCAGCAGGCGCGCTCCGCGCTCGTCGGCCACCAGCAACCAGGTCACTTCGTCGTTCATGGCGTCAGGGTTACGGGATGTTCCGGAATCTGGCGAGGAACAAACTCGCAAAAGGCCGGGCGCTTTCATGGTTCACGGTCGCGATGCTTTCCGCCCCGCACCGTGCGAGGTTTCCGTTCATCCCGATGTCCGGATCGGTCGGGCGCACGGGTCGCACCGCGACGTCCGTCCAGCGGGAGCGCGAGAAGGGCACCCGAGAGGTCATCGGGCCTTCCCCACCCGCGTCGCGATGAGCGCGTCGAGCTCGTGCTTCAGCCGCCCGAGGATCTCGTCGTAGCGGTACGCGCCGAGCTCCTCGCTCTTGCGCTTGAGGTTCACGTGTTGCGGGCCGCACCACAGGCCGAGGTCCGCATCGTCGGTCTCGCCGGGGCCGTTCACGCGGCAGCCCATCACGGCGATCGTGAGGTCGTGCTCGGCGGCGTAGCGCGTGAGCTCCTTCACGTCCTGCGCGAGCTCGATGAACTTCTCGTTCTCGACGCGCGAGCACGAGGGGCACGCGATGATGTTCAGACCCTCGAAGAAGCGCGGCGGCACGGACCGGAAGCGCCCGGCCTCGACGTCGGCGAGGATCTGGCGCCCGACCTCGATCTCCAGGCCCTTGTCGTCGAACGGCACGGTGAGCGAGACGCGCAGCGTGTCGCCGATGCCGCGCGCGAGCAGCTGCTCGAACGCGATGCGCGTCTTGATCACGCCGTCGGGTGGCAGTCCGGCTTCGGTCACGCCGAGGTGCAGCGGCACGTCGGGGCGCAGCTCCGCGAAGCGCGTGTTCGCCTCGACGACCGTGCGCGGATCGGAGTCCTTGATCGACACGCAGTAGTCGGTGAAGCCGAGCGCGTCGACCATCGCGCAGTGGTCGGCGGCCGAACGCACGAGCGCCTCCAGCGGATCGCGATGGCGCTCGGCATAGTCCGGCGCGACGGATCCGGCGTTCACGCCGATGCGCAGGGCGAGGCCGTGCTCGCGCGCGACGCCGGCCAGGTAGGCGACCTTCTCCGCGACCGGCTTCGACTTCTCGTGGTGGTGCAGGTGCCCCGGGTTGTAGCGCAGCTTGTCGACATGCGGGGCCACCAGCTCCGCCAGGCGGTAGTTCTCCTGCAGGTCCACGGCGAGCAGCGCGCGCGTGCGGCGCCGGACCTCGGTCAGGGCCTCGACGTCGGCCTTGCTGTCAACCGCCACGCGCACGAGTGCCGCCCCGGCGCGCTCGAGCAGCTCGACCTGCCGCACCGTGGCTTCCACGTCCTGCGTGCGGGTCGCGGCCATGCTCTGGACGGCGATGGGAGCGCTCCCGCCGATGGCGAGTCCGCGGACGTGGATGGTGCGTGTCTGACGGGGCGGGATCACGGGGGTGAGCCGCGCATCCTAACCGATGCCCGAACGCCCCTTTTTGGGCGCCGATTCGAGCTTTCGCGGGCTCCTCGGGATTGCACGGAAGCCTGCAACTTCTCCGGCGACCGGGGGGCTAAGCTCGTACGCGTACTCGTAGTCGGTCGTTTATCAACCCTTGTCGGAGTGGCCATGGTCTCCACCCGTGTTCGATTCTTGCTGTCTTTGGCCGTCGTGACGCTCTTCGGGCTCGAGCCCGGAGCGCTGCAGGGACTGCGCGTGAACGCTCCGCTCATCCCGGATGGCGACGTCTCGCCCTTCTTCGCGCTGAGCCCCGACTCGCGCTTCTCCGTCTTCGTAGCGGACGGCGATCGCGACGAGGTCCACGAGCTCTATTCGGTGAGGCTCGGTCCACCCTTCGAGAGGATCAAGCTGAACGACGAGTTCCTCCCGGGCCACGAGGTCCAGGCTCTATCCACCGCCCTCTCGATCAGCCCGGACTCCCGCCGCGTCCTCTTCCTGGCCGACGCCGACTTCAACAACGTCTACGCGCTCTACAGCGTTCCGATCGACGGCTCGGAGAGCCCCCTGAAGCTCAACGGCACGCTCCCCTTCGGCGTGAGCGTCGAGGCCGGGTTCCTGATCGCGCCCGACTCGTCACGCGTCGTCTACCAGGCCGGTCGCAAGGTCTTCAGCGTCCCTCTCGAAGGCGGTGTCGCGGTCCAGCTGAACGGGCCGCTGCCGGCGGGAGCGCACGTCGACAGCTTCGGGATCTCTTCCGACTCCGCGCGCGTCGTCTACGTCGCGGACGAGGACGTGTCGGGCGTCCACGAGATCTTCAGCGTTCCGATCAACGGGAGCTCCGCGCCCGTTCGGCTCAACGGCCCGCTGGTGGCGGGTGGCGACGTGATCCCGCAGGTCGACATCAGCTCCGACTCGAGCCGTGTCGTGTACGTGGCCGACGAGGACGTGGACGAGATCCGGGAGCTCTTCAGCGTTCCGATCGACGGGAGCTCCGCGCCCGTCCAGCTCAACGGTCCGCTGGTCGCCGGCGGCACCGTCATCTCGGGCTTCCTCTCGATCAGCTCCGACTCGAGCCGTGTGGTGTACTCGGCCGACGAGGTGACGAACGAGGTCTTCGAGCTCTTCAGCGTTCCCCTCGATGGCGGTGCCGCGCCCGTGCGGCTGAACGGGTCGCTCGTCGCGGGTGGAGACGTCGACTACCCCTCCGTCTGGCTCGCGCCGGATGCAAGCCGCGTCGTGTACAGGGCGGACGAGCACACGAACGACCGCCTGGAGCTGTTCTCGGCTCCCATCGACGGCAGCTCGCCCTCGGTCAAGCTGCATCCGTCCCTCCTGTTCGGCCAGTCCGTGGGGCAGGTCCGCATCACCCCCGATTCGTCGCGCGTCGTCTACGTGTCGAACGCGATCCAGTCGTTCAAGAACGAGCTCTTCAGCGTCCCGATCGACGCGAGCAGCGCGCCCGTCAAGCTCAACCCCACGCCCGTCTTCAACGGCGACGTGCTCGATTTCGCGCTCGATCCGAAGGGCCGGAGCGTCCTGTACAAGGGCAACGTGCTCGACGCCGACCTGTTCGAGCTGTTCTCGGCGCCGATCGACGGCAGCTCGCCGAGCCGGCGCGTGAACCGCCACTTGCCCGCCGGCGGAGGCACTTGGAACTACGTGTTCACCGCGGATGGCAGGCGCGCCCTCTACACGGGGAAGCAGGACGACCCCGACCGGATGGAGCTCTACCTGAGCTACCTGACCCCGATCTACCGCAGGGCACCCTGAGCGGCGAGCGGGCGAGCCCGAGTCTCACTGACCTACGCCGCCAGCGGATCCACCGTGTGCGCAGCGAAGGCGCTGCGCACCGTCTCGGCGCGGCGCTCGTCCTCGTTCTCCAGTAGCACGTCGACGGCGACCAGGCCTTCCTCGACGAGGAAGTGCGCTTCCACCGGGCGGGGGATCGCGAGCGGCCAGTCCAGCCCCTCGTCGTCGTCCTCCGGCAGCACGGCGAGCGCGGCCACGATGCGCGCCGCCTCGTCGCGCGCGAGCGTCCCGCCGAGGGCGGCCGCGACGCGCTCGAGCAGAGGCGACAGCGTTTCCGGGTGCACCCAGCCCGAGACGAGCGTCGCCGTGCGATCGCCCTCTTCGGACTGGAGCTGTCGCAGCTGCGGCTGCGAGCGTTGCTCCTTCAGCCGATCGAGGCCGTCCGGACCCGCGAACCAGAACTGGCCCGCCGCGAGCCCGAGCACCGTCATGAGCGCGATCCCGATCCAGCGGCCCTTCGCGTCCTCGGGGATCGCCGAGCTCTCGAACACGTACGGGCTCGCGAGCGCGAGCGAGCCCAGGTAGCCGTACAGGATCGCGATCCCGCTCAGGTAGTCGCCCGCGCGGCCCAGCTTGCGCAGCTGCGGCCGCGTGACGCCGTGGATCAGGCCGCCGATCACGCCCGCTCCGGTCGCCGCGCCCATGGCCAGGAAGAGCTCGCCCGGCGTGCCGCGGCCGGAGAAGAGTGCCGGCAGCGCCCACAGCACGCGCGGGATCATGATCGCGAGCACGATCACGCCGCACGCGATGGGCGGACGCGCCCAGTCGGGGAGGCGGAAATAGGCGCGGATCGCGCGCTGGAACCGGGTCGGCTTCCGGGGCACGGCTCGCTCATCGGCAGCGCGCGCGGTCGGTCTTCAGCACGCGCCGGCGGAGCTCGACCTCCTCAGGACCGAGCGTCGCCGTTACCCTCCTCGCCCCCATGATCGCGCTCAGCGGCGTCGCGAAGCACTACGGCCGGCGGGCCCTGCTCGTCGACGCGTCGTTCCAGCTCGACCCGGGCGAGAAGGTCGGGCTCGTGGGCCCGAACGGCTCGGGCAAGTCGACGCTCTTCCGCCTGATCGTGGGGGAGGAGCCGCCCGACGACGGCGAGATCTCCGTCCCCAGGGACATTGCGATCGGGTACTTCCGCCAGGACGCGGGCGACCCGAGCCCGCGGCGCGTGCTCGACGAGGCCATCGCCGGCAGCGGCAAGCTCGGCGCGCTGCACCACGAGCTCGCGGAGCTCGAGTCCGCGCTCGCGGATCCGGAGCAGGCCGAGCGCATGGACGCGTTGCTCGCTCGATTCGGCGAGGTGCAAGGGGATTACCAGCAGCTCGGCGGCTACGAGCTCGAGGCCCGCGCGCGCGAGGTGCTGCACGGCCTGGGCTTCCACGAAGAGTGGATCGACGGGCCGCTGGACGCGCTGTCGTCGGGATGGCGCATGCGCGTCGCGATCGCGCGCGTTCTCATCGGAAAGCCCGACGTGCTCCTGCTCGACGAGCCGACGAACCACCTCGACCTCGAGTCGATCCTGTGGCTCGAGCAGTTCCTGAAGGCGAGCGACGCGGCCGTGCTCATGACCTGTCACGACCGTGACTTCATGAACCGCGTCGTCACGCGGCTCGTGGACATCGACGAGGGGCAGCTCGTCGGCTACACGGGCGACTACGACTTCTACGAGCGCGAGCGCGCCGTGCGCGCGACGCAGCAGCAGGCGGCCTACACGCGCCAGCAGGCGATGCTGCGCAAGGAAGAGCGCTTCATCGAGCGCTTCGAGCGCCACGTGGCCAAGGCCGCGCAGGTGCAGTCGCGCATCAAGAAGCTGGAGAAGATCGAGAAGCTCGAGCCGCCGAAGAAGCGCGTGCTCGTGCCCTTCGAGTTCCGGACGCCCCCGCGCTCGGGCAACGACGTCGTCACGCTCGCGGGTGTGACGAAGCGCTACGGCGCGCGCGCGGTCTACGACGGCTTCGACTTCGAGGTGAAGCGCGGCGAACGCTGGTGCGTGATCGGTGTGAACGGCGCGGGCAAGTCCACGCTGCTCAGGCTCGTGGCCGGCGCGATCGAGCCCGACGGCGGAACCGTGAAGCTCGGCGCGAGCCTGAAGCTCGGCTACTTCGCGCAGTCGGCGCTCGAGATCCTCGATCCCGCGCTCACGGTGTGGGAGCAGATCGACCACGCCTTCCCGGCGGCGACGACGCCGTCCAAGCGGAGCCTGCTCGGCGCCTTCGACTTCCCTGGCGACGACATCGACAAGCGCATCGCCTCGCTCTCGGGCGGCGAGCGCTCGCGCCTCGTGCTGGCGCAGATGCTGTTCGACCCGCCCAACTTCCTCGTGCTCGACGAGCCCACGAACCACCTCGACCTCGAGACGAAGGAGATGCTCGTGCGCACGCTCGCGGGCTTCGACGGCACGATGCTGTTCGTCAGCCACGACCGCACGTTCCTGAAGGGGCTCGCGACGCGCGTGCTCGACCTGTCGGGTGGCGGCGAGGGCACGGCACGCAAGCCGCTCGTGTTCCACGGCGACTACCGCCAGTGGGTCGAGCGCACGGGGCACGAGGCGCCGGGCGTGCACCGCTGATCGACGCAGGCGCGGAAACCTGCTCAACTCTCGGCCATGCGCGCGCGCATCCTGATCGTCGGTGGAGGGATCATGGGCGTGTCCATCGCCTGGAAGAGCGCGCTCCGCACCGCCGATCCCAACCGCGATCCCATCGTGCTGCTCGAGAAGAAGCACCTCGGCGCGGGCTCGTCCGGACGCTCGGGCGCGATCCTGCGCCAGCACTACCGCGACGCCGTCGTGGCGCGCATGGCGCGCGACTCGCTGCGCGAGTACTCGACCTTCGAGACGCGTACGGGCCTCCCGCTCGGTTTCCACCGCATCGGCGTGATCACGCTCGCCGGTCCCGACCAGCCCGAGTGGACCCAGCGCATCCGCGAGAACGTGGCGATGCTGCGGGGCCTCGGGATCGACACCGAGCTCGTCGATTCGGCGCGCATGCGCGCGCTCGTGCCCGGCATCGACGTGCGCGACGGCGCGGTCGGCGCGTGGGAGCCGGGCGGCGGCTTCGTCGATCCGAACCAGACGCTCGCGTCGTTCGCCGCGCTGGCGCGCTCGTCCGGCGCGGTCACGCGCATCGGCGTCGAGCTGCAAGAGCTCGTGATCGAGAACGGACGCGTGGTCGGCGCCGAGACGAGCGAGGGCCGCTACGAGGCCGACCTCGTGGTGGTCGTGGCCGGTCCGTGGACGCGTGAGCTCTTCGAGCGCATCGGCGTGCACTTCCCGCTCCGGGTCGTGCGGCCGGAGAACCACTACCTGGCGGTGCCCGAGATGCACGTCGAAGGCGTGGCCGGTCCGAACCTGGGCGCGCGCTTCGCGTCGGGCGAGGACGCGCCCGACGCGGCCGAGGGCTCGACCGCGCGCGGTGTGCACCCGGTGCTGATCGACCTCGAGCACGGCTTCTACGCGCGCTGCGATCCCGCCAACGCGCGCTCGCGCGTCGGTCGCGTCGACTACGACCAGGACGCCGTGGTGCCCGAACCCGATGCGCTCGACGAGCGCGTGAGCCCCGAACTGCAGCGCTGGGCCCGCGCCGCGCTCGCGCAGCGCATCCCGAGCTACGCGAAGCGCCCCGACGCGGGCTCGATCGCCGCGTGGTACACGCTGACGCCCGACGCGCAGGCGCTCATCGGCCCCGTGCCCGGCATCGCGGGCCTGTTCGTCGTCAGCGGCTTCTCGGGCCACGGCTTCAAGCTCGGCCCTTCGGTGGGGGAGGGCGTCGCGCAGATGCTGTTCGACGAGCCCGTGACCGCGCTCGACCCGGAGTTCTTCGCGCCTGGCCGCTTCAAGGGCGGCGAGAGCTGGGGCGGTCGCTTCGGGCTGTGAGCGCCCCGTGAGCTCACTCTTGAAGTCTGGGGCGACCGTCGCGCGCGTGCGCTCGGCGCTCGACGAGGTCGCGGCCGAGCTCGATCGCTGGTGCGACGAACCGGCGGAGCGACTCGCGCGGCGTCCCGCGCCTGGAGCGTGGTCCGGGAGCGAGGTGCTCGAGCACGTGACGCTCGCGAACCGCTATCTCCTGCTCACGCTCGAGAAGCACACGGTGCGCGCGGTGCGTCGTGCCCGGAGCGCGGTCGTGACCGCGGGCGAGAGCGACCTCGAGCGCCTGGCGCGCATCGGCGAGCGCGCGAGCTTCCCCTGGCACCGTCCCGGGCACATGGCGCCTACCGGCGCCGTCGCGCCCGCGGAAGCGCGGGTCGAGCTCGCGCGCCAGTTCGCCGCGGCGCGCTCGCATCTCGACGCACTGGCGAACGGCGCCGGGACGCTCGCGCGCGTGCGGATGAGGGTGGACGACCTCGGCCCGCTCGACCTCTATCAGTGGATCTACTTCCTGGCTCAGCACGCGCGCCGGCACGTCGCGCAGCTCGAGGAGCTGGGCCGCGCTTGATGTTTCAGGGCGCCGCCAGGCGCCCGTTCTCGAAGCGCAACCGGGCGGGCCAGATCGGCGGACCCGCCCGGCGCTCCTCCCAGAGATAGGTCATCACGACGCTCCCGTCGGCTCGCGCCTCGCGCACGTCCGGCTCGCCGATGCGACCCGCCACGTCGGCGAGCGTCATGCCCGTCTCCAGCGGCTCGAAGCGGTCGAAGCGCTCGGTCGGCGACGGAACGCGGATCACCTTGCCCGCGCGGTCGATCATGAAGTGAACGTCGCCGACGCCCTCACCGTCATGACGGCCACGCCAGTAGAAGGCGGCCCGGTCGCCCCACGCGCTCACGCGCTCGAGGTCGAGGTGATGGCGCAATGGGTCGGCGAGCACGTGCTCCATCACGCGCCGGTACGTCGCGAGAGCGCGCCGGTCCTCCAGGAAGGGAACGCGCATCAGCTCGAGGTCATCGCCTCGGCGCAGCGGGAGCGCGTCGACGGCTTCCTCGAGTCGCGCGACGATCTCGTCGAAGCGGCGGCGGTCCACGTCGCTCGCGTTCGGAAGTCCCTGGCGGCAGCCCGAGGGTGCGCCGTTCGACCAGCGCAAGTCGCAGTAGTCGAGGCGGACCTGGCGCGAGCGGCCGTACATGTCCAGGCTCGCGGGTGGGTTCTCCACGGGAAGCTGGGACAGCCCGGTCGCCACCGCCACCTCGAGCAGCGCCTGGAAGCGCTCGGGCTCGAGATCCGCGATCCATGCCTCGTCGCCTTCGGGGCCCGTCCTGCGACGGAGCGCGCGGAACCCTCGCTCGAGGCGGTCGTAGCGCACGGCGAGCAGGACGCGCGGCCTCGGTCCGATGAACCCACCCTTGATCCCGTCGGTCACCACCAGCTGCGCGAGCTCGAGGTCCGCCGACGGTAAATCGCCCTGGATCCCGGCCGCAGGCGCGACGAGGGGCAAGAGGGCGGCGAGCAGGCACGGCATCGTCATCTCGGATCCTGGACGACGGTCTCGGCGGTGCGGAGCTGCCGACTTGATGCAGCCGGCGGTGCTCTCTCCCGAACGGCGTCCACGCCGCGGGAGAGGGCTTCGGCTATGGCTCCACGCTCGTGATGCGCACGCCGTAGTGCTCGTCGATGGTCACGATCTCGCCGTGGGCGACGACCTTGCCGTTGACGAGGATGTCGGCCGGTTCATGCGCCTCGCGGTCGAGCTCGAGCAGCGAACCGGGCTTCAGGCGGCAGAGGTCGCCCAGCGTGAGACGCACGCGGCCGAGCTGCACCGTCACCGGGATCGGGACGTCGCTGAGCTGCGCGAGCGAGAGCTCCTTGCCGCCGGCGCCGGCGGCGCTCAGCTCCTCGAGCGCTCGTGTGCCGACCGCCACGGCCTCCGTCGCCTGCTCGAGCGTGCGCTCGAGCGCGGTCGCGCGTGCGGGCGCGGCCTGGACGGGCACGGCGGGGGGCTTCGACTCGGACTCGCTCATGCCAGGCTCTCCGGGACGGCCTCGAGACGCTCGATGCGGACCGCCAGACGGCCGCGATGGCTGCCGAGCCGTGCGGCGGCGAGCGTCAACCCCTCGACGCGCAGCGCCGCGGGATCGCCGAGCCGCGCGTCGAGCGGGATCACGTCGCCCTGCTCGAGCGCGAGCAGCTGGTCGAGCGAGATCTCGCAGCCCGTGAGCTCGGCCGAGAGCTCGACCTCGACCCTCTGCAGGTGTGCGGGGAGCTCCTTCGGAAGCGGGAGCTCCGCGGCAGACGCGGCGCCCGGACCGATGCGCGGCAGGTAGAGCGCGAGCTCGCTCTCGACGCCGGCGCGCGCGACGCGCAGACGCACCGCGACGCGATGGGGCTCGGCGCCTTCGCCTGCGTCGCGCCACGAGCCGAGCTCGCTCGCGAGCTGGACCAGGACCGGATCGGCGGCCGTGAGCCCGAGCGCGCCGGCCACGCCGCGCGCGAGCTCGCCGAGGAGCTGCGACGCGACCTTGGTCTCGACCGGCGAGAGCTTGCGCGCCGTGTTCGGAGCTCCGCTGCGCGTGCCGAGCACGGCCTCGAGCACGCCCACGGCCGCGGCCGGATCCCACGCGAGCCACGCGGCGTCGCGCTCCACGCGGAAGCGCAGGACGCACAGCGGCTCGCTCGCGCCCGCGAAGAGCTGCCCGGCGTCGACCTCGCCGATCCCGGCGAGCGACAGCGCGAGCGGTAGGCCGCTCGCGGCGTTCAGCTTCTTCTCGAGCTGCGGCAGCGCGTTCTCGAGCGTGCGCGCGAGCTCGGCGACGCGCGCCGCGGAGAGCCGGCGCGCGACGTGGAAGTCGCGTGCAGCCACCGCCGCGGCGGGCTTGGCTCGGCCGATGACGGCCGTCGGTTCCTGTGCGGCGCGCGGGGGCACGGCTACTGCGTCAGGAAGGTGTTGAAGTACACGTTGCGCACGCGCCCGAACGTGCCCGCGGGCACGCTGCCCGTGAAGCCCGGGTCGAGGCCCGTGACGTCGACGTAGATGCCCTTGCCGCGTGCGTCGGAGACGAAGAGATCGTCCTCGTCGCCGCGGAACGTCGTGTCGGCCCCGTCGTCGACGGAGATCACCTTGCGCGACGCGTCGAGCTGGAAGTGATGGTCGTAGTAGAGGCCGCGCAGCGTCGAGCGCGCGACCGAGCGTCCCGGACGGAGGCCGCTCTCCTCGTGCCGGCCGACGGCCTCGTGCTCGTTGCCGACGTGCACGGGGAACAGCACCGGGTCGAGCGCGATGCGCAGCTCGTCGCGGAACACCTCGCGACCGACCGCGTTGTCGAGCTCGCCCTTCGTCTTCTGCGACGCGGTGCGCAGCACGGCGTCGGTGAGCTTGGCCTGGTGCAGCGGCTCGCTCGCGCGCGCCATCGCGTAGGCCTCGTCGTAGGCGTCGACCTCGACCTTGAGGTTCAGCGAGAGGTAGTGCTTGCCGCCGTCGCCCGCCAGGTTCACCTGGAAGCCCGACGAGGGCGAGATGTCGGCCATGAACGGGCCGCCGATGTGGTGCTCGGGACCGTGCTCGCTTCCGCTGGGGACCGCGACGAGCGAGAGCGCCCACGCGAGCGAGACGAGCGTCACGACGCCGCCGCCGAGGAGCATGCCCTTCTTCTTGCTGGTTCCCGGGACGGGGACTGCTGCCGCGGAAGCGGCGGGGACTTCGGAGCTCTTCTCCTCGGTGGCCATGGAGACGGTGTACCTCGGGGTCGTGAGGGACTGCGCGGCGGGGGACGTGGACCTTATCGGCGCAACCCGCCGGGCTCTTGATGGTCCGCGGGCCGCTTCCGGAAGGCCTTTCCGCCCGGCTCACTCGCCCGCGGGCTCGGTCACGATCACGAGCTGCACGCGCCGGTTCGCCTCGCGGCTGACGTCGTCCACGTTCTCCACCAATGGACGCGTGTCCGCCAGGCCGATGGCCGAGATGCGCGTGCCCTCGAGGCCGACCTCCTCGACCAGGAAGCGCGCCACGCGCGCGGCGCGCGTGGCCGAGAGCTCCCAGTTCGAGGGGAAGAGCGGCGAGCGCACCGGCTGGTCGTCGGTGTGCCCCTCGACGAGGATCGGGCCCGTCTGGCCGCGCACGGCCTGGCCGATCGCGCGGAGCTCGTCCAGGGCTTCGGTCTTCAGGTTGGCGGTGCCGGGCCGGAAGTACAGGCCTTCGGGCAGCGACACGACGACGCCGCGCTCGTCGTAGCGCAGGCCGACGGAGGACGCGAGGCCGAGTTCGTCCACGGACTCCTCGAGCGATTCCCTCACGGCCTGCGCGCGCGGCGAGGCCGCCGAGTAGCGGAAGAGCGAGGGCCTGTCGGATACGACCGCGGGGACGATCGAGGCGCCCGCGCTGCCGCCGCGCTCGAGCGGCGAGCCCGAGCTCGGCGCGAACAGCCCCTTCGTCTGGAAGGCGACGTTCACCGACTCCGTGAAGCGCCCGAGCTTCTTGGAGTCGACCTGCGACACGGCGAACATGACCACGAAGAACGCGAAGAGCAGCGTGATGAAGTCGGCGTAGGACACGAGCCAGCGCTCGTGGTTCACGTGCTCGTGCTTCTTGTGCCTCTTGGCCACGGGGCTCCGCGATCAGGCCGCGGCCTTGGCCTTGCCGGGCGCGGCGTCGTGCTTGGCGTCGTGGCCGTGCGCGAAGACCGAGAGCTTGTTCTCGATCAGCTTGGGGTTCTCGCCCTGCTGGATGGCGATGGCGCCGTGCATGATCAT
>Ga0111538_10003985_pt1 | contig 20563 bp, 16 predicted proteins | sample SoiMethybrSBSTD1_FD_79669 | JGI IMG/M metagenome (GOLD analysis project Ga0111538, IMG submission 79669) | Bulk soil microbial communities from a Populus tree surrounding site in Tennessee, USA - Soil MetaG P. TD hybrid SBSTD1 (version 2)... | ecosystem: Environmental > Terrestrial > Soil >... | reverse complement strand
TCAGTTGGACCGGCGACTTCAAGGTGCCGAACGTCAACAGAGGCATCAGCATTTTTAACGCTCCAAACACTTCGATCGGAGGAGCAACCGCGACCGCGAGAAATATCATTTCAGGAAACGGCGACGGCATTGTAATCGACACCGCGAACGGCACGCTGGTCCAGGGGAACTTCATTGGCACGAATGCAGCCGGCGACGCTCCCATAGACAACATGTTCGAGAATCTCAGGGTCGTAAGCAGCAATAACACACTAATCGGTGGTTCGACCGCGACTCCCGGAGCTGCGCCCGGGAACGTCATAGCAAGCATGTTCATTGGCGGCGGCGTTCAAACACGGGTCCAGGGAAACCTCATCGGCACGAATGCTGCAGGCACGGCACAGCTTGCCTTCACGAGTTTCGGTATCGCGATGTGGGGTGACACACTGATCGGAGGTTCGACGCCGGATCTTCGTAACGTGATCTCAGGGTTTCAGACTGCGGTCCAGGTTGCGAATTCAGGTGGCGGTTCGATACTTGGTAACTACATCGGCACGGACATCACCGGCACACTCAAGATCGGGAATTCGACAGGAATCGACATTTCGTCGAACACAGTCACCCAGATCGGTGGCGTTAACGCGAACGAAGGAAATGTCATCTCGGGAAACTTCGTCGGCATTCGCCTGTCAGCCATCAATTCGATTGTTAGAGGAAACTTCATCGGTACTCGGAAAGACGGAACCACAGCCCTGCCGAATACTTCCCACGGAATCGAATTTACAGTCCGAGCAACTGACAACGTGGTCGGTGGCACAGAAGCGGGTGCAGCAAACACGATTGCTTTCAATGTCGGCAGCGGGATCTCGATCGCAACACCCGGCCCTTCTTTTCCGATCCTGAGGAATCGTATTCGCGGAAACCGGATTCACTCCAATGGTGCGCTCGGAATCGATCTGAATGCGAATGGCGTAACTCTGAACGATGCGGGCGACGGAGACACGGGCGCAAACGCGCTTCAGAACTTCCCGACGCTGACTTCAGTTACAACTGCGGCCTTGAGCACGATCGAAGGTAATCTCAACAGCACCGCCGGCAGCTCGTTCAGCATCGATTTCTACGTAAGCAACTCCTGCGACCCTTCCGGTTTTGGGCAAGGTGCTTCTTTCGTCGGTTCCACTCCAGCCAACACCGATGCGAATGGCAACTCAACTTTTTCGGTGCAATTTCCGGTTTCCTTTCCTACCGGATCGGCAATTACAGCGACGGCCACCGACGCAGTTGGAAATACTTCCGAGTTTTCGCTGTGCCGCGTTGTCAATGCTCCGGGCAGCGTTCAGTTTTTCGCCAGTCAATACTTCGTGTTCGAACAGGACGGCCTGGCCACGATAACGGTTTCGAGAACAGCCGGGACGGCGGAGAGTGGTTCCGTTGATTACGCAACGAGTAACGGCACGGCGATCACGGGAAGCGATTTTACTGCGAGTTCAGGGACTCTGACGTTTGGTCCAGGCGAAACGTTCAAGTCGTTTACCGTGCCGCTTATCAACGACGTGACCGATGAGAACACTGAGACCGTCAATCTCACCCTCAGCAATCCGACCGGGTTTACTCTCGGTACGCGAAACACCGCCACCCTGAGTGTCATGGATAACGATCCGCTGCCAACAGTTTCGATTAGCGACGCTACGGTCGGCGAAGGAGATACCGGATTTACTGATATGCAATTCGAAGTGAAGCTGTCGGCGGTTAGTGGCAAGAGCGTGAGTGTTCGCTGCAACACGTTTGGGTTCAGTGCCCAGTCGAACTTCGATTTTCAACCTATCTTTAATCTGACAGTCACTTTCGCTCCCGGCGAAACGAGCAAGACGGTAACGGTGCGAGTTATTGGCGAAACTTTTGTCGAGCCGATTGAAACGTTCCAGGTTGGTCTGAATTTACCGACGAACGTGACGCTGGCGGACAGCACGGCGGTGGGAACGATCATCGACGACGACTCGCTTCTTTTACTCACGGAGGAAGGAAGCCAACGCGCGCTCAGTTTGGATTCAGTTCTGTTCCTGCCCGATCCGTTCCCGGTAGTGAACACAAACAACTTCAGTTCGGACCAACGCACGCGGATCATCCTTCTTGCGACCGGGCTCAAGCTTGCCGCGGGTGAAGACGCAACAGCCGTTACCGCAACCGCGGAGGATCCGCAACTGGGCGTTCATCCTCTACAGGTTGAATTTGTCGGACCTGTGCCGGGGTTCAGTTGGCTTACGCAGGTGGTGGTGAAACTTCCCGATAGTTTGGCGAATAAGAGTTCGGCACTGGCGACGATCACCGTTCATGGCGTCACCAGCAATAAGGCACTCATTACGATCAAAGCGCCGTGATCTGAGGTTCAACTTGGCCGCGAGTACATTTTGATCACTTGCTCGATCGCGAGGCGACAGACGCGGCAGAACTTGTCAGTGCGCGAGAACATGATGCAGTCGATCTCCGGGCGATAGTAACCACGCGCCTCGTACATCGCGCCTTCGAATGCGCCGACCTGTCCGAAGTGCTTTTCAGCCGCAAACATCTTCTTTTCGTGCTCCAGCTCTTCGCGAAAGAGCGCCTCCATCTCTTCTTCGGGACGCTTGTCTTTGCGCAACTGCACACGCCGCTTCTGGATCTCGCGTGAGTAGTTTTCAAACTCTTCCTTGTTCCACGGCGTCGGTATCGGCGTGACGTTGGCGAATGGCGAGGCCAGGTTGCGCCACTTCAGAGTGCTGACGTCGAGAAGCGCGGTGACGTTTGGTTCCCACGGTTCGATGCGATCGGGCGAAGGCGTGTAAGCGACTGACGACGTGTAGTACTCATCGGCGAGGCCCGCGAAGTGATGACCAAACTCGTGAACGAACACGTAGTTCGCGAAAGCGTTGTCGGAAGCGACGGTGCTGTAAAGGTTGAAGATTCCGCCGCCGCCGTACGTGCGACCATTCGCCAGCACTTCTATAAACTCGTACGGTGCGTGCTCCGCGACCTCTCGCAGCGAGCGGTTATCAAACGTCAACACGTATCTTTCGGATCCGAAAGCATCGTAAGTCGCGCCGATTGGCGAGTGGCGATAAATTCCGGTTGATGGCCGTGAGATTCCTGATTCGGTAGCCGGTGGCGACATGGCCCACACGTTGAAATCCTTACGATGCTCTTTGAACGGTGAAGTCGAAAACAACACTTCCGTCAGCCGTCGCACATCGGCTTCAAATTTCTTCGCTTCGGCAGCGGTGTAACCATCGCCGAGGATCAGAAAGTCGACCTTCGCTTCCGGCTCGCCGGTTTTCTGGATCGTGATCAGCGGCGCCGGCGCGACACGCTTCGAGCGATCGATGAAGTAGTCATTCCCACTGAGCTTCGTCTTCCAGATCTCCTGGAAAACGTTCTTCGCATCGCGCTTCTTCAAGGTGATGGTGAAAGCCTGTCCCGGTCTCGCAGCAGGGAAGCGTAACGATTCCTGAAAGGTTCGCTTCATCGTCTTTGCTTCATCGGTGGTTTCCCACTCGCCAAAGATCGATGCGAAACCGCGCGAGTAAACAATCTGATTCGTCGTAAAATCCCGAACTTCAAAGTAGTACTTGCCGAGGTTCGATCTGTCGATCGCTTGGTTCGAAGCGCCCGGCCACGGCAGTGGCTCAATCACGATACGGTCGACGCTGAACACTTCCGAAGTCGCGTCGCCGGTGTGGTAATAGTCGAGCCGCATGGTTTCCGCGGCACTGGCGCTGCTCAGAAGCAGTAACAGGGCGGCGAAGGCGATGATTAGTCTGGTCATACGGCGGATAATACAAATGAAGACAACCGCGTGTCATCCGCGTTAAACTGTCGGCACTTATGGCAAGTGTCCTCGAGATCATCCCGCTCGGCGGTATCGGCGAGTTTGGAATGAATTGCATGGCTGTGCGCTACGGCGATGAGATGTTGATTCTCGATGCCGGCATGGGGTTTCCTGAGGAGTCGGCTTACGGCGTCGACGTTTCCATCCCGAATTTTAATTTTCTCGACGAATATAAAGACGACATCACCGCCATAGTTCTCACGCACGGCCATGAAGATCATCTCGGCGCCCTGCCGTATCTGCTGAAGAAGTTCAACGTTCCCGTCTACTGTTCACACTTCACCGCCGGGCTGGCGGAAAGCAAACTCGAAGAGCACGAGCTGCTCGGCGACGTGCTGATTCATCGCGTCGAGCCGCGCGACGTCGTCGATATCGGATCGTTCAGCGTCGAGTTCATACGAGTGTCGCATTCGCTGGTCGACTGTTTCTCGCTGGGTATCAAGTCGCCGGTCGGAACGATCATTCACACCGGCGACTACAAGGTCGACGAAACGCCGGTGATTGGCGAGCCGATCGATCTGCGTTCGTTTCGTCGTTACGGACAGGACGGCGTGCTAGCGCTGCTTTCCGACTCGACGAACGCCACCGTCCCCGGACGCACGCCCTCTGAACGCGCGGTGATCCCCGCGTTTGAAGAGATCTTCTCCGAAGCAAAGGGACGAATCGTCGTCGCCGCATTTGCCTCGTCGATACATCGTTTGCAGATCGTCCTCGACGTGGCGCAACAGTTTAATCGTCATGTCTGCGTGCTGGGCCGCTCGATGCAGAAGAACGTCGAGGTCGCGGAGCGGCTCGGGTATCTCGACATTCCCGATGGCTTGCTCGTGTCATTGAACCAAACGAAGTTGATGAGTGACGACGAGATCGTCTTCCTCGTGACCGGCTCGCAGGGCGAATCTCGTGCAGCGCTGTCGCAGATGGCGATGCAGAGTTACAAGGGACTGATGATCGAGGAAGGCGACACGGTGGTCCTGTCGGCGCGAATCATTCCGGGTAACGAGCGGCTGATCTCGCGGATGATCGGGTTCATCTACAAACGCGGCGCGAACATCATCGAAGAGAAACGACGGCTGGTCCATGTCAGCGGACATGCTTCGCAGGAGGACATTCGCATCATGACCGAAGCGGTGCGGCCGAAGTTTGTCGTTCCGATTCACGGTGAGTATCGCATGCTGTTCCGGCACAAGGAGTTTGTGAAAAACCACCTCGGCTACGCGGAAGAGAACATCATCCTGATCGAAAATGGCGACGTGCTCGAGCTCGACGGCGAGCGTGCGGCGGTTGTGAATAAGAAAGAGATCGGGCGGACGTTCATCGACGAGAGCGGGTTTGAAGAGATCGACAGCGAGACCGTGCGCGAACGAAAACAGTTGGCGTACGAGGGAACGATCACGGTCGTCTTGACGATCGACCAGGCGACAGGCTTGTTGCAAGGCGAGCCGCGCATCGTCGCGCGCGGTGTGCGTGGGTTGAGTGCGAACGGGTTTGGAAGCAGTGGCGTGCCTGCGAACTACCTGATGAGCGACGCGAAGCAGGTGGTCGCTGCGTCGATTACTGGCGCGTCGAAGCAGACGCTCGCCGATGAGACGTTGTTGAAAGAGCACGTCCGCGTGGAGTTGAAGCGCTTCATTCAAAAGCAGACTGGATCGAGACCGGTGATCATGCCGGTTATCGTAATGGTGTAGTCCTTCTGAAATGACCTTCTGGACAAACAAGGTCGTGATGATTACCGGCGCCTCTTCCGGGATCGGAAAAGGTCTGGCGACGGCGCTCGCCGCGCGCGGCGCGAAGCTCGGTCTGTTGGCGCGCAGGCAGAACTTGCTCGACGAGGTCGTCAATGCACTTCGACTTCGCGGAGGCAAGGCGTTTTCAATCGCCGCAGACGTTCGCGACGCCGATGCCATGCGAGCGGCGGCGGATCGCATTCGTGCGGACCTTGGTCCAATCGACATTTTGATTGCCAACGCGGGGATCGGGACATCCAATCACATTTCGCAACTGGATCCGATCCATGCCGCGAACGTCATCAGCATCAACGTGCTCGGCGCCGCGAACAGCATTGCGGCGGTCGTGCCGCAGATGGTTGAGCGCGGGAAAGGACAGTTGGTGGCGATTTCAAGTCTCGCGGCTTATCGCGGCGTGGCGAAGTCGGCGGCATATTGTGCGAGCAAGGCGGCGATGACGGCGTATTTCGAGAGCACCAGGATTGATCTGCGCGGGACCGGTGTTGGCGTCACGATGATTTATCCGGGTTTTATCAAGACGCCGTTAACGGCAGGCAGGAAAGCGCACATGCCGTATCTCATGGAACTCGACGATGCGGTCGCAAAGATCGTGTCTGCGATCGAGAAGGGGAAAAAGAGCGTCGCGTTTCCGTGGCAACTGGCGACGGTCGTCCGGGCGGGCATGTTGATGCCGGTGTGGATGTACGACTGGATCGCTGCTCGTAATTCGTTTCGTGAGTGAGCTTTTAAATTCCTTGTTTGATTAGAAATCTACATGACAATTCTTCAAGCAATCGTGCTGGGCCTGGTCCAGGGCCTGACCGAATTCATTCCTGTTAGCTCAACCGCACATCTCGTCTTTGCAGCTCGCGTCCTGAATCTTTATGGCGGCGTCGACAAGACGTTGCAGGCCGAGCAGACGACCGCGACGATCGCCGTGATCCAGTTGGGCACGCTGCTGGCGGTCATTATTTATTTCGCTGGCGACATCGTGAACATTTTGCGCGCCTTCATACGCGATCATTTGGCTTTGTTGAGAGGGAGACCGGTTGCTACTCAGGTGAGCTCAAATGGTGGGCCGTCCAAGCTTTCGCACGACGCGTGGCTTGGGTGGCTTGTAATCATCGGTTCGTTGCCGATTGGTGTTTTGGGGTTGCTGTTGAAGAAACACATCGAAGGACCATTCACCAAGAACCTCTGGGTGATCGCGACGATGATGATCGTCGTCGGCGTGTTGCTGGCGATTGCGGAGGCTGTTGGCAAACGTGATCACGACATGTCGCAGCTTGGGATTCGCGACGCGCTGGCGGTTGGCGGTGCGCAGGTGTTGTCGTTGATTCCGGGTTCGAGTCGTTCCGGATCGACGATCATGGGTGGCCTGTTTGCTGGTCTGACGCGCGAGACCGCGGCGCGTTTCTCATTCCTGCTCTCGATGCCTGCGATCGCGGCGAGCGGCCTGCTCGAGTTGCGTGAAGCGGTCCACAAACTCCCGCACGGCAGCTCCGGCGCGTTAATCGTCGCCACCGTTGTGTCGGGCGTGGTCGGCTACGCCTCCATCTGGTTTCTCCTGCGCTACCTCCGCACCCACTCAACGGGCATCTTCATCGTCTACCGCATCATCATCGGCGCCCTGATCCTCGCCGCACTCGCAGCAGGCTACATTTCGGCGAGTATTTGATGATTACAAACCGCCGTCATAACTTTTCGTTGACGTGTTTTGCCAAGCCTCCTATCATTCAATCATGCGAACTGAAGTAGAGATTGATCAAGCACGAAACCAGTTGGCAGATCTGATCGCCTTGGCCTCCGAAGGCGGGGAAGTAATAATTGTGCAAGATGGGAAACCTTTGGCTCGTCTGATAGGTGCTACCGATCCAGCGGCGTACCAGTCTCTTTCACCCACCCACGCTGAGTTCTTAAGTGATGAGGAGTCACTTGCTTGGGACGCAGAAGGTTGGGAGGAAATCGCGTGAAGCGTGGCGAAATCCGCTGGTATACCTTTGCTCTTCCTGATAAACGTCGTCCAGCCTTGATCCTCACTCGCGACGAGGTCATCGAACATCTCAACGAGATCATTGTTGTGCCGGTTACGAACCATTCATGGATTGCCGACAGAAGTGATTCTAACGTTGGACGACGGAATGCCTGTGGTATCCGCACTCAATTTTGATCATATAGCGCTCGCTCAGCGCCAACGCCTTGGGCTGTCGTCTGTACTTTGCCAGAGGAGCGTTGGACGGAGGTCAGACGAGCACTAATGATTGCTTGCGGTTTCCAGCCTTAAAGTGGTTCGCAAAGTCGGCCCAGCTAAGAGAATCCCTAAACCACACCGATCAAACATTGTGCTACACTACGTTGGCCCTCCTCCCAAGCCACAGCATAAAAGGGGCGTGAAGGTATGAATGAGAAAGACCCGCAGGGTGATGTCGCTTCTTCACAGCGGCCCAGAAGCCCACGTGTTCCGGTTGAGTTTCCACTCGATGTCGAGGGGACCGATGCTTCCGGAAGTCCTTTTCAAGCAAAGGCCATGGCCACTAAAATCAGCCGCGGTGGCGCGACGATCTCTATCGACGTCGATGTCGCGGTTGGATCCGTGGTGAAACTGGTCCCGCCATTCGGCGGTAAGCTCGAAGCACAGGTGAATGGCGCATGGACCGACGAGATCGACGGCAACCGGCGTATCGGTGTTAAGCTGCTCGACGCGAATGGATGGTTCGCCGAATAGCAACAGTTTGCAGACGAATGAAATCTAGATGAAAGCCAAACGCTGGATCGTGCGAGGGCACAACGCCGATGAGGCAGCCTCGCTCGCACGCGTACTGGGTGTCTCACCAATCCTGGCTGCATTGCTCATCAACCGCGGATACGCCGACGCGCCATCCGCGCGGGCTTTCCTGACTCCAAACTACAACCAGCTTCACGAACCGTATCTCATGCTCGGCATGAAAGACGCCGTGGCGCGCGTCCAACACGCGATCGACGCACAGGAACCGATCCTGATCTATGGCGATTACGACGTCGACGGCACGACCGGCACCGCCATCCTTTTGCGAGCACTGAAACTCCTGGGCGCGCGAGTCGGCTTTCACGTCCCACACCGTTTCACCGAAGGCTACGGCATACAACAGGCCGCGCTCGAAAAAGCAGCCGCCGAAGGTTACAAACTCGTCGTCAGCGTCGACTGTGGCATCCGCGCGCATGCGCCGCTCCACTGGGCTCGCGACAACGGCCTCGACGTGATCATCACCGATCACCATCTGCCAGACGATGCCGAGGGCGCCCCGCCGGCATTTGCCGTACTGAATCCAAACCAAAAAGGCTGCGAATATCCTGACAAAAACCTCGCCGGTGTCGGCGTCGCGTTCAAACTCGTGCACGCGCTGTTTCGCGAACGCGGCCGCGAGACCCAAGTGCCGGCATTCTTGAAGGTGGTCGCCATCGGCACCGTCGCCGACGTTGCAAAACTGACGGGCGAAAACCGCACCATCGTCGCGCTCGGCCTGAAGGATCTCGCAAAGTCAGCGAACCCAGGATTGCGTGCGCTGATCGATGTGGCCGGTTGCGGAGACGGCACGGGCATGACAGCATACGATCTCGGTTTCCGGCTCGGACCGCGGATTAACGCTGCCGGCCGCATGGACGCGGCCAGCGCAGTGGTCGAGCTCTTTGATACCCGCGATTCTGTCGAAGCACGGCGTCTCGCCGAACACCTCGACGCGCGAAACGAGGAGCGCAAGACTGTTCAGCAGCAGATCATCGATCTGGCAGTCGCGGAGTTGCAGGAGGGCGCTCCGGAATCATTCGTGACTGTCGTAGCCGGTGAGCGCTGGCATCGCGGCGTGATCGGGATCGCGGCGTCGAAGATCGCGGAGCGTTTGAATCGGCCGTGCGTCGTTTTGTCGGTCGATGGCGAAGTCGCACACGGCTCGGGACGCAGCATCGAGGCGTATCACCTGCTGAATGGCCTGACCGCTTGTTCCGATCTGTTTGAAAAGTTTGGCGGACACTCGCACGCAGCGGGTATCACGATTCGTCCCGAACGAATCGATGAGTTTCGCCGTCGACTCAACGAGCACGCCGCCTCGTGTTTGACGCCCGACGATCTCGAACACTCGGTGACGATTGACATGGAGCTGCCGGCGGAAAGTGTCACATTCGCGATGGCGAAAGAGCTTCAGGCGCTGGAACCTTTCGGGGCAGGAAATCCGTGTCCGGTATTTGCGACGCGGAACTTGCGCTGCCTGTCGGAGCCGGTGTTATTGAAGGAGCGACACCTGCGGTTAAGGCTGGCTGGTCCACAAAACCGGCCGCTGGAGGCGATTTGGTTCAACTGCACGGAACCGGGAAAGGAAACTCCCAACCTGAACGGCAGCATCGAACTCGCCTACACGATCGAATTGAGCGGGTGGAACGACGAGTACCGGATGCAGTTGAATGTTGCTGATTTGAAGACCGCCGATCACTGATGCAGGAACTGATGCGAAAACGAGCGATCGCGCTTGGCCTAAGGGCCAGGGTGCCGATGATCACGCGCATAGTCGCGTTTGCGCTCCTCGTGTCGGGCATCGCGCTCGTCGGCGTCTCGTACTACAAACTTCGCAACACCGAGAAGTTCAAACCACGATCAGAGCGGCCGGAGTTGTCGAAGCAAGTCACCGGCGTGATGGAAGGTTACGAACAGCGTGTCACGAAGAACGATCGTCTATATCTGCTCGTCAAAGCTTCGAAAGATACGACGTTCTCCGATGGTCATCACGAACTCGAAAACGTGAGCATGCAGGTGTTTCCGCCGCAAGGCGACGTGCCGGACCAGATCGCCGCGGCGCACGCGGTCTACATCCCCGACACGAACGTTCTTTCCTTCTCGGGGAACGTCCGCATCGAGACAAAAGAGAAACTGAGGGTCGGAACGGAAACGCTCTCGTTCGATCAGAACAGCGGTGTGGCCCAAACCGACGCGCCGGTCACGTTCGAACGTGAAAACGTGAGCGGAAAATCGACCGGCGCCGTTGTCGAACAAAAAGCGAAGCGTCTCGATCTGAAAAAAGACGTCTAGATAACCGTCGCGCCCAACGTCCCTGCCGCGACTGCGGCGAAACAGCCGTCGCGTGCGCGACCGGTGCTGATCAAGTCGGCGCGCGGTGTATTCGAACAGGAGGCGCTGAAGTTTACTTTCTCTGGTGGCGTCACATTCGAACAGGAACGCGACATATTGAGCGGCGAAAACCTTTACGCGTTTCTAAACCAGGACAAACACCTCGAGCGAGCCGAGCTTCGCGGCAACTCTTACCTGCGCTCGATGCAACCCGGCCACTCGGCGGAAGTCTCTTCAGTCGACATGGACTTCTTCCTCGACAAGGACCAACGCCTGCAACGCGCCGTCGCGAACAACAACGTCGTCGCTCGTTCGCTCGATGCAGACGCCGACATGCAGCTCAATGGCGCCAGCAGTCTCGAAGTTTTATTTCAGGCAAGCGCGGACGGCAGCGTGCTGAAACAGATGCAAACCGGTCAGCGCTCGACGATCACTTTGAGCGCGCCGAAGTCGAAAGCAAACGATCCGCGCGCGGCAAACAAGCGTCTCACCGCCGACACCGTTCGACTCGCGTGGCGGGCCACCGGCCGCGATCTCGAGAAGGCTGAGGCTTCCGGAAATGCAGAGTTGTTTATCGAACCGGTCGTCAAGAGCGCCCGCGCCGAACGCAAGACACTGAACGCGCCGCGATTTGATTGCGACTTTTTCGACGCGGGCAATCTCGCTCGCGAATGCAAAGCGACCGGCGGAACGAAAGCGACGATGGATCCCGTGCAGCCGTCGCCCAAGCGCGGCACTCGCACACTCACGTCGCAAAACATGACCGCCGTCTTCGTCAAAGACACACAGGACCTCGAACGCGTCGACGCGCAGGGCGACGGCAAGTTCAACGAACTCGATCGCAACGGCGTAGCCGCGACCGTTTCTTACGTCGCTGCCGATGAAACTGTTCGCCTGCGCGGCGGCGATCCAACCGTGTGGGATTCACGCGGACGCACGAAAGCGGTCGAACTCGATTCCGATCTCACCAACCAGATTTCGTACGCTCGCGGCAGGACCACCACCACGTACTACAGTCAGGAACAGACCAACGGCGCGACCCCATTTTCGAAAACGAAGAGCCCGGTCTACATCGCCAGCGAACGCGGCGAGTTTCGTCACGAAAGCGGGCAGGCAGTTTATTTCGGCAACGCGCGCGCGTGGCAGGACGACAACTACGTGCGCGGCGACAAGCTGGTCCTCTACGTCAACGACAAACGAATGGAAGCGACGGGCCACGTTCAGACCACCATTTACAATTCGAAACGACGCGTTGAGAATCAGATCGCCGAAGTGCCTGTGTTCGCGTCCGCCGACTCGATGTTCTACTCCGATCCGGATCGCACGATTCACTACGAAGGCAACGTCGATATCAAACAGGGGACCGATCGACTTACCGGTGGTGTCGCAGACATCTATTTGGCTAAAGAATCGAACGAAATGCAGAAGACCGTGGCCCAACGCAACGTCGTGTTGACCCAACCTAATCGCAAAGGCACCGGCGATTGGGTCGAGTACACTGCCGCGGACGAAGTTGCGGTGCTCAAAGGAAACCCGGCGCGCGTTGAAGACGTCGAGCAAGGCGACACGCAGGGTGCTCGTTTGACGGTCTCACTGCGAGACGATAAAGTCACCGCCGACGATGCTCGTGGACCACTCTCGCCGGGCCGCGTACGCTCCAGCCACAAGATCCGAAAGCCCTGATGATTAAGGAGCCATTGCAGGTCGCCGAACCAACTTCCCGCGTCGCGGAAGACGCCAGACGTGTGGCGGACACCTCCTCCGCGACCGCGCTTCGCAGTAGAAATCTCGTCAAACATTACGGTCGCCGTCGAGTTGTCGACGACGTGAGCTTGCGAGTCGAGCCCGGTGAGGTCGTCGGATTGTTAGGCGCTAACGGCGCGGGCAAAACCACGACGTTCTATATGATCGTCGGTCTCGAGCGGCCCGACTCCGGCAGTGTTCTGTTGGGCGATCAGGATCTCACGAAACTGCCGATGTACCTGCGCGCGCGTTTGGGTATTGGATATCTTCCGCAGGAGCCGTCAGTCTTTCGCAAGATGACGGCGGCGCAGAACATTCTTGCGGTCCTGGAAACTATCGGTCTGCGGCGGCGCGAACAGTTGAAACGTTTGGAAGAATTGTTGGAAGAGTTTGGGATTGCACACGTTCGCAACACACGCGGCGACGCGCTCTCCGGCGGTGAACGCCGTCGCACAGAGATCGCGCGGGCCCTCGCCACCGAACCGCATTACATCCTGCTTGACGAGCCGTTCGCGGGCATTGATCCAAAGGCCGTCGATGATATACAGAATGTAATACTCTACTTACGAAATCGTGGCATTGGTATTCTGGTTACCGATCATAATGTGCGTGAGACACTTGGGGTAACGGACCGGGCTTATATCATGGCCGAGGGCAGAATCTTTCGGTCGGGCCAACCCCGAGACCTGACAGACGACCCGGAGGTGCGGCGCTTATATCTTGGCGAAAAGTTCCGCATGTGAAGATTCTGCAACGGAACATTATGAGTTGCACAGAGTAGGGCACTGATCGGTTATAATCCTCCCCGTGCGGTCGAGGCCGCGATAATTACCAAAAATCTAACGGAGTTTTTTGGCAATCTGATCTGAAGGAATGTCTTTAAAGCTAACCACCAGCCTTTCCCAACGTCTCGTGCTGACGCCGCAGTTACGTCAGCGAATCGAGATGTTGCAAATGACGACACTGGAACTGTCAGACCTCATTCAGCAACAGTTGCTGGAGAACCCTGTCCTCGAAGAGGTGCCGAGTCAGGAAGAGGTGCAGGAGCTGGCGGAAAAGGTGCTGGATCATCTCGCGAGCTCCGATGCAGATGCTTCGTTTGGTGAAGCGCCCGAGCCGGGCAGTGCGGCGACTAACGGTTCCGGCGATGCGGATGCACTCGCATCTGCGGTTCCCGCCGAAGGCGAGTTTCACGACACTGTAGCTACCGGAGAAGGTGCTGAAGGTGAAGAAGGCGCAGTCGACGAAGCGTCGCACGATGCTTTTGAAGAGATCGATTTCGGACGTGAGTTTCAGGACTATCTCGATCCCGGTTACAAGACGCAGGAGATCGAATACAAAGAAGACGCGCCTACTTTCGAGCAGTTTTTAACGCGTCCGCCGTCACTTGCCGAACACCTCGAATGGCAACTGCACATGAGCACGATCGATCCCGAGCTGGTCGATCCTGCTGTTTGTGTGATCGGCAATCTCAACGCCGACGGTCGTCTCAACGCGACAAACGAAGAGATGGCCGCGATGGAGAATGTCTCCGAAGAAGTGATGGAGAAGGCGCGCCAGGCGGTAATGCGGCTCGATCCCATCGGCTGCGGCGCGCGCGACGTCAAAGAGTGTTTGCTGGTCCAACTCGAAGTGCGCGGCGAAACCGATCGTCTCGCGGTCAAACTGATCAGCGAGCATTTTGCCGATCTGCAACAACACAAGTTGCCGCATCTCTCGAAACAGATCGGCGTCGACGTCGAAGTCCTGCTCGAAGAGCTACAGTTTATTCGCACGCTCGATCCTTATCCTGGTCGACGTTACTCGTCTGACGAACCGATCCTGATCAGTCCCGAGATCTACATCGAGAAACTCGACGAGAACGACGACGAGTACATAATCTACTTCGCCGACGATGGCAGTCCGCGCTTGCGTGTGAGCGCGCAGTATCAACAGATGCTGAGCCAGGGCGTCAGCAACGAGACGAAGAGTTTCATTCGCGAGAAGATGCGTTCGGCTGTCGACCTGCTGCGCAACATCGAACACCGCCGGCAGACGATCTACAAGGTCGTCGAGTCGATCGTGCAACGACAGAAAGACTTTCTCGATCACGGCGTGCAGCACATCAAGCCGATGATGTTGAAAGACATCGCCGAAGATATCGGGATGCACCTGTCGACCGTTTCGCGCGTGGTAAATCGCAAGTACGCGCACACGCCGCAGGGCGTGATCGAGTTACGCCGCTTTTTCACCGAAGGCATGTTGAATGAAGACGGCGAAGAGATCTCGACGCGGATTATCAAATTACAGATCAAGAAGCTGATCGAAGAAGAGGATTCGCATAATCCGATTACTGACGATCAGGTAGTAAAGATACTGGCGAAGGACGGAATTAAGTTATCGCGCAGAACCGTCGCGAAATATCGCGATCAAATGCAGATTCCCGGGTCACGCGAGCGTCGCGCCGTCGTTTAACGCCCCTCTTATACGACGCGAAAGTTTAGGTAGTAGTAACGTTGTAATCCTTGCGCTTGGCTGACTGTCATCAGTGGGCTGCGTGTTGCGCATTAGTCTCTTTTACAGGTCCGAGGAGGAAGTGACTGATGAAATTCGAATACACGGGACGACACGTCGATGTGTCGCCGGCAATCAGGCGTCATGTTGAAGATCATTTCAAGAAGCTCGACCACATTTTCAACGGTGATTCCACTTTAAGCACTCATGTTGTCATCGACGTTGAAAAGAACCGTCAGATCGGAGAGATCATTGTTTACTGGCGCGATCATACGTTGACCGCGAAAGATACGAACGCCGACATGTACATGGCGCTGACGCGCGCCATGGCGAAGATTGAAAAGCAGGCGGTAAAACTGAAGAAGAAGATCATCGTTCGCACGCAGGGTGCGCGACCGACGGCGAGCGTTGCCCCCCAGCCGGACGGACAGATCGAAGCCGCCGCGCGTCCACCACGAATCATCGCCGCGCGTCGTTATGCAGTGAAACCGATGACCGCTGAAGAGGCCGCGATGCGTCTCTCCGGCGAACCGGACCAGTTTCTCGTCTTCCGCGACGCCGACACACAGCGGCTGGGAGTTATCTACAAACGCAACGACGGAAACTACGGTTTGATCGAACCCTGATTGGTGGTGATCTATTGGCCAAATTGGGTTTTGTTTTAGTAACAACGTTGATGCTCGCGGTAACGGCCTGCCTGACCGCTAAGTCCAGCAGCAGCATCGCCTCGCCTTGCGAATCCATCAAGGACATCGAGGTGCTGCCGTTCAAAGATGAGCCGGTTCCCGATCCTGCTTACAACACGCTCGTCGCAGCGGGAGACACTGCGATTCCCTGCTTGATAAGAAAGATTACCGATGAAACTGTGATGAAGGATCCGCGGCAGGCGCCTAAGGTCGGCAATGTCGCGGTAGGCGACACGGCTTTCTTTGTTCTCGCTCGCGTTGCGAAGATCGATCAAGCGGGTTTTGTCGAACTTCTCCCACCTGAAGTACGGAAGGCATATGAGGGTGGTGAAGGTATCAACGGCTACTTCAGGTACATCAACGAAAACGACAACCGTAAGAAACTGCAAGACGCGGCCGTGAAGTGGTACGAGAAGAAATATGGTCGCAGCCTGCCGTGACGGCAGAAATGACAATAAAAAACGCCAGTGGTATAAGTGTCTCTCACCGACATGGCCCGCAAAACGCCAAAACCCCCGCCTGTTGAAAAGAACAACGTCCCGGACATTGTAATCATCACCGGCCTGAGCGGGTCAGGCATGTCTTCGGCCACGAACGCGTTTCAGGATCTCGGTTACTTCTGCGTCGACAACCTCCCGATAACGATGCTTCCCACCTTCGGCCGTCTCGTCACGTCGGACGACGACGAGAAGGGAATCAGCCGCGCCGCGCTCGTCATCGACATTCGCGAACGCGGCTTTCTCGCCGATTTTGAGAAACAACTCGAAGCATTGCGCGCGTCGGGAATGAAAGTCAGCGTGCTTTTTTTTGAAGCGTCAGACGACGTGTTGCAGTATCGCTTTAGCGAAACGCGACGGCCTCATCCCACAGATCGCGGACAGGGGTTGCTGGGTGCGATTCGCGCTGAACGAAAAGCGATGGCGAGGATTCGATCGCACGCCGATCAGATCATCGACACTTCCGATCACACGGTCCACACGTTGCGCAGTTTTCTGCTGGCGCGGTTCAGCCCGGATCGCAAAGGCACGCCGATGCGCGTCGAGGTGCGGAGTTTTGGTCATAAGTATGGCCACCCGGGAGATCTGGAGTTATTGTTGGACGTGAGGCATTTGCCAAATCCCCACTTTGTCCGCGAGTTGAAGCCCTTGTCGGGTCACGATCCGCGTGTCGTGCGTTATTTACGATCGCAGGACGAAGTGCAGGAGACGTTGAAACGTTTTACCGATTTGCTTTCGTACCTGCTGCCGCTCTACAGGCGTGAGGGCAAGTCGTATGTGACGGTCGGCATCGGTTGCACCGGCGGGCGGCACCGTTCGGTGATGATCGCAAATGCCCTGGCGCGTGCACTGCGTCGTGAGGGATTCGATGCGCGCGCTACCCATCGCGACGTACGCAAGGTGAATCGCTCACAAAGGAAACACGGATGAGTAGTAATCCCGTTGAAACCAAAAGAGTCGCAGGAGTCATTGTCACGCACGGTCATCTGGCCGGCGAGTTGCTGGCCGCGGCGGAGATGATCATTGGTCCAATCTCGCATATCGCGGCAGTCTCGATTGGCTGGCACGACGACGTCGACGCCGCGCGTGACGAAGTGCAGCGGGCGATTACGCGCGTGTCGCAAGGCGCCGGCGTGCTCCTGCTTACGGACATGTTCGGCGGCACGCCGACCAACATCGCGTCGATGTTTCTCGAAGATGGTTCGGTTGAAGTCGTGACCGGAGTGAATCTGCCGATGGTGATCAAGCTCGCTTCGTTCTCGACCGCAGAACCAATCGCCGAGGTCGCGCGTAAAATCTGCGAACAGGGCCGGCAGGGAATTTACTTCGCCGGCGGATTACTCGCTCCCCCGACGAAAGCCGGAGCCGATTGAGAGTGGCTGAACGCAGACTCCAGGTAACGGGCCGTCTTGGTCTACACGCTCGCGCTGCCGCCAACCTCGTGCGCGTCGCGGAACGCTTTCAAAGCAGCCTCACGCTTCATCGTCTCGACGGCGATCTCGAAGCCGACGCCAAATCGATTCTCAGTATCCTGATGCTGGCCGCGAGCCGCGGCACTGAACTGCGCGTGGTGGCGAATGGTGTCGACGAAGAAGAGGCATTAGACGCCGTAGTCGGTCTTTTTTCGCGCGATTTTGACGAAACTGAAAGAGACGACCCGGAGTCGTCCGCCGCGGCGCAACAGCTCCGTTGCCAGGGACTCGGCGTGTCGGACGGCATCGTAATCGGCCGTGTTTTGCGGTTGCAGGAAGGGACTCGCGAAGTCTATCGAGCGCAGATCGCGGAAGCAGATGTCGAACGCGAGCGACGTCGTTTCCGGGCATCTGTTCGTCTTTCGCGGCGACAACTAGAAGCGATCAAGGATCGAGCGGAGAAAGAGTTGGGCCGTGGACACGCGTATATCTTCGACGCGCATCTTCTTTTTCTCGAGGACGCAAAGCTGACGCGCGACGTCGAAGAGTACATCGTGAAAGAGCGGTCGAACGCGGAGTGGGCCGCGAAAGTCGTCGGCGATCGATTGTTGTCGATCTACACGCAGATCAACGACGAGTACTTGCGCGAAAGAGGTTCCGACATCGAAGACGTCATCCAACGTCTGCTGGCAAACCTGACTGGCGAAGGTCCAAAGTATCCGAACCTTTCGGAAGACGCAGTGATCGTTGCGCGTGACCTGTTGCCGTCGACGATCGCGGAGCTCGATCTGAACCACGTGCGGGCGATCGCCACCGACACCGGTGGCTGGACCTCGCACATGGCGATCATCGCGCGGGGTCTTGGTCTAACGGCGGTTGTAGGCTTGCGGGATTTTTATCGTCGCACGCGGACGGGCGATCAGATCATTGTCGACGCTCGGCGTGGTGAAGTTATTCTTCATCCGGCGGCGACGACGATTGACGAGTATCAATTCAGGACCACGGATGGTGCGTCCGAGGCTGCGCCGACGGTGGCGGGCGTCGTCGAATCAGGACCAGTGACGACGCGCGACGGTGTGAGCATAACGCTGCGTGCAAACGTCGAGTTACCGACGGAGTTTCAAGCAGTGCGCGAGTTTGGCGCGAGCGGCGTGGGACTGTTTCGTTCGGAGTTCTTGTTGTCGCGGCCGGGGTTGATGCATTCGGAAGAGCAGCAGTACCAGGCGTACAAAGCACTCGCGGAAGCAGCGGGAAGCGACGGAGCAGTTGTGCGATTGTTCGACGTCGGCGGTGAAGTCGGCGGCGAAGTGAAGGAACGAGAGCGCAATCCGGCGCTGGGTTTGCGCGCAGTGCGTTTCAACCTGCGTAACCAGCAAGTGATGCGGACCCAGGTGCGCGCGATACTGCGAGCCGCCGCGAGTGGAACATTGAGTCTGGTGATTCCGATGATTGCCGACGTTGCCGACGTGCGATTGGCCCAAAAGGTGATTGCCGAAGAACTCGAGAGCCTCACGTCTGCTGGAACTCCGTCGGTCAAGGTTCCGATTGGAGCGATGATCGAAGTGCCTGCCGCCGTTTTGACTGCCGAGAAGATCGCGAGCGAAGTCGATTTCTTTGAGTTGGGCACGAACGATCTCGTGCAATACACGCTCGCCGTCGATCGTGGTAACGACAAGGTCTCTGATTGGTTTCGTACGCTCCATCCGGCCGTTCTTTACGGAATCAAACGCACACTCGAAGCGGCCGGGGCGGCGCGAATTCCCGTAATTGTCTGTGGCGAAATGGCTTCCACGCCAGCCTATGCGGTCTTGCTGGTCGGGTTGGGAGCCATCGATCTCAGCATGACCCCCGCGATGATCCCACGCGTTCGCTCAACTCTTTCGCAAATCGCCAGCAATGAAGCACGCGAAGTGGCGTTGAAGTGTCTTGACTCGGCAACGGCCGATGAAGTCGAAGAGATCGTGCGCAACGAGTTCAGGCAACGTTGGCCGGAACTGTTTTCGCCACGCACGTTGCCGAAAACCCCCGAAGCCTCAGCATGAACAAACCGCAACTGGTCAATCTGCTTATCGGCAAATCAATCGCAGAGACGATCCTGGTAGGCACGATCGCAGTCGTCGCGTATCTCAACGCGTTTCCGCCGACGTTTCATGGTTGGGGTGAAGCGGTTGTAGAGAGGCGTTCGATTGCCGGTTGGACCGTGAACAATGCGACACCTACGCAGCCGGTTGAAGTGCAAGTTTTCATCGATGGAAAACTCAAAGGTGCGCAGTTGGCAAATCTGAGTCGGCCCGATGTTGTCGAAGCCGGGTGGGCCCGCGATGCCGGACACGGTTACGAGTTCGTGTTGACTTCGCTGACGCCGGGCAACCATGAAGCGCGAGTTTATGCGGTCCATGCGAGCGGCGGCGGCGAGCGTTACACGCTTCAGTTGCTCGGCGATCCGATCAAGTTTGTAGTGAACACCGATGACACCTGGCGAACAAATAAGTAGTCCCCTCACTGCGCGAACGTTAGCGTTGTGGGAGATCGTCTCCGTAGTCGTATCGTGTTTGATCGCGGAGTGGGTTGTGCTTGCGTTCGTGGGCCGCACCAAGTTGGTCCTCGCGATCCCGATTGCTCTTGCGCTGCTCTTGATGATCTTTTCTCATCGCGCGTACGGGGAGACGTGGCGTGAGATCGGCTTTCGTTGGGACAACTTTCTTGGTGCCGCGAAGTTGTTGGTCTTGCCGACAATTGCGGCTATCGTGATTGTCGTCTTTGTCTCGATGAACCGGTCGCCGAGAGATCCGCTGCGTTGGCGATTCCTGCTGGTCCCGGTGTGGGCCTTGTTTCAGCAGTACGTGCTACAGGGATACATCAACCGTCGCGCTCAGATTGTGTTCGGTCGCGGGTGGACGAGCATCGTCCTGGTTGGTCTATTGTTCGGCGTTGTTCACCTGCCGAATCCGGTTTTGTTTGGTCTAACCTTTTTAGGCGGCGCGATCTGGGCCTGGATTTATCAACGCCAGCCAAACCTCTTCGCACTCGCACTCTCGCATGCACTCGTCTCGCTCACGGTGGTGCTGTTCT
>Ga0111538_10003983_pt1 | contig 20568 bp, 20 predicted proteins | sample SoiMethybrSBSTD1_FD_79669 | JGI IMG/M metagenome (GOLD analysis project Ga0111538, IMG submission 79669) | Bulk soil microbial communities from a Populus tree surrounding site in Tennessee, USA - Soil MetaG P. TD hybrid SBSTD1 (version 2)... | ecosystem: Environmental > Terrestrial > Soil >... | reverse complement strand
GTGACGAATCCGTAACGAAACGGACGCCGGAGTATACCCCCGTCCCCGTGATCACGGACCGTGGCATACCGCACCCGTGCCGCCCGGGCAACGACCGAGCTGTGGGGGGCCGGACCGGCCGGCGGCCGCCGCGCCGGATGGCGGCCCGCGCCGGCGGGCGCCTAGTAGGCCCGTGCCACGACGGCGACGAGGTCGGCGGCCTCGTCGGAGGCGGGCAGGGACCCATCGGCCGCGGTCAGGCAGCGCACGGTGACGCCCTTGCCCGCCAGCAGCTTCTCGCCGTCCCCCCGCACGAGGTCCCACGGCAGGCGCGCGAAGCCGACCTGCGCCGCGTCGGTGGCGTCGTCGAGCGACGTCACGTCGGTGATGGCGGCGTCGCGGCGGGCCGTCGCCGCCGCCAGGAGGTCGCCCTGCACCTGCTCGACCAGCGCCGCGACGCGGGTGGCGGCCTCGGCCAGCGGCACCTGCTGCTTGGCGCCCGTGTCGCGGCGCACCACGGTGACCTGCCCCTGCGCCAGGTCGCGAGGGCCGACCTCGACGCGGATGGGGACCCCCTTGAGCTCCCAGTCGGTGGCCCGCCGGCCGAAGCTGGTCGCCACCCGGTCGTCGAGCCGCACGCGCACGCCCGCGCCGGTGATCTCGCGGGCGAGGCCGGCGGCCAGCTCCCCGGCGCCCTCGTCGTCCTTGACCAGCAGCACGACCGCCTGGGTCGGTGCCAGGCGGGGCGGGACCACGATGCCTGCGTCGTCGCCGTGCACCATGATCAGCCCGCCGATCATGCGGGTGGTCGACCCCCACGACGTCGTCCAGCACAGCTGCGTGGCGCCGTCGGCGTCGAGGTAGCTGATGTCGAACACCTTGGCGAAGTTCTGGCCGAGCTCGTGGCTCGTGCCCATCTGCAGCGCCTTGCCGTCGCGCATCATCGCCTCGCAGGTCATCGTGTTGATGGCCCCCGCGAAGCGCTCGGCCGCCGTCTTGCGCCCCACGAGCACGGGCATGGCCAGCACGTCGACCATGAACGCCCGGTAGACGTCCTGCAGGATGCGGGTGGCGTAGGCGGCCGCGTCGGCGCGGTCGGCGTGGGCCGTGTGCCCCTCCTGCCACAGGAACTCGGTGGTGCGCAGGAACAGGCGGGGCCGCAGCTCCCAGCGCACGACGTTGTTCCAGCTGTTGAGCAGCAGGGGCAGGTCGCGGTAGCTCTGCACCCACTTGCCCATGTACTCGCCGATGACCGTCTCGCTCGTGGGGCGCACGACGACGGGCTCGTCGAGCTCCTTGCCCCCGGCGTGGGTCACGACGGCGAGCTCGGGGCTGAAGCCCTCGACGTGATCGGCCTCGCGCTTGAGGTAGCTCTCGGGGATGAACAGGGGGAAGTACGCGTTCTCGGCCCCGGCCGCCTTGATGCGGGCGTCGACGTCGGCCTGCATGCGCTCCCAGATGGCGTAGCCGTACGGGCGGATGACCATGGTGCCCCGCACCGGGCCGTTCTCGGCCAGCTGGGCCTTGGCCAGCACGTCCTGGTACCACCGGGGGAAGTCGTCGGCCTGCGCCGTGAGCACCTTCGCCATAGGGCCACGGATGGTACCGGTCCGCCGGCAGGCGGCCCGCAGCGGTTCGAGGGTGCGCTCGGCCTCGGGGCGGCTACGGCTCGAGCGAGGAGACGTGCGGCCGCCCGACGACGTCGAGCCCGCCGTCGAGCTCGTAGGTCACGACCGCCTGCTCGCCGGGGCAGCAGTTGGGATCGTCGTCGCCGTACACGCTGTAGGTGATCTCGAGCGAGGCGCCGTCGACCGCGACGTCGAGCACCTTCGGGGCGAAGCGGCTGTCGTCGGCCACCGCGTCGGGGGCGGCGCTGACGGTGTCGATCAGGGTCGCGAGCCGACCGTTGGCCCCCCAGACCTGCACGGTGTCCTCGGCGCCGTTGGCGCCGTAGTCGCACGTCGTGTGCACCACGGCCTCTTCGCGGCCGTCGCCGTCGAGGTCGGCGTAGAGCACGTCGGGATCGACCGTGAGCTGGGCGAACGTCGCCTCGTCGAGCAGCGCGCTCGACCCGCCGGCCACGCCGATGACGCGGGGCGTGGCGCCCTCGACGGCATCGTCGCAGGCGACGCCCGGCTGGGCCACGGACGTGAAGTCGAGGCCGCGGACGGCCTCGGCGGCGCCGTCGTCGGCGGGTGAGGCGGCCGCGGGGCGGGGCGGATCGGCCGAACCGGCGAGGGCGACGACGGCGGCCATCGCCCCGAGGGCGGCGAGGGTGAGCGTGGAACGGCGGGGACGGGAGGGAGTGCGCACGACCGGCGGACGGTACCGAACGTCGTGTGACGGTTTCGTTGCGTCGGGATGTCGATCACGCAGCATCGCTGAGGCCCCCTGGACGATCAGTCGCGATCCCCGGGAGGACCGACGAGCACGACCCACGCCACCACCGCGAAGAGGGCGACGAACAGGGCGGCGCGCACGATCGAGTACACGAGCCCCAGCACGACGCGCAGCACGATCCACAGCACGAACAGCACGACGATGCCGAGCAGCAGCCGCCCGCCGATCCCGCCACCCCGAGGTTCCACCGGCTGCGCCATGGCGGCCAGCGTAGGACCGTTCCGACCGCGCCGGAAGTCGCTTCCCCGGTTGGTCAGAGCTTCCGGATGACCTCGACGCGCTGCTCGCTGTGGTTGGCGTCGGCGCCCTGCTCGCCCAGCAGCTCGGCGCGGTCGCGCTCGGCCGCGCGCTTGGCCGCGTCGCTGGTGGACCGGGCCCGCTCGAGGGCGGCGTCGATGCCGTGCTCGCCGATGTACGTGGCCCACTCGACGAGCGAGTCGACCATCTCGTCCTCGGGCACGACCGCCACGTTCTGGCCCCGCACGAACAGGTGGCCCTTGTTCTTGCCGGCGGCGATGCCGATGTCGGCGTCGCGCGCCTCGCCCGGACCGTTGACGACGCAACCCATCACAGCGACCTGCAACGGGATCTCGCGGTCGCCGAACGCCTCCTGCGCCTGGCGGGCGACCTCGATCACGTCGATCTCGGCCCGCCCGCACGACGGGCAGGCGATCAGGTCGACGTTCTTGCGCTCGCGCAGGCCCATCGCCTCGAGCAGCGCCCGCCCCGCCCGCGCCTCTTCCACGGGGTCGGCGGTGAGGCTGTAGCGGATCGTGTCGCCGATGCCCTCGGCCAGCAGCGTGGCGATGCCGGCGGTGGCCTTGATGACGCCACCGGGCAGCGGGCCCGCCTCGGTCACGCCGAGGTGCAGCGGGTGGTCGACGGCGTCGGCGAGCTGGCGGTAGGCCTCGATCATCAGCGGCACCGACGACGCCTTGACGGAGATCTTCACGTCCTCGAAGCCGACCTCGTCGAAGTAGGCGAGCTCCATCCGGGCCGACTCGACCATGGCTTCCGGGGTGACCCGGCCGCCGTGCTTCTTGTAGAGGTCGGGGTGCAGCGACCCGCCGTTGACGCCGATGCGGATGGGGACGCCGCGGTCCTTGGCCTCCTGCGCCACCAGCTTGATGTGCTCGGGCCGGCGGATGTTGCCCGGGTTGAGCCGGAGGCACTGCACCCCGGCCTCGAGCGCGGCCAGCGCCATGCGGTGCTGGTGGTGGATGTCGGCGACGATCGGGACCGGCGAGCGCGGCACGATGCGGGCCAGGCCCTCGGCCGCCTCGATCTCGTTGCAGGTGCAGCGGACGATGTCGCACCCGGCCATCGCCAGGTCGTAGATCTGCTGCAGGGTGCCGTCGACGTCGGCCGTCTTGGTCGTCGTCATCGACTGGACCGTGATCGGGGCGTCGCCGCCGACCGCCACGTCGCCCACCATGATCTGGCGGGTCTTGCGGCGCGGGTACGAGGACTCGCCGAGCTCCACCGGTCAGAACTCGATCGGGTTGACGACGTCGAGGTACATGGTGCTGACCCCGATGACGACCAGCACGAGGAACACCGCATAGGTGAGCGGCAGGAGCTTGGCGAAGTCGGCGTGGTAGCGGCGCCCCCGGCGGGAGCGGGCCCGCTCGTAGATCGCCAGCGCCGCGTGCCCCCCGTCGAGCGGGGGCAGCGGCAGCATGTTGACGGCGCCGAGCAGCAGGTTCAGCTGGAAGAACATCGCCAGCATGAGGGCGCCGCGGTACGCGGTCTCCTGCGAGCCCAGGTGGACGAAACCGATGATCGACATCAGGCCGCCCTCGCGACCGCCGTTGTCGGACCCGCTCGCCTGGCTGCCCGACCCGGAGCCGGAACCGGCCGACGACGACGTGCCGTCGTCACGGGCGTTGGCCACGCTGTCGGCCAGGTCGCCGAGGCCCGACGGGCTGAAGACCTGCCCCAGCGCCGCCAGGCTGGCGGTCGTCGTGTCCCACATCTCGCCCGGGGTCTCGACGATGGCCCGTCCCAGGCCGATGGGCTCGGACGTCACGTGGCGCGACGAGGCCACGCCGAGGAACGGCGAGCCCGCAGGCCCGGGCTCGCTCTCGGGCCGGGCCCCCAGGGTGGCGTCGAGCGTCACGTCGTCGCCGTCGCGCTGGACCGTGAACGACACCTCGTCGCCGACGTCGTAGGGCGACAGCGCCTCGGGCAGGCCGTCGAAGTCGGATGACGCCTGGCCGTCGATCGACATGATGCGATCGCCGTCCCGGAAGCCGGCGGTCGCCGCCGCGCTGTCCTCGACCACCTCGTCGATGTCGAAGCCGTCGTTCCGCGGGTCGGTGATGCTGCCCCCCGGCATGCCCACCACCCCGAACAGGACGACACCGATCACGAACGCCTGCAGCAGGTGCGACAGCGATCCGGCGCTGACCACCAGGAGACGCTTCGGGAAGGACTGCTGACGGTAGGTCCGGGCCTCGTCGGCCGGGTCGACCTCGTCGAGGTTGTTCATGCCGATGATGCGCACGTACGCGCCGGCGGGGATCACCTTGAACCCGTACTCGGTCTCGCCCCGCTGGAACGACCAGATCTTGGGCCCGAAGCCGATGAAGAACTCGGTGCACTTCATGCCCGACGCCCGGGCGGTGAGGTAGTGGCCCAGCTCGTGCAGGAAGATCGTGACGACGACCCCGAGGATCATCACGAGCAGCGGCCAGCCGAACAGCACGCCCACCGCCACCGCCGAGCCGATCAGCAGCGCGAGGCGGATGCCCCCCGTCTCGTAGCTCGGAGCGTCCTGCACCGGGCCGGGAGGCGGCGGGGTCGGGGGCAGGGTCGCTCGACCCCGCGAGAACGGAGGCGGAGGACCGACGCCCGGCGCGGCGGGCGCGTCCTCGGGCCGGTCGACCGCGTCGGTGGGGCCGGCCTGCGCCTCTCGTCGCATGTCCGTCATGCAGCGATCCTTCCGATCTCTCGACGGGCGGCCTCGCGACCGCGACGGTCGGCGTCGATCACGGCGTCGACCCCGTCGGCTCGCCCACCATCATGCCGGGCGAGCACCGCTTTGAGGACGTCGGGGATCGCCGACCAGGCGATCTTCCCGTCGAGGAACGCCTGCACGGCCTCCTCGTTGGCCGCGTTGAGCACGGCCGGGGCCAGACCGCCGGCGCGGCCGGCGGCGTAGGCCAGACGCAGGCACGGGAAGGCCTCGTGGTCGGGCGCCTCGAACTCGAGGGGCCCGCAGGCCGCCCAGTCGATGCGGCCGAACGGCGTGCCGATGCGGTCGGGCCACGCCAGCGCGTACCCGATCGGCAACCGCATGTCGGGGTTGCTGAGCTGGGCGATCGTCGACCCGTCGCTCATCTCGACCATCGAGTGCACGATCGACTGCGGGTGCACGACCACCTCGATGTCGTCGTAGCCCACCCCGTAGGCCTCGCCGAACAGCTCGTGGGCCTCGATGACCTCGAGGCCCTTGTTCATGAGCGTCGACGAGTCGACCGTGATCTTGGGGCCCATCGACCACGTCGGGTGGGCCAGGGCGTCCTCGACGGTGACGCCGGCGAGATCCTCCTGCGACCGGCCCCGGAACGGGCCGCCGCTGGCGGTCAGCACGATGCGGGCCACCCGCCGGGCGTCGCCGCCCACGTTGGCCGCCAGGCACTGGTGGACCGCGCCGTGCTCGGAGTCGACCGGCACGATCTCGCCCGTGCCCGGGCGCCGCAGCACCTCGCGCACCACCGGGCCGCCGGCGATGAGCGACTCCTTGTTGGCCAGCGCCAGGCGCCTGCCGGCCTCGAGCGTCGCCAGCGTCAGGCGCAACCCGGCGAAGCCCACCACGCCGTTCACGCAGACGTCGGCGACCGTGCCCATCTGGGCCAGGGCCTCGGCGCCGACCGCGACCTCCGTGCCCGGCGGCACCGCGGCGGCCACGTCGCCCGCCCGCGCCTCGTCGCCGACGACCACGAGCTTGGGCCGCAGGTCGTGCGCCTGGGCCACCAGGCGCTCGACCGACGACCACGCCCCGAGGGCCACCACCTCGAAGCGGTCGGGCTCGGCCCGCACCACGTCGATGGTCTGGGTGCCGATCGACCCGGTCGATCCGGCGACGGCGACGGTCGTCACGGCCACGCGGCCAGGGTACCCGCCACCCCCGCGTCGCCCCGGATCGTCGTCGAACCGAGCGCCGGCCCCCGGCGGTGCCCGGGCCCGGTGGCGCCGACCCCGGTCAGGTCAGGAAGAAGTCGCTGATGCGGGCCAGGTACCAGACCGCCGGGAGCACGAACAGGAGGGCGTCGAACCGGTCCAGCAACCCGCCGTGGCCCGGCAGGACGCTGCCCATGTCCTTGATGCCGAGGTCGCGCTTCACCAGCGACTCGGCCAGGTCGCCGAGCGGAGCGACGAGCGCCACCAGCACGCCCAGCTTCAGGCCCTCCTGCCAGTCGTCGAACGGGTGCACGCCCACGATGGCGAACACCACGGCGGCGACGACGGCGAGGAGCATGCCGCCCGCCAGGCCCTCGATGGTCTTGTTGGGGCTGGCGGCCGACAGCGGGCGCGACCCGGCGCTGCGCCCCACGAACAGGGCGCCGACGTCGTAGCCGATGGTCGGGATGACGGCGGCCAGCAGCAGCGCGACGCCGTTGCCGAACGGCTCGGCCAGGAGCAACCCCGCGAAGGAGCCGAAGAGGCCGACCCACCCGATGCCCAGCATGGTCACCCCGATGTTGGCCACCGGGCGATCGCCGCCGGCACCGACGAGGTACCACAGGAAGCACACCGCCACCGACAGCACGAGGATGAGCGGCAGGGCCGCCTCGCCGTAGTTGTAGGCGGCGACGACCGCCCCCACCGACGCCGCCACGCCCACGGGCATGGGCGCCTCGAACCCGGCGGTGTTCACCGCCACGAAGAACTCGTAGGCGGCGTAGGCGAGGATCGGGACGGCCACGAGCATGCCGCCGAGCGGGCCGAGGACCTTGAACAGGGCGAGGGCCACCGCCAGGAACCCGACGCCCACCAGCACCGCGGTGCGCAGGTCGCGATCGGGGGCGCGCCGGGCCGCCCGGCGCGGGGCCGCCGCCGGGGCGGCGCCCCGACGCCCCGCGGGGAACCCCGCGGCCGGCTCGTCGTAGACCTCGTCGTCGTAGACGTCCTCGTACGACTCGCTGTAGCCCGTCTCGTACTCGTCGCCGTAGCCGTCGTCGCCGTACCCCCGATCGTCGGTGCGCTCGGCGCCGCGAGCGCTCGGGGGGCCGTCGAACACCGACCGGCCCGGTGCGGGATCGCCGGGCTCGTCGAACTCCATCGGCGTGCCCTGCGGCGGCCCCCCGGCCTGGCCGGGCGCGGGGTCGGGCCAGCCACGAGGATCGGCGCCGGGCGCGGGGCCGGGCTCGTCGCGCCAGCGCGGATCGGGCTCGTAGCCCGACCAGGTCTCGTCGCCCTGCCGCGGTTCGCGACCGCTCATGTGCGGGACCTCCTCTGCCGCCGAACCGGCCCAGTGCGACAGCTCGGGCGCCTCGGTCGGGCGCTGGACGGGCACGACCGGCGGGCGCTCGATCGCATTGGGGTCGTCGTAGGACCCCAGGGGGAAGCGCAGCGCCGGGCGCGGGCCCTCGGACGGTGGCCCGGCGGGGCGGTCGCCGAACCGGGGACGATCCTCGGCGAAGCGGTGCCGGATGTCGTCGCGCTCCATGGCCTCGGCCGCCTCGTCGGCGCCGAGGAGGCGCACGCCCTCGGTGGGGTCACGCTGGCGCTTCTCGCGGCGGTCGTCCCATTCGCTCACTGCGCTCTTCCTCTCGTCGTCACCGCCCTCGGTCGGCCGGAGTCCCGTACGCGACGGCCTCCACGCCGGCTGGCGCACCACCATCCTGCACGCGACGCCCCCTCATGTGGTGGCAAACGTCGGATGGGCGACCCCGACGGCCCGATGGTGCCGTCGGGGCGAGCAGCCCTCACACCTCGAGGAGCTCCTGCTCCTTGTGCTCGAGCGCCGTGCCGACCTCACCCTCGTAGCGGTGCGTGAGCTTGTCGAGCTCCTTCTCGGCGCGGGACAGGTCGTCGGCCGAGATGTCGCCGTCGTGCTCGAGGCCCTCGAGATCGTGCCGAGCGGCGCGGCGGGCGTGGCGGATGCTGATGCGCCCCTCTTCGGCCATGCCCCGCACCACGCGCGCCAGCTCCTTGCGGCGCTCCTCGGTGAGCGGTGGGAAGTTGAGGCGGATGACCTGCCCGTCGTTGCTGGGAGACAACCCGAGGCGGCTGTTCTGCAGCGCCTTCTCGATGGCGCCGATCGACCCCTTGTCGTAGGGGCTGATCACCAGCATCCGCGCCTCGGGCACGGTGAACCCCGCGATCTGCTGCAGGGGGACCTCGGTGCCGTAGTAGTCGACCGGGATCTTCTCGACGAGGGCAGGCGCCGCCCGCCCGGTGCGGACGCCGGTGAACTCGGCCCGGGCATGGTCGACCGCCTTGGACATCTTGTCGCGGGCGTCGTCGAGGACCATGGCGATCATGTCGTCGTCGGGCACGGGTGCTCCTGGCTCTCGGGCTGCGGCGTCGGTCGACGGGCCCTCGGGGCGGTGCCACCGCCCGGCCCGCCGGACACCACTAGTGGATCAGCGTACCGATCGCCTGACCCTCGACGATGGCGCGGATGTTGCCCTGGCCCAACAGGTCGAAGACCACGATCGGCAGCTTGTTGTCCATGCAGAGGGTGATGGCGGTCGAGTCCATCGCCTTGATGCCACGGTTCAGCACGTCGAGGTAGCTCACCTCGTCGAGCTTCGTGGCGTCGGGGGTGGTGCGGGGGTCGGCCGTGTACAGGCCGTCGACGCCCGAGTGGGTGCCCCGCAGCATGCCGTCGGCCTCGATCTCGACGGCGCGCAGGGCGGCCGCGGTGTCGGTGGTGAAGAAGGGGTTGCCGGTGCCGCCGGCGAAGATGACGACCCGCCCCTTCTCGAGGTGGCGGATCGCCCGGCGCCGGATGTAGGGCTCGGCGACCTGCGCCATGTGGATGGCCGTCTGTACCCGGGTGGCCTGGCCGAGGCGCTCGAGCGTGTCCTGGAGCGCGAGGGCGTTCATCACGGTGGCGAGCATGCCCATGTAGTCGGCCTGGGCGCGGTCCATGCCCGCACCCGCCCCCGTGATGCCCCGCCAGATGTTGCCGCCGCCGACCACCACGGCCACGTCGACGCCGGTCGCCCGGACGTCGACGATCTCGTTGGCGATGAACGTGGCGAACGCCCCGTCGATGCCGTAGCCGACGTCGCCCGCGAAGGCCTCGCCGGACAGCTTCAGCAGCACACGGCGGTAGCTCATCGCGGGGTCGCGCCCGGGCGTGTCGACGGGGGGACGGGGATCACCCGCCGATGAACAGCTGGGCGAAGCGGACGATCGAGGCCCCGCCGCCTTCGGCGAGCTGGGCGACGGTCACCTTGTCGTCGCGGACGAACGGCTGGTCGAGCAGCACGCGCTCTTTGTACCAGCCCGTGAGGCGCCCCTCGACGATCTTCGGCCAGGCCTGCTCGGGCTTGCCCTCGGCCTTGGTGATGTTGAGCAGCGTCTCGCGCTCCTCGGCCACGATCTCCTCGGGGACCTCGTCGCGCGTGAGGTACTGGGGCTTGGCGAAGGCGACGTGCACGGCGACGTCGTGCGCCAGGTCCTTCGACCCGCCCTGGAGGACGACGACGACACCGTTCACGCCCCGCCCGTCCTGGCGGTGCAGGTAGGTGTCGACCGTCTCGCCCTCGGCCAGCTTGATGTGGACGACCCCGCCGACCTCGATGTTCTCCTTCAGGGTCACCTTGAGGTCGTCGATCGAGTGCTGGTGGGCGGCCACCCCGGCCTCGCCCTCGGCGGCCACCGAGTCGGCGAGCTGCTGGGTGAGGCGGATGAAGTTCTCGGACTTGGCCACGAAGTCGGTCTCGCACTTGAGCTCGACCATGCCGACCGTGCCGACGTTGGTGGCGATGGCCACGGCGCCCTGCGCGTTCTCGCGACCGGCGCGGTCGTCGGCCTTGGCCAGGCCCTTCTCGCGCAGGAGCTTGCGGGCGGCATCCATGTCGCCGGCGGTCTCGGTGAGGGCCTTCTTGGCGTCCATCATGCCGGCGCCGGTTGCCTGGCGCAGCGCTTGGACGTCCTTGGCGGTGAAGTCGGCCATCGGGGCTCAGGACTCCTGGGTGTCGGTGGGGGCGGACTCGGCGGGAGCGGACCCGGAGTCGGTGGTGGTGGACCCGGTGTCTGCAGGTGTGGGCTCGGTGTCGGCCGGAGCGGCGGGGGCGGCCGCCTCGGCCTCGACCACCTCGGGGGCGACGCTCTCGCTCAGCGGCGCCTCGCCGACGGGCGTGCGGGGGGCGGGGCGCGTGCCGGTGGCGACGCGGGCCTCGCGCTGCTGCGACTCGAGCAGGGCCTGGCGGCGGGCCTCGGCCTGCTCGGCGGCGACGCGCTGCTCGTCGGTGGTCGACCGCGGCGCGACCGGCGTGGCGAGCGAGGCCATGTGCTTGCCCTCGATCACCGCGTCGGAGATGACGCGGCACAGCAGCGTGCCCGAGCGGATGGCGTCGTCGTTGCCCGGGATGACGTAGTCGATGACGTCGGGGTCGCAGTTGGTGTCGACGACCGCGACGACCGGGATGCCGAGCTTGTTGGCCTCGGTGACCGCGATGTGCTCCTTCTTCGTGTCGAGCACGAAGACGGCCTGCGGCAGCTTCTCCATCGAGCGGATGCCACCCAGGTAGCGGGTGAGCTTGTCGAGCTCACGGGTCTTGAGCAGCGCTTCCTTCTTCGGCATCGCCGCGAACTCGCCGGTGTCGCGCTGGCGCTCGAGGTCGAGCATCTTGCCGACGCGCTTCGACATGGTCTGGAAGTTGGTGAGCATGCCGCCGAGCCACCGCTCGTTGATGAAGGGCATGCCGGACTTCTCGGCGTACTGCTCGATCGGGTCCTGCGCCTGCTTCTTCGTGCCCACGAAGAGCACGGTGCCGCCCTTGGCGGTGATGTCGCGGACGAAGGTGTAGGCGGTCTCGATGCGGGTGAGCGTCTGCTCGAGGTCGATGATGTAGATGCCGTTGCGCTCGCCGAAGATGAACCGCTTCATCTTCGGGTTCCAGCGCCGGGTCTGGTGCCCGAAGTGGACACCTGCCTCGAGGAGCTGCTTCATGCTGACGACGGCCACGATGTGGTCCTTTCCCATCGGTTCACGTGACCGGCCCGGCGCCCGGAGGGCGACCGTGGGGTGGGCCGGCTGCGATGTCGAGATGTGATCGGTGACGGCCAGGGACTCCTGGCCGGCGTGACAGCCTATCGGGCGCCCCCGGGCGGCCGCACCTCGACGGCCCCGGCCGGTGACGTGCCGCCGGCAGCGGTCGCCGACACCGGCCCCCGTCATCCGGCGGCGCCGAGCACGAGCCCGATGTCGTCCTCGACCGCCGCCGTGGCGTGGCCCACCACGACGTCGGCGACCGCGTCGGGCCACGCCTCGCAGCCGGGAGGCTCGCCCGCCAGCGCTCGGGCGAGCTCGGCCGAGGCGGCGTCGGAGCCGACGACGTCGCTGTGGGCGCTCACCCCCGTGGCGGGCACCGTGACGTTCGCCGCGCCCTCGACCCGGGTGCGGGGCGCGGGGACGACGAGGTCGCCGCGCCCGCCGATCGACAGCAACCGCACGCCGGCCGGCACGCCCGCGTCGGACAGGCCGGAGACGACGTCGGAGGTCTCCGCCAGCTGGGCGACCACGATCGCATCGGGATCGAGCCCCAGGTCGAGCGCCTGTGAGATGCCGTCGAGGGCATCGCCCGCGACGGGGTTCCGGGCCAGTCCCGCCACCGCGGTGGCGAGGTCGGCGCCACCGTGCGGCGATGCGAACGTGGCCACGAGGCCGAGGCGGGTCAGGTCGAACCCGCGACGTTCGAGCTCGACCAGGGCGAGGCGGGCCACGATGCCACCCAGCGAGTGGGCGTAGACGTCGAGGGTCGCGGCCGGGTCGGCGGCCGCCACCTGCTCCACCAGGTCGGCCAGCCGCCGAGCCGCGACGCGCACGTCTCCCTGGGTGTCGGCCGAGGTGTACGGCCGGGCGGCGATGCCACGCCCACCCGCGTCGGCACCCCCCGTGCCCGGCGTGCGACCGCCGGCGTAGCTGAAGCGCACCACCGCCCCCGGGGCGTAGCCCAGCTCGTCGGTGCGGAGGTCGTCGATGGCCGCGGCCTCGCTCGTCGACCCCAGCCCGGCCACCGTCACGGCCACCCGGCGGTCGGCGGCCGCAGGGCGCGCCGGGGGCGGCCCGGACGAGCACGGACCGGCGAACAGCAGGGCGGCGGCGAGGTCGCCGGCGACGGCGAGCCCGCGGCCGACGGTCCCGTGCTCGGCCGCGAAGGCGAGGGGCCCGCGGACGAGCCCGGCCGTGTCGCCCGCACGGTCGCGCAGCCAGGACACCGCTGCCCCGACGTCGGGCAACGACGGGCCCCGCCCCAGGGTCAGGCCCACCAGCGCCCGGGCCTCGGCGTCCGGCGTCGACCCCGGGGGGACCTCGAACGGCAGCAGCTCGACCGTCGTCTCCTGCGTGAACAGCGCCGCGGGGTCGAGGTAGGCGTCGCCCGCCCGGGCGCCGAAGTGCAGCCGCTCGCCCGCCGTGCCCAGCTCGTCACCCTGCGCCACGTGGCCGCCGACGGTGACCGAGATGTCCGCGAGGTACGAGTAGCTGGTGCGCAGCCCGTCGCCGTGCAGGACCGTGACGTGCAACGCGCCGGCGACCGCCCCCGCGAACACGACCGTGCCCGCCGCGCTGGCCACGACCGGGTCGCCGGGAGCGGTGTCGTACTCGAGGCCGCGGTTGCCCGGCCCGTAGGGCGCGGCCGGCGGGCGGAAGGGATCGGCGATCGGCGCGTCGACCGGCGGGACGTACCACCCGTCGTCGGCCTGCTGCGGCGTGACCGGCGCGGCGCCGACCGGCGAGGGCGCCCTCATGACGAGCGCGAGGACGAGCGCGGCCAGCGCCGCCACCCGCGAGGGCCGGCCCCTCGTCGGGCGCGATCGACGGGCGGACGCGGGACGCCGCCCAGCGGGCTGGTGCCGACCTCGCACGTGCGTCCGCGCTCGGCGAGCCGGGTCGACGGCCGGCCGCGGACGCGGGCGTGGGCAGGGGTCGCCGGCGCGGGAGGCGACGACGCCTGGTGGGTCACGGCGGGGGCGCCGGGCGGAGGACCGACGGGCACGCGACGGACGAGCGGACGACGGACGGGCGGGGCCCGGGACGGGACGGCGGGGCGACGGCAACGGTCGTGCTCCTCGGCAGGGCGGGTGCGGCGACCGGGAGGTCGCGAGCGCCGCTCGCGCCAGCGGCAGGACGAGAAGCGTGGGGAGGGAGATCGGGCCGACGAGCAGGCCGTCTCCGGCGAGCGGACCAGGACGCGTCGCACGGCCGAGCGAGGGGTCGGCGGGCCGGACGGGCTGGCGGGCGACCAGACCGGGAGCAGGCCGTCGTCGGCGATCGGAACAGACCAGCGGCGCGTCGAGCGGGCGAGCAGGCCGTCCACCAGGGTGTCGACCGACGGGGTCGGTGCGGACCACCCGTGGTCGAGATCAGGGGGCGGGAGTCACGGCTCGCCGGCCGAGGACGGGTCCGGGCCGGGCGCCGACCCGCCGGGGGGCGAGGCGACGGGGGCGGAGGCGGCCGTCAGGCGGTCGAGGCACGCCACGACGAGGAGGGGCCGACGGCGGCGCTGCGCTGCGCGCCGGCCCGTGTCTGCGGGGGCGGGCTCAGGCGAGCTCGCGCTCGGCGGCGGTCAGCCGTCGGCGGAGCTGAGCCACGGCCTTGCCGTGGATCTGGCAGGCGCGGCTCTCGGTCACGCCGAGCACCTCGCCGATCTCGGCCAGCGTGAGGCCGTCGTGGTAGTAGAGCGCCACCACGTCACGCTCGCGTGCGGAGAGCTGGTCGATCGCACAGGCGAGGGCCCGGCGGAGCTCGTCGAGCTCGATCGCGTGGCCCGGACCGTCGTCGTCGGCCGCCACGAGCACCTCGCCCACCGTCAGCGGCTGGTCGCCGTCGACCGCCGCGCCGAGGGCGGCGTCGAAGTTCACCAGGTTGACGAGGGCGACCTGCGACAGGCAGCGCTGCAGCTCGGCGTCGGACATGTCGAGAGCGCCGGCCAGCTCGCCCTCGGTCGGTGCTCGGCACAGCTCGGACTCGAGCGACCGGAGCGCACCCTCGATGGCCCGCGCCTTGGCCCGCACCGAGCGGGGCACCCAGTCGAACGAACGCAGCTCGTCGACGATGTGACCCCGGATGCGGGCGATCGCGTAGGTCTCGAACCGGTGACCGAGGTCGGGGTCGAACTTGTCGATGGCGTCGATGAGGCCGAAGACCCCGTAGCTGACGAGGTCGGAGCGGTCGACGTGGGTGGGGGCGCTCGCGGCGAGCCGGCCGGCCACGAGGTGGACCAGCGGTGCGTAGTGCAAGATCAGTTCGTCTCGCGCCGATCGCTGACCCGCACGCTTGTAGGCGTGCCAGGCGCTGGCGATCTCGACATCGACGTTGGTCACGTACGCGTCCCTATGCCCGCGGGTGGGTGGCGTCGAAAACTGTCCTCAGCCGTTCTTTCGAGACGTGAGTGTAACGCTGCGTGGTCGCCACGTCTGAATGGCCGAGGAGTTCCTGGACGACCCGCAGGTCAGCGCCCCCGTCGAGCAGGTGGGTGGCGAAGGTGTGGCGCAGTGCGTGGGGATGTGTGGGCTCGTCGGCCCGCCGGTCGAGGATGCGGCGGGCGTCTCGGGGCGTCAGGCGCCGCCCGCGCCGGTTGACGAAGACGGCCCCCGCCGGCGTGGCGTCGGTGACCAGCAGGGCGCGCCCGTCGGCCAGCCACCGGCGCAGCGCGTCGACGGCGGGATCGCTGAGCGGCACCGTGCGCTGCTTGGCGCCCTTGCCCCAGACGACGACCCTGCCGCGGTCGAGGTCGAGCTCGTCGATGTCCAGACCGGTCGCCTCGGAGATGCGCAGCCCGCTGCCGTACAGGAGCTCGATCAGGGCGTCGTCGCGGAGCGAGACCACCGCCCCCACCGGTGACGGGTCGGCGGGCCGCCTGCCGGTGGCGCGGTGCCCGGGCCGTGCCCCCGACCGCTCGGCAGCGGCGTCGGCGTCGTCGTCGTCACCGAGGAGCGTGCGCAGCTCGTCGGGTCGCAACACCCGCGGCAGCCGCGCCTCGCCCTTCGGCGCGCTGAGGCCCAGCGTGGGGTCGACGTCGAGTCTCCCGGTGCGGACCAACCACCCGAAGTAGCGCCGCAGGGCCGACGCCCGCCGGGCGATGGTGCGGCGGGCCTGACCCCGGGTGGCCATGAACGCCAGGTAGCGGCGCAGGGTCGGCCGCGTCACCGCCTCGGGCCCCGAGAGGCCGAGGCGGGCGGCCCAGGTGGTGAACGCCCGGAGGTCACGCTCGTAGGCCTCGACCGTCGACGCCGCGACCGACGTCAACGACCGGCCGAACTCGTCGAGCTGCCACCCCACGGGGGGAACCGTACCCACGGCGGGTCGTCGGGGCGCGGCACGCCGGCCCGGCGGTCGGGTCGGGCCCACGACGCGGAGGCGGGCCACGCACGGTGCGCCGGTCATCGGGGCGCTCGTGCGACGCCGACCCGCTCGTACCAGCCCCCGTGCCGCTCGACCCAGCGGGCCTGGCACAGCCGGTCGAGCGCCGGGGCCAGGCGGGCGAGGTCGCGACCGGTGCGGAGCACGAGCTCGTCGAGGGTCGCCGGCTGCCACCCGACGAGGTCGAGCACCTCGGCGTCGTCCGGCTCGGGCGTGGGCCGCGGGTCGGGGCCCGCTCCGCGGCTCGCCGCGAGCCCGAGCGCCATCAGCACGTCGTCGGCCGAGCACGCCGGGGCCCGGCCCTCGGCCAGGAGCTCGTTGGTGCCGGCGGCGGCCGGGTTGCGCACCGACCCGGGGACGGCGAACACGTCGACGCCACGCCGGTCGGCCTCGTCGACCGTGTGCAGCGACCCGCCCCGGCGGTGCGACTCGACCACGACCACCAGGTCGGCGAGCGCGGCGATGATGCGGTTGCGGGCCGGGAAGCGCCAGCGTTCGGGGCGGGCGCCCGGGGGTGCCTCGGACAGCAGGAGGCCGGTTCGCGCCACCGCGTCCCACAGCCCGCGCTGGCCGGCCGGGTAGACGACGTCGAGCCCGCTGCCCACCACGCCGACGGGCGGGGCGCCGTCGACGGCGAGGGCGCCGCGGTGGGCGGCCCCGTCGATGCCCGCCGCCAGGCCCGACACGACCGAGACGCCGGCGCTCGCCAGGTCGCGCCCCAGCTCGGCCGCGACGCTGCGGCCGGTCGTCGAGCACCGTCGGGTGCCGACGATCGCCACCCGCGGCCCGGAGAGGATCGCGGGATCGCCGAGGTGGAACGCCACCGGAGGAGGTTCGACGTCGTGCACCAGCGGGCCGGGGTAGCCGGGCCCGCAGCGCATCGTGACGACGACGTCGAGCTCGGCGATGTGCCGCCACGACGCACCGACGTCGACCGCGCCGGCCGCGGCACGCCACTGGTCGATCAGCTTGACCGCGGCGCCGCCGAGCGCACGGACGACGCCGGGATCGTGCCAGGGAACGCCCTGCACCAGGCACCGCCAGGCCACCTCGGGCGGCCGCGCCGCCAGGATCGCCGCCAGGCGCGACGGCCCCATGCCGGGCAGTGCCGCCATGGCTGCGGCGTACGCCTCGGGAGGCAGCGCGTCGCCCGGGCCGGCGGCCGGGGCAGCACCCGGTGCGGCGGTGATCGCGGCGTCGGCGCTCATGCCGCCCTCCCGTCGAGGAACGTGGGCTCGGCGCGCAGGGCGAGGGCGGTGCTGACGTGGTCGACCCCCAGCGGGCCGTCGTGACCGGCGAGGTCGGCCACGGTGCGGGCCACCCGGCGCACGCCGCCGAGGCCGCGCCCCGTGAGGCGTCCCGAGCGCAGCGTGCGCTCGACCACCCGCGACGCCGGCCGGTCGAGCACGGCGACGTCGTCGAGGCGCCACGCCGGCAGGCGGGAGTTGGACGCCACCCCGCGTCGCTGCGCCACCTCGCGCACCCGGGCCACCCGCTCGGCGACCGCGGCGGTGGGCTCACCGCCGTCGGACGACAGGAGCTCGGGCACGTCGGGACGCCCGACCTCGACCCGGAGGTCGAAGCGGTCGACCAGAGGGCCCGACAACCGCCGGGCGTAGCGGGCCCGCGCCGCGGGCGAGCACCGGCACCCACCGGGCACCGCCCCCTCGCCGCACGGGCAGGGGTTCATCGCGGCGACGAGGAGGATGCGCGCCGGGAAGGCCACCTTCGCCGCCAGCCGCGCCACGCGGATGACGCCCTCTTCGAGCGGCTGGCGCAGGCTGTCGAGCACCGAGGGCTCGAACTCGCCGAGCTCGTCGAGGAAGAGGACGCCGTGGTGCGCCAGGCTGATCTCGCCGGGCGACATCGTGTGGGAGCCGCCGCCCACCAGCGACACGGCCGAGGCGCCGTGGTGCGGGGCCCGGAACGGCGGACGTCGGACGAGGCCGCCCGCCGGGAGCGGCAGGCCCGCGGCCGAGTGGATGCAGGTGGCGTCGAGCGCCTGCTCGTCGGTGAGCTCGGGCAGCAGGCCCGGCAACCGGCGGGCGAGCATGGTCTTGCCGGCACCGGGCGGGCCGACCAGCAGCGTGTGGTGGCCGCCCGCCGCCGCCACCTCGAGGGCGTAGCGCGCCACCGGCTGGCCCCGCACGTCCGCGAGGTCGGGCCCGGGCGGTGGCGGTGGCGGCTCGACGGGGTCGGGCTCGGGCGGCCACGGGTGCAGGCCCCGGAGCGCCCCGACCATCGTCGCCAGCGTCGCCACCGGCCGAACGACGTGGCGGCCGACGAGCTGCGCCTCGACCGTGCAGCCCTCGGCGACCACGACCTCGCGCTCGGCGAGGGCCCCGATCAGCGGAAGGGCGCCGGGGACCGGCCGCACCGAGCCGTCGAGCCCCAGCTCGCCGACGAAGGCGCGACCGGCGAGCACGCCCAGCGGCACCTGCTCGCTGGCCGCGAGGAGCGCCGCGGCGATCGCCAGGTCGAGGCCGGCGCCGACCTTGCGCAGGCCGGGCGGGGCGAGGTTGACCGTGACGCGCTTCAGCGGCCAGGTGAGGTCGGTGGACAGCAGGGCGGCGCGGACCCGGTCGCGGGCCTCGCGACAGGTGGTGTCGGGCATGCCGACCACCGTGAAGCCCGGGAGGCCCGCAGACACGTGGACCTCGACGCGGACGGGGCGACCCTCGACGCCGAGCAGCGTCGCGGACTGGGCGGATGCGAGCACGGAGGGCTCCTACGGACGGCGATCGCCAGGCGGGCCCACCCGGAAGGGTGAAGGACCACGAGCACCACCGTGGGGAACCGTCGGGCCCTCAGGTGCGTGGAATCACCTTAGCGGCCCCGTGTGACAGTGAACGCCGTCACGGTGCCGGGCCGGCCCACGACCACGCACGATCACCAGCACCCGGCTCAGCGGCCCTCGAACGACGGATCGCGCTTCTCGACGAACGCCCGCACCGCCTCGGCGGTGTCGCGGGTGCTGAAGTTGACGGCCTGGGCCTGCGCCTCGGCCTCGAGCGCCTGCGACAGCGTGACCTGGGCGCTCTGGTTGAGCAGGCGCTTGGTGGAGCTGAGGGCGAGCGGCGGCCCTGCGGCCAGGCGACCGGCGATCTCGGCGACGGTGGCGTCGAGATCGCGGCGCGGCACGACCCGCGTGACCAGGCCGATGCGCTCGGCCTCGGCCGCCGACAGGATGTCGGCGAGCAGCGCCAGCTCCTTGGCCTTCTGCAGGCCCACGACGCGCGGCAGGACCCACGAGCCGCCGCCGTCGATGCTCAGCCCGCGGCGGGCGAAGATCTGCGAGAACCGGGCGTCGTCGGCGGCCACCAGGAGGTCGCACCCCAGGGCGATGTTGCAGCCGACCCCGACGCACACGCCGGCGACACGCGCCACCATCGGCTGCGGCACCGAGTGCAGCGCCTCGATGGCGCCCGACACCTCGCGCATGTGCCGCAGCGGGTGCTCGCCGTCGCCGCCACCACCCGACAGCTCCGCGCCCGAGCAGAAGTCGTCGCCCTCGCCCGTGACCACCACGCAGCGCACGTCGGAGGCCGCCCCGATCTCGCGGAACACCGCCTCGACCTCGGGCAAGGCCGAGGTCGGGATGGCGTTCTTCCGCCCCGGGTTGGAGAAGGTGACGGTGGCGATGCCGTCGCGACGCTCGACCTGCACGTGGCCCATCCGGCGCACGATACTGACGACGTGGGCCTCAACCCCTTCCGCCAGCACCGCCGCTCCCCCGCCGACATCCTGATGGTCGTGGGGGCGCTCGTCGTGTGCGTCGCGCTGGTGGCCTGGGCGCTGTTCGCCTGAGCCCGAGGTCGTGACGCCCCCTCGCCTGAGGGCCTAGAACGCCGCCTCGATCACCTCGACCCGGCCGCCGGTCACCGCGGCGACGTCGAAGCGCAGCGACCAGCCCCGCCGGCCGTCGCTCGTGTGCTCGGCGAGGAACCGGGCCGCCAGGACCCGCAGCCGGGCCTGCTTCGCAGGGGTGACCGCCTCGGCCGGCACGCCGAAGCGGTCGGACGAGCGGCTCTTGACCTCGCAGAACACGAGCTCGCCCGGCCGGGCGACCACCAGGTCGAGCTCGCCCTCGCGGCAGCGCCAGTTGCGCGCCACGAGCTCGTAGCCGTGCACGCGGTACCAGTCCGCGGCCAGCCGCTCGCCCCGGGCTCCCAGGCGCTGCCGGTGGCCGGGCGGGCGGGGGGACGCGCCGACACCGTCGTCGCGGGAGGCCCTCGCCATCGCGCTACTCCTCCTTGGTGGGGAGCTCCTCGACGTTCACGTCCTTGAACGTGACGATGCGCACGCTCTGCACGAAGCGGCTGGTGCGGTACATGTCCCACACCCAGGCGTCGCGCAGCTCGAGCTCGACGTACGTGCGGCCACCGGACTCGCGCACGGTCTGGTCGACGTGGTTGGCGAGGTAGAAGCGCCGCTCGGTCTCGACCACGTAGGAGAACATCGGACTGACGTCCTTGTACTCCTTGTACAGCTGCAGCTCGATGTCGGCCTCGTAGCGCTCGAGGTCCTCAGCGCTCATCCCCGCACCCTACCGGCCCGCGCCATGCCGTCGGCCCGGCCCGGGCCGCCGCCGGCCGCCGGGTTCACGGTCGGTTCACGGAGGCCGTGCCGGGGACGGCCCC
>Ga0111538_10003982_pt1 | contig 20571 bp, 16 predicted proteins | sample SoiMethybrSBSTD1_FD_79669 | JGI IMG/M metagenome (GOLD analysis project Ga0111538, IMG submission 79669) | Bulk soil microbial communities from a Populus tree surrounding site in Tennessee, USA - Soil MetaG P. TD hybrid SBSTD1 (version 2)... | ecosystem: Environmental > Terrestrial > Soil >... | reverse complement strand
CGCGTGAGGCTGGTCGGCGAAATTCCGAAATCCAGCGATCTCGTCGCAAGCCGCGATCGAGGCACCACGCGCGCGTCAACCCGCAGCTCCGACTACAACCAGCCCCGCAATCCCTATGGGCGGAATTACGGCACGGACGACGTCGATACCGATGATGCGCCGCCGCCGCGGAGCTACCAGACCTACGGCCTGCGCGAAGCCCAATACAGCTCGCGTTCCAACTATTACCAGCGCCCTTATCCGTATCCGTATTACGAGCGGCGTTACTACAACGGCCGTGGTCTCTTCGGCCCATCCGGCTGGTGACGACGTGATCCGCAAGCTCGCGGGCGGAAAATACAGATTGTATTCGCGAAAGAGGGATCCCCGCACCGGCAAGCGCCGCAACCTCGGCACTTTCAGCTCAAAACGTGCGGCACTGAAGCACGAGCGAGAGATCCAGTACTTCAAACGGCACTGATAGGTTGAAGCGAATCGACTCAAAGCGTCATGGCCGGGCTTGTCCCGGCCATGACGCTTAGGAAGGCCAAGGCGTCCCTAAGCGGGATGCCCGCGACATAGGTGTGCGAAAGCACGCCGTCCTTCGGACGGCTATGCGCGGGGCATGACGAACGAAAGTGTGGCCCTTCAATTGCGCCGGATCGCAAGTTATTCGCCGACTTCCTCGTAGACCTCGGCATCGGCCGCACCGGGAAACATCGCACGCAAGGCCTGCAGGAAATTCTGCATTGCCGGGTCGCTCGCCATCTTCTGCCGGCTGCGCTCGACGGCTTCATCGGACTGAAACTCGATGATCTGAAGAAACTGGGTCTGGTCATCTGAATTGCGCAGAAGCCGGACCTTCGCGTCACCGAAAGATTTGTACATCGCAGCGGTATTCTGCATCATTGAGCCGAGCATCTTCGCTGCATCGGCTGTCGGCGCTTTCAACCGGAGCAGAAGTGTTCGTCTCACCTTTGCCGACTGGTCAGCCATGGTGGTCTCTCCTTAACCGCCGTGATGTGCAACACCCAGCGCCGCCTCGCTGCGGTCGAGAATCAGCGGCACGATCAGATCTTCCTCATCGTCGAGATGGCGAGCGAGCCCTTTAAGCAAGGCCGCGCTTGCGTCGGCGTAGTCATCGCCACACCGGCGCATCGTATCGCCACCACCTTGCAACGAGCGTAACAGCGCGTTCGCGGTCCCGGCGGTGCGCGCCATGTCGGCATGGATATGGTGGTGGTCGCCCTCCAGTACATCGAATCCTCGCGCCAGCCGGTCATCGGCCGCGCGGAAGATCGGGAAATAATGGAGATCCTCGATCTGATGGTGGACGTTGAGCTGGTCGAGCATGAACTGCAGCCGCGGCACGAACTGGCGCGCAAACTCCTCCGGCGGCAGCTTGCCGGCACGGAAAAGCGCGGCGATCTGCTCGATCGCGTCGGATAACTCGCGAAACATGTCGTGGCGCGACAGCCAGAACCGCGCCATTTCACCGAGGTTGGGATGGGCATCCCACTGCTCGCGCGGATAGCGCGCGACCAGAACGCGCAGGTTCTCGGGCCAGCCGCTGCGGCGGGCAAGAGCAAGGGCATCCAGATCGGCGGAATTGGGGATTTCGATGGTCACAAGCGCCTAGATAGTCATTGCGCGGGCTATTGCGAAGGGCAAACTTGTTCCACATGCATCCGCCCACCACGGTCGCAAGACTCGCCTGCGACGAACAGACCGCACGCCGGCTGGCGGCCTATCTTGGGGAAAGCCTCGACGGCGAGGATACGGCCTGCGCGGCCTTCGAAGACAGCGCCGGCCGCTGGCAAGTCGCCGTCCATTTTCGCCAACCGCCCGAGGAAGCAAGCCTGCGCAGTCTGGTCGCGATCGCGGCGGGCGAGGCTGCGTCGCGGTCGCTGACCATCGAGCCGGTGGCGCCGGCGGATTGGGTTGCGCAAAGCCTCGCCGATCTCAAGCCGGTGCGCGTCGGGCGATTTCTGGTTCATGGCGCACATGATCGCGCAAGATTGCGCTCCAACGACATCGGCATCGAGATCGAAGCCGCGCTCGCCTTCGGCACCGGCCACCATGGCACGACGCGTGGGTGCCTGCAGGCGTTTGCCAATCTTGCAAAGCGCCGGCATGTCCACCGTGTGCTCGATGTCGGCACCGGCAGTGGGATTCTGGCAATTGCCGCGGCAAGACTTCTTCATGCCCGCATCACGGCAAGCGATATCGATGCGCGTGCGATCGACGCGGCGCGCGGAAACGCGCGTATCAATCGCGCGGCGCCCCTGATCACGTTCATGCGCGCATCCGGCGCGGCGGCGCGCGCGATCACATCCGCCGCGCCCTATCAGCTTATCTTCGCGAATATTCTGCTGAGCGCGCTGACGCGGCTGGCCGTGCCACTTTGCAGGCTGACCGCGCCGGGCGCACGGATCGTCCTGTCCGGCCTGTTGCCGGGCCATGCGAATGCCGTGCTTGCGATCTACCGCGCGCGAGGTCTCGTACTCGAGAAACGCATCACGCTCGACGGCTGGGTCACATTGGTGATCTATCGAAAAACAAAACCGCCCCGGGCGGGGAAGCCGGGGCGGTTTCGCCGGTGAAAGCGACTGCTATTACCAGCCGCCGATCGCGGGTTTGGCCTTCAGCAAATCTTTGTAGTCATCACTGTGCTCGAGCAGATGCGCGTGCCGGACGATCTCTTTGTGCGCCTGGCGCAGCCGCGCTTCCATCATCGCGGTCACGAAACGGGTGACCAAATTCTTGCGCGAGCCCGAGGCTCGCTTTCCAGCGTTTTTCGGGGCGGTAACGCGGGCAACGCCATAGGTGACGGCAACCATCGAAAATCTCCTTCCAGAACGTCGTCAGACAAAACCTTTTAAATTTGATCCTGACTACTGCACTGCAACATAAATGATTCTGCCGGTATTTGTAGCTGCAGGGGTGCATGGAAGCCCTGTAAATCCAACATGAATTCACGAATTGTTGAGAACTGATCGGTCGTATCACGCAAACGAATTGATGCATTGCACAAAGTCCGGCCAAATCCGGCGGTGTGCCGTTTTTGGCATCACTTAACCGGTCGTCAGGCACCATTAACTGTGGCGATGCGCCTCCCGCGCTGCCGGCATGCCTGCATTGCTAGGTTTGCGAGGAAGATTAGAGTGCGGACATTCCATGTTTGAAGCCCGCTTCCAGACCTTCGAGGATGCGAGCGCGCGCGCCCAGAGCGCAGCGCGCGTCGCTGCGCTGCGCGCCGAGCTGCAGCGGCGCGGCCTTGATGGATTTGTCATCCCGCGTGCCGACCGGCAGCAGAACGAGTACCTGCCGGCGAGCGAGGAACGTCTGGCCTGGTTGACCGGCTTCACCGGCTCGGCGGGTGCAGCGGTGGTGCTGCGCGATACCGCCGCCGTTTTCGTCGACGGCCGCTACACGTTGCAGGCCGACGCGCAGGTCGATGGAAAACTATTTTCGATCGAGCATCTGGTGGAGCGTCCACCCGATCAGTGGATCACCGACAACCTCAAGAGCGGTGCGAAGCTCGGATACGATCCGTGGCTGCACACCAGCGAACAGGCCGAACGACTGAAGAAGGCCTGCGCGGCTGCCGGCGCCGAGCTCGTCGCCGTCGACAGCAATCCCATCGACGCACTGTGGCAGGATCGTCCACCCTCGCCTGCCGGCGCGGTGAGTCTGCGCGACTCCAAGCTCGCGGGTGAGGCAGCACCTGAAAAGCTCAAACGGATCCGCGCCGAGATGACGAAGCTGCGCGCCGACACGCTGCTGGTCACCGATCCGCAGAACGTCGCCTGGACGTTCAACATTCGCGGCGCCGATGTCGCTCATACGCCGCTCGCGCTCGCATTTGCGATAATTCAGCGGGACGGCAGGCCTTCGCTCTACGTGGACAGCGCAAAGCTCAACAATGCCGTGCGGCACGCGATCGAGTCCTTTGCCGACGTTCGCGCGCCGGACGAGCTTGCACGCGACCTCGAGAAGCTTCAGGGCAAGACTATTCGCATCGACCAGGCGAGCGCGGCGGATGCGTTCACGCAAATCCTCTCGCGCCACGGCGGCAAGCCGCAACGCGGAGCGGATCCGATCACGCTACTGAAGGCGACCAAGAACCACGCCGAGATCGTCGGTAGCCGCAGCGCCCACCGGCGCGACGGCGCCGCCGTCGCGCGCTTTCTGGCCTGGCTCGACAAAGAGGGCCCGGGCGGCAAGCTGACCGAAATCGACGTCGTTGCGGCGCTCGAGAGCTTTCGCCGCGACACCGGCGCGCTCAAGGACATTTCCTTCCCGACCATCGCGGGGGCGGGGCCGAACGGGGCCATCGTGCATTACCGCGTGACCAAGGCCAGCAACCGGCGGATCGGCAGGAATCAACTGCTGCTGGTCGATTCCGGCGCACAATACGAGGACGGGACGACCGACATCACGCGCACGGTCATCGTCGGCGAGCCGAGCGACGAGATGCGGGACCGCTTCACCCGCGTGCTCAAGGGCCATATCGCCATCGCCACCGCGGTCTTTCCCGAGAACACGAGCGGAGCCCAGCTCGACCCGCTGGCGCGCACGGCGCTCTGGCAGGCCGGCCTTGATTTCGATCACGGGACCGGCCACGGCGTCGGCAGCTATCTGTCGGTGCACGAAGGGCCGGCGCGAATCTCCAAGCTCGGTCACGTCGCGCTCCGGCGCGGCATGATCCTGTCGAACGAGCCCGGCTATTACAAAACCGCCGCCTATGGCATTCGGATCGAAAACCTGGTGCTGGTGATCGCGGCGCCGGAGCCGGTCGGCGCCGAAAAGCCGCTCAACGCCTTCGAGACGCTGACGCTCGCGCCGATCGACCGGCGGCTTGTCGAGCCGGGCATGCTGACGACCAAGGAGCGCTGCTGGCTCGACAGCTACCACGAGCGCGTGCAGGAGATCATCAGCCCGCTGGTAGATCCGCCGGCACGCAAGTGGCTCGAACAAGCAACGCAGCCGCTTGGTCCCGTGCCGCGGAAACAGAAGAGACGCCGTTCGGCCGCAAAGAAGCGCAAACCGTCACGCAAAGGCAGGCGCTGATACTGTCCGCTTTACTCCCGAAAGCGGACATATGCAGCGCACCAACCGATGTCGGCTAAGTGCCAAAGGCGGACATCGGACATTTCACTCAATTACCTCATCGGCAGCGTTCAGTAGGCCAAATGGCACATTGAGGCCGAGCGATTTAGCCGCCTTCAGATTGATCACCAATTCGAATTTTGTTGGCTGCTGCACCGGGAGGTTACTCGGCTTTTCTCCCTTCAGGATACGAGACACGTAAGATGCTGCACCTCGATACTGGTCAGCTATTTCTGTACTGTACGAAATCAGCCCGCCATCCCGAACAAATGCAGGGTTCGTATAGAGTGCCGGCAATCGGTGCGCGGCAGCTAGTTCAACAATAATTTTGCGCACATCAGGTACGTCGACATAAGTATCGCCAGGAACGATGAGGCCACCATTTGGCTTACGTGTGAGCGACTCGATTGTGCGCGCGATGTCACTACGTTCCTGCACCGGAGCTATCACAGGCTCGATTGCGAACGATGATGCTGCTTTATTGAAAGCACGATACCAGTCATCAGATACAACATTAGATACGTGGATCATCGCTGCGACCCGAGTTGTGCTGGGCGCGACTTCTTTTAGAAGCTGTAGGTATTTGCCAATTAATGAGAACTCTAGATTACTAAATCCCGTAACATTATCGGTCGGTCGCGAAAGGTTCTTAACGATGCCTCGGCCTAGCGGGTCAGATACCTGAACGAAAACAATCGGGATGATTTTGGTTTCGTCTCTCAATGGGACCAACGCATTGGTTGGCCCGACAAGGATGACGTCTGGCTTGAGCTGAACGAGTTCTCGCGCATATCCGGCGACGCGCTCGCTGTTATTATCACCCCAACGGATATCGATCTGTAGGTTATTGTTTTCGGCCCAGCCTAACTGCTGAAGCGTTTGCTCGAAGGCAGCAATCAGCGATCTAGCGCTCGGGTTGTCTATGCCCCCCATCAGTATCCCAATGCGTCGTAGTCGCTCTGGATTCTGGGCGCGTACCCCAAGAGGCAAAGCCGCTGTCGCGCCGCCCGCCAGTGTGATGAAATCGCGCCGTCTCATGCTAGCCCCCGCTTAGGCGGATCGTAGCGGCTCAGACAGCAATTTTGGAAGGGGTCGGTGATGTCCGCTTTGCTTCCCAAAGCAGACATGCCGAAAAATTGCTTACCTGGAGATCAGCTTCAGCCACTCGTCCTCGGTGAGCACCGTCACGCCGTGCTTCTTGGCCTCGGCGAGCTTCGAGCCAGCGCCGGGGCCGGCAACGACATAGTCGGTCTTCTTCGAGACGGAGCCGGCGGCCTTGGCGCCCAGGCGCTCGGCCTGGGCCTTGGCTTCCTCACGCGTCATTTTTTCCAGTGAGCCGGTGAAGACCACGGTCTTGCCGGCAATCGCGCTGTCGGTCTTCGGCTTCTCGGCGTCGAGAACCTCGACCTGCTTCTTCAGCCGCTCGACGATGCCACGATTGTGGCTTTCCCCGAAATAGGCCTTCACCGCCTCGATGACCGTATCGCCGATCTGATCAAGCGCGTCCATCTCTGCGGCAGTCTCCGCGTCGCCTTTGGCGATCTTTAAACAGGCGTCATGGAAAGCCCGCCAGGAGCCGTAGCCGCGGGCGAGCGCCAGCGCCGTCGTCTCCCCGACATGGCGGATGCCGAGCGCATAGATGAACCGGTCGAGCGCAATCGTACGGCGCACGTCGATGGCGTCGAACAGGTTGCGGACGGAGGTTTCGCCGAAGCCTTCTTCCTCGAGAAGGTCTTTCCTGTGCTTTTTCTCCAGGGTGAAGATGTCCGCCGGCTCCTTCACCCATTCTTTCTCGAAGAACAGCTCGATCTGCTTCTCGCCCAGGCCCTCGATGTCGAAGGCCCGCCGCGAGCAAAACAGCTTCAGGTGCTCGATCTTCTGGAATGGACAGGCAAACTCGCCGGTGCAGCGGGCGCGGGCGCCCTCCTCGCCGGTCGCGGTTTCTTCGCGCACCACGTCGGTGTGCAGATAGCACGGGCATTTCCTGGGAAATTTATAGGGTTTTGCGTCTTTCGGCCGCCTGTCGATCACCACGTCGACGATCTGCGGGATGACGTCGCCGGCGCGCTGGACGATCACGGTGTCGCCGATGCGGATGTCGCGGCCTTCGCGCAGACTCTCGCCCTTGCCGCCGACGCCTTTTATGTAGTCCTCGTTGTGCAACGTCGCCATCGAGACCACCACGCCGCCGATGCCGACGGGCTCAAGCTGCGCGGTCGGGGTGAGCACCCCGGTTCGGCCGACCGTGATCAGCACATCGCGCATCACCGTCGTCGCCCGCTCGGCCGGAAACTTGTGCGCGACCGCCCAACGCGGCGTCCGCGAGACAAAGCCGAGCCGCTCCTGCCAGTCGATGCGGTCGATTTTGTAGACCACACCGTCGATGTCGTAATCCAGTCTGGCGCGGCCTTCCTCGATCTTGCGATGGAAGGCGATAAGCTCGTCGGTCGAGCGGCAGAGCCTGGTCAGCGGATTGGTCTTGAAGCCGCAGGCCTCAAACCACTTGATCGCGCCGGTCTGGGTGTCTGCCGGCATGTCGCTCATTTCGCCCCAGCCATAAGCGAAGAAGCCGAGCGGCCGCGACGCCGTGATGCTCGGATCCTTCTGGCGCAGCGAGCCTGCCGCGGAGTTGCGCGGATTGGCAAAAATCTGTCCGCCGGCGGCTTTCTGCCGCTCGTTCAGCTGGAGAAAGGCACGCTTGGTCATATAGACCTCGCCGCGAACCTCGCAGACTTTCGGCACGGCCTTGCCCTTGAGCTTCTGCGGCACGTCATCGAGTGTGCGGATGTTGGCGGTGACGTCTTCGCCCTCGGTGCCGTCGCCGCGCGTGGCAGCGGTTACCAGCTCGCCGCCCTCGTAGCGCAGCGACATCGACAGGCCGTCGATCTTCGGTTCGGCGCTGAACGCGATCTTCTCGCTCTCGTCGAGCTTCAGGAAACGCCGGATGCGGGCAACAAAGTCGACAACGTCCTCATCCGAGAAGGCGTTGTCGAGCGACAGCATCGGCAGCGCGTGCCGCACCTTTTTGAACTTACCGCTGGGCGCGGCGCCGACCTTCAACGAGAGCGATTCGAGCGTGCGCAGATCGGGAAAGCGCTCCTCGATGGCGTTGTAGCGCGCGCGCAATTCATCATATTCGGCATCGGTGATACTCGGACGGTCTTCCTGGTAATAGCGCTTGTCGTGCTGCGCGATTTCAGCGGTCAGGCGCGCGTGCTCGGCCTTCGCCTGTTTGGCGGTGAGTTCAGAAACCGGAATTAAGCTCGGGTTTTTAACGGCCATTTTTCCGTCATGGCCGGGCTTGTCCCGGCCATCCACGCCTTGCTGGCAGGAATTTAAAGACGTGGATGCCCGGCACAAGGCCGGGCATGACAAAGAATGATTGCTCGCGCCCCAACAACGGCTAGCTCGCCGCCTTGATCAACCGTTCCGCCGCGGCGCGCGCTTCGTTGGTAATTTCCGCGCCGGCCAGCATGCGGGCCACCTCCTCGCGCCGGCGTTCCGCCGCGAGCTCGGTGACGCGGGTTGCAACGCGTTTGCCCTTCTCCAGCGCATCCTTGGTGATGAGGTAATGATGGTCGGCGCGTGCCGCCACCTGCGGCGCATGGGTGACGGCCAGCACCTGCACGCCGCGCGCGAGCTTGGCGAGCCGTACGCCGATGGCATCGGCGACCGCACCACCCACGCCGGTGTCGATTTCATCAAACACAAGAGTCGGCGCCGAACCGCGGTCGGCCAGCACGACCTTCAGCGCGAGCAGGAATCGCGCAAGCTCGCCGCCAGAGGCGACTTTCATCAGCGGCCCGGGCCGCGTCCCGGGGTTGGTCTGCACCCAGAATTCCACGCGGTCGATGCCGTTCGGCCCTGCGGCCGCCGGATCCGTGTCGAGCCGGGTCGAGAACTTCGCGCGATCGAGCTTGAGCGGCTTGAGCTCGGCATTGACCGCCTTGTCGAGCGCGGACGCGGCCTTGCCGCGCGCTTTGGACAGGGCATCGGCGGCCTTGCGATAGGCGGCGTCGGCCTCGCCGGCAGCTAGCTCGAGCGCCTTGAACCTGTCCTCGCCGGCATCGATCAAGGCGATGTCGGCATTGTACTTGCGCGCAAGCTCCGCGAGATCGTCGACCGGGACATTATATTTGCGCGCCGCGGCGCGCAGCGCGAACAGCCGCTCCTCGATGCGCTCGAGCTCGGCCGGATCGAAATTAGCCGCCCGCAACGCAGTTTCAAGTTGCGTGCGCGTCTCGTCCAGCGCGTTCAGCGCAGTGTCGAGCGCTTTCACGGTGGGCTCGATCAAGCCGGGCGCCTGCGCCGTGCGCCGTTCAAGGCGCCGGATGACGCCCGACAGCGCGGGCACGCTGGAATTCGTGCCGGCAATGACCTCATGGGCGTCGCGCAGATCTTCCGCGACCTTCTCGGCCTGCATCATGGAGGTTCGGCGCTCGGCCAGCGCGGTCTCCTCGCCGCCTTGCGGCGCAAGCTTGTTGAGCTCGTCGACCGCGTGGCGCAACCAGTCGCCCTCGCGCTTGGCGCGCTCGACCTCGGCGCGATGCGCGTCGGCCACCTCGCGCGCGTCGCGCCGCGCCTGCCAGAGCGTTTCGACCTCTGAAGCCTGGCTTTCCAGCCCGCCGAACGCATCGAGCAATCGCCGGTGCGTCGCCCCATCGGTCAGCGCGCGCTCGTCGTGCTGGCCATGGATCTCGACCAGCGCGCTGCCGAGTTGCTTGAGCACCTGCACGCTGACCGGCTGGTCGTTGACGAATGCACGCGTTCGTCCATCGGACAGTTGCACGCGGCGCAAGATCAACTCGTCTTCCGACGAAATGTCATTGGCCGCCAGCAGCGCACGCGCCGGATGGCCTTGCGCGACGTCGAAGACGGCCGTCACCTGCCCCTGCTCGAGCCCTTGGCGCACCAGCATCTGGTCGCCGCGGCCGCCCAAAGCCAGCGCGAAAGCATCGAGCAGGATCGATTTTCCAGCGCCGGTCTCGCCGGTGAGCGCGGCAAGGCCGTCGGCAAAATCGATGTCGAGCCGCTCGATCAGAACGATGTCGCGAATGGACAGTCGGGAGAGCATAGGAACTCGGCCCTGCAGATTCGCCATCATTAAAGACGCGGAAGGCCGGCACAAGGCTTGTCCTTGAGCCGGCCTTCACGCTGTGAATCCGGTTGCCCTGGGCGCTATCCCACGATGCCCTTGAAGGCCTTGCTGATCCAGGAGCCCTGGTTTTCCTTCGGCTCCGCCCCGCCGGTCTTCACCACGGCATAAGCGTGCTTATACCACTGGCTATCCGGGAAATTGTGCCCGAGCACGGCGGCCGCAGTCTGCGCCTCATCGATGATACCCAGCGCCATATAGCTTTCGGTCAAACGCATGAGCGCTTCTTCGACGTGTCGGGTGGTCTGGTACTTTGTGACGACCACTTTGAAGCGATTGATGGCGCCGGTGTAATCCTTCTTCTTCAAATAATAACGGCCGATCTCCATTTCCTTGCCGGCCAGCTGGTCACGCGCGACTTCTATTTTCTGTTTCGAGCTGCTCGCATACCCGGTCGTCGGATATTTCCGGATGACCTCCTCGAGCGCGGCCAGCGCTCTTTCGGTACGCGCCTGGTCGCGGGTGACGTCCGGAATTTCTTCGAAGTAGGACGAGGCGATCAAATATTGAGCATAGGCAGCATCCGGGCTGCCGGGATGCAGGGTGACGTATCGCTTCGCCGCGTTCACGCAGTCATCATATTCGCCGGCCTGATAGTAGGCGTAGGCTGACATGAGCAGCGATTTGCGCGCCCACTCGGAGTAAGGATGCTGGCGGTCGACTTCCTCGAACTTCTTGACGGCGTCTCTGGCGTCTTTCTTCGAGTTGAGAAGATAGAGGCCCTCGTTGTAGAGCCGGTCGGCAGGTTCGTCGGGCGGCGTATCGTCCTTTTTGGCGAACATGTCGAAGCTGCTGCAGGCGCCGAGACTCGCCGCCATCACCGCGACAGCCAGCACGCGCGCGAAGCGCGACCAGCCCAAACACCGTGGCTGCGTGGTCATGTCTGCGGTGCCCTGGGGCACGGCATCCTTGGCTGCAAAAGTTTCGAACACGGACCCTCTACGCGAACGTGTCGCTTCCCCCGCTAGCCCGGTTTTCCAACGGCGGTTATGCGCGCCGGTTTATACGAAAATGCAGGCTCTCGCCATGCGACTAAGCCGACATTCGGCCCGGATTAAGGCGAAGGTTAAGGCCAAATCGCCAGATTTTCAGGACACTTCCGGCCCATAGGCCGGTGCCACAAGGCCGGTCACCAGGCTGGCGCTGCCGCGGGCGCGGCGGACCGGTTCCGCTGCTTCCACCACCCGCCAGGCACTGCGATCGGACATCAGCGCGGACAGCACCGCGTGATTGAGCTTGTGGCCGCCACAGACAGTCCTGTAGGCCGCAAGGAGCGGCTGGCCTGCGAGCGCCAGGTCACCGATCGCGTCCAGCACCTTGTGCCGCACGAACTCGTCGGCAAACCGCAGCCCGTCCGGATTGAGCACGCGGTCTTCGCTGACCACCAGCGTATTCTCGAAGGACGCGCCAAGCGCGTAGCCTGCGCTCCACAGCTTTGAGACGTCGCGCATGAAGCCGAATGTTCGCGCGCGCGCGATCTCGCGGCGGAACGTGTCGGGCTCGATGTCGAGCGAAAGCGCCTGCTGGCCGATCAGCGGGTGATCGAAATCGATCTCGGCCTCGACGCGGAAGCCGTGCTGATACGGGCGTAATTCGCCGCAGGCGCCGTCCTTGGATACAGAGACCGGTTTGATGACTTCGATGTAGCGGCGCGGCAGTGCGCGCGCTGTCAGGCCCGCCTGATCAATCGCGTCAACGAAGGCGGCCGCGCTGCCGTCCATGATCGGAACTTCCGGCCCGTCAATTTCGACAACGACGTTGTCGACGTGAAGGCCACGCAACGCCGCCAGCAGATGCTCCGCTGTCGAGCAAAGCGGGCCTTTGGCATCGCCAAGCACCGTAGCGAATTCAGTGGCGGTTACGGCGCGCACGTCGGCGCGAATTTCGCGCTCGATCGAACCGTCGGCTGCAATGCGCTGGAAAACGATGCCGGCATCGTCATCGGCCGGATGAAGCGTAAGCGTGACCGGAAGCCCGGAATGGACACCGATGCCTGAAACGGCAACCGGGTGGCGTAGCGTTGTCTGCTTGGCGCCCTTCATCTACCCAACTTCCGCTGGCTTACGCAGCCTGCGGCCCCATCCCCAAGGCCCTTGCAGGGCCATATTTCTGCCTTCGTCGCAACCACCGTTAAACTTAGGCGGCATCCCCCAGAGACTCGAAAAGTCCCTTTCGCCGCTGAAACTTAGGCTATCGGTGGGGGGCCTCCAACTCACGCTTTCTTACCGTCTGTTACTCTTTTTTGCCGCAATTGCGGGCCCGCGGGGCGGCGGCCAGCCCTGAATTTCCGGTTCATCGCGGGACCCCGGCCGCAGGTGACTGTCTTCCGGGCGCTTTCGACGGCCAAAGCTGTCAAAAACAGTGTGTCTGATCAAACTGTTAGCATGATCCCCTAACGAGCCAGCGGCCCCGACCTGGAAACCAGAGCGGGGCCGCTGGAGTAAGTCTTGGCGTCAGTTGGCCTGGCGGCGGAGGAAGGCCGGAATATCGAGCTGGTCGTCCTCGCCGGAATTATGCACAGGCGCGTTGCGGCCATGCGGGTCGAGGCCCTGCGGCCCGCTCCGGCGCGCATATTCCGAGACCGGCTCGGGCGGGCGGCCTTCCGGGTGGCGAGCGCTGGGACGCTGCGGCGGACGCTGCTCATATTGCGGCACTGGCCGCGCCGGCCGCGGCATTGACGCCGCAGGCGGTGCTTCGTTATCCGCGCGGCGGCCGAGGCCGACCGAGGCCAGGCGCTGCATCAGCGACATGCGGCGCTTCTCGGGATGATCGTCGGCGATCTCGCCGCGCTGCGCCCGAATTTCGTTCTGCGCTGGCAGTGGCAGCTCATCGATGCGCGGCATGCGGGGCGCGCGCGCCATGCGCTCCGGGGCCGGCGGGATGAACGCCGCCGGCATATGCGGCTCGTGCGCCGACGCTTCAGCCTGTGCCGGCTCGAACAGAGACGGCTTCATCGGCATGGGCCGGATCGACACGTCTTCGATCGCGGTTGGCGGCAGGATGGCTGCCGCAACCGCGGCATGCGCAGCGGATTCAACGGAGGGCGCCGCATGCGCCGTCGCCGGGGTCCGCTCGATGCGGTCGGCGATGCGCCTGCTGTCGTTGCGAATCTTGCCCGCGAGCTCCTTGAGCGCGCTTTCAGCGGGCTGCGCCTGGCGCATGTGACCGGTGTTGTCGATACCGGTCGCCACCACCGAGACGCGGATGATGCCTTCGAGCGTCTCGTCGAAGGTCGCGCCGACGATGATGTTGGCGTCCTGGTCGACTTCCTCGCGGATACGGGTTGCGGCCTCGTCGACTTCGTAAAGCGTGAGGTCCTTGCCGCCCGTGATCGAGATGAGCAGGCCCCTGGCGCCCTTCATCGAGGCGTCGTCGATCAGCGGATTGGAGATCGCGGCTTCGGCGGCAGTCAGCGCGCGCTTCTCGCCGGAGGCTTCGCCGGTGCCCATCATGGCCTTGCCCATCTCGCGCATCACGGCGCGCACGTCGGCAAAGTCGAGATTGATGAGGCCTTCCTTGACCATCAGGTCGGTGATGCAGGCCACGCCTGAATAGAGGACCTGGTCGGCCATCGCGAAGGCATCGGCAAACGTGGTCTTTTCGTTGGCCACCCGGAACAGGTTCTGGTTCGGGATGATCAGCAGCGTGTCGACCACCTTCTGCAGCTCGACGATGCCGGCTTCGGCAAAGCGCATGCGGCGCTGGCCTTCGAAGTGGAAGGGCTTGGTGATGACGCCGACGGTGAGAATACCGAGCTCGCGCGCGGTCTTTGCAATGATCGGCGCAGCGCCCGTTCCGGTGCCGCCGCCCATGCCCGCGGTGACGAACACCATATGGGCGCCCGTGAGGTGATCGCGGATTTCGTCGATCACTTCTTCTGCCGCAGCGCGCCCGACTTCGGGCTGAGAACCCGCGCCGAGACCTTCGGTCACCTGGGTGCCCATCTGAATGATGCGTTCGGCCTTGGACATCGTAAGCGCCTGCGCGTCCGTGTTGGCGACGACGAAGTCGACGCCCTGCAGGCCCGCCGCAATCATGTTGTTGACCGCATTGCCGCCGGCGCCACCGACGCCAAAGACGGTAATGCGAGGTTTCATCTCGCGAATATCGGGGATCGTCAGGTTGATGGTCATGTTTGCCTCATGATTGCACGGGCAGCAGGCCTTGCGCCGCGCCGAAGGCGCAAATGCAATTGCTAGCCGCCGAACTGAGCCGGTCCGCCACCGGCCATTCGTGGTTCTGTTGATGAAGGGTCAGAAGCTTTCGCGTAGCCATCGTCCGACCCGTGCCATGTAACCGCCCGTTCCTGTCATCAATTGCCGCGTTCGCCGCGGTTCGAAGTGTTCGAGATGGGCTGCCTGAGGATAGACAAGCAGTCCAGCCGCAACCGCAAAGGCAGGCCCTTTTGCCGCGTCAGGCAAACCGGCCAGGCCAAGAGGACGGCCAATTCGTACGGGGCGCCGCAGGATGCGCGCGGCAAGATCGGCGAGGCCCGTCAGCTGACTCGCACCCCCGGTCAGCACCACGCGTCCGCGCGGCTCGGCCGCGAACGGCGAAGCTGCGAGACGATCGCGCACCATTTCCAGGATCTCCTCGACCCTTGGACGAATGATTCTGACGAGCGATGCGCGCGACACGAACTGCGGCGGCTCACGCTCGTCATCTTCGACCGGAGGTACGGTGATCATGTCCCTTTCATCCGATCCACCCGCTAAAACACTGCCATAAATCGCTTTGATTCGCTCAGCGTCGGCGACCCGGGTGTTGAGACCTCGGGCAAGATCCATGGTCACGTGATTACCGCCGAGGGCAAAGCCGTCGGCATGAACGAACTTACCGCCCGAAAACACGGCCAAAGTCGTGGTTCCGGCGCCCATATCGACAGTCGCGACGCCCAAATCGGCCTCGTCATCGGCAAGCGCGGCAAGGCCTGCGACATAGGGGGACGACACCATGGCTTCCACAGACAGGTGACAGCGCTCCACTGTCAGCATGAGGTTTTGCACCGTCGCCACGTCCGCGGTGACCATGTGCATATCGACACCCAGCTGGCGCCCAAGCATGCCGCGCGGTTCGCGGATGCCGGTGGCGGCATCGACGGCAAAGCCGATCGGCAGGGAATGCAGGACGACGCGCCCGTCGCGCACCGAATGACGGCTGGCAGCTGCCAGCACACGGCCGATATCCCCTTCGGTGACCGCGCCACCGGCAAGATCGATGTTTGCGACAAAGCGCTCGCTTCCGGGACGGCCGCCCGACATGGAGACGACGACCGACTGCAGTTGAACGCCGGCCATGCTTTCGGCGATGTCGAGCGCCTGGCGCACCGTTTCCTCGGCCTCGACCAGGTCGACGACGGAGCCGCCTTTCATGCCGCTGGCCGCGGTGTGGGCGAAGGCCAGAAGGCTGACTCCGTGACTGCGCCGGCGCAGAACATCCTGGGGCGCCTGCGGCTCGAGCCGCGCGATCAGGCACACAACCTTGCTGGTGCCGATATCGAGACCCGCCACGACCGCCGCGCGCCTGGGCGAAACCGGTCTCATCTTGGGGGTGAGCCCGAAGCGGAGCACGGTCATGCTTCGCCTCCCTTGCCCGGCTTCTTCTTTGCCTTCTCCATATCCTTGAGCGCCTGCTCGCGCGCGGCTGCCGCGCCATCGGACTGACGGATGGTCACACGGTCGGACAGTCGCAGATCGACAAGGACGATATCGCGCGACAGCAACTTTTTGCTGCGGTCGAGCTCGACAAGAGTCCGCAGCGCCCGTTCCGGTTCGATTTCGGGCAGGAGAACTTCGACACCGCTTTTCAGGTGCAGATTCCACCGCCTTTCGGCGACCAGCACGGAGGACTCGGTGGCTTGCGCGATTTCAGGAAAGCTTCGGACCAGATCGATGAAAGCATGCGCGCCGTTTTCGGCGCCGTTGCCGACGACCATGGGAAGGCTTGCAAAGCGCGGCGGTGCCGTCGTTTCGAGAACGGTGCCCTCGCCTGCGATTAGGGCAATGCGGCCGTCCTTTTGCCAGAGCGCAAACGGTTTGCGCTCCTTGATCTCGATGCGCAGCCGATCGGGATACAGTTTAAGAACGGTTGCATCCGAGATCCACGGATTGTTCATCAGGCGCGCGCGGGCGCGCGCCGCGTCGAGGAACAAAAGCGACGAGTGGTCACTGATGCCGGCCAGCGTCAGGATTTCGTCGCGGCCGATTTCGTGCTCGCCCGCGAGCGCGACTTCGGCAATGCGGAAGCCGGCTTTGTTGGCGGCCGCGTCGCACAGGTCTTGCAGGTTCTCGAGGATCTGCGACCCGTGGCCGCCCTTGATGGCGCCATAGCTGACGCTTGCGAGCAGCAGCATTGCTGCGGCCGAAGCGCCCGCCCCCTGAGGAATTTTGAGGTTGACGAGCCAGATGCCCCAACACCGCGCACCACGCCACCAACGTGGCTCATAGGAGCGCGTCCACAAAGCGAACGATACACGTCGTTTCAGCGTGAGCGATTGAGCGAGGCGTCCCCGGCCTTCCATCGCGACCTACTATCCAAACGTTGTGCCCGGGAGGGGCACGCGAGCGCCGCCGCCGTCCGCGCGCATGACTTCACGACAGCCAAGCACGCGGTGCGCCGCCAGCCCCCTAGTCTTCGGCTTTATTGGTAAATGATTAGTAAAATTTGAACGGTTTCGGACGGTAGCCGCTAACTTTAGCGGTCCAGCGAAGCGTCCTCGACCATCCACCTGACCAGATCCGCGAAGCTGGTCCCGGCATGCGCCGCAAGCTCGGGAACCAGCGAGGTTTCCGTCATGCCCGGCTGGGTGTTCACCTCGAGGCAGAAGAGTCCCTTCACACCAAGGCTGTCGTCAAAGCGGAAGTCCGAACGTGTCACGCCACGGCAGCCGAGCGCACGATGCGCCGCCAGTGAGAGACGCTGCACCTCGCGATAGACATCGGCCGCGATCGGCGCAGGCAGCAGGTGCTTCGAGCCGCCCGGGGCGTATTTGGCTTCGTAGTCGTAGAACTTCACGGTCGGGACGATTTCGATCACACCGAGCACCCGGTCGCCCATCACCGCACAGGTGAGCTCCTTTCCGGGAATATAAGGTTCGACGAGAATCTGGTCGCCGAAGGCCCAGTCGGCACGCGTCAGTTCCTGCGGCGGGTGCTTGTGATCCTCGCGCACAATGAAAACGCCGACGCTGGATCCTTCGGCCACCGGCTTGATCACGTAAGGTGGCGGCAGCAGATGCCGCTTCGCCGCTTCCTTGCGCGCGGCCACCATTCCACCCGGCACCGGCACGCCCGCGGACTTGAGCACGCTCTTTGCAATATCTTTTTTCATCGCCAGCGCCGAGGCGAGCACGCCGGAATGGCTGTAAGGAATGCCGATAACCTCGAGCAGCCCCTGCAATGTGCCGTCTTCGCCCGGACGGCCGTGGAGAACATTGAGCGCGACGTCCGGTTTGCGCGCGCGCAGCGTAGCGGCGACGTCGCGATCGACATCGATCCGACTCACCTGATAGCCCGACCGCTCGAGCGCATCCGCGCACGCCTTGCCCGAGCGCAGCGAAATCTCGCGCTCGGCCGACCAACCTCCCATCAGAACGGCCACGTGCTTCATCGTCTCAAGCCTTCACTCCGACCCGCTTGATTTCCCATTCCAGCTCGACGCCGGAATGAGCTTTCACACGTTCGCGGACAGTCTCGCCCAAAGTCTCGATATCGGCCGCGCTGGCGCCGCCGAGATTAATGAGAAAATTGCGGTGCAGCTCCGACACCTGCGCGCCGCCGATGGTCAGACCGCGGCAGCCGGCATCGTCAATCAGCTTCCAGGCGCTGTGGCCCGGTGGATTTTTGAAGGTCGAGCCGCCCGTCCGGTTGCGCGGCTGGCTTGCTTCACGTTTCTTTTTGATCTGCGCCATCTCCGCGGCGATCTCTTCAGGCGCCCCGGCATGACCCTGCAAAACCGCCGAGGTGAATGTCACGTCATCGGGCACCGAGCAATGGCGGTAGGAAAAGCCCATGTCACCGCTACTGAAAGTACGTATGTTCCCCTGCCGGTCGACGCCGCGCGCTTCGACAAAAACGTCCTTGGTCTCGCCACCATAGGCGCCGCCGTTCATGCGCAGCGCACCGCCGATCGTTCCCGGGATGCCGCTAAAAAATGCCAATCCGGCAATGCCAGCTGTCTGCGCCGCCCGCGCCACCATCACGTCGAGCATCGCCGTTCCGGCGGTGACGCGATCGCCCTCGACCTTCGCGTCGTTGAAGCCGCGCCCCAGCCTGATCACGACGCCCGGCACGCCGCCGTCGCGCACGATGAGATTCGAACCGGCGCCGATGGCAACCGTCGGAATTTCCGGCGGCAGGTTGCGCAGGAAATATGCCAGGTCGTTTTCATCCTCCGGCATGAAAAAGGCTTGCGCAGGACCGCCGACGCGGAACCAGGTGAATTCTCCCAGCGACTGATTGGCGAGCAGGCGGCCGCGCAACTCGGGCATTTTCGCCTTCAGCTCGGGAACGATGTCGGGGAAGCTCATAGCGCCTTCAATTCCGCCGGAAGGGCATAGGCCCATTGCGTGATCGAGCCTGCGCCGAGGCAGATCACATAGTCGCCCGGCTTCGCCAGATTTTTTATCAACGGCGCCAATTTTTCAGGTCCGTCCAACGACATTGCCTGCTTGTGCCCGCGCGAGCGCAAGCCGGTCACCAGGGCGTCCCGGTCGGCGCCCGGGATGGGTTGCTCGCCGGCCGGATAGACCGGCGCGATAATGACAAGGTCGGCGTCGTTGAAACAGTTGCAGAACTGCTCGAACAGATCGTGCAGCCGCGTGTAGCGGTGCGGCTGCATCACCGCGATCACCTGACCCTTGACGCTTTCGCGGGCCGCGCGCAGCACCGCGGCTATCTCGACCGGATGATGCGCATAGTCGTCGATGATCGTCGCGCCGTTCCATTCGCCGACGCGCGTGAAGCGCCGCTTGACGCCGCCGAAGCCTGCGAGCGCCTTGCGGATAATCTCGCCCTTGACCCCGAGCGCGTGCGCAACCGCGATGGCGGCGGTTGCGTTCAACGCATTGTGGCGGCCCGGCATCGGCATGGTGAGTTTGTCGATCTTGTGCACGGTCTTGCCATCGCGGTCACGGAAGAGGACGGAGAACCGCGACTCGCCGTTGAGATGATCGAGATCGACGAGGCGAACGTCGGCTTGCGGATTTTCGCCATATGTAAGAATGCGGCGGTCCTCGAGTTTCCCCACCATTGTCTCAACCACGGGGTGATCGGTGCACATCACCGCAAAGCCGTAGAAGGGTACGTTCTCGACGAAGCCGCGGAATGCCTCCTGCACCGCCTCGAATGTGCGGAAGTGGTCGAGATGCTCGGGGTCGATATTAGTGACGATGGCGATGTCGGCGGGCAGCTTGAGAAACGTGCCGTCCGATTCATCCGCCTCGACCACCATCCAGTCGCCTGCGCCGAGCCGCGCATTGGTGCCGTAGGCATTGATGATGCCGCCATTGATCACGGTGGGGTCAAGGCCGCCGGCGTCGAGCAGAGAGGCAACGAGCGATGTCGTCGTCGTCTTTCCGTGCGTTCCGGCGACAGCGACGCAGCTTTTCAGCCGCATGAGTTCCGCGAGCATCTCGGCGCGCCGCACGACCGGTAGGCGCTTGGCGCGCGCGGCGACAAGTTCGGGATTGTCGCGCTTGATCGCGGAGGAAACAACCACCACGTCGGCGCCGTCGATATTTTCAGCCTTGTGACCGATCGCGACTTTCACGCCCTTGTCGCGCAATCGCCTGACGTTGGCGCTATCGGTGACATCCGAGCCGATCACGGTGTAACCGAGATTCGCCAGCACTTCTGCGATCCCGCTCATGCCGATGCCGCCGATGCCGACAAAGTGCACCGGCCCGATGTCGCGCGGCAGTTTCATGTAAATCGCCCTCAGCCTTGCATCGGGCGCGCCGAACCCCGCGCTCCCGTATATGCCGCTATCTCATGCAGGACATGAAAGGCTGAAACAAGACCGGCCAAGGGCCAATACTCAAATTCCCGCCACCTTTATTACCAGGTCGGCAAGCCTTTCGGCGGCATCGGTCGTGCCGCAGCTTTTGGCCCCCAGTGCCATCTTCGAAAGTCGCGCGGGATCATTCGATAGCGCCGCAATTTCTCTGGCCAGACGCCCGGCCGTGAAGTCCCGCTGCTCGATGCGGATCGCCGCGCCGGCGGCCTCAAGCACCCCGGCATTGGCGAATTGGTCCTGGTCCAGCGCGTGCGGCAGAGGGACCAGAATGGCCGGACGACCGATCGCCGAAAGTTCAGCTACGGTCGAGG
>Ga0111538_10003981_pt1 | contig 20573 bp, 16 predicted proteins | sample SoiMethybrSBSTD1_FD_79669 | JGI IMG/M metagenome (GOLD analysis project Ga0111538, IMG submission 79669) | Bulk soil microbial communities from a Populus tree surrounding site in Tennessee, USA - Soil MetaG P. TD hybrid SBSTD1 (version 2)... | ecosystem: Environmental > Terrestrial > Soil >... | reverse complement strand
GGACCGACGAGTCGGTGATGAGAGGCGAGCACATATGTCTTTGGACAGTGGTCGCTCGAGTGACCATTGCGAATATCGCTTGCTTACCAAAATAGGTTTCGAAAGAGCTTGCGCTCGTTCGACGCGCGCCCAAAGCTCTCTCGGTGCTTCGGCACATTCGATGGTGGGAGGTAACGTCATGGCAACACGCATTCGCGACGCGCGATGGACCGCATGGCCCGTTCTCTTGGCGGGCGCATTTCTCGGTTGTCAATCGAACGGCGGCAACGTGGAGGTGGGACTCACCTCGAGCGGTCAGACGTTGACCGCGCTCGCTCCCGAGCTCGACGGGGGATCGATCGATCTCGACGCCGGGACCGGACCGCGACTGATCCTCACCGTGCAGCGCGTGGACATCCACGTCGCGGGCGACGCCGATGACGATCCGCCGCCCGGGCCGGGGCAACCGCCGAAGGACGACGATGGTGGATGGGTGACGGTGTTCTCTGGGCGCGCCCAGGTCGACTTGCTCCAAGCTGGATCGGTGGAAACGTTTCTCGGCTCGGGTCCGGTTCCCGCCGGCAAAGTCACGCAGATCCGACTCGTGATCTCCGACGCCACTTGGGTCGACGGCGTTGCGAGCAAACCGGTCACTTGCCCGTCGTGCACCCAGACGGGTCTCAAGATCGTTACGATGGGCAAACTCGTGGTGCCTGCCGACGGCACACTCCATGTAACGCTGGATTTCGATCGCGACCATTCTCTTCACGAGGACAAAGACGGTTTGCGTCTCGACCCGGTCGTGAAGATCGCGCGTACGGCGGTCCGCTGAAACTACGTTCGCAGGTACATCGTTCGGCCACCCGGTCAGCACGCCTGCCACGGCGGCGTTGTCGCCAATGCGCCTACACGTTCGAGCTCTCGGACATTTGGAGGACCCGGCCTCTCCCCTGATTGGATATTTGCAGCGTAGTCGAGATCGGTGGCCGGGCGGAGCACTGGCCACCTTCTTGCTCATCGATGCGGTGAGCCCGAGATCGCGATTCGCCGGCGGCGGCTCGTCATGGCACCGGCAATCAGAATGGACGTGACGGATGGTGGCGCAGATCACGAGCGAAACATTCAGCCGAGCTTCGCTAACGCCGGAGAAGGATCCTTCCGACTCGAACGACGTCGCGCTGGCCCTGGAAAGGGCGCGCGCGCTGGAGAAGAGGGGGGACATCCGCGAGGCGGTTCGGTGGCTCCAGCGCGCAGCTGACCAGGCAGAGAAGGACGACAACGACATTCGCGTCCTCGCTCTGGCTCGCGCCGCGGCAGATATGACGAACGAGATCGCTCCCACACCAGTCAACGCGCAGCCGCGCTCGGCGCCGCCGACCAGTTCGCCTCGACCCCTGCCCCCTGCACGTCCCCTCTCGGGCCCGCCGCGCGTCGCGACCCCGCCGCGCACATCGTCGCCTCCAACCAGGGCTACGCACGCGCCACCCGTGCCTTCGCCTCGATCTACGCGCGCGCCCGTTCGCGTCGACAACCGCGCCACTGAGCCCACTCTTCGCGTGGCCACCATACGCGTGGCGATTCCTGCATCGGGATCTCAGGCAAGCGTCTTCGTCGTTCGAAAGTTGGAGAAGGGCCAGCCACCGCCTGCCGGCACGGTGGAGGCTACGCTCGTGCTGACGCCGTCGAACGAGTAACTCGTTGCGCGGCGACGCCGCTCACGGTTCCAAGCAACCGCACAGCGGGTCACCCGGGGGGCACGGTGCGCAGCGCGGTTGCTGGGCAAGCGGCAGCGCCTCGCGCTTGCGCGGATCGCGCTCGGAACGGCGCGGCTCGCGCGGGCGCTCGATCGGCGGGGCGAGCTCGTTCTTCTTTCGCTCGAGCTCGGCGCGCACGGCGCCCAGCCGTTCTTCGGCGAGCTGGACGCGCTCTTGGTCGGCGCGGCGCGCCTGCTCCCACTGCTCTTCCTTTCGCGTCTGCGCTCGGCGCATCTGGTCGAGTCGGCCGTCGGCGCGAGTTTCCATGAGCACGATGCATGCGATGAGCAACGTCGTCGACGCAATGAGCACGGCCCAAATGACGATGGATGCTCGCCGAAGCTTGTCGGAGAGAGCCCGCTCTCGAGCCGCGGCGCGCCCATCGGCTTGCACACGGATCTCCGCCTCACGACGTGCGCCCTCGAGATGAGCGTCGCGGATCGACTGCAGACGAACCTGCTCTTCTCTTTCACGCGCCTGCTCCCGGCGCTCTTGTTCGACCGCGGCGGCGTGCTCTTCGGCTTCCCGAGCGAGCATGGCTTCTCGCTCGCTTGCCTCCGCTCGGTGGCGCTCCGCTTCGCGTTGCTGCGCGATGGAGGCTTCGGTCTGTACACGCTCGTTCTCCAAGCGCATGAGCTCCGCCAGCGAGACGACCACCGAGCTTTCCGACCTCGTCATGAAATGGACCTCCTCGACGGCGCGCGTGGCCGCGACCGTGCATTGAAAATAGAAATGCGCCGCCGGAGATGCCGTCAGCGCACGCTGATTACAAACAAGTGCAAAGCGGATCGCCGGGTGCGCAATTGCAGGCCCGTCGAGGCGTCGCCGGGCGCGCGCTCGCCGAACCCGCGGCCCGCGCTCCGCTTTGCGCCCGCTGCGCTTCCGCAAGCTTCGCTTTCAATTGTGTACGCCCCAAATCCGATTCGAGCGCCGCGACCTTCGCGCGCAGCTCGACGATTTCGTCGGCTTGCCGGGTCACCTCTTCTGCGATGGGAGACGAAGAGGGCGCGCTGACGTGCTCGCGAACCTCTGCCTCGGGCTTCGCGTGCATCCAATGGGCGGCGATCGCACCGATCGCCACTGCCGCCGCCACCGCTGCGAACCTCCACGCCACCACGCGCCGAACGAACGCCGAAAGGGCCGTCCCCTCCGCGCGCGCCGGCAGTTCACGCTCCACCGCCTCGTCTCGCAACTCGGCGAGCGCGACGCCCCCGGCGCGCGCCGCCTCGAGCCCCGCGCGCACGACTCGGTCGGCAAAATCGTCCGGCGCTTGTTGCGCCGGCCACTGGCGCTCCGAGGATTTCATGGTTCTTGCTCCCAAAATTCGCCGAGCAGCTCGCGTAAGCGCGCACGCGCTCGGCTAAGCCGCGCCTTGATGGTGCCCGTCGGCACGCCCGATATCGTTGCGATCTCTTCCAAGGTGAGATCGTGGAACTCGGCGAGAATGAACGCGTCGCGTTGTTCCTCGGAAAGCTCGGCGGCAGCGCGCATCAACGCGGTGCCGAGCTCGGCCCGCTGACGCTCGGTTTCCGGCGTCCTTCCGTCGGCAGGACCTTCGTCCACCGACGCGGGATCGTGCGGCGTCTCGACACGGCGCTTGCGATGATCGATGACGAGATTGCGAACGATGGTGAGAAGCCAAGTCGAAGGGCGCCCCGCGCCCTTCACGTCGAAACCGGGCAGCGCGCGAAACGCGCGCAAGAATGCCTCTTGGGCGAGGTCCTCGACGTGCGGGCCAGGACCGAGAGACCGCGAAAGGTAGGCGAACACCGCCGGCTGGTAGCTAAGGACGAATTGCCGCAGCGCGACCGGATCGAGCCGCTTGCACCCCGCGAGAACGGCGTCATCCAGCTCTGGCGAAATCGCCGCTCGGTTTGGCTCGGGCATCGCCCTGGCAGAAAGTCCCGCCATCGTCATTACGTTACACGACGGACCCCGCAAAAGGTTGCACCGGCGCCTGCAAGCACCCGTTTCCAAAGGGTCGAGCGCAAAAGAATCATGCCCTGCCGCGGGCATTGCGTCGCCCGATAGCTACTTCGATTGACCATTCCCTACAGCGGTACGCCCGGTGATCTCGCCCATCGAGTTGTGCCAAAGTGCAAAAGTGCCTGAACCGTGCCGCGCGGCTACGCGCGCAGCTGTCCCTCGGCCCAACGAATCCCCTCGTGGCGATGCGCGAACAGGCAATAGGGAAAGCGCGGGGCTTTGACCCAAAAAACGGCCGTTACCACGCCGCGCAAGACGGGGTTCGGCACGATCAATGCCGATCCTCGGTTGTAGGTCAGGTTGTGACGCTCGACGCGCCCCAGATGGGCGGCGAAGATTTGCCGCTGTCGCGCCGTTACCGTACGAATGGCCGACAGATCGACGACCCATGCTATCGAATAGCGTGCGCGCTCGACGAAGGTTTCGCGCGCGGTGCAGCATGCGAGCAGCTCCTCGTCGGAGGTCGAGGACGGGAAATTCAAGATATAGAGAGGCGCACGTGACGAGTCGACCCACGGGTGATCGATGGAAATCAGCGTGCTCACGAACTCATCGCCTCCTTGCGACCGACCAGACTATCACGAAGGTGCGCTGCACTATTTCACCCATCCCCGCGATGCCGCCGCCAAGCTTGGCTGAGCTCGACAAGACCCGTATGGAGGCGCGCAACGTTTTTTATCATGATGGCGAGCGACTCTTCCTATCGGGCTTCGCACCGAGCCGCCAAGTCGCAATTCCCGTTGACCACAACGAGCGCTGTTACGCTCGCATCCTTGCTTTGATGCGCATACCGAGCCTACCGTCGTTCGCGTGGGACCCAGCCTGCAATACGGGCGTGTGCTCTTCCTAACGCTTATCAGCGCGGTGGGGTGCACGGGGCAGATTGGCGAATCTTCGTCCCAGAGCTCGCGCGAGCCGACACCGCCGGGCGTCGATATCCCCGACCCTCCGCCGATCGCGGAACGGCGAAGCTCATCCAGGATCACGATCCCGCCGGCGGTCGAGACGGCATGTTCTTCCGCGACGCCTCAACGCGCGCGGCGACTCTCGCTCGGCGAGTACGAACAGGCGGTCACCGAGCTGCTCGGTGTCGGCAATGGTCTCACCAGCGGTTTTGCCCGCGAGCCATCCGTCCACGGGTTCGACAACCAGTCGGACGCGCTTGCCGTCTCGATCGGCAACTTCGAGGAATTCGCAGCCGCCGCCAACGTCGCGGCCGAGACGATGGACGTCTCGCAAACGGTGCCGTGCGCGAGCGACGACGCACTCGAAGTGTGCGCCGCTTCGTTCATTTCGTCGTTCGGAACCCGCGCCTATGGACGCCCCCTCTTCGCAGAGGAGCAAACCGATTTCTCGTCGCTCTATGACCAAGGGGTGGCCATGGGTGGGCACGAGCGAGGGATCCGGAGCGTGATCGAAGCCTTCCTCTTGTCCCCCTATTTCCTTTACCGCACCGAAGTCGGTCGAAACCACCGGGGCCAACCTGCAGAGCTTGATCGGAACGAAGTTGCCAATGCCGTGGCATTTGCGCTGACGGGCTTGCGCCCCGATGACGAGCTCTTGACACGCGCCGCCGTGGATCCCGACTTTGGTACGACCGACACCTTGCGCGCCGAAGCGACGAGGCTCCTCGCCACGCCTGCAGCGCGCCGGCACCTCGCGCGGTTTCTCCGCGGTTGGCTGGGCGTGCCCGACCTTCGCGCCGTGAACAAGGTCCCTGAGTACTTTCCGAGATTCAGGCCGGCGATTCGGTCGGACCTCGACGCCGAGATGACGCTCTTTCTCGATCACGTATTGGACGAAGAGCACGGCACGCTCCAAGCGTTGCTCACTTCGCCGATCTCCTTTGCGAGCGCCCCGATGCTGAGCGTGATCTACGCGGGTGACTACGCCGCGCCGCTCACACCTCCCCAGCCGCCGCCCCCCGGCGAGTTCGTGAAGTTCGAACTCAACCCCAAGCTGCGCAAGGGGGTCCTGTCGCTCGCCGGATGGCTGGCGGCGCATTCCCCCGTTCACCGCTCGAGCCCCGTCGATCGCGGCCTCGCCATCCTGACGCGCTTTTTCTGCGAGAACGTGCTCCCGCCGCCCCCCGGTGTCGTCGTCAGCGCCCCCGGCGCAGTGGATGGAGTCTCCACCACGCGTCAAAAGTTCGAGCAGCACACCACGGATCCACTCTGCGCAACTTGCCACCGGGCGATGGATCCCATCGGATTCGGGCTGGAGATGATGGATGGCGTTGGTGCTTATCGGGATACCGAGGCTGGCTTACCCATCGACTCGCGCGGTGAGCTCCGCGGCACCGACGTCGACGGCCCTTTCCAAGGTCCGGCGGAGCTCGCCGATCGGCTCGTGCAAAGTCGTCAGGTGCGCGATTGCTTCGTCGTGCAAGCGTTCCGCTTCGTCGAGGGGCGCGACGAGGAGGACGCCGACGCGTGCGAGCTATCGGCGCTGCGAACGTTCTTCGCGCCGCCCGAGCGATCGATTCAAGAGCTTTTCGCGGAGATGGTCGTGCAGCCGCGCTTCGTCGAACGGAGCATCAAGCCATGAGAGATCGAGCCTTCGGTCGACGCGACCTTCTGCGTGCGGCCGGCGCAACGCTCCTCGTTCCGGCGTTCGTGCGCGAGGCGTTCGCCTCGTCCGATGTCTCGGGTCAAAAGCTCGTCATCCTGATGCAGGCCGTCGGAACCCATCAGCAGACGTTCTGGCCTGGCGAAAGCGGCACGTCCCCCATTCTCGATCCGATCTTGAGCGACGCCACGCTGCGCTCGAAGACAATCCTCGTCAAAGGGGTGAGGAACACCACGACGGGGCTCGGCAACGAGCACGACCGCGGCTTCAACAGTCTGTGGACGGGGGTCAAACCGGTTGGCACGCCGGACGACTGCTTCGGCGGTGGACCCTCCATCGATCAAGTTTTGCGGCGCACGCTGGAGCCGCAGGTCCAGTTTCCCACGCTGAACGTCGGCGTGCTCGCGGCCGATTTTGCGCCCAAGAACGGCCATCGGCGATCGTTCAGCTACCTCGGGCCGAAACAGCAGATCCCGACGCGAATCGATCCGTATCGCCTTTACGCCATGCTGTTCGCCGAAAGCGTCGATGACTCGCCCGAAACGGCGCTGCGGCGCCTCGCCCTCCGCCAATCGATCCTCGATCGCGGAGCGCGTGATCTCACAGCCTTGCGCTCACGCCTCGGCGCGTCCGAGCGAAGCAAGCTCGACGCGCACGCGACCGCGCTGCGCGAATACGAAACGCGCCTTGCGGCCGCGGCCACCACACGTGCCGCGGCTTGCGGCCGGCCCCCGCCTCCCGTCGCGGGGATGGATGTGATGAACGAGGCGAACGTGCCCGCCCTTACCGAGCTGATGCTCGATCTCGTGGCGATGGCACTCGCATGCAATCTGACCCGCTTCGTCACTTTCCAGCTCGGGTATTGTGGCCACTCTTGGCGTTACCACTGGCTCGGCGTCGATCAGGACAGCCACGAGGTTGCCCATTTGGACAGCGCCGACGGCCGCAACGCCGCAGCGGGCGCCATCATGACGACGATCAGCCATTGGGTCGCCGAAAATGTCGCGCGTTTCGCGCGTAAGCTCGACAGTCTGCCCGATCCGAGCGGCACCGCGCTCGACGGATCCCTCGTCGTTTGGGCCAATGAAAACAGCAACGGCGTCCACGGGCTGAGCAACCTGCCCATCGTGCTACTAGGACGCGCTGGCGGACAACTCACGCGTTCCGGCGTCGTCGACGACGGTGAGCAAAGCCACTACCAGCTCTGCACCTCGGTGCTCAATCTCATGGGTGTTCCCGCGAGCGGCTATGGCGACGATGCGACGTCAGGCCCGCTGCGAGGTATCTCATGAGCGCCGAACAGGATGCGCCAGACGGTACGCGCACACGCGACGGCGCGCACAGTCGCCGAACACGGCGCCCTCGGCGTTGTGCAGCGGTGTCGTGTTTTGTGAACCGGCCCCCTTTGTTCCTAAGGATGGGGCCCGATGCAGGCGGCCGACTTTTGACGAATGGTCGCTCGCGTCGGCGCCTTATCTTTCTTCGATCATGGCCATTGTCTACAAGCGCATTGCCGGCTTGCCGAAGCTCGCGTGGCTCGCCGAGGTCGACCTTCGCACGAATGTGTGCACGATTCGCCACGGTGAGGGCGTCGAAACGCATCCCGAATGGGCCGTCGAGGGGATTTGGGATGCTCCGTTCGAGAGGGGCGCGTTCCATCGCAGCGAAAACTTCTTCGGGAGCGGCGTCCGTCTGGACGGCGGACGGCTGTATTTCGTGCCATCCAACGCCGTCACCGATCGCCTCCTGTGGGCGCCGCATGGGCAGCGCCTCGTCGTTTCCAACAGCTTGCCGCTGCTGCTCGGGTTCCTCGGCGCGAAGCTCGATCCTTCGCACGATTACACCGTCGAGAGCCTCACGATTCTCCTCGGGCTACGCGGTTACGAGCGGCGTTTTCGTTTGATCCACCCCGATATCGATTTTGCCCAGCAGCTCTATCACGACCGCCTCGTCGTCGAAGATGGTCGCGTGACGATTCAGACGTACGGGCATGGCGAGGCCTTTGCAACGTACGAGCAATACATCGCGCGGCTGCGCGAGGTCCTCGCGGCGCTCGCCGAGAACTACCGCAGTCCGCACCGCCGCCACCGCTTTTCGACGTTCACGACCCTCTCGTCGGGCTACGACTCGACCGCCGTCGCGGCGCTCGCCAAAGAAGTCGGGCTCGACGGCTGCTTCACCAGCACTCGCTCGAACACGCCGCTGCCGCAGTGGCTGGTGCCGAAGGTCGCCGTCGACGACGGTCGCCCCAATGCCGAGCGCCTCGGGTTGCGCTGCGAGACGCTCGACGATCGCAAATCGCGGATCACGGAGGACGAGCTCTTCTTTCTCGCGCCGAGCACCGCCGACCCGGAGATCATTTTCCACTCGCTGGCGCGACATATCGCCAACACATGCGACGCGGCCATCGTCTTCACCGGTTACCATGGCGACAAAGTCTGGGAGCGGACGACGCCAGAACAGTTCCTGGGCGAGGACATCATCCGCGGCGACACATCGGGGTTGAACCTCTGCGAGATCCGCCTGCAGGCGGGCTTCATCCACGTGCCGGTGCCGTTGATTTTCGCGAAGAGCATTCGGAGCCTGGTCGCGATCTCGCGCTCCGACGCCATGCGCCCATGGCGTCTCGACAACAGCTACGACCGCCCCATCCCCCGCCGTATCGCCGAAAGCGCTGGCCTCTCGCGCGAGTCCTTCGGCATGGTCAAGAAGGCCGTCACGAAGCACTACGCATTCCCGCAGAATCGCGCGCTGCGCCGCAAGTTCTTCCATTTCCTCGAGCGGCCAGAGCTCTTCGGATATGCCTTCAGCACTCTGAACCAAGTGGTCTTTCGAGCGCGGCGCGCGTGGCTTTACGCGACGGTACGCGACCGCCGAAAGATCCTCCAAACTTACACGCCGCGGGTCGTCTTCTGGAAAGACGTCGATTTTCGCAACCTCATGTTCATCTGGGCGAATCAAGTCCTGGCCGAGCGGTTCGCGGGTGCCATGCATGCGGCTCTCGCGCGCGACGGGGTCAGCAGGCGTTCGGAGATCGAACGTCCGGTCTCCCCTGCGCTCGCCGATTGAAGTAGGGGCCTTGCATCGCGCCCAGCCACAAGACGGATGGTCACGCTGCATTCACGAGACACGTTGATGTCATCTTTTCGCGCGCGAATGGCGCGAAGGCAACCGAGGCGGTCCACGACAGTTCAGCGGGGGTCACATGATCTCGTTCAAACAGGGTTCGGCAGTCGGTCTGGTTCTTCTTGTCGGCGCTTGCTCGAGCGCGAACGGTGAGCCGAAGACGGCTGCGCAGGGGCAGCCCGGGGTGTTCACTTATGCGCCGGCTTTGAACGCGCACCATCGAGAGACGATGCGGCGCGACGAGGAGGTGTCCATTCCGGGCACTCCGATGCGCAACTCCGAAAAGTGGACCATCGACTGGAACGTGGTGACGAGCCGAGAAGGCGACAACTTCAAGCGAGCTTTGACGCTGGTCGGGCTCAAGATCAACGTCAACGGCGTCGACGCCCTGCGCGGTGACGAGGTCAAAGCGAGCAAAGCCACCATCGAGGTGCTGACCGACAAAAACAGTAGCATCGTGGCCGTTCGCGGCGCCGAACAGCTGTCGGATGCGATTGTGAGGCTCGGCCCTCCGGAAGTGCAGCCCGCGCTACGACGCATCTTCTCTCCTCAGCGTATGAAAATGCTGGTGGCGATGCGCAGCATCGAGCAGCACGCCGATTTCGTGGGGCGCCCCACGCGCGTGGGCAGCCAATGGAAGGCCAAGGATTCCGAGACGGGCCAAAGCCGCCAAATGCAAGTCCTCCGCGAAGAGCGCTGCGATGCCTCCCAATGCCTCAGGGTGCAGCGCGAGTACGATGTCGATCGCAAGGCGCTCTTCGAGGAGGTTTCGGATCAGGTGGCTTCCTACGTGAAATCGCAGGGTGGCGATCCGAGCCAGGTCAAGGTCGTGGGAACCGACGTAAAGGTCGAGGATTCGCTCCTCATCGATCCCGCGACGATGGACTACCACGCCGCGCGCTTCAACCAGAGCGCGACCATCCGGGTCGCGGGACCAAACGGCGAGCTCCCCATCTCGCTCCAGCTGCTGCGCGAAACCGATTACAAGTACTAGGCGGGCCGCATCGGCATCACTCGACCGTGACGCTCGCCGCCATGTTCGGTTCGTGAATTCGGCAAAAGTACGGGTAGTCGCCGCTTTTGTTGAAGGTGTGCGAAAAGGTCTTGCCTGTCGGGAGCTGCGTGTCGAATTCCTCACCCACGTCCGAAGAGGAAGAGCCTTTCCCCGAGGTCACGGTATGAGGGCTCGCGCCGATGTTGGTCCATTGGACGGTCGTGCCCATCGTTATCGTCAACGACGGCGGGTTGAAGCGGTTGTCCATCACCTGCACCTGCACCGCCGCGTTCGCATCGGTTCCGCCGTCGTCCCCGGCGGGAGGGGCGACCCCATACGTCGTTGAGCTGCCGCAAGCGGTGGCAGCGATGAACGCAGCCGTGAGCGACGCACGAAACACGGTTTTCATGGCGAATCGAAATTCGTTTGGCATGAGTAGGTTCCTCGTGCGCGCGAAAATAGAATTCAGCCGCCGAGTCGGCGAGCGACCGAAGGCGCAAGGAATCCACCTGAGCAGCGACGTTTACGGAGCGTTGCCCCTTGCACTCCTGGCGTCGCCTTTCGACTCCGGCGCGCCATGCAGCGATGCGATCCTGTGCGTGCACGCCTCGCGGCTTGCGTGCGCCGAGTCTTTGGGAAAGCCGAGGACCTTCTCGTATTGCGCTTCGGAAAGGCAGTAGGTCGTCGCAGTCCACAGGCGAGGATCGCCGAGGCGGATGGGTTCGAGGTCGTGCCACACGCGAACCAATTTGTCGTCCGACCCCGACGCGATGCGCCGGCCGTCGGGGGAGAACGCGATCGACTCGACGTCGACCATGTGCCCGCCGAGCACCGCCGTTTCTCCCGTGCCGTCCGCCGGAAAGATGCGGATCGTCTCGTCGCCCGACGAAGTAGCGATGAACCGCCCGTCGGGGCTGAAGATCGTCGCCTCGAGGTAGTTCGTATGCCCCCTGAACACGTGCGGCTCCCCGGTGCCGTCGACGTTGATCACACGCGCGACATTTTCGTACGTACCGAAGACGATGCGCTTGCTGTCGGGGCTGAAACCGACGCCCGCCAGCGCTTCCGAGCTCGTGAAGAGAATGCGCCCTTCGCCGGTGCCGTCGGCGTTCCAAAGCCGGATCGTCTTATCGGTGGCGACCGACGCAAGCCAACGTCCATCGGGGCTGAAGGCCAACCCGCTCAGGCGATCGGTGTGCCCGGACATGATGCGAGGCTCGCCTTGCCCATCGGCATTCCAAAGGCGCACCGTCTTGTCGAACGACGCGGACGCGATGTGCGTCCCATCGCGGCTGAAGGCCACGGCGTAGACCACCGCCGTGTGCCCCTTGAGGATCATGGGTTGCCCTGCGCCGTCGGCGTTCCAGATCCGAATGGTGTCGTCATTCGAACCGGACGCGATGTGCTTTCCGTCGGGGCTCCACGCCACGGAGTTGACGCGCCCCTCGTGTCCTTTGAGCACGAGCGGCGCGCCGCCGCCATCCGCGTTCCACACGCGAACCGTCGCGTCGGTGGCGCTCGACGCGACGCGCTTGCCGTCGGGGCTCCACGCCACCGAGTACACCGTGTCGGTGTGCCCCGAGAGCACGAGCGGCTCATTCGACGGGCGCGACTTCCAAATGCGCACGCTCTTGTCGGCGCTGCTCGACGCGATGGTTTCGCCAGTGGGGCTGAAGGCAACGCTGTAGACGGCCTCGGTGTGCCCGCCAAGAACGAACGGATCACCGGTACCATCGGCGCGGTAGATGCGAACCAACCGGTCGGCCGATCCCACGGCGACGTACTGCCCGTCGGGGCTGAAAGCCACGCTGAGCACGTACTCCGTCGGGCCGCGTAGCTCGACGGGCGTTGTCTTTCGGTCGAGCGACCAGACGCGCACCACCTTGTCATAGCCCCCCGACACGACGCGGGTCCCGTCGGGGGAGTACGCAACGGACGCCAGCTTATCGGTATGCCCGTTGAGAATGACCGGGGCTCCTTGGCCGTCGGAGCTCCAAATGCGCACCGCCTTGTCCCACGAAGCCGACGCAACGTATCGGCCGTCGGGGCTCCACGCGACGCTGTACACCGTGCCCTTGTGGCCCGACAGAACGCGCTCTTCTCCTCCGTCGATGGGGATGAGGCGCACGTCGTTGTTGGACGCAAGCGCGATCGTCTCTCCGTTGGGGCTGACCGCGAGCGTCCTCCCCATCTTGTCGTTGTGGACGACCGGCGCGGTGGTCCCGTCGAGGCTCCACACGCGTATCGTCTTGTCGGCGCCGAGCGAAACGACGCGCTTCCCATTCGGAACGAAGGCAACCGAAACGCTGGGCCCTTGGTGCCCCTTCAGGATGACCGTCTGCCCCGCGCCATCCGCATCGTCGATGTGGATCGGCCCTTCCCAATCGGTGGACGCGACGCGCTTGCCGTCAGGACTGAACGCCACGCCGCGGATGCTTCCGGTGTGCCCTTGCAGCACGACCGTCGAAATCGGCGCATAAAGCGCGCTTCGCGTCTCTTCCTGCCATTTGAAAGGCGGCGCATCCCCCTCGATCTCGCGCAGGATCGCGAGCCTCGACGTCGGATCGCCGGCGAGGTTCGCCAAGGCCGCCATGCGCGTCGCGTTGCGCGCCTGCGCAGCCTGACGATGCGCTTCGCGATCCCCCTCTTCCGCGCGGCGCGCTTCTTCCGCAGCGCGCGTCGCTTCTTCGCGCGCACGCGCCTCGCCGCGCCTTGCACGAAGGCCGAAGTACGAGATACCCAGCACGAAGATGGTGATGCTCGCGGCCGCGCCGAGCAAGAGAGCGCGCCGCAGTTGCTCGGTTTTACGAAGAAGCCCAATCACCTCGTGGATGAAGCTCTCCACATGCGGCAAGAGCGGCTCGCGCCCCGCTTTCGTATAGTCATCGTACCAAGCGCGCGTTTGCTCGGCGGCTTCGCCTCTCCATAGGAGCCCTTCCCTGCGCCCGGCCTTTTCCCACTCCGCGGCCCCCGCGCCCACGCGTCCGAGCATTTCGCCGTCCCCCGCGACGTCCGCGAGCCATCGGACCAGGCGTGGCCATCCCGTGATGAGCGTTTCGTGCACGAGCTCTGCCGAGAAGTGATCGGCTTCGTCCCCGTCGCGGCGCATCGCGACGAGACGCGCCTCGACCAAGCGATCGAGAATCGGGGAGGCGCTCTCGCCGAGACCCGTGAGGAGCTCGTCTTGCCGAACCGGACGACGCGTCATCTGCGGCGTCACCATGCGAAGGACGAGCGCGCGGGCGGTCTTGAGCTCCGCTTCGGTCATCCCTTCGAGGACCTGCTCGGCGTGTTCGGCGAGGGCTCCCGCGACCTCACCGCATTTTTCGTAAGAGGCTCGGAGGACGCGGTGCGAAACCTTGTCGCGGTCGCGCCAGAGAATGCTCAAAACGAACTGAAGAAGAGGCAGCGAGCCTGCTTCTCCGCGAACCTGTGCAAGCATCTCGTCGACGACGCTGCGATCGTCGAAGTCGTAGCCGCGTTGTCGCAGCGGCGCGACGATGGTCTCGCGCAGCGCTTCGACGCCCGGCACCCGTAGCCACACGACCCCTTTGCCGATATCGCGGACTGCTTCCCCCCACGGAATTCGCCCGAAGAAGTCGTCGCGGACGGCCAGCACGACGCGCACCGGCTCGCGCGGATCGGCCGTGGCGTTCGCGATCGTCTCGAGAAATATCCTCCGCTCCGCGTCGTCGGTGCAAAGCGTGACGAGCTCTTCGACTTGATCGACGAAAACGAGGACGCGGCTCGATGACCGCTCCGCGAGCCGATTGAGGACGACCGAAAGCATCGTCGGATTGCGTCGCAGCTCGACGGCGAGCGCCTCCACATCGATATCGTCTCCGAAGACATCCTTCACGGACTCCGGTGGCGCCGACGTCCTTGCCCTGGCGGCGCTCGGCGGATCGGAGTACCGCGCTTTGCGATTCTCCTCTGGGGCCTTATCCGGCGGTGCACCCGGCTGCGCCGGCGGCGCGAGGCCGCCCAGTCTCGGCGGACGGGGTAGCGGACCTGTCCCCGCCCCTTTGGGCGACTGCGTCGCGTGGACGACATCTTCCTTCATGAGGCTCAGCGCCAGCGACCCCATCGGGTCGCGGCCGGGCCGCAAGCGGATCACGGTCCAGTACGCCGCGTCGCGCAGCCGCGGGATCACGCCGGCGCGCACGAAAGAGCTCTTGCCGACGCCCGACGCACCCACGACCACGAGAAATGGATCGCGCCTCAAACGCTCGCCGAACGACTCGAGCTCGGCGTCGCGGCCGAAGAAGCTTTCGGCCTGCTCCTCGGTAAACGGCGAAAGCCCCTGAAACGGCGAACTTTCACCGAACGTGTCCCGACCCGCGCGCACATGAATGCCCTCGAGGATCTCGACGACCTGCGCCGCGGTGGGTCGCTCGGCGGCGCTTTTCTCCAGGCACCGCAGCACCAGCCGCGACAGATCGGAAGGGAGGTCGCGAAACGCGTCCGGCGCTCGCACCGGCTCGCGCGACGTCACCGCGAGGCAAAGCTGCACGTTCGATCCGTCGTACGGGAGACGACCTGCCAAAAGGAGATAGAGAATGACGCCGATGGCCCAGATGTCCATCGACGGCGCATCCTCTCCACGCCATTGCTCGGGGGCCATGAACGGCGCGGTGCCGGCGATCATGCTCGCGTCGAAAGGAGGATCGGGACGATCGCTGGGCACCTTGTCGCTATCAAGAGCGCGATCGCTCGGCGGACTATCGCTCGTACGGCTCGCACTTGGGTTGGCCGCGCTGCCGCCGAGAAATTTCGCGATGCCGAAGTCGAGCACGCGCACGCGCCCGTCGGCCGCGGTCACCACGTTGCTCGGCTTCAAATCGCGATGGAGAACGCCGCAGGCATGCGCCGCCGCGATGGCTCGCGCAATCCCGAGGACGACCCGCACGCTCTCGCGCACGCCGAGCGTTTCTTCGCCCAGGCGGTCCGATAGGCTCGCCCCCTCGACGTACTCGAGAACGACGAACGGAACGCCCTCGTGCTCGCCGACGCTGTACAGCGTGACGATGTTGGGATGATTGAGCTGCGCCGTCAGTCGCGCTTCGTTCATGAGGGCGGCGATCGCCTTGGGCTCGTGCCCGACGCTTCGCATGAACTTGAGGGCGACGAGGCGCCCCAAGACGAGATCGCGCGCGAGGTACACCTCGCCCATGCCGCCGCGACCCAGCATGCGCAAAATGCTGAATTGCCCGATCACCGTTCGCGGCGCGAGCTGGCGACTCGGCGGGGGGACAGAGTCCGAGCCATCACCGGTTCGCGTCCGGGTGTCTTCGTCGAGGGCGCTGTCCGATCCTGTCGCCAATTCGTTCAAGACTATGCTCGTGGCTTGGCGACGTCTACAGCCGGACCCCACCGATCCGGCGCGCGGCACCTACACACGGCTCCAAGAGAATCGGCGCCGTCCCTCGCTGCGTAATGCTTGCGAGCGCAGGAGAGTTGCCAGACACCCTGCGTCGCTGCCGACGCTGACGTCCGTCGCTCAGAAATAGAGACCGAAACGCCCCGTGAAACCCGGTTGAAGATCGTCCTCGACTCGGAATCGGGGCGCAAAAGGATGCGTCACGTCTCCACCCGAGTTCACGCACCGGTCGAGCGGTTCACTCAACAGATGCGCATGGATTGCCAATTGGTATTGCTGACGCTCACCTAGCGCCAATGCCGGGCCTCCGCGAAACCCCCAGGCGAGCCCCGACTCGGATCCCTTACCGCATTGCGTCGAGTCGGTCGCGGTCCACATCGGACCTGCCAAGGCACCGAACTCGAACGAAACGGCGCCCGCGATTCGCAGGGCCCCCAGCAGGGAAATGGGAACGCCCCAGAGCGATCGCGAATCCGTGTTCGACTCCGAGACCCCCGGCTCGTGGAACTCGAGGGACTTCGTTGCGGAGTGAGAAGCGAAGATGGGGCCTACCTCGCCGCGCACATGAAACCGTTCCGTCGCGCGCCAGTCGGCGAGGAATGCGATACCGAGAAAAGGTCCGACATTTTCGAATTGGTTCAGCGCGATGCCGGCTTCTCCGCCAATTCCCCATCGCACCGGCGGCTCCTCCGCCGACGCGTTGGGTACGAATGCCGTCAGCAACGCGAAACCCGCCGATGCCAACATCGTTCGCGACGAGATGCTCTTTGGGGCAAACGTGCCCAAGACGCCGACGTTTTTGCCAAGGGGTCCGATCATTGCGCCGATCGTGTTCCTTTGGAATCGGTGCGGCCAAGTTTGCGGGCGGGACACTGGCTGCGGTGCGACGCTCAGGGGGCCATGACACGGCAGCCTGTGCCGGCGGCACACTGTGCCAGTCCTAGGCGCTGAAGACGGCCGATTCAGTGTCATGCGACGATCGTCGCGATTGGCGCAGAGTATGCTACCCGATAGGTTATGGCGCGCGACCGCTGGCTCCACCTGGTGGGAAGCGCTGTATTCGTCGCGAGCTTCGCGGCTTGGGTCGCAACGTTCGCGGCTTGTAACGCGTGCGTCGACCCCGAGCCGAGACCCCTCAACCCCCAGCCCGAACCCCCCTGCAGTCCCCAGCCCGAACCCCCTTACACCGGCGGCACGACAGGGAGCGGCGGCACGACGGGAACCGGTGGCGCCGCGGGTGCCTCGGGAAAGCCGGGCGCTGGAGGAAATGCGGGGGCGCCGGTTGATTCCGGCACTGACGCGACTCCCCCTCTGGATGCGAACGACAACGACGGAAGCGAGGGAGCCTCGGAAGAGGACCCGGACGCGTCGGCGAATTCCGAGGGCTGAACTGACTCCGAGCGACTGACGCGGCCGCGCGCGGCGCCGCTCCAAGCCCTCACTTGTCGCCCGGACCCCATCAGGGCGCGAGAGCCGTCGAAAAGCGTTCCTTGGCATCGGCGTGTTCCTCCGCGGGCTCGACGCATTCGAAGAGGCGCCATGGCGCCCCAGGCTTTCAACTTGACAGACTTAGCAAAACCACTACCGTTGTAGCGAACACACCACCAAAGTAGTGTCAACGGAGGAGCTCATGCTCGAAGGTCGAGCTCAGACCAAGTGAGCGGGCGGCATGCTATTAGTGTAGTGGCGTCACGAACCCAGTCGCACGAGGACAACCGGACCATGACCGAGCGCAAGAAGTCGACGATCCACGACACGGAGTGGGACCTTCTCGAAGTGCTGTGGGCCAAGGAACGAGCAACTGCGCGCGAAGTGACGGAAGCGCTCGTCAAGAAGCGCGGTTGGGCCGTCTCCACGGTGAAGACGCTGCTCGATCGGATGGTAAAAAAAGAGCTCATCGCGGCGCGCCAAGTCGGCAACGTCTGGGAGTACACGCCTGCCGTGCGCCCCGTGCAGGCGCGACGGTCGGCCTGGGCGGAGCTCGTCGACAAAGCGTTCGGCGGCGCGGTGGCCCCCGCGCTCCACTTTCTCGCCAAGGACGCCAAGCTGTCCAAGAAAGAGCTGGCCGAGCTGCGCGCCTTGCTCGACGCGAAGGACCGGGACCATGACTGACCTCGGTATCGACATCGGCAGCGCGGGTGTTGCCATCGAGTCGTTCGGACGCGCGCTCGTCGCTTGGTCGGCGAGACTCAACGTCTCGACGGCGCTTCTCCTCGGCGGTGCGTTGCTCTTCGATCGCATCCTTTCGCGCCGCGCACGCGCTTCGTTTCGGATGGCCCTCTATGCGCCGGTCGCGCTGCGCGTCTTGCTACCGCTCGATTGGGACCTACGCATTGCCAACGCTCCGCGCGTACAAACGCTCTTCGCCCCTCTCTTGGAGATAGGGAAGCATCGCGCTGCCGAAGCTCAGGGGCCGTTCACGCTCCCATGGTACGCGTTGGCCGCGACAGCGTACGTAGCGATTGCGCTCTTGCTCGCCGTGCGGGCCGCCGTGGCACACGTTCGACTCGAGCGCGCTCTCATCGGGGCGAGCCCTGTCCGGAAGCTCGATTTCACCGTTCCTTACCCGGTGTGCGAGCACGCCGACCTCGGCCCGATGGCGTTGGGGATCGTCAAGCCTCGTATCGTCATTCCGCACGCTCTTCTCGAGCCAGGAAATGAGCATGCCCTCGCATGCGCGCTCCGTCACGAGGTTGCGCATCTACGACGTAGAGACCCATGGCTCGCGACCGCATTGGTCTTTCTGCGCACCTGTGCCTGGCCGATCCTTCCGCTTTGGATCGCCGTCGCGCGCGTGCGTCAGCTCGTCGAGCTGGCGTGCGACGAGAAGGCTCTCGACGGTGCCGACGCAGCGGAGCGACGCCGCTATGGTCACGCCTTGCTCGACATGACCGAGGCGCGCGCTTTTGCTCTCGTGCCGCTCGGCGAAGGAGGGCTCCATTTCCGATCGACTTTGCGCTCGCGTATCGAGGCGCTCGCGATGCAACGTCACTGGCCGCTCGCCGCGCAAGCAGTCGCAATGTGCCTCGTCTCGACAGCGCTATTCTTCGCCTGCGGGACCGCCCCTGCTCCGCCGGCCGGGTCGGACGCCCTTTCCATCAACGGCCATCGGATCTCCTATGGCTATGAATTCGCGCCCACTGCCCCCGGCGAGTCAAGGAACGCGGTCGCTCCGACTCTTTCCACCAACGCCGAAGGCCGCCTCGTTCCAGAAGCGATCGAGAGCGTCGTCCGGCAGGAGGCCACGGCCGTTGCCATCTCGAGTTGTTTCGAAGCCGGGCGTCGAAAGAACGCTGCGCTCGCCGGCAACGTCAACGTCAAGGTCGTGATCGACGAAGACGGTCTCACCAAGGACGCGAGCGACGAGTCCACCTTGCCCGACCGAGAAGTCGTCGATTGCGTCGTCGGAGTGTTCCGCGGAATTCGCTACCCCGCGAGCCACGATGGGAACATCGCCGTGATCTATCCGATCCACCTCGGATCGTAGACCGGCGCTCTTGGCCGACCGTCAGCCGACCGGTTTTCCGCATTGTGCGCAGAACTTGGTCCCCGCCGCGAGCACACCGCCGCATTGCGCACAAAATTTGGGGCCGGCGGCCACGGCGGGCGTACCGCATTGCGCGCAGAACTTGGAATCAGGGGCGAGTGCGGCCTGGCACTTCGTACAAGCCGCTGCGACCGCCGCGACCTGCTGCTTCAGGTCGACGCCGCGCAACTGATCCCCCTCACGCGCCTGCGTCCACGCTTGCTCGACGGCGACCTGCGCTTGAATGTGCGCGGCTTGCTCGCCGATATCCGGCGCGCAGTTCTCGCAAAGCCCGCGCGCGTTGTTCCAGCAGACCTCGGGGCAAACCCACGTGCCGCATCGCGTGCATTGCCGGAACTTGGGGCGGCTTTCTTCGACGGCTTTTTGAAACGCCGAATCCCAAGCGGGCCCTCGGAGCGCGTCCTTGACGTGATCCGCTCCGTAACCGACGCGGTACATGGCTCCTCCGAAAAGCGCACCCGCCGCCTTCAACGCCGAGGCCGCGAGCCCCATACCGCTCGTCTGGAACGACGACCGATGCCCGTTGCCACACTTGTCGCAGAAGAACTCAAACTGAAAACCAGCGTCGTTGGAGTGGTCGCGGTAGTTGCGCGTGAAAGTCTGGCTTGCCATAGGGTCGGTCTTTGCTCCTGACGAAAGAGCTTAACCCATTCCGTCGCCGGTATCCGTATCGTTGCCGCTATCGCGGTCTCGACCACTGGACGCGCAAGTTGCAAACCTGCGACCGGTCACATGGGCGCCTGTTTGACGGCGCAACGAATACGGGCCGCACGCTGTGCGCGTTCGGCGCAGACGGTGCGCTGGTTGGGCGGGGTCGGCGCCTCGAAGGGGTTGGTGGCGTTGCCGGAATGATGAAAAAGACCATGAGAGGCCCTTCGCAAAGTTTCGCCATGGCGAGGTGGTGCGAGCGGCACATTCATTGCGTCTGTCATCGGCACGTTCCCGCAGCGCGTGTGTCGCGCCAAGAGCGCAGGGGGACTCGGCCGAAACCTGAGCGCGCCGCTTCGAGTGATTCGGCGTGCCGATGACGTTGAACTCAAGAATAGGAGATGAACATGGGAGCGGACACAACGACAACCAGTGCGCAGCGACCCCAGCCCTCCCCGCCTGCCTCTCAGCTGACGCCCACCGGGTGCTGTCCCCCCTTCGACCCGGATCCGTGGAATGAGAAGGAGATCACGTGGGAAGGAAATCGGTTCCTGAAGGCCCATGTGCGGAGCCTGTTTCACATCCCGCTCG
>Ga0111538_10003978_pt1 | contig 20580 bp, 24 predicted proteins | sample SoiMethybrSBSTD1_FD_79669 | JGI IMG/M metagenome (GOLD analysis project Ga0111538, IMG submission 79669) | Bulk soil microbial communities from a Populus tree surrounding site in Tennessee, USA - Soil MetaG P. TD hybrid SBSTD1 (version 2)... | ecosystem: Environmental > Terrestrial > Soil >... | reverse complement strand
TCACGACAGCGGCGACATCGCCGGCGCGCGCCTTTGGATTGAGTCTGGCTCCACGGCGGGTCAGCGCCTTGATCGACTTGGCCGGCTGCGGCTCGAGCACGATCAGCTTGCGGGGGTCGAGCCTGCGGGCGAGCCAGCCATCCAGCAAGGCGGCGCCCATCTTGCCGGCGCCGACTAGCACGATCGCGCCCGAGAGCTTGGCGAGCGGGTCCTTGCCTGATGTCGCGCGTGCCATAGCAGCCTCGTCATGCCCGGGCATAGCCGTCTGAAGGACGGCGTCGCTTCGCTCGCCTATGTCCCGGGCATCCACGCCTTTCTTGTATCAGGAAACAAGGCGTGGATGGCCGGCACAAGGCCGGCCATGACGTTGTTGGGATCGGGCGCGATTAAGCCTGGCCGGAGGTCTCGAACATCGCGGCGTCGAGCGCCTCGCGGGCTGGCTTGCCGGCCCAGACCACGAATTGGAAGGCCGGGAAATAGCCCTCGCAGGCTTCGAGCGCGGTCGACAGCAGCGCCTGGCATTGCTGATTGGTCGGATCGCTGCCGCCCGCCAGCACCAGCGCATGGCGGAACATCACCATGCCGTCCTTGACCCAGAGGTCGAAGTGCCCGACCCACAATTGCTCGTTGATCAGCGAGATCAGCTGTTGCACCTCGGTCCGGCGGCGTTCCTGAACCTTGAGGTCGAACGCGCAAGCCAGATGCAGTGCTTCGATGTCGGTCATCCAGGTGAACGACACCTGGTAGTCGCTCCATCGGCCGCCGATCAGGATGGTGATCTCGTCGTCGCCGACCCGCTCGAAAGTCCAATCGTTGATCGAGGCAATGCGCTCAACGACGTCGAGCGGATTGAGTCGAGGGTGTTCGGAAAACTGGGGCGTCGCCATGCCGTCTCCAAGTTCCGCTGAGGAGTGTGTTGGTGCGCAAGCCACTTGCACGCGCACGCCACATGGCACGGAGCCCGACCGATTCGATTTGACACTCGAATCCGTCAACGCACGCCGGAAACATCCGACGACAAACGAATCACTTGCATTTCGACTATAACCGCCCGGAGTCCACCCGCGAAGCCCGATGCGTGTAGGAAGTCATTGAATCAGCGTTTGATTCGACACAACCGGCAGAGAATCACCATCCACAGCGGAAACGCAATTTGGGCCGGTTGCGCACAGGCAATGTGGAAAACTCAGTCGAACAACGACGAAACCGATTCTTCGCTGGCGGTGCGGCGGATCGCTTCGCCGATCAAATTCGATATCGGCAGCACGCGGATATTGCGCGCTGCCTTCACGTCGGCGGTCGGTTGAATCGAATCGGTGATCACCAATTCCTTCAATCGCGACGCTGTCACGCGTTCGACCGCTGTGCCCGACAGCACGCCATGCGTGATGTAGGCGTAGACCTCGGTCGCGCCCTGTTCGAGCAATGCGTCGGCGGCGTTGATCAAGGTGCCGCCGGAATCGACGATGTCGTCGATCAGAATGCAGACGCGGCCTCTGACCTCGCCGATCACGTTCATCACCTCGGATTCGCCGGCACGCTCGCGCCGTTTGTCGACGATGGCGATCGGGGCGTCGATGCGCTTGGCGAGCCCCCGGGCGCGCGCCACGCCGCCGACGTCCGGCGAGACGACGGCGAGCTTGCCGAGATCGAATCGCTCCTTGATGTCGCGCACCATCATCGGCGAGGCGTAGAGATTGTCGACCGGGATGTCGAAGAAGCCCTGGATCTGGCCGGCGTGCAGGTCGACGGTGAGCACCCGGTCGGCGCCCGAATTGGTGATCAGGTTGGCGACCAGTTTGGCCGAGATCGGCGTGCGCGGCCCGGGTTTGCGGTCCTGCCGGGCGTAACCGAAATACGGGACCACAGCGGTGATCCGGCTCGCCGACGAGCGCCGCAGCGCGTCGGTGATGATCAGCAGTTCCATGACGTGGTCGTTGGCCGGGAACGACGTCGACTGGATGATGAAGGTATCGGCGCCGCGGACGTTTTCCTGGATCTCGACGAAGATTTCCATGTCGGCGAAACGCTTCACCACCGCCTTGGTCAGCGGGGTTTTGAGATAGGCCGCGATCGCTTCGGCGAGCTGGGGATTGGAGTTGCCGGCGACGAGCTTGATCGCTCCATTTTTCGCCGCCATGGCCGCCTCTCCCACGCGCCGCGGCCGGGTTCAGGCTTTGCCACCGGTCCGCAGGCGAGGCGGTGATATCAAGGCCAAGCGCTGGCTGGCAATACGCTGGATCCGCTGTCCCGCAGCTTGTTGAAAAGCCCGCTAGTCGGTGAGCGCGATGGCGTTGATGTGGCGCCCGTAGTCCGGCTCGGCACGGTGCGTGGTGCGGCGATAGGAATAGAACCGGGCCTCGTCCGCATAGGTGCAATGGCCGAGATCCTCGACCGCCGCGACGCCGGTGCGGCGCAGCCGGTCAACGATGTAGCCGGGCAGGTCGAACATCGAGCGGCCGGGCCGGCCCGAGACGAAAAATCGGGCATTGCCGGTCTCGGCGGCGAGGAATTGCTCGACCAACTCCGGTCCCACCTCGTAGTTCGGCTGGCGGATCATCGGCCCGGCCGCGGCGACAATGCGCGAGCGCACGGCGCCGAGCCGCTCCATCGCCGCAATCGTCGCCTCCAGCACCCCGTCCAGCGCGCCGCGCCAGCCCGCATGGGCGCCGCCGATCACGCGCGCCTCGGGGTCGGCGAACAGCACCGGCCCGCAGTCGGCGGTCGAGATGCCCAGCGCCAGCCCTGGCGTTTTGGTGACGATGGCGTCGGCGCGCGGCCGCTCGCTCAGTGGCCACGGCGTGTCCGCCACCATGACCTTGGGCGAGTGGATCTGGTAGGCGGTGAGGAAGCGCTCGGGTGTGACGTGAAGCGCTGCCGCCATGCGGGCGCGGTTCTCGGTGACGTTTGCTGGCGTGTCATTCGAGCCGATCCCGCCGTTGAGACTCGCATAGACGCCGCCGGATACCCCGCCGGCCCGGGTGAAGAACGCATGGCGGATGCCCGGCAGCGCGGCAAGCGATCGAGCCTGCAAGGATGGAGCGGCGGCCATAACGGTCAGCTTTCGAATCCGGGCAGCACGCCGAGCTTCGGCGCGCTGAAGGCGATCACCTTGAACATTCGTCCCATGCCGGTGGTATCGGCGGCGGTCAAGCGCGCGAGCGCGGCCTCGACCTCTTTTGCCTTCTCGGGTGTCGCGATCGCGGATTTGAGCGTGGCCGCGCGTTTCTCGATGCCGAGCCGGCGCAGGAAGGTGCCCTGATCGAGCGGTCCATGCACGCTCACCCCCATGGTCTCGAGCGCGCGCGACAGCGCGTCGAAATCGACATGGGCGGTGAGATCGACCTCGCCCGGCGTCGACAGCACGTCCGCGTAGGTGTGCCGCCCGGTCGCCTGCAGGGTTTCGCCGTCGCCGCTCGCGACGTGGCCGTAGTCGATGATCAGGCCGGCGCCTCCCTCGCGCATCACGCGCCGGGCCAGTTCGAGCGGAAATGCATCGGGGCGCCACTCGTAGATCGTACCGATCGGGGCGTCGCGCAGCTGGCGCGGCACCAGTTGCTCGAACAGCGGCAGCGGCTCGGGGCCGAGCGAGAAGGCGAAGTGGCCGGCGCCGTCAATCTCGACCACGCGCTCATACCAGCCGTTGATCTGCTTGACCGCCTGATGCACCGGCATGGCGTCGAGGAATTCGTTGGCGAGCAGGATCAGCGGGCCGGCCGGCACCTCTTCGAACGAGCGATGCCACAGCACCGGCACGCCGACATCGGCCAGAATCTGCTTCTGGCGTTGCTGGAACGCCGGGCTGATCTCGACGAAATGCACGACCAGCGCCTTGCGGAATTCCGGCGCGACGCGCGCGGCACGCAACGCGTCTGCCATCATGGTGCCGCGCCCAGGCCCGAGTTCGACCAGCCGGATATTTTCGGGCGCGCCCATCTGCTGCCAGACCTGCGCGGCCCAGAGACCGATCAGCTCGCCGAACATCTGGCTGATCTCGGGCGAGGTGACGAAATCGCCGGAGCGGCCCAGTGGATCGCGGGTGACGTAATAGCCGTGCTCGGGGTGCGCCAGGCAGAGCTGCATGAATTGCCACACCGGCATCGGCCCCGCGAGGGTGATGCGCCGTCTGATGTCGGCATCGAGCGGATGGTCGGCCATGGGCTATGACGCGTGCAGGTGCGGGCGCCGCAGCGCCGCGCCGATCAGGATAGCGCCGGCAAGGATCAGTGGCACGGAGAGCAGAATGCCCATGGTGAGGCCGCCCCAGAGGAAGCCGAGCTGCGGGTCGGGCTCGCGAAACAATTCGCAGAAGCTGCGGGCCGCGCCGTAGAGCAGTGCGAAGGCGCCGAGGATCATTCCCGGCCGCCGCAGCGCACCAGCGCGGATGAACAGCCAGAGCAGGATGAGCAGCACGGCGCCTTCCAGCGTCGCCTCGTAGAGCTGACTCGGATGGCGCGGCAGTGGGCCAGCGCCTGGAAATATCATGGCCCAGGGCACATCGGCCGGGCGGCCCCACAGCTCGCCGTTGACGAAATTGGCGAGCCGGCCGAGCAGGAGGCCGATCGGCGCGACCGCGCAGGTCAGGTCGCCGAGCGACAGGATCGAGATCTTGCGCTTGAGTGCGAACAGAATCACCGCGATCACGCAGCCCGCGAAGCCGCCGTGGAACGACATGCCGCCGTTCCACACTTCGATGATTTCGATCGGATGCGCGGCGAAGTGCGCCGGGTTGTAGAACAGCACATAGCCGAGGCGACCGCCGAGAATGATGCCGAGCGTCACCCAGATGATGAAGTCGTCGTAGTCGGTGACGGTGAGCGGCGGCGGACCGCCCCAGAGCCGCTCGTTGCGGATTAGCGCGCGGGCATAGAGCCAGCCGAGCAAGATGCCTAAGATATAAGCCAGCGCATACCAGCGGATCGCGAACGGCCCGAACGAAATCAGCACCGGGTCGAAGGCGGGAAACGGCAAGGCGAAAAGCGGCATTGCTAGCTCGCGGCGAATCCGCCCTGAGGTGCGGCCTCGACGGCGGCGAAGTCAAGGCAGGGGCCGACGGTGCGAGACGGGGCGTTGGGCGAGGGTTTACCACGGCATGCAGACGGGCCTTGTCGCCGGGATGCAGTCGCGCCATGTAATGCCAGCTGGCGGTGATTCCGCGGAGGCGGCCATGACCCAGACGACCAACCGGTTTTTCGACGAGGTGGCGCGGTTGATGAACGACGCCGCCGGGGTTGCGCAGGGCGTGCGTCGCGAGTTCGACACCATGGTGCGCACCCAGGCCGAGCGCATCTTGGGCGAGCTCGACGTGGTCAAGCGCGAGGAGTTCGAGGCCGTCAAGGACATGGCCCGGCTGGCGCGCGAGGAGAACGAGGCGCTCAAGGCGCGGATCGCGGCGCTCGAGGCCAAGCTCGGCAAGTCCGGCTCTTAAGGCCTAGCCCCGGTTTCCTTGTGTTTGCGGCGTGGCGGGGCTATAAGCCCGCGCGTTCCGCGGCTCCAGCACCCCTGGAGGCATGCCGCGGCCGGACATCCGGAAAATTCAGGCTTTCACAAAGGGTTAGAGTCATGGCGACCGTCAAGGAAATCAAGGCGACGGCACGTGCACGGGCCGGCAAGGGGGCCGCCCGGGCAGAGCGTCGCGCAGGCCGCGTGCCGGGCGTGATTTACGGTGACAAGCAACCCCCGATCACCATCTCGCTCGACTACGACGACCTGCGGCAGAAGATCTATGCCGGCCGGTTTCTGACCACGATCTACGAGCTCGAGCTCGACGGCGCGAAGCATCGCGTGATCCCGCGCGACTTCCAGCTCGACGCGGTGCGCGACAATCCGATGCATGTCGACTTCATGCGGCTCGGCGAGGGCGCGGTGATCCGCGTCGCCGTGCCGGTGCGCGCGATCAACGCCGATCAGTCGCCTGGCGTGAAGCGCGGCGGCGCGGTCAATATCGTCAACCACACCCTCGATGTCATGGTGAAGGCAGAGGACATCCCGGAGGCGATCGAAGTCGATATCGCCGAACTTGAGATCACCCATTCCAAGCACCTGAGCGACATCACGTTCCCGGCGGGCGTCAAGCCGGTGTCGCGCGTCGACCTGACTCTGGTCACCATCGTGCCGCCGTCGGGTTACGCTGAAGAAATGAAGGCTGCGGCGGAAGCTGCTGCGGCGGCTGCCGCGGCTGCCGCTGCGGCGGCCGAAGCTGGCATCGTGCCGGGCGCCGAAGGCGCGCCGGGTGCGGCACCGGGGGCTCCTGGAGCTCCGGGCGCGCCGGCCGCGGCACCGGGCGCACCGGGTGCGGCACCGGCGGCGGGAGCCGCGCCGGCCGCGGCCGCGCCAGCGCCGAAGAAGTGAGGCGACGCACGGGCGGGACGCGATGCTGCTCTTCGTCGGGCTTGGAAATCCCGGCGCCCGCCATGTGTGGAACCGCCACAACGTCGGCTTCATGGCGGTCGACGCCATTGCCAAGCGCCACGGCTTCTCGCCGTGGCGCCGGCGTTTTCAGGGCGTCGCCAGCGAGGGCACGCTCGGCTCGGAACGCGTCCAGCTGCTGCTGCCCGGCACCTTCATGAACGAATCCGGCCGCGCGGTCGCCGAGGCGATGCATTTCTACAAGCTCGATCTGCCCGGCGTCGTCGTGGTCCACGACGAGCTCGATCTTGCGCCCGGCAAGGTGCGGGTGAAGGTCGGCGGCGGCATCGCGGGCCACAACGGCCTGCGCTCGATCTCGGCCCATGTCGGCAACGAATACCGCCGGGTCCGCATCGGCATCGGCCATCCCGGGGTCAAGGAACTGGTGCATTCCTACGTGCTGATGGATTTTCCCAAAACCGAACGTGACTGGGTCGAGGCGCTGACCGGCATCATCTCCGACAACGCGCCGCTGCTCGCCCGCGGCGAGGACGCGACCTTCCAGAACAAGGTGCATCTGGCGATGGCCGCCAAGGGCTTCGGTCCCAAAGATGACGCGGACGACGAGCCGCCCGCGAACTAGAACGCAAACCAAGAGAACATCATGGGATTCAAATGCGGCATCGTCGGCATGCCGAATGTCGGCAAATCGACGCTCTTCAACGCGTTGACCCAGACCGCGGCCGCGCAGGCTGCGAACTATCCGTTCTGCACCATCGAGCCGAACGTCGGCGAGGTCGCGGTGCCCGATCCGCGGCTCGACGAGCTGGCGCGGCTCGCCAAATCGGACGCGATCGTGCCGACGCGGCTGTCGTTCGTCGACATCGCCGGCCTGGTGCGCGGCGCCTCGAAGGGCGAGGGTCTCGGCAACCAGTTCCTCGCCAACATCCGCGAGGTCGATGCCATCGCGCATGTGGTGCGCTGCTTCGCCGATGACGACGTCACCCATGTCGAGGGCCGCATCGACCCGGTCGCCGACATCGAGACCATCGAAACCGAACTGATGCTGGCCGACCTCGAAAGCCTGGAGAAGCGGGTCGATGCCCTGGCCAAGCGCGCCAAGGGCACCGGCGAGGAGGCCAAAGAGGCGAAGGAGACGCTCGACCTGATCGAGCGCGCGCTCAAACTTCTGCGCGACGGCAAGCCGGCGCGCTTCGTCGAGCGCAAGCCCGAGGAGGAGGGGACCTTTCACCAGCTCGGGCTGCTCACCGCGCTGCCGGTGCTGTATGTCTGCAATGTCGATGAGGCTTCGGCGGCGACCGGAAACGAATATTCGCGCCAGGTCGAAGCCCGCGCGCGCGAGGAAGGCGAGGGCTGCGTGACGATCTCGGCCAAGATCGAGGCCGAGATCGCGTCACTGCCGGCCGAGGAGCGCACGCATTTCCTGGAGGACCTCGGGCTCCACGAGCCGGGTCTCGATCGGCTGATCCGCGCCGGCTACGACCTTCTGCATCTCGTGACCTTTTTCACGGCCGGCCCGAAGGAAACCCGGGCCTGGACCGTGACCACCGGCACAAGGGCGCCGCAGGCGGCGGGCTCGATCCACACCGATTTCGAGCGCGGCTTCATCCGCGCCGAGACCATCGCCTATGACGACTACGTCACGCTCGGCGGTGAGGCCGGCGCCCGCGACGCCGGCAAGATGCGGCTGGAAGGCAAGGACTACGTGGTCGTCGACGGCGACGTGATGCATTTCCGGTTTGCGACGTAGGTCGTGGGCTCGATTTGGTCGAACTTTTCGATGGTCCAACGCGTTTAGTAACGAACGGCTTTGGGTGAGTCGTGTGATTTCAAGCAGTCGGGCCAGCAGCTCCCTTATCGAAAGCGGGAGTTATGGAAGCTTCGCGAGCCAAGCAGGCAAAGCTCTACAGGATGGTCACCGACCAGCATGTCTGCCCGTTCGGTTTGAAATCGCGCGACCTGCTCGAACGCGAAGGTTTCTCGGTTGACGATCATCTGCTCAGGTCCCGTGCCGAGACCGACGCGTTCATGGCCGAGCACCAGGTCGAAACGACGCCACAGACCTTCATCGCTGGCGAACGTGTCGGCGGGTACGACGATCTTCGTCGCTACTTTGGCAAACCCGTCCACGACCCCAAGGCGCTGAGCTATCAGCCCGTAATCGCCGTATTTGGCATTGCTGCCTTAATGGCAGTGGCCGCGAGTTGGGCGGCCTTCGGCGCAGTTTTTACGATCCGCACAGGCGAATGGTTCATCGCCTTCAGCATGTGCATTCTCGGCATCCTGAAGTTGCGCGATCTCGAGAGTTTCTCGAACATGTTTTTGGGCTATGACCTGCTCGCCCAGCGGGTTGTGCGCTACGCCTATGTCTATCCTTTTGCCGAGGCGCTTGCCGGCGTGCTGATGATCGCCGGAGCGCTGATGTGGCTCGCCATCCCGGTCGCCTTGTTCATTGGCGGCATAGGCGCCGTCTCGGTCTTTAAGGCCGTCTACATCGACAAGCGAGAACTCAAATGCGCCTGCGTCGGCGGCGACAGCAACGTGCCTCTCGGTCTTATCTCCCTGACCGAGAACCTAATGATGGTCGCGATGGCGATTTGGATGCTGATCAAATAGTTGGCGAATGTGAGATTGCGGCGGGCGTTTGGTGAAATGTCTGCTCCATTAAACGCGCACACACCGACGGCGACGTGATGCATTTCCGCTGTGCGGCCTGAGGCGCGGGCATTCCGGGACGCCGCCATAAGCGCGTTCAGAGCGTCGTCGACGCGCTATGGCGGCGGTCCCGGAATCGATATGACCGCGATGCTACATCTCGCCGCGATTGCGGATCGCGCCGAGATGTTCGTTGATGCGGAAGATCATCAGCACGAACTCGGCCGCGATCCGCGCGAACAGCACGCCGGCCGCGACGCCAAGCAGGCTCGCCAGCAACGTGATGACGCCCTGCGCCAGGTTGGTCGGCATCACCGCGACCGCGGATGCGATCCCCGACAGCCCGGACAACGTCACGACGAGGAGCACCAGCCAGTAGAAGATCTGGATGATCGAGGGGGTGATGAACCGCTCCCATTGAAACAGGTCGGTGAAACTGAACATCTCCTCCTCCTCTCGGCGGGCGCTCTGCGCGACCCGGATCCGCGGCCGCGCAAAGCCTGCACGGCGGACCCACGGGGGTCAATGCGCCGCCGATTCGCATTGACGCCGCAAACGATCAGACCGGGCAGGCGAATTCGGGGCGGTTGACGGCCTTGGCCGGGGGCGCTTTATGGCTTGCGTTCGAGCGATGCAGGAATCCGTGTCCAAGCTTCACTGGGAAGATTTCGCGCCGGGCCGCAGCTTCGAGCACGGTCCACGGCGTATCGAACGCGACGAAATGATCGCGTTCGCGGCCGAATTCGATCCCCAACCCATGCATCTCGATGAGGCCGCGGCGCGATCGAGCATGCTCGGCGGGCTCGCGGCGTCGGGCTGGTATGCGTGCTGCATCCTGATGCGGATGTGCACCGACGCCTTCGTGCTCAAATCCACTTCGATGGGCGCGCCCGGCGTCGATGAAGTGCGCTGGCTTCACCCGATCCGGCCAGGCGATGAGCTCACGCTGCGCGCCACCGTGCTCGACACCCGCGCATCGAACAGCCGGCCCGACATGGGCTTCGTGCGGTTTTCGTTTGAGCTCACCAATCGCGCCGGCGTCAAGGTGCTCGCGCTCACGACCTCGCTGATGCTGGGACGGCGCGCGCCCGGGGCCACGGCGTCATGAAATTCTTCGAGGACATCGCGGTCGGCGACAAGATCGAGATCGGCAAGCACACGTTCACCGCCGAGGCCATCAAGGCCTTCGCGGCGCGGTTCGATCCCCAGGCCTTCCACCTCGACGAGGCCGCCGCGGCGCGCTCGCATTTCGGCGCGCTCTGCGCCTCGGGTTGGCACACCGCCGCGATGTGGATGCGGCTGATGGTCGATCACCACCGCCGCGAGGACGAGGCGCGAAAAGGCCGCGGCGAGCCGGTCGCGGTGCTTGGCCCGTCGCCTGGCTTCCGCGAGCTGAAATGGGTCCGGCCGGTCTATGTCGGCGACACCATCAGCTACGCGACCGAAATCCTCGAGACCCGCGCTTCCGCCACTCGTCCGCAATGGGGTTTAATGACCATTCGCAACACCGGGGTGAACCAGAAGGGCGAACTCGTGATCTCTTTCGTCAGCGTCGCCTTCGTGGCGCGGCGGAGCGCCGCTTGACCGCGGTTGTGGAACGCGCCGAGGCGCCCGCCGCGACCAAACGCGAGGAGCGCCGCGCGGCCGGCGTCGCCTGTGGCGCGCATGCGCTGCACGACGGCTATACCGACCTGATCTACGTGATGCTGCCGCTGTGGCAGGCTGAATTCGGCATCGGCTACGCGGCGCTCGGCCTGCTGCGCACCTGCTACTCCGGCACCATGGCCAGCCTGCAGATTCCCTCGGCGCTGCTTTCGGAGCGGCTCGGGGTGCCGCTGGTGCTGGCCGGCGGCACCGCGCTGGCGGGGCTCGGCTATCTGGTCGCCGGCGCCAGCGTCGGGTTCTGGACGCTGGTGATCGCGCTGCTGATCGGCGGCATGGGATCGAGCACGCAGCATCCGCTGGCTTCGGCGCTGGTGGCGCGCGCGTTCGCGGGTCCGCGTTCGCTCAAGGCGCTCGGCACCTACAATTTCGCCGGCGACATCGGTAAGATGACGGTGCCGGCCGCGGCGTCGCTGCTGCTGGTGGTGATGCCCTGGCAACCGGTCGTGACGCTGATCGGCGCCGCCGGCTTTGCGGTCGCGGCCGCGGTCTATCTGCTGACCCCGCGCTTCGCACCGGAGGTCGCGGCTGAGCCCGCCAAAGTGGCCGACGGTGAAGACACCGCGCCGACGACGCGAAGCCGGATCGGTTTTCCGATCCTGCTGGCGATCGGCATGGTCGACAGCGCGACCCGGATGGGCTTCCTGATCTTCCTGCCGTTCATCCTGATCGCCAAGGGCGCGACCCTGCCAACGGTCGGTCTGGCGCTGACTTTGGTATTTGCCGGCGGCGCCGCCGGCAAACTGGTGTGCGCGTTCATCGGCGCGCGGATCGGCGTCATCGCCACGGTCTGCCTGACCGAGGGCCTGACCACGCTCGGCATCCTCGCGCTGTTGCCGCTGCCGCTCGAGGCGGCGCTGATCGTGCTGCCGGTGATCGGCGTCGCGCTCAACGGCACCTCGTCGGTGCTCTACGGCTCGGTGCCGGAACTGGTCGAGCCGAACAAGCGCGCTCGCATGTTCAGCATCTTCTATACCGGCACCATCGGTTCCGGCGCGGCGGCGCCGGCACTTTACGGATTGGTCGGCGACGTGGTCGGCGTGCCGATCGCGCTGATGGCGGTCGCGGGAATCTGCCTGCTGACGCTGCCGCTCGCGCTGGTGCTGCGGCCGGCGCTGCCGGCCTCGGCGCGGTGAAATTGGCCACCTGTAGCCCGGATTGAGCAAAGCGAAATCCGGGGTTGCCGCCGGAATTGGAAGCCCGGATGTCGCTGCGCTCCATCCGGGCTACGTCGGAGTGCGGCCTAGCGCCAGTCTCCCAGCACCGCCTGCACCAGGCTCAGCGCCGCGACCGCGGCGGTGTCGGCGCGCAGAATGCGTGGACCGAGCGACAGCCGCACGATGTTGGGCAGCTTGAGGAGCGCGGCGCGCTCGTCCTCGCTGAAGCCGCCTTCCGGGCCGACCAACAGCGCGAGCGGCTGCGCCTCGAACGCGGCCGTCATCGTCAGCGGCAGCGTCGCCTCCGGCCTGGGTCGCCCCGTCGCCAGCGCGGCGACCGGATCCTTGACGTCGGCATCCTCGTCGCAGAACACCAAAAGCCGCTCCGGCTTGCGCTTGGCGAGCGCGCGGGCAAGCGTCAACGGTTCGACGATCTCCGGCAAGCTCAGGATGCCGCATTGCTCCGCGGCCTCCCGGGCGTTGGCGCGCATCCGCGACAGATTGACTCGGGCAACCTGGGTGTGATGGGTGAGGACCGGCATGAGATGCGACACGCCAAGCTCGACCGCCTTCTGCACCATGTAGTCCAAGCGCTCGTGCTTGAGCGGCGCGAACAGGTAATGCAGATCGAGCGGTGCGGTCTGCGGCCGGGCCTGCGCTTCGAGCTTGAGCGCGCCGCGCTTGCCGGCCGCGAGCGTCGCGCGCCATTCCCCGTCGCGGCCGTTGAACGCCAGGACGGCGTCGCCCTCCTTGAGGCGCAGCACCGTGCGCAGATAGTGGGCCTGCGGCGCCTCCAGCGCGACCGTGGCGCCAGCCTTGAGGTCGGCCTCGACATAAAGCCTCGGGCTGCGGAAGTCGTAGCGCGCCATGTCGCGCCTTTACCCTTCCCTGCGACCCTGCGCCAGGGTTGATTTGGCCCGCGATTTCGCCATCCTGCCCCCCTGTTGCCGGATTCGTCGGCTCTAGACTGCTATGATTTGCCCGCAATATCCGGATCGGAGGACATGACCTTGCCACGTGCCATCGCGCTTGCGTCGGTGCTGGTGTTGGCCGGACTGTCCGCGGCGCTGGCGCAATTTCCGCCGCCGCCCAATCCCAGCGCATCGCCGTTTCCGCCAACGCCCGGCCCCAACAGTCAATTCCCGGCGCCGCAGGCGCCCGCTGCCGCGCCGCCACCCGCCAGCGCGTTTCCGATGCCCGGCCAGCAGCCGCAGGCGCAGAATCCCTGCGAGGCCGGCTTCCTGCCGTTGCGCGCCCAGGCCGAAAAGGACGCGGCCGCGATCAAGGCCGCCAGCGAGCGCAAGGCGTCGCGTGAAGAGGTCTGCCCGCTGTTCAAGAAGTTCGCCGCATCCGAAGGCAAGATGGTCAAGTTCCTCAAGGATCACCAGGCGCAATGCGGGGTGCCTCCGGATGCCATCAAGGCGTCCGGCCAAAATCACGCCAAGACCGTTCAGGTCCGCAACGCGGTTTGCAGCGCCGGACCGGCCCCGGCCGCGCCCCGTCTGAGCGATGCCTTCAGCGGACCACTGTTGCCAAGCACCAAGGCCGGTCCCGGCACGTTCGACACTCTGACCGGAAATCCGCTGCAGCGATGACCGAGCGCGCCGGACGCGTTGCCGATGCGACCGGAAATTGGGTTGATACCTGGGCGCCGGCGGGATGGCGCCCCTATCTGCGGCTGACCCGGCTCGACCGGCCGATCGGCTGGTGGCTGTTGCTGATGCCATGCTGGTGGTCGGCGGCACTCGCCGCGATCCCGGCGGGCGCGCCCGGACCCAAGCTCTGGCATGTCCTGCTGTTCCTGATCGGCGCCATTGTGATGCGCGGGGCCGGCTGCACCTGGAACGACCTCACGGATCGCGACTTCGACGCCCGCGTCGCGCGCACGCGCTCGCGGCCGATTCCCTCAGGTCAAGTCAGCGTCAAGGCGGCCTATGTTTTTCTGGCGATCCAGGCGCTGGTCGGATTGGCGGTGCTGCTGGCGCTCGCGGCCGATGGTCCCGGCGGCAGGTTCAGTTGGTTTGTGGTGATGGCGGGCATCGTCTCGCTGGCCACCGTCGCGATCTATCCGTTCATGAAACGCGTCACCTATTGGCCGCAGATTTTCCTCGGCCTGGCATTCTCGTGGGGCGCGCTGATGGGCTGGGCGGCCTATTACGGCAGGCTCGATGCGCCGGCCTACTGGCTTTATGCCGGCTCGATCGCCTGGGTGATCCACTACGACACGATCTATGCGCACCAGGACGCCGAGGACGACGCGCTGCTCGGATTGAAGTCGACCGCGTTGCTGTTCGGCGAGCACACCAGGTCGATGCTCGCCTTGTTCTCTGCGCTTGCCGTGGCGCTGATCGGGATCGCAGGCTGGACGGCGAGCGCCGGCATCGTGTTCGCGGTTGGATTGATCGCCTTTGCGGCGCATCTCGCCTGGCAGATCGCGCGGATCGACATCGCCGATCCGGCGCTGTGCCTGCGCGTTTTCAAGTCGAATCGCGATGCGGGACTGATCCTGTTTGCCGCGCTGGTGCTGGACGCCGCTATGTGAGGAATCATGCCGGGCCAGCACGAACAGGATCGCTACGTCTTGGAAACCTGGAGCGCGGTTCGAACGCTATGGAATCGTTTCGACGAAAATGCGGAGCAGGACATTGCTGGAGCGTATCCGCATGTTCAGACCTTTATCGTCGAAGAAATGTTCAAGCAGAACCGAGCACCGGAGATCGCCGCAGTCGCGATCGTGGCGCAGGTTGTGACCGACCAGATCGCGAATACCTTCACCGCGGAGGAAAAACAGCACGCGCTCGCGGAGCTCAACAAGCTCCTGCAAATGAACTTCAGCGAGGCTCAAGGCTACATGGCAATCCCGTTTGTTCATGCGTTCGTGAATGCGTGGCAGGTGGCTTTGAAGTGGAGCAACGAGGGCAAGGTGGACGCCGCGGCGCGGGAATTCTTGATGGGCAAGATCTTCGGCGCGCTCACATCTGACGCTGCTCCCTGAAAGCCCTGGCCAGCCATGCGCAACACTGATCGCGCATGTTGCGGGTGGGCAAGGCGGAATACGAAGCCGCGCTGGATGTCACGATCGCAAGGCGGTATTGGCTGCCTCGAAGCGCTGCATGGTCCGTTCCGCGTCGTAGCGTCCTTCCAGCAGCGTCTCCGAATCCCATTCGCTGCGTTCAGCGGCGAAGAAATCGCCGCCATAGACGTGAATGGCGCCGGTCAGCCGCGGAATCGGATTGGTTACCGAATGGATGATGTCGTGGCCGAGCGGAGCGGCGTCGCCGACACACAGCGACTTGGCGCCGGCGGCCTCGACTCGGCGGCTGCCGTCTGGCAGCCGTCGCCAGAAGATATTGTCCTCACGCCCGGTGTAGATGCCGATCACCGCCCACATGCGGTGATTGTGCGGCATCACCGTCATCATCGGACCCCAGATGACGTTGAGAATGGTGAGATCAGGCGCGTGATAAAGCTTCTGGATTTCAGCGCGCTTGGGTTCGCCCAGGCCTTTGAGCACGTTGCCTGGCTCGGCGACCGCGCGCGCAACCACTTCACCAACGAGCTTGTGTGAGGGGTCGGCGGCCAATGCGGCGCGGCAGTCTGCGGTGAATTTTTCCAGATCGAACATCAGCGCGCTCCCGGACTGGAAGCGCAATCTTACACCGAATCGGTTGTCGACGAAATCCGGAGCTAGTTCCGCGCGATAATCTCGCGCTCACCGCGATAGACGTCCGCCTCACTGCCGATCCGGCGCACCTTGCGGCGCATCAGGATCGCGGGGCGGCGGCGCCGCAAAACGCTGCGCCTGCGGCGGCGCGGCGAGGGCGAGCCCAGCGCGACGCCGCCCATGCGGCGGAACGGCTCGCGCAGCGCGCCGTCGGCTTCGACCACCAGCAACGGCAGGCCGAGCACGCGGGCCCAGGATTTCCACTCGGCGGCGGCGTCGCCGCCGTCGCTTGCCATGAACACCGGCACCGACAATGCGGGATCGCGATGCTCGAGCATCACCGCCACCGCGGCGGGCTCGTCGCCCTCCGGCGGCAAGAGCCGCATGCTGATGCCGCGGAATTCCGCGACCGGCACGCCGACATTCATCGGGATGCCGGCGACCGCGCGGCGCAGTACGACGCGCTCGCGTGTCAGCTCGACCTGGCGGATTTCCCCGTCTGCCCTGCAGTCGCGCGCTGCGTAACGCACCGGCAGGGTGTACGGGTCGAGCCGCAACGCGCGGCTCGACCCGGGGGTCCCAGCGACTCCCATTTGACGCCTCAATCACTCCCGGCCGGGCTTATGCGCCCGGTCCTTGCCGCGATCATGCCGCAGAGAAGTCGGAATGAGCTTAAGCGGGCTGGTTAACCGTCGCTGACTCAAGGTCCGCTCGGCGAATATGATTGATGGGACCTTGCCGCGGCGGCGCAAATTGTTGCGACCGGCCTCGAATCCAGGTGGAATCGAGCCTATCTGGTGCCTTGTCAGGCTGCGGCCGCCCACCTAAACCAGACGCACCCCTTCATGGATCCTCTCACCGATCAATCCGCGCTGAGCGCGCTCGCCGAGCGGCTGGTCGCGGCTGCGCGCCAGGCCGGGGCCGATGCCGCCGACGCGGTGGCGATGCGGGGCGTGTCGCAATCGGTCGAGGTGCGTGACGGCGCGGTCGAGGAAAGCGAGCGCTCCGAAGGCAACGACATGGGGCTGCGCGTGCTGGTCGGGCGGCGCCAGGCGGTGGTGTCGACCAACGACCTCAATCCCGACGGCATCCGGACCCTGGCCGAGCGCGCCGTCGCAATGGCAAAGGCCGCGCCCGAGGACAAGTTCGCCGGGCTCGCCGACCCGGCGCTGCTGGCCCGGCAGTTCCCGGATCTCGATCTGCTCGACCGAGGCCTGCCCGAGGTCGGCGCGCTGGAAAATTTGGCGCGCCGCGCCGAAGCGGCAGGGCTTGCGATCAAGGGCGTCAGCAAATCCGGCGGCGCCTCGGCCTCGGCCGGGATCGGCGGCGTGGTGCTGGTGTCGAGCAACGGCTTCTCGGGCAGCTACATCGGCTCGCGCCACAGCATCTCGATGCAGGCGATCGCCGGCGAGGGCACCGGCATGGAGACCGACTACGATTTCGCCTCGGCGTTGCATGCCGCCGATCTCGACGCACCCGAGCGGATCGGCACCAACGCCGGCGAACGGGCGGTGAAGCGGCTCAATCCCCGCAAGGTCTCGACCAGGAAGCTGCCGGTGGTGTTCGACCGCCGGGTTTCGTCATCGCTGGTCGGGCATCTGGCGAGCGCCATCAACGGGTCGTCGATTGCGCGCAAGTCGAGCTTCCTGAAGGACAAGATGGGTGCGCAGCTGTTCGCGCCCGGCATCAACATCATCGACGATCCGCTGCGCAGGCGCGGTTTGCGGTCGCGGCCGTTCGACGCGGAAGGCGTCGCGGTGCGCCGGATCGCGCTGGTCGCCGACGGCGTGCTGAAAACCTGGTTGCTCGACAGCGCCACCGCGCGCGAACTCGGCCTGACCACGACCGGTCATGCCCAGCGCGGCGCCTCTTCGACACCATCACCCGGCGCGAGCAATCTGCATCTCGAGGCTGGCGCACAGGACGTCGAAGCGCTGATCAAGGATGTCGGCGAGGGCTTCTATGTCACCGATCTGATCGGCATGGGCGTCAACGGCGTCACCGGCGACTACAGCCGCGGGGCCTCGGGGTTCTGGATCGAGAACGGCGAGCGAACCTATCCGGTCAGCGAGGTCACCATTGCGGGGCATCTGCTCGACATTTTCCGCAGCCTGACCCCGGCGCGCGACCTCGAATTCCGCTACGGCACCAATGCGCCAACCGTGCGCGTCGAGGGGTTGACGATTGCGGGCGTCTGACACGCGCGCCGCCGACCGCGAGCGGATCGTCGCCGCCGTGCAGGAGGCGGGCGCCACCGCCCGCAAATACTTCGGCCAGCAGTTCAAGCAGTGGACCAAGGGCGCCGGCGATTCCCCGGTCACCGAAGCCGACATCGCCGCCAACGAAATCCTGCAGACCCGTTTGCGCGCCCCCGGCGACGGCTGGCTCTCGGAGGAAAGCGAGAACGATCCGGGCCGCCTCAGTGCGCAGCGCGTTTGGGTGGTCGATCCGATCGACGGCACCCGCTCGTTCATCGCCGGCCGGGAGGACTGGTCGATCTCGGCCGCGCTGGTCGAGGACGGCAGGCCGGTGGTCGGCGCGGTGTTTGCGCCGGTGACCGAGGAACTGTTCGTCGCCATTCGGGGTCAGGGCGCAACCCGCAACGGCGTGCCGATGCAGGTTCGCGACGGCGGCCTCGACGGCGCGCGCATCGGCGGCCCCAAGCGCATGCTCGACCACATTGTCGGCCGGCATCCCGGCGCGATCGCGATGCCGCGCGTGCATTCTCTGGCGCTGCGCTTGACCCGGGTCGCGCAAGGCGAACTTGATGCTGCGATTGCCGGCGGGCAGGGCCACGACTGGGACCTTGCGGCTGCCGATCTTTTGGTGCACGAAGCCGCCGGCATGATGACCGCGCTCGACGGCACGCCGCTGATCTACAATCGCCCCGATCCGGTGCACAGCATATTGCTGGCGGCCGGGCCCGAACGGCATGCGGCGTTGATTGCGCTGGTTCGCGACCATGCCAGGGAATCCCGGTAAGGCCACGCGTTCACCTCAAGAGATTGGCGATGCCTGCCCCGCAGAAGCAATTGCTCCATCTGGTGTTCGGCGGCGAGTTGACGTCGATCGATTCCACCGAGTTCAAGGACCTCGGGACGCTCGACATCGTCGGCATTTACCCGAACTACGCCACCGCCTACGCGGCGTGGAAGGCCAAGGCGCAGCAGACGGTCGACAACGCCCAGATGCGCTACTTCATTGTCCATATGCACCGGCTGCTTGATCCGGATACCGCGCCCGGCGCGGCGCGTTGACGGAGGCGCATGCGTGGCGCTGAAGAAGCTGACTGAAGCACGCTGGTTTCAAAAGATTGTCGGCGTCCTTGGCGCCGAATATCTGCGGCTGGTCTGGAACACCAACCGGATCGTGATCGATCCGCCTGACATCTACGACGAGGTCGAGCGCGAGATCCCGATGATCATGACGATGTGGCACGGCCAGCACTTTCTCGCGCCCTTCGCCAGGAAGCCGCACCATCGCAGCAAGGTCATGATCTCGCGCCACCGCGACGGCGAGGTCAACGCCATCGCGGCGGAATGGCTCGGCACCGGGACGATCCGCGGCTCCGGCACCCATGGCAACGACTTCACACGCAAAGGCGGCGGCGCCGCGTTTGCGAGCATGCTGGCGACGCTGCGCGAGGGCACCAACGTGGCGATGACCGCCGACGTGCCGAAGGTTTCGCGGGTCTGCGGCTGGGGCGTCGTCAAGCTTGCCAGCATGTCGGGGCGCACCATCTTTCCGGTCGCGATCGCGACCAGCCGGCGCAAGGTGCTCAACAACTGGGATCGCACCGCGATCAGCCTGCCGTTTGGCCGTGGCGCCCTTGTGGTCGGTACCCGCGTGCGGGTCGCGTCCGACATCGACGACGCGGCCCTTGAAACCGCACGCCGTGCGGTCGAGGATTCGCTCAACGCCGCGACCGCGCGCGCCTATGCGCTGGCTGACGGCGACGGAGAGCTCCCGCGTGGCTGAACGCCTGCCGTTGCTGTTGCACAGCTACCGGCTGTTGACGGCGGTGGCAGCGCCGCTGGCCTCGCTGCTGCTGTCCTATCGGGTCAAGCGCGGCAAGGAAGACGCCCGGCGCCTGCCGGAGCGGCGCGGCGAGGCGGTGACACCGCGGCCAGACGGGCCGCTGGTCTGGCTGCACGGCGCGAGCGTCGGCGAGTTGACCGCAATCCTGCCGCTGATCGAACGGATCCGGGAGCGCGAGGTGACCGTGCTGGTCACCTCGGGCACCGTGACCTCGGCGGGCGTCGCGGAACGCCGGCTGCCGCCCGGCGTGATCCACCAGTTCGCGCCGCTCGACGTGCCGCCGTTCGTGACGCGCTTTCTCGACCATTGGAAGCCCGATCTCGCGCTGTTTGTCGAATCCGATCTGTGGCCGAACCTGATCCTGGCGAGCTCGGCGCGCAGCGTTCCGCTGATCCTGATCAACGGGCGGCTTTCGGAGCGCTCGGCGCGGCGCTGGAGCTGGGCGCCGCGCAGCATCGGCGACCTGTTGCATCGCTTCGATCTGTGCCTCGCGCAGTCGACCGCGGATGCGGCCCGCTATCAGGGCCTCGGCGCGCCGCGCATTGCCACCACCGGCAACCTCAAGCTCGACGTGCCGGCGCCGCCGGCTGACGACGACAAGCTTGAGGCCATCAAAGTTGCAATCGGAAACCGGCCGGTGATCGCGGCGGCCTCGACCCATCCGGGCGAGGAGACCGCGATGATCGATGCGCATCGCAAGCTCAAGCACAGCTTTCCGGGTCTGCTGACCCTGGTGGCGCCGCGGCATCCGCAACGCGGCCCCGGGATCGCCGATATCGCCCGCAACGCCGGGCTCGTCACGGCGCTGCGCTCGCTCGGCGAGCTGCCGAAGTCGGACACCGACATCTATGTCGCCGACACGCTCGGCGAGCTCGGCCTGATCTACCGGCTGGCGCCGATTGTGTTCATGGGCGGCTCGCTGGTCAGCCATGGCGGGCAAAATCCGATCGAGGCCGCCAAGCTCGGCGCCGCGATCCTGCACGGCCCGCACGTGTTCAACTTCGCCGAGATCTACGCGACGCTCGACGCGGCCGG
>Ga0111538_10003976_pt1 | contig 20584 bp, 19 predicted proteins | sample SoiMethybrSBSTD1_FD_79669 | JGI IMG/M metagenome (GOLD analysis project Ga0111538, IMG submission 79669) | Bulk soil microbial communities from a Populus tree surrounding site in Tennessee, USA - Soil MetaG P. TD hybrid SBSTD1 (version 2)... | ecosystem: Environmental > Terrestrial > Soil >... | reverse complement strand
GCGCGCGACCACCCGCTCGACCTCTCGCACGCGGAGCTGACCACGCTCCTCGACCGCGAGCCGACCAACGCGCAGTACCAGACCCTGCTGCAATACAACCTGACCTTCCCGCTGGCCGGGCTGGTCCTCTTGCTGGTGGGGCTGCCCTTCGTGGTGGTGAGCGAGCGCGGCCGGGCGGGCGAGCGCATCGCCCGCGGCTTCTTCCTGTGCATGGCCTACTTCGGGGTCGACTTCGTGGCCCGGACGCTGGGGCTGCAGGGCGAGGTCGGGCCCCTGGTCTCGGGCTGGCTGCCCCTGGTCCTGTTCGGCAGTCTTGGGGTGGTGCTCACGGCCTCGATGCGCTCGTGACCCTTCCCGGATCGGCCCTGGAACCGCCGGGAAGAGCCCGGGCGAATCGTCGTACACTGCCCCGACTCGGTCCCTTGCCCGATCCCCGCATGCTCCCGCGCACCCGAAAGTCGTTCCTGCTCTCCGTGGTCGTCCTCCTGGCCGGCGGCTGCAGGTCGTCGGAAGAGCGGCACGAGCGCGAGGAGGTCGTCGCGCAGAAGGTGCGGGAGGGGGACTTCGAGGCCGCGCTCGTCCACGCGGAACGCCTGGCCAAGGCCAATCCGCGCGACCAGCACCTGCAGGACCTGCAGCGCGATGCGCAGGTGGCGCTGGTCCTCGATCGCGGGCGCCGCGAGGTGCTGCGCGGCGAGCTCGATTCGGGGCTCGTGCTGCTCGAGCGCGCGGCGGAGATCGACCCCGAGAACCCCGTCGTCCAGAGCTGGATCGTGAAGACCCAGGCCCAGCTCGCCGAGCTGTGGCTCGATCGCGCGGCCGGCCTGACGTCGCCGGATCAGCTCGCGGAGGCCAAGCAGGCCTACGAGAACGTGCTGAGCCACGACCCGAAGAACAAGACCGCCATCCGCGGCTATGCGCACCTCTTGCTCGTCGAGAACTACCGCTCGGGCCAGAGCCAGACCTACTTCAACGACGGCCTGTCGAGCTTCCGCCTCCTGGAGCTCGAGCAGTCGCGGCGCGAGTTCCAGGTCTCGCGCCGCTACGAAGAGAACGAACCCGCCGCCCTGCGCGCCGATCAGGTGGAGGCGATGATCGCCTCCGAGCGCCTGCAGGTCGCGCACGACCTCGAGGAGTCGGGGCACTTCTACGCGGCGCGGAACGAGTACCGCATGGTGCTCCTGGTCGAGCCCGACAACACCGATGGCCGCGCGGGCCTGGACCGAATGGACCGCGAGGTGCGCGCGAATCGCGAGATGGCCGAGGCGGACATCCAGATGCGGCGCGGACAGATCGAGCAGGCGAACGAGTCGCTCCAGGAGGCGGAGCGCCTCACGACGGCGCAGGCCGACGAGGTGTCGCTGCTGCAGAGCGACGTCGTCGATCGCCAGCGCGAGGACCTGTACCAGAAGGCGCACAGCCTGACCGAGGACTACCGCTACGAGGACGCCGTCGCCGCGTACGACCAGCTGCTGGCGGAAGCGCCCGACTTCAAGGACGCGAGCCTGCGCCGGAGCACGCTCGTCGAGTTCATCCAGCTCACCGAGGAGTCCTACGCCAAGGCCCTCGCGGCGAAGACCGACGAGGAGGCCGAGGACGCGCTGCGCGCGATCCAGGTCATCTGGCCCGAGTACCGCGACGTGTCCCAGCGGCTCGCCGACATCGAGGCGCGCAAGGCGGGCGAGACGCCGCCGGCGGAGGACGAGCCGCGCTAGCCCGAGCGCGCGCCGCCGTGCGTGCGCCAGGCCTGCACGAGTCCCAGGGCCGAGACGAGCGTGGTGAGGATCGGGAACAGCGGCGCGACCCGACCGAACTCGCCGCGCCAGACGACGAGGGACCAGTAGAGGTACGGTGCCCAGGCCGAGACCGCGAAGACGCACCAGCGCGTCGACGCGTCGAAGGCCCAGGCGGGCTCGCCCTCGTCGTGCACGGGTGTTCCGAGCGAGTCCAGCCGATCGAGCTCGGCCGTCGCGCGGTCGAGCAGCGCCTGGTTGGCGCGCAGCACGCGCAGGCCGGGGCCGAGCGAGCTCAGGTTGAGTAGCACGGCCGTCAGCCCGACGAGCATGTGCACCGCCGGTGGCACGCCGATGAAGCGCCCGTAGCCGAGCACGGCCGCGGCGGTGGCGACGAACGCCGACAGGATCGCGACGGGGTACGCGCGGCGCCGCGCGAAGAACTCGTTCAGCTCGGCCAGGAACTCGCGGCCGAGGTCGCGCGAGCGCGAGGCCGCCTTCAGCACGCGACCGGAGACGATCATGAACAGGATCAGGAGCGTGTTCGTCGCCACGCACAGGATCGCCGTCGTGAAGCCGAGCAGGAGGTGGCGCTGGGAGTCGTCCCGGAAGATGCCGGTGAGCAGCGTGAGCAGGAGGCACGGCGCCGTGAGCAACGCCATCCCCGCGTAGTAGTGCGCCATGCGCATCGGACGTGGACGATACGCCCGGGGCGCCGCGGCGCTCAACCTCGAGGGCCGAGCGCGGCCACGACCTGCTCGGGCCCGAGGTGCTCCATGCACACCGCGCCCTCCGGGTGCGTGCAGCGCCGCGCGAGGCATGGCGCGCAGGACGGTGCGGGCTCCGCGCGCACGATGGCGTGCGGACCGGCGTTGCCGAGCGGCCAGGGTCCGGTGCGCAGCTCGTCCTGCGGCCCTGCGAGAGCGACCACGCGCAGCCCACAGGCCGCGGCCAGGTGCATCGGGCCCGAGTCGACCGCGACGAGCGTCGAGTCGCGCCGGGCCGCGGCCTCGAACACGGCCGCGAGCTCGCGCAGCCCGCGCTGAGCGATCCAGTGTGCGCGCAGCTCGCTCGCGGGTAGTGTGCGCGCGATCTCCCGGCCGAGATCCGCTTCCGCCGGTCCGGAGAGGACGAGCGCCGGCCGCCGCGTCTCCTCGAGGCGCTCGAGCAGCGCCCGCCAGCGAGCGCTCGACCAGCCGCGGACGTCTCCAGGAGTGGACAGGTGCAGCAGCACGCCGCCCTCGCCGAGAGCCGGGGCGCGCTCGCGGAGCAGCGCTTCCCCCGCGGCGCGCTCGCCCGCGCCGAGACCCGCGTCCGTGCGCAGCGGGAGCGGGGTATCGGGCACGAGCGTGCGCGCGAGCGCCTCCATGCGCTGCATCGCGTGGCGGGCGGGCCGCACGAGCGCCGGCGCATGCTCGCCCGCGGTCCACGCGGCCCACGGCTCCTGCCAGTCGTCGCGCGCGGGAGCGACGCGCCGCGCGGCCCGCGAGAGCCAGCTCACCGCCGCGCTCTTCGCGTTGGCCTGCGCGTCGACCGCGAGCTCCGCGCGAAAGCCCTGGAGGTCGCGTCGGAGCCGGGCCCAGGCCCCGAGCCCTCCGCGGCGCTCGAAATCGAACGTGCCCTCGAGGCCCGGAAGGCCGATGAGGAGCCCGGCGAACTCGGGCTGGATCGCCCAGCGAATGCGCGCCCGCGGGTATGCCGCGTGCAAGGCGTGGAACACGCCGAGGGCGTGCACGACGTCGCCCAGGTGCGAGAGACGGATGATCAGGATGCGCTCGGGATCCCGCACGGCCGGCGAAGGACAGGAGGGTATCCTCCGGAGCGCTGTTCTGCGCATGCTGCGCCGCATCTCGACGAAGCTCGTCCTGGCCGTGCTCGCGGCCGTGGCGCTGCCCTTCGTGGCCTTCGCGTTCTTCATCGACGTGCAGATGGCCGAGCGCCTGACGCGCCACGTCGTGCAGCAGGCGCTGCTCGGGCTCGTGAAGGACCTCGCGGGCCAGATCGACTACTTCGTCGACGAGCGCGAGGCCGACCTCGACATGTGGGCCGATCTGCCCGAGACGCACGCGGCCCTCGACCATTACCTGAAGGAGCAGGGACGCGGACGGCTCGAGCGCCCGCACGTCGGCTCGCCGGAGCACGAGATCGCGCGCTGGCGCGCGGACACGATGGCGAGCTGGTCGGACGACGCGCTCTCCACCGAGGCGCTGATCGAGCTGCAGCCGCGCACCATCCTCACGCACGAGTTCGACCGCTACCTCGACCTGAAGAAGGTCTACGACCTCGTGATCCTCGTCGCGGCCGACGGGAGGCTCGTGGCGTGCACGAGCAAGCACCCCGGGATCGAGGGTGCTCCGCACACGCGCCCGTTCCTCGAGTTCCTGTTCGCCCAGGACTTCTCGCACGAGGAGTGGTTCCAGAAGGCCAGCGCCGGCTCGTACTGGCGCGTGGACCATCACGTCTCCCCGTACCACGTCGAGATCGAGGACCCCGATCCGGCGTGGGACTACCAGCTGGGCTTTGCGACGCCCGTGTTCTCGAAGCAGAGGCCCGGCGAGGTGCGCGGTGTGCTGTACGCGCTCGTGAGCTGGTGGTACGTCCAGGGGCTCGTCTCCACGCAGGTGATCATCGACGCCTTCCGCGGGCTGGTCGAGGAGGACCGCACGCCCTCGCCCTACGCTTGGCTGTGGGCGAACGACGCCGACACCATCCTGGCGCACCCCGAGCGCGGCCTCTACAAGTGCAGCGTCACGCGCGACCTCGGGCTCGGGCAGCTGACGCGCGCCGTGCTGGAGGACGACGACGGCTGGGGCCTCTATCCGGAGTACGAGTTCAACGGCAAGCGCAAGAACGCGGCCTTCCGGCGCTGCAGCCTGCCGCCTCCCGCGACGCTCGCGGCCTCGGACGACGGCTTCCAGCCGCCACAGGGCGAGGGCTTCGGCTGGGTCGTCGGCGTGGGCATCGACAACGACGACATCTACTCCACCGCCGACGAGCTGCGCACGCTTCTCCTCGGAGGGACCGCAGGCGTGCTGGTGCTCGCCGTGTGCCTGACGCTGTTCATCGCGCGGCGCACGACGGGACCGATCCGCGAGCTGCAGGCCAGCGTGCGGCGCGTCGCGGAGGGCGACCTCGACACGCGCTTCGAGATCCGCTCCAAGGACGAGATCGGCGCGCTGGCCGAGGACCTCGATCGGATGACGCACGAGCTCAAGGACCAGCGCGAGCGCATCGTCAAGGCCGAGAAGGACGCGGCCTGGAAGGAGATGGCGCGCCAGATCGCACACGACATCAAGAACCCGCTCACGCCCATCACGCTCTCGCTCGACCTGCTGGAACGCGCGCGGCGCGAGCGCGCGCCCGGCTCGAACGAGATCCTCGAGCGCACCATGGGCCTCATGCGGCGCCAGGTCGAGAACCTGCGTCAGATCGCGAACGACTTCTACGAGTTCACCGGCGGCCGCAAGGCGAACCCGCGGCCGCTCGAGCTCGTCGCGCTCCTCGAGGAGGTGCTGCACCTGCACGACGCCTGGGCGGTGGAGCGCGGCGTCACGATCCAGCGCGAGGGCGCCGAGGCCACCGTGTGGGCCGACGAGGGCAAGCTGCGCCGCGTGTTCGTCAACCTGGTCAGCAACGCGCTGCAGGCCATGCCCGAGGGCGGCCAGCTGCTCGTCGAGACAGCGATCGAGGACGGCCGTGCGCGCGTCTCGATCCGCGACACGGGGACCGGGATCGCTTCCGAGGCGCGTGCGCACCTCTTCGAGCCGTACTTCACCACGAAGAGCGAGGGCACCGGGCTCGGCCTCGCGATCGCCCGGCGCTCGATCGAGGAGATGGGCGGCGAGATCGAACTCGTCCCCGCGCCCGACGGCGTGGGAACGGTCGCCCGCGTGATGCTCCAGCTCGCGCGCGAGGACGGCGCGTGAGCGCGGAACCCGGGGGCAGCGTCCTCGTCACCGGCGCGGGCGGATTCGTCGGCTCGGCCGTCGCGCGAGCGCTCCTCGCGAACGGCTGGCACGTGCACGTGCTCGTTCGTTCCGCCGCGAGCCGCGCGTCGCTCGGGGAGCTGCCCGTGGCGCTGCACGCCGGCGATCTCCTGGATCCGGCCTCCGTGGCGAGTGTCGTGCGCGCGGCTTCCGACGCCGCGGCACGCGCGGGCGAGGGGCTGTCGGTCGTGCACTGCGCCGCCAGCATCAGCTACCGCCGTGCAGACGCCGCGCTGCTCGAGCGGACCAACGTCGAGGGGACGCGCGCGCTCCTCGCCGCCTGTCGCGCCGTCGGTGTCCGCCGGCTGTGTCACGTGAGCTCCGTGGTCGCGCTCGGGCCCGTGGCCGCGCCCGACGCGTTCCTGGAGGACGATGCCGAGCTCGGCGGACTCCAGCTCGAGTGCCGTTATGCGCGCACCAAGGCCCGCGCCGAGCAGCTCGTGGCCGAAGCCTGCAACGGCCTCGACGCGGTGATCGCCAGTCCGGCCGTGGTCTTCGGCCGTGGACGGGGTTCGAACTCGACGCACTTCCTCGAGCGGCTCGCGCGCGGATCGCTCGGTCGCATCAGTCCGCCGGGCTCGGTGTCGGTCGTCGGTCTCGAGGACACCGCCGCGGGCATCGTCGCCGTGCTCGAGCGCGGCACGCGCGGGCGGCGCTATCTCCTGGCCGAGTCGGCCTGGACGCTCCGCGACCTCATGCACCTCGCCTGCCGCGCGCTCGACCGCGACGGACCGCGCGCCGCGGTGCCGCTGGCGCTGTGGCGCTCGTTCGCGGGACTGCTCGCGCTCGCGGATCCGCTGTTGAGGGCCGAGCGCGCGACGCCCGAGGCGATGCGCATGCTCGGGCTGCACTTCCGCTTTCGCGCGCGGCGAGCGCGCGAGGAACTCGGATGGTCGCCGAAACCCTTCGCCGACGTCCTGGGCTCGATCGTCGCCGACCTGCGCGCGTGATCAGCCGCCCGCGGGGCCCCAGGTGCCGCTCACCGAGGCCCAGCGGATCGAGATCAGGTCCAGCAGGAAGTCGAGCTTCCACAGGTAGGGGAAGACGCGCTCCTCCTGCACGATCAGGTTCGGGAACTGGGAGTCCGCGGCGTTCGCGCGTGCGATGAGCAGCGCTCCCTGCGGCAGGTCCTTGCCGAGGAACGTGAACGCGATCGCGGTCGAGCGGAAGTGACCCGAGTCGGGGCCGTCGGGCTCGAAGTGCACGGCCGCGCAGGAGCTGCACAGGAGGACGGCGAGTGCGGCGAGGCGCGCGCTCATCCATCGCACCATACCCCGGCGCATCGCGCGATTCACGCGCGCGACTGCCGCAGCGTGTGGTCCGGGCCCCTGCGCGCGGCTACGCTAACCCCGCGGTGGCCAGCCGACCCGAGCCCGACGAGCAGCGCCTGGACTCCCTGCTGGCGCACCACGGAGAGCGCTTCGCAGAGCGCTTCGGCAACGGCTCCGGGACCCGGCTCTTCTTCTCGCCGGGCCGCGTGAACCTGATGGGCGCGCACCTGGACTACAACGGCGGGCCCGTCATGCCGATGGCGCTCGACCGCGGGACGTTCATCGCCCTGCGTGCGCGCGCGGACGATCGCCTGACGCTGGCCTCGACGCTCGAGGGCGAGGCCTTCTCGGCCCGACTGGCCGAGCTCCCCGCTGCCGCTTCCGGTCGCTGGTTCGACTATCCCCTGGGCGTCGTCGTCCATCTCCTGCGCGGTCGTCCGAGGTCCACGGGGCTCGACGTGCTGTTCGGTGGCAACCTGCCGATCGGAGCGGGGCTCTCGTCCTCGGCCTCGATCTGCGTGGGCACGGCGCACGCGCTCGGCAAGGCCTGGGGACAGGCCGCCGAGCCGATGACCAGCATCGTCGCGGCCCTGTGGGGTGAACGCGAGTGGGTCGGAGTGCGTTGCGGGATCATGGATCCCTACGCCGTGGCTCTCTCGCGTCCGGGCCACGTGCTGTGGCTGGAATGCAAGCAGGAGCGCTTCGAGCACCTGCCCTTCGACCGCGAGAACCTGCGCATCGCAGTCGTGGACAGCGGAATCCGCCGTGAGCTCGCCAAGGGCGACTTCAACCGTCGCGTCGCCGAGTGCGCTCGAGCCTTCGAGCTGCTGCGCGCGCATGCGCCGGACGCGGAGTGCCTGGCCGACGTGCCCGCAGCCGCAGTGGAGCGATCCGCAGACGAGCTGGGGCCGCTGCTCGCGCGCCGAGCGCGTCACGTCGCGAGCGAGGTCGAGCGCACGCGTCGCGCACGGGCCGCGCTGCTCGCCGGCGACCATCCCGGCTTCGGGCGTTGCGTGAGCGCGACGCACGAGTCGCTGCGCGAGCTGTACGAGGTCTCGGTCCCCGAGCTCGACTGCATCGTTGCCGCGGCGCACGAATGGCAGGGCGTCCTCGGGGCCCGACTCACCGGGGCCGGCTTCGGAGGCTGCGCCGTCGTGATCCTCGCGCGCGACGCCTGCGCAGGCTTCGACGAGCACGTGCAGCGTGCGTTCGAGCAGCGCTTCGGCCGCCGACCGCCGGTGTTCTTCTTCCGCAGCGACGCGGGACCGCGCGAGTACGGAAGCTGACCTGCTGCGTCAGCGAGCGCGAGCCCGCGCTTCTTCCAGGATGCGCGCGGCCGCCGGATCGTCGCCGGGCGACGCCTCGAGCACGCGCGTCGCGTCGATCGCGCGGGCGGCGAACAGGTAGTTCAGCGCCAGGACGAGTCGCGCGTCCCGATCGGCCGAGTGCTCCGACAGATAGCGCTCGAGCGCGGTGAGCTGCTGCTCGAACAGCGACGGGTCGGGGTAGAAGCCGTGCTTGTCCACGGTCGTCTGGACCAGGCTCGGGTCCAGCTCGAGCGCGCGCCGGATCGCGTAGGCGCCGTAGTGGTAGTCGCCCGCTGCGAAGAGCGCATCCGCCAGGACGAGGTACAGCGCGCCCTGGTCGGGAGCGAACTCCACCGCCTTGGCGTAGAACTGCACGGCGTCGGTGTAGCGGCCCTCGCGGAAGGCGCGATCGCCGAGCTCGAGGTAGCGCTGCGCCGCGATCGTGAGCGGAACGCCGGCGGGACCTTCCTGCTGATTCGCGAGCACGGCGCCTTCGCCCACCGCGGGCGCGGCCGTCGGCTGCGGCTCCGCATACACGACCTGCGGCTCGGTCTCGACGTAGACCGTGCTCGCGACCACGGGGTAGTACCAGTAGGCGGAAGCGTAGTAGGGCCCCGAGCAGTACCACCAATACGGGTAGTAGCACGCCCAGTAGCAGGGCCACGACCAGCAACCCCAGCCCCAGCAGAAGCTCACGGACCAGTTGTCGCAACCCCACGGATCGCAGTGCCAGCTGTCCGAGCCTCCGTGGTACGTGCCCGGGTGCACGCCTCCGACCGCGCCAACGGCGACGCCGACGGCGAGGTCGTTGACCCTGCCCGCGATGCGCGTGGCGCCGGTGATCTGGCGCGCGGCTTCCGGCTTCTGGCGCTTCACTTCACGCCACCCGAGCGACTTGCCCGGCGCCGCGACGGTCTTGCCCTTCGGCTTCGTGGGCGTGAGCCCGCCGGACTTGCCGGACTTCGGCGAGTCGGGCTGGAGTGCGCCACGGCTTCCCGTCACCGTCTTCGGGACGTCGAAGCGTCGCGTGGGCCCGCGGTCGTAGCCGACGGCCGGCCCCGAAACCGTCTTGCGACCGGGACTGTGCACCGATCCGCTCGAGGTTCCGGGCTGGCTGCGCGACGCGGGGAAGCTCGTGCGGGCCGAGCTGTCCGGCGTGGCCGAGCGCGGGACGATGTCCCCGCGCGGCGAGCTTCCTGCGGTGCCGTCGCGCCGGATCGAACCCGCGGGCGAGTAGGGGGCGGGGAAGCGAACGCGGGAAGCGCTGCGACTCGACGGAACGATTGCGTCCGCCGGACCTGCCGTGGTTTCCCCCGCCCCTGCAGGCGCTGCCGGCACCTGCGCGGAGTCGTTCGGGTTGATGTTCGTGCCGGGCTCGGGCGCAGAGTAGGAGCGCCCGCTGTACAGATCGCGCCCCGAGGGGGCCGATTCCGAGGGCGTCACGGTCTGGCTCCCCGACGAGGGGACCAACGTGGTGCCGCTGGACGGGCGCGAGGAACCGATGCTCGTGGGAGCCCTCGACGGCGCCGCGGATGGCGACGAGTACGAAGGACGCACGCTCTGCGTGCTCGGTCGCACGCTCGCGCTCGAACGCGTCGGTGCCGGAGCCGACGGGCGAACGCTGGGCGATGCGCCGCGAGACGCCTGCCCCGACGGTCGGGACATGCTGGATCCGTGATAGCCGCCCGAGCCCCTCGAAGACGACGGCGCGGATCCGCGCGAGGGGCTGGCCGAGCCTCGCGAGCCCCGCTGGGTCAAGGCTTCCGCTGGTGCCATCAGGAGGGACAGCGTCAGGAGCCAGGCCAGCGGTTTCTTCATGGGCGTTCCCTCGGAAGCAGGATCCAGCGAGGTGCGGTGAACGACCATGGGTCAGCAAGTCCAGTGCCCGTGTTCGGACCCCGTTCTTCTTCGGCGCCGGGCCCCGCTCCCGACGGAGCGTCCACTCCAGGGGACACGGGGTCAGTGGGGGGCATCGAGCGGGAGGACGATCTCGATGTGGGGCTCGTCGGCCTCGTGCCAGCGCAGGTAGGGGGTTCCCGCAACCGCCTGGGGCGGGACAACCGCGGTCAGCCGTCGCAGCACGGCGGGGGACACGAGGTCGACGTCCGGCAACGAGAGCAGGAGGCCGGGCCGCTCCTCTGCGAAGACGAATCCCGGCGGGACCGGCTGGCGGGCCTCTCGCAACCTCACCCAGCAGCGCACGGGTCGCGCCGTTGCCGAGAGCTCGAACGTGGGCACCGGGTCCACCTCGGGACCGGAGGCACCGAGCTCGGCGGCCATCTCCTCGATCCAGGCCTTCGCGCGTCGGAGCGCGTCCTCCCAGCTCACGGACTCCGGCAAGTCGTGCGCGCGGTACGCGATCGGCACGAGGTCGGCCGAGAGGACCTCGGGTCCTTCGCTCGAGCTCCGGGCCAGCGGGCGCTGGTCGCTCGGCAGGAACGCCAGATCGAGGAAGTGGACGCGCGTCTCGATCGACTCCACCGTCTCGACGAAGCTGCCCTCGCCGGAGCCGACCTCCATCACGCGCGGCCAGCGCCGCCCGTCGATGACCTGGTGCGCGCGCAGCGCGATCCACTCCACGAGCTCGCCTCCCGATCCGCGTGCCTCGATGCGCGCCGGCACGCCGTCGGCGGTGAGCTCGCTCGCGAGCAGGCGTCCGATCGGATCGCGCCTGCAGCAGGAGTGCGCGAACACCGGCGCGGCTCGCGCGCCCGACTCCTCAGCGGCCCAGTCGAATCCGTCGGGCCACAGCATCGCCGCCCGGCGCAGCTCCATCTGCAGCAGCACGATGTCGCGTCCGGGACCGGTCATCGGTTCCGACGCGGCACCGCTGGTGAGCTGGTGGACCTGCGGCCCGAAGCGGTAGACGAGCTGGCGCTCGGGCGAGTCGCCCAGATAGCTCTCGAAGCACCAGCGCGCCCGGTCGGGGAAGACGTACAGCGCCGTGAGGCGATTGGCGACGGTGCCGAAATCGATCCGGGACACGGAGCGGAAGGCGGCGATGCCGGCGATGGGGATGCGCGGCCCGGGAACGCTCTCGTGCGTCGCGGCGGCCTGTCCCGCGAGCGCGGCCACCAGCACGCGCAGCGCCGCGCTCATCCCAGTCGCTCCCTCAGCACCCGCACGGCGCGCTCGAGCGTCGCGCGCTGCTTGGCGAAGCAGAAGCGCAGGAACGTCCGGCCGTCCGCCGGCTCGCGGAAGAAGCTCGAGCCTGGCACGGCGGCCACTCCGCCCTCGCGCACGAGCCGGAGCGCGAATGCCGTGTCGTTCTCCGCGCCCTCGAGCAAGCGGTCGATCTCGGTCATCACGTAATAGGCGCCGCGCGGGCGGTGCACGGTGAACCCCAGCTCCTCGAGTGCCGGCACGAGGAGCGCGCGGCGCTCCTCGTACTCGCGGCGCAGCGTCGCGAAGTAGTCGGGTCCGAAGGCGAGCGCGTCGGCCGCGGCCTCCTGCAGCGGTGCCGGCGCACCGACGGTCAGGAAGTCGTGCACCTTGCGGATCGCCTGCGTGAGTTCCTCGTGCGCGAGGCACCAGCCGATGCGCCAGCCGGTCGCGCTCCACGTCTTCGAGAGGCCGCTGATGGTGATCGTGCGCTCGGCCATGCCCGGCAGCGTCGCGATCGACAGGTGCTCGGCTCCGTCGAACAGGATGTACTCGTAGATCTCGTCCGTGATGGCGAGCGCGTCGTGCGCGCGACACAGCTCGGCGATCGTCTCGAGCTCGGCGCGGTCGAAGACCTTCCCGGTCGGGTTGTGCGGCGTGTTCACGAGGATCGCCCGTGTCCGCGGACCGAACGCGGCGGCGAGCTCGTCGGGGTCGAAGCTCCAGTGCGGCGGGCGCAGACGCACCCAGCGCGGCTGCGCGCCGGAGAGCAGGCAGTCGGGACCGTAGTTCTCGTAGAACGGCTCGAAGACCACCACCTCGTCGCCCGGGTCCACGGTGGCGAGCAGCGCCGCGATCATCGCCTCGGTGGCGCCGCAGCACACGGTGACGCAGCGTTCGGCGTCGAACGCGAGCCCGTTGTACCCGCGCGCGCGCTCCACGATCGCGGTGCGCAGTCGCGGAGCGCCCCAGGTCACCGCGTACTGGTTCACGTCGGCGGCGATGGCGCGCTGCGCGGCCTCCTTCATCGCCAGGGGCGCGGGGAAGTCGGGAAACCCCTGGGCCAGGTTCACGCCCCGCTCCCGGGCGCAGATCCGCGACATCTCGCGGATCACGGACTCCGTGAAGCGCGCCGCCTTGGTCGAGCTGCGCCCGCGCATTCGATTCGGCACCGTACCATGCCGGCGCCTCGCGGGAGTTCCGGGGGGCGTCAGGGCAGCTTCTGAGCCCACTCCTGCCAGGGCTCCGACTCCTCGCCGAGGTTCTGGTCCGCGACCCACACCAGCGACCCCAGGATCTGCGGCCGTCGCTCCGGCCCCACCTCGTCGAGCGCGTTCGCGAGCGTACGGCCGACCGTGCCCTTCAGGGGCGGGTGCAGCCTGCCTATGCGCGCCAGCGCCGCGGCCGCCGCGAGCGCAGCCAGGTTGGACTCGTCGTGCAGAAGCCCGGAGAGCGCCGCGATGCCGTCCGCGTCGGCCAGCACACCGAGCGCACTCGCGCACTGCGCGCGCACGCCGGCCTCGGCGTCCGCGCAACCGAGGCGACAGCTCTCGGCGAGCTCGGGGCTGTGGTTGCCGGCGCCGGCGATGCACAGGAGCGCGAAGGCCGCGTTGATGCGCGTCCAGTGATTGGCGTCCTCGTCCAGGAGCCGCCGTATCTCCGTGAGCGGCGTGTCGGCGACGCCGAGGACACCGATCCCGAGAAGGGACTTCTGCACGACCTCCGGATCCGGATCGTCGAGCCCCTGCAGGAGCTTGCCCAGCACGGCCGGATCCTTGGTGAACCCCAGCGCGGCCGCGGCGATGCGCCGGTTCACGGGCGGGCCCTCTTCGAACTCGCGCAAGAGCTCCTCCTGGCGCTTCTTCGCGCGTGTGCTCATGTCGCGCTCGAGGGCCTCGAGCGTGCGCTGCTCGCGAGAAGTCGAGGCGGCGACCTTGAGCTCGCTCCACGTGGCAAGGCTGTCATCGAAGACCGTGAGGAAGTACCCGATCGATTGCGGACCCTCGTCGGGGAGCGGAACGTAGGGCCGCGCACCGGCCGTATCGGCTTCCTCCCCGGAGGGTGTGCTCTGGCAACCCGCGGCCGCGAGCGCGCCGAGGATCATGGAAACGAGGACTCGACGACGGCTGGAGGGCATGCGGCGAGAAGGAGACGAGCGGAGAGTGGGTTGTCTTCCCGCGTCGCCCAGACTAGCAAGCGCTCACCGCGCACGCGGAAGCACGCTCTCCCCGGGCCGTCAAGGGCTCGCCGGGGGCGAACGGGATCCGTACTCTTGAAACCGGAGCGCTTTGGCAGGGCGCTTGCCGATGGTTTTCCTCGAGGTCTTGCTGTCCCTCTCCCTCATCCAGGCACTGCGGCGATTCCTCGGCGTCCTCGTCTCGGTGGTGGGGCTGGGAACGGCCGGGCTCGACGGCGAGCCCATCCAGGCGGGGGTGAAGCTGCAGGAGGCGGTGGCGTCCGTCCCCGCCTCGCCGGCGGCTCCGTTCCGCTTCGAGCCCGGCGCCGATCAGCCCGCGGTGCTGATCCCGCGCTCCGAGCGACTCGTCTACCGCGCGTACCTCGACATCGCATTCGTGACCACTTCGGTGGGAACGGTCACGCAGACCAGCCGGGTCGAACAGCAGCGGGCCAGCGTCATGATGCCCGCCACGGAGGGGGAGTCCGCCAGCGTCCAGCTCTTCGCGAAGGGCAAGTACCTGGGGTACTCGCTGAAGTCCACGATCGAGTCGCGCATCCTGCCCCAGGACTGGCCGCACATCCTCTACCTCGCCACGAGCGAGGGCAGCGAGCGGCGCCGGCGCGAGGTCATGATCGGACGCGTCGACGGCGAGCCGACGTCGAGCTATCGCTCCGACACGAGCAAGAACGCGCCCGAGGGGACGCGCATCTGGCGCGACGCGCGCGTGCGCAAGGTCCCGGAGGGAACGCTCGACATGCTGAGCGCGGTGCTCATGGCGCGCACGCTCGTCCGCGAGGAGCGCGAGAAGATCGTCTTCCCGCTCATCGACAAGGACCACATCTGGCAGCTTGCGCTGGAGCGCGGTGAGCAGCGCCGCATGGAGACCGGCGCGGGCACGTTCGACGTCGTCGAGGTGATCCTGCATCCCGCGCCGTATCCCGGCGAGGACATCGACCAGGAGAAGCTCGATCGCTTCGAGGGCGTGTTCGGGATCCACGGCACGATCCACCTCTGGGTGGACAGGCGCACCGGCGTCGCCGTGCGCATCCAGGGCGACCTCCCGGTCGGGCCGCTCACGCTCGGGATCGACGTGGTGCTCGACTCGTATTCCGGCACGCCGGCCGACTTCGCTCCGACCAAGAACTAGCCCGAAGGGCTGCGCACCGGCACGGGGACGATCGTCGCTCGTCCTCCGGTGTCGCCGAGCGCGAAGACCGTGCCCGGTTCCTGGTGGTGGCGCTTGACGTATCCGAGGACGAGGCCGGTATCGAGCTCGAACGAGTAGGCCCACGAGGTCACCAGACCGAGCTCGCGCCGCTCGCCCGCTTCCTCGAGCACGAGCGCTGTTCCGCGCGCGACCGGATCCGAATGATCGACGGCCAGCGCGACGAGCCGCTTGTTCAGGCCGCCGTAGGTGTCGATCTTGGCGACGACCTCCTGTCCCACGTAGCAGCCCTTGTCGAGCGCGAAGGCGGTATCGAGGCCGGCTTCCTGCGGGTAGACGTTGTCGTCGACGTCGAGTCCCCACAGAGCGGCGCCCTGCTCGACGCGCAGGCAATCGCGCGCCGCGAGTCCGGCCGGCGTGGCACCGGCCCGCTCGAGCGCTTCCCACAGCGCCACCGCGCGCTCCGCGCCCGCATCCACGCGGAAGCCGGCGGAGCCGGCGAGGGCTAGCGCGACGACCGCGACCTCGGTGTCGTTCCAGCGGGCGAGCGCGGCGTGCCCCGGCGCGGGCGGCGCCTGTGACATCGCTCGCTCGATCACGCGCCCGGCTTCGGGCCCGACGAGCTCGGCCGGCGCGTGACGCGCCGTCTCGAGCTCCAGCGAGAGCGACTCGGAGAAGTGGTACGTCTCGAGCGCGTCCCGCAGGTTCGGTGCGGCGCCCGGCGGCGTGGAGAGCTCGAAGCGCTCCGGCCAGCGCACGAGGTCGAAAGCGAAGCGCACCTTGCCCTTGGAGGTGAGCAGCAGGTTGCGGTCGACTCCGCCGGCGGGCAGCGCGAGCACGTGATTCGCCAGGATGCGGTGCAGGAAGTCCGCCGCGTCGGACCCACGGGCGACGACGAGCCCCCGATCGCCCGCGTCGAAGAGCGCGCAGCCGTCGCGAGCCGCCCGGTACTCGCGGGGAACGTCGCCGAAGGTCGAAGGGCTCGGGAAGCCGGGCGCTTCCGGACGCTCGGCCGCGCGCGCGCCGCGCGCCAGGTGTTGCTCGATCCGGGGGGAGCGGTCCATTGGGGTGCGCGAGGGGCGAGAATCATAGGCGCCGCGGCTCGAATCCCCGAGCCCCGCGACCGCCCACGGATCGCGCGTTTTCCTTTTCACGCCGGCGGTCGCCGTGCATCGTCCTGCCGAACCACCCCCTCCCTTGGACGACGCCGACCTCGTCGCGCGGGTTCTCGCAGGGGAACGCGAGCCGTTCCATGTGCTCTTCCGCCGCCACGCCGCACCCCTCTTCGCGACCTTGCGCTCGACTCTCGGCAACCGCGACGACGCGCGCGAGGTGTTCCAGGAGACCTGGCTGCGGGCGTTCGAGGGCCTGGGGACGCTGCGGGAGCCCGCGCGCCTGCGCTCGTGGCTCCTCTCGATCGCCCTCAACCTGGCGCGGGTGCGCCGCCGGCGCTGGATCGAGCGGAGCGCGCTCGCGGTGGAGGGTCCGGACGAGCCCGTCGGCGAGGACGGCGTCCAGCACCGGCTCGAGGCGGACGAGGAGCTCGCCGCCCTGCGCCGCTCGATCGCCGAGTTGCCCGCGCGCCAGCGCGAGGTGGTCGATCTGCGCGTGAACCACGAGCTCTCGCACGCCGAGATCGCCGCTCTGCTCGGGATCACCGAGGAAGCGTCGCGCGCGAGCTACTACCAGGCGCTGCGCCGGTTGCGCGAAGGGCTCGGTGCGCACGCACGGGAAGAGGACGCCCGATGACCGCCGCACGATCGCCGGAGAGCTGCGCGCGCGTCGTCGCGCGCCTCGATCGCTGGGTCGACGGAGCGCTGGACGCGACCGAGGCCGCGCTCGACCGCGGCCACATGGAAGCCTGTGCAGCGTGCGACGGGGCGCGCGAGCGCCGCCTGCAGATGCTCGAAGACCTCCGTCGCGCGGCGAGCGTTCCGGCGAGCGCTGTGGATGCACTCTGGAAGGGTGTCGCCGCGCGCCTCGGCAACGCGCGTCCGGCACGCGCGCGGCCGCGAATCCTGCGCGTGCACGCTCTCGTCGGCGCGGCCGCGGCGATCCTCGTCCTGGTCCTCCTGCAGGCCGCGACCGGCGCGTCGAGTCCGACGTTGCATCCGGACGACCTGGTGTCGGTCGAGCACGTGCTCGAGGTCCTGCCGGGCTGGTCGGACGTCGTGCGCGGGGTCGGCTCGCTGTCGAGGGGCTTCTCGTGACCGAGCTGGAGCCCGGAGCGTTCCGGCGGAGGTTCCTGGCCGCGCTCGGCAGTCCCGCGGGGATGACCGGGGCGCTGGCGGGCTTCGTCCTGTTCGGGATCGGGGACTCGCTGCCCGCTGGGCTCCTCGGGCTCGTGATCGGCTGGCTGTACGGCTACGCGGTCGTGGGCCTGATCCGCGCCTTCCGCGTCACCCCCGGCTTCTACTGGCTGGTCGGAGTCCTCTGTGGGCCGGTGCCCTTCGTCTTCCTCGCCGGTGGCGTCGAGAAGGAAGACCGCGGCGGCGTCGTGGTGCTGACGGCCCTGTTCGGTCTCGTGGTGGGGCTGGTCGAGTGGGGCCACCGGATCCGCGTGCAGCGGGAGGATCCGGCGGGGCTCGAGCGCTGAGGCACCGGAGCGAGGTCCTCGCGTCCGGGGGGCGCGGCTTGACTTGAGCAACGCCTCCGTCACACTCCCGGACTGACCCTGGCCCGCCGGCCAGGATCCGAAACCCCTGTCCCATCGGCTTGCCCGGTCCCGTGCGGCGAGCGCGGGCGCGGTGCGCCTCAGCCAGCTCCCCGGAATGATCGTGCGCCGCCACCGACGCGCCGCCCTCCTCGCGGCGCTCGCGCTGTCCTTCACGAGCGCCTGCGGCTTCCAGCCGCCCACCCCCGCGCTGACCTATTCCCTCAACACGCCGGTCATCGAGAAGAACGCGGACCTGGCGGCCGATCCGGGAGCACAGTCTCAGCTCGTCGGTGCGCTCGAGTTCCTGTTCGGCACCCCGTCGGGGCCGCGCTTCCTGACGATGCCCGAGTGGGTCGACGAAGGGTTCGACCCGAACTTCTGGGGCGAGGACGCGCTGAAGGCCGAGGGCCACGAGGCCGAGTGGAACGCGCTCGTCGCGAGCAACCGCCAGCGGTTCCACGAGCAGCTCGACGCGATCGCCAGGGGCGACCTGGCGGCGGTGAAGCAGCCGCGCTACTCGGACGACCTGGGGCGCTGGTGGGAAGAGCTGCTGGCGGCGCTTCCCGAAGGTGGACCCGACAGCCCGTACGAGGACGGGACGTGGCGCGAGGCGGCCGTGAAGCTGTTCGAGGAGTACTACCCCTCGCTCGCCACGTCGGCGGCCTTCTACCACCTGCAGTGCTACCACTGCCATGGCGCCGAAGGGGGCGGCAACGGCTCGACCTCCCAGTTCCTCGAGCCCCGGCCGCGCGACTACCGGCCCGGCAAGTTCAAGTTCACCGCGCTGAAGGAGAAGGCGCGCCCGCGGCACGAGGACCTGTTCCGCACCCTCGCCGAGGGCGTCTACACGACGGCCATGCCCTCCTTCCGGCGCTTCAGCGACGCGCAGCTCCACGGGCTCGTCGACTACGTGCGCCTGCTCGCGATCCGCGGCGAGGTCGAGATCCTGCTCGCGGACTCGTTCGCCGCGGACGAGGGCCTGACGTTCGACGCCGTGAAGGAGAACTACGAGTTCGTCGTCGGCCGCTGGCGCGAGGCGCCGGACAAGCTGATCGTCTACGAGGGCGAGATCCCGGCCGAGACGCCCGAGCGCATCGCCCACGGGCGGGCGCTCTTCATGACGCCCGGCGAGCAGGGCGGCGCCAACTGCGTGTCGTGCCACGGCTCGACCGGACGCGGCGACGGCGCCTCGGCATTCGAGGTCGATCCCGTCACGCAGAAGAGGCGACGCGTGAAGGACGACTGGGGCAACGAGATCTCGATCCGCGACCTGACGCGCGGCGTGTTCCGCTTCGGGCGCCGGCCCATCGACCTGTATCGGCGCATCTACGCCGGCATCAACGGGACGCCCATGCCCGAGCACATCGGCATGGCGATCACCGAGAACGGCGCGCAGCGCACGATGAACGAGGACGACATCTGGGACCTGGTGTTCTTCGTGCGCTCGATGTCGTCACATGCCCCCGAGGTCGCCCAGGCGGAGCACGGAGAGCATCAGGCCCAATGAGCTCCTTCAAGCACACGCTGACGCGCCTGACGATCACGCTCCTGCTCCTCGCCGTGCCCGTGCTCGGCGTCTGGACCTGGCTGGAGGCCGACCGCTGGCACCTGTGGTTCCCGCCGTACGTGAGCAGCTACGGCAAGAGCATCGACCGTCTCTTCTACGTGATCCTGTGGATGGTCACGGTGACCTTCGTGCTCACCGAGGGGCTGCTCGTGTGGTTCGTCTTCCGCTACAGCAAGAAGAGCGACGAGAAGGCCGTGTACACGCACGGCAACCACACGCTCGAGATGGTCTGGACGGCGATCCCGGCGCTGCTCTTGGTCGTCGTGGCCTTCTCGCAGATGGGGGCCTGGGCCACGGTGAAGATGAACTTCCCCGAGGACGGCCCCTACACGGTCCAGCACCCGCTGATGGAGGTGTACGCGAGCCAGTTCGACTGGCGCGCGCGCTACCCCGACGCGCAGGGCAACTTCGAGTCGGCGGACGTCGTCGAGACGCCCTACGAGATCACCGTGCCGGAGGACGTCCCCGTGGTGTTCCGGCTGAAGAGCCGCGACGTCCTGCACAGCTTCTTCGTGCCGAAGTTCCGCCTGAAGCAGGACGCCGTGCCGGGCATGAACATCCCGGTGTGGTTCGAGGCCCAGGAGGCCGGTTCGTACGACCTCATCTGCGCCGAGCTGTGCGGATGGGGGCATTACAAGATGGCCGGACGCATCCACGTCCTGCCCCAGGCCGAGTTCGACCAGTGGCTGGCCGAGCAGCGCGCCGCCCTGAAGTCCACCCAGTAGCCCATGAGCTCCCACGCGCACGTCGCCGAGGCCCGTCCCCTGGGCATCGATCCGGCCGGCACCATCCACGTCTCGCACGAGCACCACGAGCTCGGCTTCATCCGCAAGTACGTCTTCTCCACGGACCACAAGGTGATCGGGATCCAGTTCCTGTTCACCGGGCTCGTGATGCTGCTGCTCGGCGGTCTGATGGCCATGGCCATCCGCTGGCAGCTCGCGTTCCCGTGGACGGAGATGCCCGTGCTCGGGCGCATCCTGTTCCCTGCGACGGGCGGCGTCGTGACGCCCGAGGGCTACACGATGCTGTTCACGATGCACGGGACGCTGATGATCTTCTTCGTCATCATCCCGCTGCTCACCGGGACCTTCGGGAACTACCTGATCCCGCTGATGATCGGCGCGCCGGACATGGCGTTCCCGCGCCTGAACATGATGGGCTACTGGTTCTGGTGGCCGGGGATCTTCTGCATCCTGATCTCGTTCTTCGCCTACGGCGGCGGGCCCGCGGCGGGCTGGACCTCCTATCCGCCGCTCTCGACGATCGAGGCCGCGGCGCCGGGAAGCCACTGGGGCCAGAACTGGTGGCTGCTCTCGCTCACGTTCGTGGGCGTGTCCTCGATGATGGGCGCGGTCAACTACGTCACGACCATCGTGAAGATGCGCGCGCCCGGCATGACGTTCTTCCGCATGCCGCTCTCGATCTGGGGCCTGATGGTCGCGGCGCTGCTGCAGCTCTTCGCGCTGCCCGTGCTGACGGCCGCGAGCTTCATGCAGCTCTTCGACCGCGTCTTCCACGCGGGCTTCTTCACGCCCACGGGCCTCGTGATCAACAACACGAACCCCGAGGCGCTGGGGCAAGCCGCCGGCGGTCACCCGCTGCTGTGGCAGCACCT
>Ga0111538_10003975_pt1 | contig 20590 bp, 11 predicted proteins | sample SoiMethybrSBSTD1_FD_79669 | JGI IMG/M metagenome (GOLD analysis project Ga0111538, IMG submission 79669) | Bulk soil microbial communities from a Populus tree surrounding site in Tennessee, USA - Soil MetaG P. TD hybrid SBSTD1 (version 2)... | ecosystem: Environmental > Terrestrial > Soil >... | reverse complement strand
TGTGTGGGGCATAACATGGAGGAACCGCTATGCCCCGACCTCGTCGTAAGACCCTGGTACGAGAAACACCACTGACACCTGTTCCCGCAGAGATTCTGGATCAAGGACGAGGTCGTGGCACAACGGTTCCTCCACGTTATGCCCCACACACAGAATTTCTGACACCCTCGTGAACTCCTGACCCGCTGTCGTCACTGAGCCGCCCTGCTAACGAACACCAAGTCTTCGTCATCGATCCCTCTCGTGTACACGAGTCCGAAGTACTTCGGCTCGCGAATCAAGACACCTGGACCGTGCTCTCTCATGTGCCAGTCAATTTCCGGGTCACCGACGAACCCGTCTACCACGTATTCAATCTCTCCGGGTTCTCCATGAAACAGGACGCGGTCACCCTTCCGTACTTCTTCGCCTGATAAGTATTTCAGCGGCATAAAAGAACATGTCTCCCACCAACCACCCTAGTCGATCTGACGATCAATTACCCGGGCGCCGCCGTGCACTTCTTCGGCGCCCTGTTATCCGTGTTCATCCGTGTTTCTCCGTGGCCTTTTCCGTGTTCTTCCGTGTTCTTCCGTGGCGATTCTTCTCCGTGTTCTTCCGTGTTCATCCGTGGCCTTTTATCCGTGTTCATCGGTGTTCTTCCGTGGCGAGTTTTATCCGTGTCCTTCCGTGGCCGGGAACAGGGAGGCCTTACGTCCGTCTAAGCTCTGGACAGTTCAGTCAGGAGGTCCGTGGTGCGACTTGCCGACGTGCGCTACACCCTGCGGCTCTGGCGCCGACATCCAGCCATGGTGGCGGTGGCAGGGCTTTCACTCGGACTCGGTGTCGGGGCGACCACGACGATGTATGGCGTGGTGAATCGTGTGGCGAACTACCAGCTTGGCTTCGCCGACGCCGATCGCCTCGCGGTCGTGTGGACCGGAGACACGGAGAAAGGCATCCAACAGCAGCCGCCCAACTGGAACATCGTTCAGGCAATCCTCGACCACGGCCAGTCTTTCGAGTCGTTCGGGTTCTTCCAGGGGTTTGGCGCGCCGGTCACACTGGCGACCACAACCGAGGCGACCCGCGTCTCGCAGCTGCCAGTGGACGTGAACGCGCTGTCCATCGTCGGCGTCAAGCCGGTGCTGGGGCGAACGTATCGACTGGAGGATTTCGACGATCCGGTCAAACAAAAAGAAGCGCGCTCGATCGTCATCAGCTTCGAGACATGGCAGGAACGGCTCGGCGGAGCTGCGGACGTAATTGGCAAGCCCATTCACGTGGATGGGGAAACGCGGTCGATTATCGGCGTCATGCCCAAGGACTTTTCGCTCGTCCCGTGGGAAGACAAGATTGCGTTCTGGATTGCCAACGACTTGAGAAAGATTCCCGAGGCGCGGTGGATGATCGCTGTAGGTCGGCTGAAGCCCGGCGTGTCGCTGGCATCCGCCCAGGCGGAAGCGAACGTGATCGCGCGACAGGTGATCGAAGCACGAGGGGAGAAACCGGGCGGCACGAAAGCCGAGGTCGTGTCGTTGCACGACGCGTTCTTCCGCGGCGCGACCACCGGCTTGAGCTTCTTTCTGGGTGCCGTGAGCTTCGTCCTCTTGATCGCGTGCGCGAACGTGGCCAACCTCCTGCTCGCCGCGGGGACCGCGCGCAAAAAAGAGCTGGCGCTTCGCGCGGCAACAGGAGCGGGGAGAGGCCGATTGATGCAGCAGTTGCTTACCGAGAATCTCCTGCTTTCGCTGGTCGGTTGTGGGCTCGGTTTGGTGCTCGCGTTCTGGGGCACCCGATTGTTCGCACTGGTCATTCCCGTCGGGTTTCCCGAACTGATCAAGCACATCCCGGTCGACACTCGCGTCCTCGGATTCGCGGTCGCAATCTCTGTTGCTTCCAGCCTGGTCTTCGGCCTGCTCCCCGCGTTACGTACGTCACGCGCTGACCTGAACGAAGTGCTCAAAGAAGGGACGCGCGGCTCGAGTGGCAAGGGAAGTGGAGGCCGCAGCGCGCTGCTGGTCACCGAGGTCGCCCTGTCGATGGTGCTCCTGGTCGGCGCCGGCCTGATGATGCGCGGCTTCCTGCGCGAGCAACGCCACCTGCCAGGCTTCGATACCACGCGCTTGCTCACAGCAGACATCCTGCTCGGCGGGACGAAGTATTTCGACAAGACGCCGCAGGACATGAATCTGGTGACGGCGCAGGCCGAGATCTTCTTCGATCAGGTTCTCGAACGCGTACGCGCGATACCGGGCGTCACTCGTGCCGGCGTCATCAGTCATCTGCCGTTCGAAGTGTGGTATCAGCCGTTCACGATCGTCGGCCGGCCTGTCCCGGAGCCCGGCAAGGAGCCGCTTGCCGATGTCAACGAAGTCGATGCACAGGCGCTCGACACGCTGGCGATCCGGTTGCTCCGCGGACGCCTGATCCAGGAGCGCGACACCGCCTCGTCACCGTGGGTCGCCGTCGTCAACAAGACATTCGCCGATCGTCATTTCGCCGGACAGGATCCGATTGGCCAGGCGATACGAGTCTCGATCGGTCCGCGGGGGGAGGCGGTCGCCGAACCGCAGCCCAGGCAAATCGTCGGCGTCGTCGCCGACGTCACCTATCCGACCTTCGAGCGAGAAAAACCGGCGGCCGTCTACATTCCGTTCCGGCAACACCTGTCGCAATACGGGCGCGAGGACGAGTGGATCCATACACGCAAAGTGCTGGCGGTGCGTGCATCTGTCGAGCCGCTCACGCTGGTTCGTCCCGTGCAGGACGCGGTGGCCAAAGTCGATCGCGATCAGGCGGCGCACGATTTCATGACCATGGAGGAGCGCGTCACGTCGTCACCGTCAGTGACCAACAGCCGTTTCTTCGCCTCGCTGCTCTCAACGTTCGGGACGCTGGCCATTCTGCTGGCGATGGTTGGCGTCTACGGCGTGATGTCGTGGGTCGTCGGTCAGAGAACAACGGAGTTCGGCATCCGCATGGCGCTCGGCGCCCGGGCGCGTGACGTCGTCGCGATGCTGATGCTTCAGTCGCTCAAACCGATCCTCACAGGCGTGATCCTCGGCGTCGTCGGCGGGTTTGGTCTCAGCCGCGTATTCAACAGCATGTTCTGGCGCATCACGACGGTGGACCCGTTGGTGATGGCGGTGATCTCTGCGACTATGCTGGCGGTCGCACTGCTCGCCGCATGGGTACCGGTGAGTCGCGTGACGCGCATTGATCCCCAGGCGGCGTTACGGGAAGGCTAGTTTTACCGGTCCAAAGACCGCGCCCTACACCAAATCAAATCCTCAGGAAGATCTTCCTTCGGTACATCCAGAACAGAATCAACCAGAACACGACCAGCACCGCGGCGCCGCGCAGGACCGGTTCGAATGGCGGGCCCATGACGGCGAATGGCGCGCGGCCAAGGTGACGCACGAGTGCCGATGAAATGAAGTGCTCGATCGTCCAGCTCATCACGTAGATCGCGATCGAATTGGCACCGATCACGAGCAGTGGGAACGACCACCGCCGCCAACCCTTCCAATCGATCAGCGCGTAGAACCCGGCGAGAATCAGAACCACGAGGCCACCGCTGTAAAGCGTGTACGACGAGGTCCAGATGCGCTTCACGATCGGGTTGATGTGCAGCCACTGAAGGATGAGCCCGGCAAGCGTCAATGCCACGCCGGCGACGATGAGCCCCTTCAGTTTTTCCACGGTCGGACGATTGGTCTGCAGCCAGCGCCCCGTCCACAGGCCCAGCATCATCGTTGCGAGCGTCGGGATGAAGCTGAGTGTCGACCAGCCACCCGAGTTGTACAGAAATGGCTTCTCGCGCGGGAAGAGATTCAGGAACCAGACATCGAACGCCCACGACACATTCGAGTTCTTATTGAAGTGCGCCAGGAACCCGGTGTAGAGATACGGCCAGTCGGCGCGCACGCCAACCTTTGTGTAATCGAAGTCTGGACCCGGCAGCGGATACCAGACGAACGCTCCCCAGAATCCCACGAGGATCGCGACAAAGACCGCGATCTGCACGCGCAACGACGCAAACGCCAGCAGGAACAGGACCGTGTAGCCAAGCCCGATCTGGGTCAACGTGTCTTCAAACGTCCAGTAGGTCTGCTGACGCTCGAGCGAGCGCAGGAAGATGCCGAGGCAGATCAACGCGACGCTGCGCCAGATCGCGTGGCCGAGCAAGCGCTGGAAGCTTTCGCCGCGGGCGCGGCGGTTGATGAGCGAAAAAGGAAGTGCTGCTCCGACGAGAAATGAAAACGCCGGTTGAATGAGGTCGTGGAGCGAGCATCCCTGCCACGGCACGTGCGACGTGTTGTAGGCGATGATCGACCAGAAGCGGCTGTCAGGGAATGCGTTCCGGAGCGTCGGCAGCCGCATCGCCTCGGCCAGCATCAGGAACATCACGAAGCCGCGAAATGCGTCGATTGCGGCAATCCTGATCGTGGCGGGCGGAGCCATTGGCGCCGCTTGCGCGGGCTTCGGCGCCTGGCGCGTGGCTCGACGCGTGAGGGTGACCGTCATGATGGTTTCAGCCTCTAGGGCTGCCCTTTCAGCGAACTGAGATAACTCACAATGTCGGCGACCTGCTGGTCGGTCAGCTTGCCACGAAGAGACGGCATGAGTCCCTTATCAACAATCGTATAGTCACGAAGCGACGCACGCATGTAAGTTTTCAGCTCTTCCTTGGGCGTCAGCAGCTGCACGCTGAGTGCGTCCTGATTGAGCAATCGGCCCGTAATCGTCGCGCCTTCTTTCGTGACGAATCGAACATAGCGATTTTCGAACAGCACCTCCTCGTCCGGCTCGAGGAGCGCCTGCTGCAGGCGTTCGGGTGTGCGACGGGTGCCGATGTCGGAGAGATCCGGGCCGACGCGGGAGCCGCGTTGATCGATGCGATGACAATCGAAGCAGGCGTTTGATTCGACGAGCGTTTTTCCTCGAGTCGCGTCGCCCGAGACTTGAGCCAGCGCTGCGGCACTGCTCACCAGAGCAAGCGCCAGACCGACGAAAACCACCACTCGCGACAGGTTCATGGCCGCCCTCGCAGCGCGGAGGATACGCGAGTCGATGGGTCTTGACAAGGGACGGCCTGATCGACAATCTCTCCCCAGCGATTCCCGGCCCTTTGAGAGGTGCTGCCATGATCGTCCGCATCCTGATTCTCGCGCTCCTCGCCGCTGCCTCAGAAACCCTTGTCCTGAGCGAGCGTGAATCCACCAGAGCCGAAGGGCTTGTTCTGAGCGAACAGGCGGCCACCAGAGTCGAAGGAGTGGTCACTTACGATCGTCTCCTCCGCGCGGATCGCGAACCGCACAACTGGCTCAGCTATTCGGGCAACTATTCCGGCCATCGCTACAGTCCGCTGACGCAGATCAACCGGACCAACGTGAAATATCTGCAGCTCAAGTGGTCGTACCATCCGCTCTACGCGAAGAACTCGAACGCGCAGAACAAAATGGAAAACACCCCGCTCGTCGTCGACGGCATCATGTACACGGGCACGGCGCTCGAGGCCGTCGCACTCGACGCGGTGACAGGCCGTCAGTATTGGAAACTCGCGCGGCCTCTCGATCCAAAGGCTTACTACAACGCGTACGAAGTGAACAAAGGAATGGCGATTGCCGGCAACACGCTCTTCTGGGCGACGGTGGATTGCCATCTACTCGCGATCGACGTCAAAACCGGCAAAGTGATCTGGGACAAGCTGCTGGCGGATTTCAAGAAGGGTTATCAATACAACGTCGCGCCACTGGTCATCCGAGACATGGTGCTGCTCGGGCCCGCGACGAATGAGGCCGGCGCAAATTGTTGGGTTGCCGCGTATGACATCAAAACCGGCAAAGAGATCTGGCGATTCAATACAGCCCCCGCGTCAGCCGATGAACCGGAGGCCAAAACCTGGGTCGGCGATTCCTGGAAGCACGGCGGCAGTCCGATTTGGAATGGCGGCAGCTACGATCCGGAAACGAACCTGACGTTCTGGGGCACGGGCAATCCGAACCCCGGATGGAATGGCGACATTCGCACACCCGCCGACAATCTCTATTCAGATTCTGTCATCGCGCTCGACGCCGACACGGGAAAGCTGAAGTGGTACTACCAGTTCACGCCGGGCGACGAATACGACTGGGATGCCACGCAAGTGCCAGTTCTCGTCGACATGGTGTGGCAGGGCAAGCCACGGAAGCTGATGCTCTGGGCGAATCGCAACGGATTTTTCTACGTGCTCGATCGCGTGTCGGGTCAGTTCCTCACGGCAAAGGCATTCGTGTACCAGACATGGAACGACGGCTTCGACGAGAGCGGCCGACCGATCAAGAACCCGAAATTCTGGCCCAAGCCGATGGGCGGCATCGTCGTCAATCCGGGCACGCAGGGTGGCACCAACTGGTATCCGCCTTCGTATAGTCCTCGGACGGGACTCTTCTACGTTCCGACGTGGGAAAACTCTGGCGGGCGGTCCGCAAAGTATCCTGTCCCGGAGTGGGTAGAAGGGCAGCGCTATACGGGATCGACCGCACCTCCGGGAACAGTCACCACTGGTGGTCGCGCATCGCGGCCGCCAGCCACCTACAGAAAGGAAGAAGAAGGATACGGCGCGATTCGCGCGCTTGATCCAAAGACGGGCGACAAGAAGTGGGACTTCAAAATGGTGAACTACACCGAGTCCGGCGTGCTCTCAACAGCTGGTGATCTCGTGTTTGGCGGTGGGATGGACGGCACCTTTGTGGCGCTGGACGCCAAAACGGGTGAGCTGCTGTGGCACGTCAATCTCGGTGGCCCAAACGCCAGCGGCCCAATCAGCTACGGCGTCGACGGTAAGCAGTACATCGTCGGAACCGGTCAAGGCTCGATGTTCGTCTTCGCCTTACCGGACGACAAGTAAGGCGTTCATCCAGAACGCCGTTCGCACCGGGCACAGATCGTGCGGTCCAGCCCGGCGAGTTTGCACTGAACTGAATACTGTTCGCAATTTGCGGATTCAAGCAAGCGTGTCGCTTGCCTGAACCACGACATTCCGTGAGGGCGACCGGTCGTCACGACCGGCCCGCCAATCGGGGAGGTGCACAGTGAAAGTGTGGAGTAAGTTTCTTCCGGCAATGGTCGGCCTGGCCATTGTCTCGATCGCGATCGTTTTCCTACCGCGCGCAGCGTCCGCGCAGGTGCTCTACGGCTCAATTGTCGGAACGGTCACCGACGACACGGGTGCTGGCGTGCCCAAAGCGGTGGTGATAGCAACAAATACATCCACTGGACTGTCGCGTCAGGCGACAGCGGACGAGACGGGCTATTACTCAGTCCCGAACCTGCCTGAAGGTGTGTACGACCTGTCGATTTCATCGGGCGGCTTCAGACCGTACTCGGAAAAGGGAGTCACCGTTTCGATCAATAGAGTGACGCGCGTTGACGCGAACATAAAACTCGGAGGGCTTACCGAGCAGGTCAGCGTCGAAGCGAGCACGGCTATGCTTCAGACGACGAAGTCCGACGTCAGCGTCAGTCTGGATACGCAGGCGATCGAAAACCTGCCGCTCTCCGGGTACCGCAACTTTCAGTCCCTCATCAATCTCGTTCCTGGCGCGACGCCCGGACGTTATCAGAACGCTGTCACCGACACGCCGGGACGCGCGCTGACGACCAACGTCAACGGTCAGGAGCGCGGTGCGAACAACACACGCGTGGATGGTTCCGCCGATATTCTCGTCACGATGCCTCATCACGCGGTCTACGTGCCACCGGCGGAGAGTATCCAGGAAGTCAACATCGCGACGAACAACTTCGATGCGGAACAGGGGATGACCGGCGGTGCGGCGGTCACGGTCATCACGAAGTCAGGAACGAATACCTTCCGCGGCAGCGCGTTCGCGATGCACGACAACAGCGCACTGCGTGCCTTCACCTGGGACGAAAATCGCAACGGCGTGACCGAGAAACCGGATGGGAAGCGCAACATCGATGGGGCCAGCATCGGTGGACCGATCAAGAAGAATCAGTGGTTCTTCTTTACGAACTGGGAAGGGACCTTTGAACGCGTCAGCAACTCGGTGCTGTCCTCGGTCCCGGCGCTCGATCTGCGCGGCGGAGATTTCAGCCGCATGCTCGGGAGTCAGATTCTCAATGCGGCAGGGAACCCGATCCTCGTACCAACCACCGAAGGTGGCACGACACCTCTGCGTGAGGGAATGATTTTCGATCCGTTCAGCGGCAACAGGGATGGAACCGGCCGTTCGGTGTTCTCGAGCGGCGGACGCGTCAACGTCATCCCGCAGTCGCGGCTGAATGCTCCGATGGCGAAGATGATGGCGTTGATTCCGCAACCGAATCAGGAGGGTGACAACGCCAATTACTTCAACACCGGCACGCAGAAGTTGAACCGAAACAACATCGACGGGAAGGTCAACTGGAACCGGAACGAACGTCACCAACTGTGGTTCAAGTACAGCGTCATGGACGCGCTTGTTCACGGCGACTTCAGCCTTGGCGATGCGGGAGGAAATTGCCTATGCGCGGGAGGCGGTCTCGGTGATGGCTCGACACTTGTTCAGATCGCCGGTATGGGTCACACCTATACCGTTTCGCCGAACCTCCTGATCGATGGCGTCTTCGGCTGGACGCGATTCGGTCAGGACGTGGAACCTCCGGATCTCGGCACCAACTTCGGATTGGACACCCTGGGCATTCCCGGGACAAACGGACCGGATCCACGCGAGAGTGGCATGCCGCCGATGTATATCTCCGGGTTCTCGGACCTCGGAAATCCCGAGGGCTGGAATCCGCTCTATCGCAACGATCAATCCTACACGTTCAACACCAACGTCAGCTGGAACAAGGGGACGCATGATGTGCGGTACGGCTTCGACTTCGTCCATCACCTGATGAATCACTGGCAGCCAGAGTTAGGCGAAGGCCCGCGCGGTGCATTCCATTTCGATCCAGGCATCACTGCCCTGAATCCTGATGCGCTCGAAGCCAGTGTCGGATTCCGCGGCGGCACACCATCGTTTGAAGACGATGCGAACGCATTGGCGGCGTTCGAGCTCGGCGTGGCGAGCGCGTCGGGAAAGAGCAGTCAGTTCATCAAGATGGACAGCCTCGAGAACCAGTACGCGCTTTACGTTCGCGATCGATGGCGCGCCACACCGCAGTTAACTGTCGATCTTGGGTTGCGGTGGGAACTCTATCCGAATAGAACGCGGTCGGGTGGCCTGGGCATCGAGTCATACGACCCGAACACGAACGAAGCGTTGATCGGTGGACGAGGCAACATCCCGCAGGACAACGACGTTGGTTTCAGCAAGAAGCTGTTCGCACCGCGTCTTGGGTTCGCGTATCAGGTCGATGATGAGACGGTCATCCGCAGCGGCTACGGCATCACCTACCACTCTCATCCGTGGGGGGCGCAGGCACTGCGCGGCTGGTATCCGCTGACGCTCGTCGCGGCATTCTCGGGAGTCAACGGCTACCAGCCAGTCACCACCGATCCTGCGTACGTGGCGGCTGGTGTCCCGAATGCGCCGCTCGGGCCCAACGTCGGCATTCCTTCGATCTGCTGCCCCGACATCAGCACAGGTCGAGTACCGTTGCCTGAGGTTGCCGAGACGGGATATCCCAGAGCGAACGAGCTGCTGCATCGCGGCTACATTCAGTCGTGGAACCTCGTCGCCGAGCGGAAGTTCCCGGCACAGATTGTCGCGACTCTTGGCTACGTTGGATCGTCATCGGTGAGAGGCTTCGCGTTCCTCGACATCAACGCCTCGCAGATCCCGGGATCAGGAGACGAGGGAAGGCCACTGTTTGAGAAATTCGGCCGGACCACGGCAACCAGAGAATGGGACGGCCGAACACACAGCAACTACCATTCGCTGCAGGCGACGCTGAATCGACGATTCTCGGACGGCTTGCTCGTCAAGAGCGCGTACACCTTCTCGAAAGCCATCGATGAGGCCACTTACTCCGACTGGACGGAGTTCTCGTGGAACGCCCTCGATTACATGTATCGCAATCGTGCGCTAGCGTCGCACGATGTGCCGCACAATTTCCAGCTCGCGGCGGTCTACGAACTGCCTATCGGTCCGGGCAAGAAATGGGGGCAAACCGGTACGACCGCTGCGATCTTTGGTGGCTGGCAGTTGAACGGTATCTTTGCCGCGTACTCGGGGCGTCCGTTCCAACTGACAGCGTCCGGCACATCGCTGAACATGCCGGGCAATCTGCAGACACCCGATCAGGTCAAGGACAAGGTCGAGATCTTTGGCAACGTTGGTGACGACGGAACGTACTTCGATACGACCGCGTTCAAGCGGGTGACGGAAGTGCGTTTCGGCAACGTCGGCCGGAACACGATGCGAGGGCCGGGAGTTGCGAACCTCGATCTCGGTCTCTTCCGAACCTTCAAGCTCGGTCCGCAGACCAACCTACAGTTCCGCGCGGAGGCCTTCAATGCGACCAACACCCCGCATTTCGGCAATCCAAACGGCAACGTGAACAGCTCGAACTTCGGGAAAGTACTCGCCACGCAAACGGCATACGCGACCGGCCGTTCGCGGGAGTTTCGGTTTGGTCTGCGGTTAAGTTTCTAACGTAACCGTGCGCCCGGGCGCAGGCCACCTGGCCTGCGCCCGTCCCGCCGTAGCCGCGAAGCGCGAAGGCGGGTTACCAGACGCGCACGCGCTTCTCAGGCGGTAAAAACATCTTCTGCGTCGGCGTGACGTTGAACGTTGTGTACCAGGGATCGAGGTTGCGCACCGTCGCGGCACGGTATTCATCCGGCGGATGGCCATCCGACGCCACCAGCATGCGCACGAACTCCTCGCGGCTCTTGTCCCGCCAGCTCTGACCAAAACTGACAAAGAACGTCTGATCGTCTGCCGGCTTCCCGTTCAGTGAAAGGTGATACGCGTCATAGGCGGCCGCGAGGCCGGCAAGATCGGCGATGCTCTCGCTCAGCACCTGATGCCCGTTGAGTGAAAGATCGGGGAATGGACGATACGCGGAGTATTGAGCAGCCAGCGCTTCCCCCGCGGCTTTGAAGTGCTCGAGGTCCTGCGGCGTCCACCAGTTCGCAAGCCGCCCCTGCGCGTCGAACTGGCTTCCCATGTCGTCGAAACTGTGGCTGATCTCGTGACCGATCGTGCCGCCCATCGCACCGAAATTCGCCGCCGGGTCGCGGTTCGGATCGAAGTAAGGCGCCTGAAGAAATGCGGCAGGGAAGTTGAGCGCGTTCTGGAGCGGCAGATTGACCGCATTGACCGTCTGCGGCGTCATCCACCATTCAGTGCGATCGACCGGCTGTTTCAGCTTCGCCAGCTGGCGGTGATACTCGAACAGCTCCGCGCGCTGGAGATTCCCGAGCGCGTCTCCTTTGACAATCTCGAGCGCTGAATAATCGATCCACTTGTCGGGATAGCCGACGCCGACGTAGAGCGTCTTCACCTTGTCTTTTGCCTTCGTCTTCGTCTCCGGTGTCATCCACTGGAGCGCGTCAATCCGCTTGTCGAACGCCTTTGTGAGGTCATCGACCATCGCGCGCACTTTCGCTTTCGCGTCGGCCGAGAAATGCTTCGCGACATACAACTTTCCAACCGCTTCTCCGAGCGCACCGCTCGTTGCGTCGACGCCGCGCTGCCATCGTGGACGCTGCTGCGGCGTTCCATTCAATGTCTTTCCGTAAAACGCGAAGCCTTCATCGACGAAGGCTTTGGGAAGAAAGCCGGTGACCTGGTTCACCACATGAAAGCTGAGCCAGTCCTTCCAGGTCTCCAGTGGCACCTTGGAGGCAAGCGCCGACAGTCCCGTCACCGCCGACGGATGCCAGACGATGAAGCTCGGTGTTTCGTTTAATCCTGCCGCCCCTAGCAACGCCGGCCAGTCGAGGCCTGGTGCCTTTGATGGCAGTGCGTCTCGCGTCCAGACCTGCGGCAGTTTGACGTCGGCCGATTGTTCGCGCGTCGCATGAACGCCGGCCATCTTTGTCTCGAGATCAACGACACGCGCCGCGCGCGCTGATGCGTCTTTGAAGCCTGCAAGTCCGAGCACAGCGGCAACGTGCCGCTTGTAGTCGGTGCGCACAGCACCCATCTTGGGGCTCGTCGACAGGTAGTAGTCGCGATCCGGCATCCCGAGACCACCCTGCAGCAGGTAGGGCGTGTTGTGGTCCGGATCGGTCAGCCCCTGGGCGACGAACACACCGAAGAGATGCTCGGTCTGGAAGTTCGTCGCATTGAGTGGATCGACGTCGGCGCGCAAGGTCGAGCCGATAACCTGAGACAGCGTTTTCTTGTCGGTGATGGCGGCGATCGCATCGAGCTGTGGTTTCAGCGGCGTGACGCCCTTGGATTCGATGGCACCTTCGTCCATGAAGCTCGCGTAGAAGTCGCCGATCTTGCGCGCATCCGCGGAGGCATTCGCACCGGTGTTTGCCGGGTCCTGAATGATGTCGACGGTTTGCTGGCGCGTCCGATCGAGCAGGACGCTGATGACTCCGTAAGTTGGCTTGTCGGGCGGAATCTCGGTCGCTTTCATCCACCCGCCGTTGGTGTACGCATAGAAGTCGTCGCCGGGCGCGACCGACGTGTCCATCCCGGCGGTGTCGATGCCCTTTGGCAACGATGCGGCGTTCGACGGCGACGACTGCGACTGCGACGAGCACCCTGTCGAGACGGCAACGACGAGGGAAAGAACGGTAACCGGCAGCCTCACATTCACGCTCCCTTCGAGACCAGAAACGTTGAATATAAGGTACACCGGCGCGGTGGGTCGACTGTCCTGGGGCCAACGCTTGCGCAGTCGGGACGAACGGCGCCTCGGCGAAGCGCGACGTCGGGTCCTCAGCGCCGCGACCGCGAAGGCGGACTCAGCGACCCAGATTCAGCCTCACACCGAACATCGCGCGCCGCGGATCGACGAAAGCTGTCGGCTGGCCAAACGTACTGGTGCTCGCAATGTTATCCGTTGCCAACCGCTCTTCGGCCGTGTCATTGAGTGCATTGAGGACGTCGGCGAAGAGTTCGACGCGCGTGGTGGCACCAATCGAAAATGCTTTGGACACGCGCAGATCGACGAGCGTTTGCGACGACAGCCGGCGCGAACCTCGCGGCTCGATCAGAACTCGTTGATCGCCCTGTGGGAGGGGAGACAGCAGTGCGGTAGCGGCCCACGGTTTCCCGCTCAAGTACTGCGCGTTGCCAGCAACGGTGAGCCGTATGCGAGGTACCTCGATGCTCCCCATGATGCGAAGCATGTGGGGTCGATCATTCGGCAGCCGCCCGCGCGCGTTGGTGAGCGTATTCGGATCCTGACCGAACGTGAGGTAAGGGGACCCGGCAATCGTGCTTACTTGCGGATCAGAGGCGAGCCCGTTACTTGCAACCTGCAGTCCGGACGCACGCGAGTAGGTATACGATCCAAACGCTTGCCATCCACGCGACCGCCGCTTCTCAACGGCCATGACCACTCCGTTGTAGGTGAGCGAATAACCCGAAGGATTGGTCAAGAGGAATCGTCGATCGGCCGTCAAGTTGACAAGTACGAACGCCGGCACCGTTGCACCATTCGCAACTTGTCTCGTCTCTTCCGTGTATTGGCCACCGACATCAGTCCAGCCGATGAAGTCGCCGCCGTGCTTGCCGACATAAGCGAGCGCCGCGGAGAATCCACCGCCGATCTCACGGTCGACGCCGATTGAGTACTCATCTGTGTGCGGGGGTCGCATCGCTGGATCTAATTGAAGATTAGTGTTCGGATCGACGACTGAGATGACCTTGGTGTAACCGCCTGTCGCCGGATCGAAGGCGGTGCGCGTGGTCAGTGCCGCGGCCGGGTGGAATGGCGCGAGTTCACCAGTCAGCACACCCTGATTGAATCTGCCGTAGCTGCCTCGCAGGATTGTTCGGCCGTCGCTCGCAAGTTTCAGCGTCATGCCAAGGCGCGGCGACCATACATTCCACGTGTAGAGCGTGCCGGCGCCCTGAACGATGTCATCGGTCTCATTGCCTTTCGCATCGAGCACTGGAAGATCCTGGCTGATCGCGCGACTGTGATCGAAGCGGAGGCCGGCGTTGATCGTCAGCGACCGCCCGATGGTGATGGCGTCGCTGACGAACGCGGACGCCGTGATTGACTCGCCACCCGCAATCGACGGATCGCTCGACACCGCCTCCGACGGCTGACTGTTCTTATCGACGTACCTGACTCCAGTCGGGATGATCGACGATAAGTGATGCTCACCCTTTTCCAATTGGCCGCCGATCTTCCACTGGTGATCGGCACCAAGCAGCCCTGGCTCGTAGTGGTTGATGGTGCCCTTGGTCGTTGTTCGAATGAGCTTCAACCTGCCGAACGTCTGCGGCGCGCCGCTTGACACGCCGGTCACACTGTCGAAGCGCCCGGGAATCGTGACGTCGCCGGTGCTCGGATCGTCGTCGCGCGTATAGACGAAGCGACCAACGCGCACGTCCCATACGGTGTTGGATGACAGGGTGTGGGTGAGATGCCCGAACGTTACTGCCGGGACCGATGCATGACGACGCTGGGTCGCCTCAAACGGCTTCACTGACGTGGGAAGCTCGGGATTGACCCAGAATTCCTGGTGATAGCTTTGAAGCAGCTGCAGTCCAGGAGCAAGTCGCCACGTGAGCTTGCCAAAGAACTTGTCCTGCTCGTATGTCCGCGGCTGGGCAGGGTCGGTACCTGGCTGACTGTCGTAGTCGCGCAGGTGCTGATACCCGGTGAAGAACCAGACGCGATCACGAGCGATCGGACCACCGAGATTGGTCGTCAGATCGTGATACTTGACGCGTTCATATCCGCTCTTCGCCTTGGCAGGACCGGGATACACCAGCTCCACCGGATGACTTGTCAAGCCAGCCGTCTGCCCGTAGTACGACGTGTCGTACAAAAAGCGATTGCTTCCTTGTCTGGTGATGACGTTGATCACCGCACCCTGCAGGTTGCCAAACTCGGCCGACGAACCTGCCGACTGCACCTGAACCTCCTGGATGAAATCCACCCCTGGTTCCGAGCGTGCCTCGCCACTGCACGGGCAAGTGAAGTTGGTGCCGTCGATCATGAACGTGTTCTCGTTGGTGCCCGAGCCGAAGGCCGAGATGCTATTGGTCGAGCCGCTCCCTGGCGAGGTCGCAGAAACACCAGGCGCCGCTCTGACGAAGTCAAACATGCTGAAGCGCCGCGTCGGAATTGCGCCGAGATCCTCCGGACCGAAGCGCGTTTCGAACCCACTCTCGCGCGCTTCCAGTCTCGATCCGGTCCCATCGACTAACACCGTTTCGGCCACGTCCTTGAGGTTGAGGGCAATCGATCGTTCTATCGTGGCGCCAGTCGCAAGGCGAATGTTTTGCTCGTGATACGCCTTGAATCCGTTCACCTCGATATCGAGTGAGTACTCTCCGGGAGGCAGGGCCGGAAATCGCAGCCGGCCGCTGCCGTCGGTGCTGACAACGAGGGACCCGCCAATCAGCGCCGGCGAGCTGACGCGCACCACGGCATTGGGCAAAACGCCGCCCTGTGCGTCGGTGACCGTGCCAATCAACGCGCCGGTCATCGACTGAGCACCGAGTTGGCGAGACTGCACTGTGCAGACAACGGCAAGAACGACAACGAAAAATCTGCGATTCATAAGAACCCCCGCTCGTCTGAACACCCAAACTCGCCCACGGATTCGAACGCCCGCCACATCTGACGGGGCGTTCAGTGCTCGTTTCGTTACTGGTCGACGTTCAGCGGCTGCATCGCGTTCTGAATGATGTAGTTCGCGACCTTCTCCCCCAACTGATTGCCGACCACGACAGTGCTCGGATAGTGCATCCCGCCCCAGACCCGCGCGTTGTTCCCGTCCGAGCGTGCCTGCGAGATACTCGTGTACGGGCGGCTGAGCACGTCAGTCACCACCCCGGCAATCACAATCGTTGTCGTCAATGTAAATGTCTGCGCATCGTCAAAGCAGCTGAGGAGAACGGTTGCTGCCGCACCATTCAGCGATGGGTGTCCTGAAGGGTACTCGGGATGCGAAGGCGTCGTCATGAGAGGTGTCCAGTCCGGATCTGCAATCGTGTCGGGATTTCCGTCAAAGTCGGCCAAGGGGATCGAGGTCACCGGCCGCCACGTGACAACCGTCTCGATCGCTCCGAAATGTCGTTTCGCATTCCACGTCGTGAAGATCGTGTCGGCCATTGCCAGATTCAACAAGGCGAGCAGGCGAACGGTCTTTGACATCGACAGGTTGTTCGCGCTGGCAATCTGATTCGCCGCCTGGTTCCAATGCACGCTGGCGTTGCCTTCCCAGAACGGCGCGAGCCATGTCTGATCATCGGTTCGCGTCGAACCGGTTGCACGCCCAAGTGCTTTGACCGCGTTGAAGTCGTCGGTATAAGTCTGCGTGAGAAGACCCCGAGGTGTCGGAGGCAAAAAGACAAAGCGGTCCGGCAGAACAAATGGCAACGTGAACGCCAAGGACTGGGCAGACATTGCTCCGAACGCCGGTGGCGTTGGTCGCCACTGACCGACCGCGGTTCCGCCTCTGAACGGCGGATACGTCAAACCGAATCCGTCGTTCGCACGCCACGCGAGAACTGCATTTGCAACCTGGACACCCCAGGCGATCCCTCGTTCCAGCGCCAGGCCGCCATCCTCGCCATCATCGTCAGTCAGCGCTGCCAATGATGCGGCATAACTGGCCTCAAGGTGTGCCGCCTGCGACAACGGAAACAGGGCTCGAAGCGTCGTGTAAGCCGCGGCAATCACCGCAGCTCGACGGGACGCGCCGCGAGGCGCGCTGTTTTGAACGGAGATTGGCTTGTATCGCCGCTCGATGCCGTTGTAAGCATCAAACATAGCGGTGTGAACAATTGCGCCGAGCCGCGGGCTCGACGAGTTCGCGGTATTGGTGGCGATCAGCGTATCGATAAAGATCCTATTCCATTCGAGCACCTGCTCCGCACCATCGCTGGCTGCGTATACAGGTACCGAGGTCATGCTCACCGCTGCCGCGACCGCGATGCCGCCCAGTAACCGAATCCAATATTGTGGTTTCATCGATTGATTCCTCCGCGGCTCCTTGAATCGGTCCGCATCGAGGAATGCGCGAATTCTGGTTCGGAGGGTGAACTGGGTAGGGAATGAGCGATACTTCGAGCAGAAAAGATCGTGGGTACCCCTTCACCCGGTGCGGTTACCGAGCTCCTGCGGGCGTGGAGCGATGGCGATGATGCGGCGCTCGAACAGCTAATTCCGCTCATGGAAGCGGAGTTGCGCCGGTTGGCGCGTGGCTACATGGGCCGGGAGCGCCAGGGGCACACGCTGCAGACGACGGCGCTCGTCAACGAGGCCTTTCTGCGTCTGACCGGTGCACGGCAGGTCCGATGGCAGGACCGCGGTCATTTTCTTGGGATCTCTGCGCGATTGATGCGTCGAGTGCTTGTCGACTATGCACGCCGGCGTGGATTTCACAAGCGGGGGGGAGACGCACAGCGAGTGACGCTGCACGAAGGGGTCGTGGCCGCGTCAGACCCGGCGGTCGACGTCGTCGCGCTGGATCGCGCATTAGAAGCATTGGAAAAGAGCGACGCGCGAAAAGGCCGGATCGTCGAGCTCCGGTTCTTTGGCGGACTGAGCGTCGAGGAAACCGCTGAGGTGCTGAACGTGTCGACCGATACCGTCAAGCGCGATTGGCGGTTGGCAAAACTGTGGCTCCTTCGCGAGCTTGAAGGCAGAGGCCATGCCCGATGACGAACGCCGTCGATTAATCGACGAGCTCTGCGATGCCGCGCTCGATTGCAGCACGGAAGAGCGGGCCGCGTTGATTGCAAATGCGTGTAAAGACGATCATTCGCTGCGGCACGAGATTGAAAGTCTGCTCGCGCACGCACCGCGGGTTGAGCGGTTTCTCACCACATCGGTCACCACCATTGCCGCGGAGATGTTCGCCGACGATCGCGCATCGCTCGTTGGCCGACGAGTCGGTCCGTACAACATCATTTCTCTTCTCGGCGCCGGCGGTATGGGCGAGGTGTATCGCGCTCAAGACACCAGGTTAGGGCGCGAGGTCGCGATCAAAGTCTTACCGGATCCCTTCGTGGCAATGCCCGGACGACTGGCGCGCTTCGAGTTGGAAGCGCGCGTCCTGGCGACGCTGAATCATCCGCACATCGCCGCCATCTACGGCATCGAGGAAGCAGACGACGTTCGCGGGCTCGTGCTCGAACTGGTGGAAGGACCAACACTCGCCGAGCACATCGCTGCCGGAGCCCTGTCGGTCAATGAATGCCTCGAACTCGCGCGTCAGATCGCCGATGCCCTCGAGTCGGCGCACGAAAAGGGCATCATTCATCGCGATCTCAAGCCCGCCAATATCAAGATCACGCCAAACGGCACGATCAAAGTGCTCGACTTCGGATTGGCGAAAGTCTTTGCAACGGAAGACATGCCCGACGAAGTCGCGAGCGTATCGCCAATCGTGGCGGCGCATTCACGTGATGGCGTGATCGCGGGGACAGCCGCCTACATGAGTCCGGAACAGTCGCGGGGAAGACCAGTCGACAAGCGGACCGACATTTGGGCTTTTGGCTGTGTGCTGTATCAGATGTTGACTGGCCGTCCGGCATTCGCAGGCGAAACGTCTCCTGATACGGTGGCCGCCGTCCGCCAACACGAACCTGATTGGGCCCTACTGCCAGCGCACACACCAGCGGACATCACCCGACTGATCCGCCGATGTCTGGAAAAAGATGCGAAGCGACGCCTGCGTGACATCGGCGACGCGCGGCTGGAGATCGAGGAGGCGCTCAATCACCCGGAAGCTCATCGCCCGGAGTTCGCGACGCGTCGCGGGCACGCGGGCTGGTGGGCCGCGGTAGCCGCGGCCCTGGTGATCGTCGTTGCGGCCGCCACCTTGTGGGCACTCGATCGATCGGGCTATTTCTGGCGGAATCCGCTAGAGGGCGCGAAACCTGTGAATTTGACCGACTTTGGCGGTGCCGAGCAACACGCGGCGATCTCGCGCGACGGTAAGTTTGTCGCCTTTGTTTCAGACCGCGGAGGCGCCTGGGATGTTTGGGTGAGCCAGGTAGGAACCGGGAGAAGTCACAACCTGACTGAGGGCAGCATCCTGACCAAGGGCAGCATCCGTGAGTTGCGAAACCCGGCGACGCGAACATTGGGGTTCTCGCCAGACGGATCGTTAGTCGCGCTGTGGACTCGGAACCCCGCTGGCGCCGTCGATGCCGGCTGGTCCGTGCCGACGATGGGCGGTACGCCGCAGCCGTACCTGACGGGAGTCTCGGAACTCGATTGGTCATCCGATGGCACACGCATCGTCTATCACCCGCCGGCGGAAGGCGATCCGCTTTTTGTCACGAGGCCAAACGAGAAGGTCGGGCGGCAGATTTACGTCGCCCGGCCTGGATTTCACAACCATTTTCCGGTGTGGTCGCGTGATGACGCCTACATCTATTTCGTTCAGGGTCTGCCGCTGGACGAAAGCGATCTCTGGCGCATTCCGGCAGCCGGAGGCGAACCTGAGCGGCTGACGTTTCACGCGGCACGCGTTTCCTTTCCGACGTTCCTGGACCGCCGAACGCTCCTCTATCTCGCGACGGATCACGATGGATCCGGACCGTGGATTCACGCGCTCGACGTCAAGCGCAAGAGCTCGCACCGCATCGTCACCGGCCTCGAGCGGTACACATCGTTGTCGGCGAGCGACGACGGGAGACGGCTGGTCGCAACGGCCTCGCGTTCGACGAGTCGTCTGTGGCGGGCCACGCGTACCACCGGCACGGCCGGCGAGTCGGACAGTGCATTGATCTCACTACCGACAGGCGGCGCAGTCTCGCCGCGAATCGGACCTGACTACGTCGTCTACCGCGCACCAATGGCGGGACGAGATGGTCTGTGGAGGATCGCAACCGACGGCACCATCAGCGAGCTCTGGAACGGCATTAATGGACGCGCGGTCGCCGCGCCTGCGATCGCACGGGATGGTCAGCGCATCGCCTTCACCGTGCAGTCGGCTGACCGCACGCAGTTATACGTCATGAACGCTGATGGGACCGGCACGCGGCGAGTGGCGGAACAGCTCGATGTGCGGGGCGCACCCGCGTGGTCCCCTGATGGTCGAACCGTGGCCATCGGCGTCAACGAGCACGGCGAGCCGCATCTGTTCAAGATTCCGCTCGACGGCGGAACACCGGTCCCACTGGTCAAGGAATACTCGACCGATCCGGCGTGGTCCCCGGATGGCGAGTTTCTCGTTTACTCAGGCGCCGACGTCGGCACGACCTTTTCGGTGAAGGCGATCACCGCTGACGGCGCGCCGCGGCAGTTGCCGAAGATAGTGCTCTCGAGAGGCGCCAGGCGGCTGATGTTTTTGACCGGAGAGATCCTCGTGTTCATGAAAGGGGATCTGTCGCACAAGGACCTCTGGTCGATCGATCTCAAGACCGGGCGCGAGGAGCAACTGACTTCACTCGAGACCGGCTCGGTGATGGCAGACTTCGACATGTCGCGAGACGGTGAATTGATCGTCTTCGATCGAACGCGCGAAGAATCCGACATCGTCCTGTTCGATTTGCAAATCAAATGACGCGTG
>Ga0111538_10003974_pt1 | contig 20593 bp, 16 predicted proteins | sample SoiMethybrSBSTD1_FD_79669 | JGI IMG/M metagenome (GOLD analysis project Ga0111538, IMG submission 79669) | Bulk soil microbial communities from a Populus tree surrounding site in Tennessee, USA - Soil MetaG P. TD hybrid SBSTD1 (version 2)... | ecosystem: Environmental > Terrestrial > Soil >... | reverse complement strand
GATTCGGATCGGAGGTCGAAGAGCAGGCGCGGTCGTTCCGGCAGCTCCAGCTCGTGCTGATTCTCGCCGTGCTGCTCGTCTACGCCGTCATGGCCTCGCAGTATGAGTCGCTGCGCGATCCGTTCATCATCATGTTCTCCGTCCCGACCGCCTCGATTGGCGTCGTGCTGAGTCTGTATCTAACGGGCACGTCGTTCAGCCTGCAGGCGTACATCGGCATCATCATGCTGGCCGGGATCGTCGTTAGCAACGCGATTCTGCTCGTCGATTACATCAACACGCTGCGGCGACGCGACGGCATGGCGCTGCGCGAAGCCGTCGAACTGGGGGGCCGCACACGTCTGCGTCCGATTCTCATGACGTCGATTGCGACGATGCTCGGACTGGTCCCAATGGCCTTCGGTCTCGGTGAAGGTGGCGAGCTGCAGGCCCCACTGGCGCGCGTCGTCATCGGCGGGCTCCTCGCGTCGACCATGGTGACGCTGGTGCTCGTGCCGGCCGTCTACACGTTGTTCGAGGAAGGCTGGAAGGGTCTCTTCCGCAAGCACGCCGCCACGCATTGATGGGTCGCGGGCCGGGCAAGGCCCGCGGCGCTACCGCGTTCGTCGGTGCTTCCTCACAATCGTCAGGGGCCGCCTTTGAGGCGGCCCTTTCCATTTACCCCGTTGCGGCAACGCTGCTCATCCCTCAGGGCCTCCACGAGTTGAGCAATCGTGAGCCGTGTAACGGGATCGATCCAGTCGGATGCGACCTCCGCCAGCGGCTCCAGCACGAACAACCGCTCACGAAATCTCGGATGCGGGACAACGAGCTCCGGTGGCTCGTCGATCATCGCATCGCCGTAAAGAATCAAATCGAGATCGACTGTGCGTGAGGCGCCGGGATAGGGCCGCTCCCGACCAAGCTCACGTTCCACCCCGAGAAGTCGACGCAGAAGATGGGGCGCCGAGAGGGAGGTTTCGCCGACAGCCGCCGCGTTCATCACCCGCGGCGGGTTGCCGGGCATGTCGACAGGGTCGGTTTCGTAGAAGCTTGAAACGCGCAGCGACGAGATGTCCGACGCCAGCGCCTCGAGGGCATCGCGCAGGTATCGCGCGCGATCCCCGAGGTTACTTCCGAGCGCGATTGCGACCCTTATTCCATCCACCGCGTCGGGAGGACCGCGCCGACGCGTGGGACTCCCCCCGTGCGTCGACCGAGCACGTCCTCGGCTCCGCCAGCCGCCTGCTCGAACAGGCGCGCGTGCTCGAGCGACTCACCGAGGATCACGCCAACCATGTTGCGGTGACGGGCATGCGTCATCGTGCCGACGTGCGCGCGCCATTTCTGCACAAAACTCGTCAGCCCCCGCGCGTCGTCCTGCAGGATGTCGCGGAACGTGGTCGCGTCGACCTTCTTGCCGGGCTTCGGCGCAACGGGCGCCGCCGCGACAGCTGACGGTGCCGGAAGAGCCGCGCCGAACTCCGCAAGCGCACTCTGCAGCCACTGCACGTGCGTCTCCTCGCGGCTGATGACGTATTGGTAGGCGTTGTTGAAATCGTAGTGGCTCACCACACGAGCCGCCGCCTCATGGTGTTGCAGGAGAGCGAGCCGTTCGGCGGCGATGTCGGTCAGAAGCTTCTTCAGTTCGTCCTGGTGCACGATGTCGGTATCTCCGGTCCGGCTGAAGCCGGACACTACGATCAGGCGTTCTGCTTTTCCTTGCAGGCGATGCACACGCGCGTCCACGGAATTGCCGTGAGTCGCGCCTCGGCGATCGGTTCACCGCAATCGCGGCAGACGCCGTAGGTGCCCTGGTCCATGCGCCGGAGCGCGTCTTCGATCGCCTGCAGGATCTTCGCGTCAGTCTGTTTCAGCTTGAGCTGGATGTGGACCTCATTGTTTCCGCTCGCCTGGTCGGCCATGTCTCCCTGCCGCCCTGAATTGTTCTCCATGGTCCATTGCAGCGGCTTCGCCGCACTGCCGAGCAGCTCCGCACGCTTCTGCAGCAGCGCGTCTCGCAACGTCTCGACTTCCATAACCTGCGGCTCCTGTTGGGCACTGGATAACACGCGATTGTACCACCGAGGCGTCGGTGTAAAGGCGACCTTCAGGTCCGCCTTCCCCCTACTCGGCGCGGAGCGTGGCGAGCGGCTTGTGACGAAGGACGTCGAGGCTGGCGAGGACGCCGATGGCGGCGACGAGAATTGCGGTGGCGACCACGCCGGTCACGGTGATCGACGGCGCGGGTTCCCAGGTCAGATCGAGCGCATAGCGCGCGACCGCCCAACTGAGCGCAATGGCACCGAGCGACCCGACGGTTCCTGCGATTGCACCCAGCACGCCGTATTCGAGCAGCAGCATCGTCGCAATCAGACGGCTGCTCGCACCGAGCGTCTTCAGGATCGCCGCCTCGTACACACGACGGAACTTGGTCATCGACACGGCGCCGACCAGGATGAGGACGCCGCTGAGCAGCACCAGCCCACCGACGACGCTGACACCAAGGGTGACGTTGTTGACGATGCCCTGGATTGTGTCGAGGACTTCGCGCAGATCGATCACCGACACGTTCGGAAATTGCGCAACGATCGCGCCCTGCAGCCGCGCACGAACATCCGCGTCACGCGGCGCTTTGAGCGACGCGATATACGTGTGCGGAGCCCCATCGAAGATCCCTGGGCGGAAGACGAACATGAAGCCGCCGGAGCGGAAGTCCCGCCAGTTGACCTCACGCACGCTCGTGACCCGGGCACGAATGGCGCGCCCGAGCACGTCGAAGGTCATCTCGTCGCCGATCTGAATCTCGAATCGCTGCCGCAGGCTCTCCTCGATCGAGACTTCGGCCGCGTCCCCGGTCGTCGGACTTGCCGGCCACCACTTTCCGTCGAGCACGCGCTCGTTCGCCTGCAGGTTCGGCCGGTAGGTGATCGTGTATTCGCGAGACAGCGAGCCACGTCCGCGCACCTGCTCGAAGCTCTCGAGGTTGACCTCTCGTCCCTTGACGCCGGTCACACGCGCGCGCAGCACCGGAATCAACGACGGCGTGCCCTCCGCGCCATTCTGATCGTCGACGAGTCGCGCCAGCCGGTCGCGTTGATCCGGCTGGATGTCGATGAGGAACATGTCCGGCGCGTCGTCGCCAACCTGCACCTCGAAGTCGCGCAGCAGGTTCGCTTGCAGCGTCCGCACGCCGAGGATGAAGAAGCAACCCAAGCCAACCGCAAGCAGAATGACGCGTGTCTGATTGCCGGGCCGCGCCACGTGCAGGACGGCCTGCCGCAGCGCGAACGATCGCGAGTAACGCAGCGGCTGCACCGCGCGCACCAGCGCGATTCCGGCCAGCTGCAGGACGAACGCGACGCCAACGAAGCCCGCTGACAGGAGCAGACCGACCCTGACCGACCCGGCTTGCCACGACGCGACCGCGACGAGCGCTGTGGCGACCGCGGCGGTTACGAACCACTTCAGCCAGTCGAATTGCGGCAGCGGCGGAATGTCCTGACGCAGCAGCAGCGACGGTTTCACTCGGCGCACTTCGAGCAGCGGCACGATGGAAAACAGCATCGAGACCAGCAACCCGATCGCGAGTCCCTGAACAACCGCAGGACCTGTGAGCCCGTACTCCACGTGCAGCATCGACGCGATATCGCCGACGATGAGCGGAAGAGCGGCGATAATGCCGGCCGCCAACGCCACGCCGAGGATGCTTCCGGCGACGCCAAGCAGCAGGACCTGCGTCAGGTACACGGCGATAACCTGGCCCGACGAGCTGCCGAGGCACTTCAGGATCGCGATGCTGCGAATCTTCTGTTGCACGAAGACTCGTGTGACACTCGAGACGCCGATGCCGCCGAGGATCAGGACCACGAGACCGACGAGGCTCAGATAGTTCTCCGCGCGGGTCAGCGACTCGGCCGTGCGATCGGCGTTCTGCCAATAGCCCACCACCCGGACGAAGTCGTTCCTGAATGCATCGGTCAATGTCTGCGACACGGAGAGAGTCGCCTGCTGCGGGACGCGCAGCAGCATCAGGTGCAGAGCGCGCGTGCCGAACGACAAGAGTCCCGTATCGGCGAGGTCCGCACGATCGACGATCACGCGCGGCCCGAGAGTGAACGCGCCGAGGTTGCGGCCCGGCTCAGACGCAATGACACCGCGAATCTCGAACGATTGCGACCCGATGAAGATTCGATCCCCGACACGCAGTCCGAGCTGCGCCAGCAGCTCCGGCCGAACGATCGCGCCCCGCCCGCGAAGCGTCGCGTACGAGTACGTCCCCTCGCGCAGCGTCAATGTCCCATAGAGCGGATAGGACTCATCGACCGCGCGGAGCTCCACCATCTTCGTCAACGGCCGCGTCACGTCCGGCCGCACCATCGTCGCGATCTCGACCCCGTTGGAGACAGTCGCAATCCGCCCGGCACTGCGTTCACGCTCGATCATGTCCAGCGTGCGCGGGGTGAACGCGTTGTTGCTGCGCAACGCGATGTCCCCACCGGTCATCTCCTGTGCCTGCGCAGTCAGACCGGCGCGAACGCTCTGGATCACCGAGCGAATGGCGACGATCGAGGCCACGCCGACGGCGATGCACACGAAAAAGAACAGCAGGCGCTGCCACGACGCGCGCACCTCGCGCAGCGCCATTCTGATGACGAAGCTCATCGCACGGCCTCCGCCGGTGTTTCAACCGGCCGTCCATCGCGCAACACGAGGCGCACATCTGCCAACGCCGCGAGCTCGTGATCGTGCGTGACCAGCACGAGCGTCGTGCGCCGGGTCCGATGTACCTCGAGCAGCAGGTCGAGGACGTGGCGACCGGTGACCGAATCGAGGTTCCCTGTCGGCTCGTCCGCCAGGATGATCGGCGGATTGTTGGCGAGCGCACGGGCAATCGCGACGCGCTGCTGCTCCCCACCTGATAGCTGCGAGGGATAGTGATGACCGCGCGCAGACAGGCCGACCTCGTCGAGGAGCTGGCGCGCACGACTGACCGCATCGCGGCGGCCTGCAATTTCCATGGGCACGAGGATGTTCTCGAACGCCGTCAGCGATGGAACGAGGTGGAAGAACTGGAACACGAACCCGATCTTCTCTCCCCGCAGTTTGGCCAGCGCGTCTTCGGTCAACCGCGTGATGTCGGTGCCGTCGATGAGGATCTGACCAGTCGTTGGAGCATCCAGACCGGCGAGCAGACCGAGCAGCGTCGACTTGCCGCTGCCCGACGGTCCGACGATGGCGACGAACTGTCCCGACGAAATCGAGAAGTCCAGCGGGTGAAGAATGGTCAGCGGATGGTCGCCGCTCTGAACCGTTTTCGAGACGCCGCGCAGCTCGATCATTCGCCGCCCTTTTTCAACACGGGCTGCAGCGCGCGCCAGATGGTCTGCTCGACGATGCGGGCTCCCTCGGGGTTGGGATGAATGCCATCGGCGATATTCAGTGACGGGATGCCGGCCACGCCCTGCAGATAGAACGGCACGAAGACGACCTTGTGCTCTCGCGCAAGATCCTGGTACGCCTTGCGGAAGTCACTCGTGTAAACCGGTCCGTAATTCGGCGGCGCTTCCATGCCGGTCAAGATCACGCGTATCCCGCGCTGCTGCGCGCGCGTGATGATCTCCGCGATATTCCGTTTCATGGCGGCGATCGGCAATCCGCGCAGCCCGTCGTTCGCCCCGAGCTCGATCACGAGCACTTCGACAGGACCATCGAGTGACCAGTTCAACCGACTGAGCCCGCCGGCCGAAGTGTCACCCGACACGCCGGCGTTGACCACTTCGTAGGCGTATCCCTCACGAGCGAGGCGCCCCTGGATCAGTGACGGCACGGATTGATCGCGCTCGAGCCCGTATCCGGCCGTGAGGCTGTCACCCAGAAAGACGATGCGCGGCCGAGTCGACGTGGTCGCGACGGCGCGCGATGCGCCTCCCTGCTCCGGCTGCGCCGCGGTCGACACGACCGCCTCGTCGCGCGCGCTCGCAGACGGCTGCCCGCAGCCAGCGGGAATCAACGCGATGACTACGACACAAAGGGGTACGGCCCTGACCATGGATACGTTCTCATTCTATTGTCTAATAGCCACGTGAGCGCCTTCACACTCGACCTCGGTCCACTGACAACGTCATTCGATAAGACCTGCGATCGGCTCGAACAGATCCGTTTTGCCGACGCGCTGTGGAATCGTCGACTGGACGTCTGGAGCAGCGACGTCGACGTTCAAAAGACGGTCGGCAACCGGCTTGGCTGGCTGGGTGCGCTGGAGTTCATCCACTCTCACGTGCCCCGACTGCGCCAGGTTGCGGACCTCGTGTCGAGTGAGGGCGCCAGCGACGTGGTGCTCCTCGGCATGGGCGGTTCGAGTCTCGCGCCGGAAGTGTTGCGGCAGGTACTCGGGGTCGCCGACGGCCGTCCCAGGTTCCGCATGCTCGATTCGGTGGACCCCGAAGCGGTCAACGAGGCGATGGCAAACGCCGCGACCTCGTGGTTCATCTTCGCGAGCAAGTCGGGGGGAACCATCGAGCCCAATGTCATGGCCGCCGAGGCACAACGTCGACTGCGCGAGGCCGGGCAGGAGTGGAGCAAACGGTTCATCGCGATCACCGACGAAGGCACGCTCCTTCACCGTCGGGCTGTCGATGAAGGCATGCGCGAGGTCTTCATCAATCCATCGGACATCGGCGGACGGTATTCGGCCTTGTCTTTCTTCGGCCTCGTGCCAGCGGCCGTGATGGGGGCAGACCTCGACCGTCTGCTTGCGTCTGCTCACGAAATGGAGGACGCGTGTCGGCAGCCTTCGGTTCGCGACAATCCCGGACTGGCCCTCGGCGCGTTCATGGGGGCAGGCGCACGTTCCGGGCGTGACAAGCTGACGCTTCTCGTGCCGCACCGCCTCGAATCGTTCGGCCTGTGGGTCGAGCAGCTCGTCGCCGAGAGCACGGGCAAGCACGGCAAGGGTGTGGTTCCAATCGCTGGGGAGACGTCCGACGCTCGATTCGGATCCGATCGACTCGTCGTGGTCATTCGACTCGGAGGCGAGGGGCCTGACCCGTCGCAGCTCGAGGCAGCTCGATCGGCCGGAGTGCCGACTCTGACCGTGGACATCGCCGACGTCACCTCGATTGGAGCCGAGTTTCTGCGATGGGAGGTCGGAACTGCGGCAGCGGGCGTCCTGCTCGAGATCAATCCGTTCGACGAGCCGAACGTGCAGCAGGCGAAGGACGCCACGCGAGCGCTCCTCGATGAGTACAAACAACGGGGACGGCTGCCGATTCCCGAGGCTCACGCCGCCATCGACGGTATTCGCCTGACGATGAGCGAGGCCGCGCAGCAGGACCTGAGCGGCGACGCGGCCGATGCGTTCCTGCGAGTCCTCCACCCATCTGATTATTTCGGACTCCTCGCATACCTCCCGCCGGACCGGTCGCCGTTTCACGAACCGCTGCGCGCGTGTCGGATGGCAGTGGGTGCTGCGACCGGGTGCGCCACGATGTTCGGCTACGGACCGCGCTATCTCCATTCAACGGGTCAGTTGCACAAGGGCGGCCCCAACACGGGCGTCTTCATCATCGTGACGGCGCAGCCGGCGCAGGATCTGGCTGTTCCCGGCGAGCCGTTTTCGTTTGGCGTGCTCGAAATGGCGCAGGCGCTGGGTGATTTCCAGTCGCTGGACCGCACGAATCGACGGGCGCTCCACGTCCATCTTCCGCGCCGCGACCCTGCACTGCTTCGACAGATTTCGGAAAGGCTGCTCAGTCGAGTCGCACGACGACCGCAGTGACGTTGTCGGTCGCGCCAAGCGCGATCGCCTGCTCCACGAGCGTCTCGGCAATCGCCTGAACGCTGCGCGTCCCGGCAAGCGCCGCGCCGAGGGTCTCCGGTGGAATCACCCCGTGCAGGCCGTCGCTGCAAATCAGCAGCACATCTCCGGCCTCCAAGTCGCAATCGAACACTTTGGGCTCGAGGTCTGGCCTCACGCCGACTACCTCGGTGAGCACGTGCCGCATCGGATGAACTTCGATCTCCGCCTGGGTCATCGACACACCGGTGGCCAGCGCATTCGAGATCCACGAGTCGTCTTGTGTGAGTTGCGCGAGCACGCCGCGGTGCATCCGGTAGACACGACTGTCACCAGTGTTGGAATAGACCGCATGGTCGCCGACGACACAGACGGCTGATACCGTCGTTCCCATCCCCGAATATTCATCGCGGCGGCTGGCCGTTTCCAGGATGCGACGATTCGCGAGCCGAATCGCCCGTTCCAGCCGTGCCGGCACCGGTTCACCGTTGCCGGCAATGATGTGGCGAATCGTATTCACCGCAAGATCGGACGCCACTTCCCCGGCGTTGTGGCCGCCCATGCCATCAGCGACGATGAACAGGCCAAGTGCGGGGTCGACAAGGAGTGCGTCTTCGTTGGAGGACCGGCGGCCGGGATGAGTGGCGCCGTGCGCCGCGAGACTCATGTGTCTCAGAGCTTACCCGTTTTTTTCACCGGGCGGACCGTTTGTGCACGTCCTTTTCCTCGTGATGCAGACCTGAGGCGCCAGCCATGGGGTCGCGTTGACGCCCCGACCAAAGGTACTAGGCGACGAGTCGCGTGCGAAGCGTGCTCGGCGGCCAAGTATGGTTCACGAACGACAGGCGCCGAAGCGCTCGACGCGTTTTGTATACTCCGGGCGTGACCACGAGCGGCGTTCACGGAACGCTCGTCCGCGCCACAGCGGCGCTCGAACGCGGCCGCGGCGTTGAAGCGGCGCAGATTCTGACGCCGCTGCTCCGCTCAGGCTCGCTTGTACGTGAGGACGAATTTGCGGTCCGCGCCGCGCTGGCGGAAGCGTGGCTGCTGCAAGATGATTTGACTCAGGCGTCTTCTGCTGTTGGCCGTTCGCCCGACAATCTGCGCGAACATCTTTCCGATTTCCAGCTCTCCACGGCCTGGCGCCTGCAGGGTCGCATCACATTCGCGCGCGGCGAGCAGTCGCGCGCCATTGCGCTGCATTCGCGCGCCTTGAAACACGCCGAGCTCGCGCACGAGCCCCGCGCAATCGGTCTGGCCCATTACGAGCTGGCGCTCTGTTATAAGCAGGTGGGCGATTCGGGGATCGTGCGGGAGCATCTCACCGAAGCGGCCTCCGCGCTTCACGCCGCCGGAGACCGGCGCCATCTGGCGCTCGTGCACTCGCTGTCCGCGGTCCTCCTCGCGCAGGCGGGCCGTCTCGACGAAGCGTCTGCCGCGCTGCGCCAGGGTGAGCGGCTGGCAATGGCGATCCAGGCCGATGACGTCCTCGCCGGTGTCGTCCACAACCAGGCCAACGTCGCATTGATGCGGCATCAGCACGAACAGGCGCTGGCGCTGGCCGAGCGCAGCGTGACGATCAATCAGTCGATCGGGTCCGGCCATGGGCTGGCCGTCGCGTTGGCGACACTCGGGCAGATCTACGTGCAGATCGGAGAGCTCGATCGCGCCGAACAGATCCTCACGCGAACGCTCGAAGTCCGCAGTCGCGTGAAGTTCAACGAGACGACCGGCGCGGTGTTCGACACCCTCGCGCAGATTCATCTGATGCGCGGATCGTACGAGCGCGCGGGCGAATACCTGCGACTGGCGAGCGAAGCCTACGGTGCGTACGGCGCGCAGACGATGCGCTGGTATGAGTGGTCGTTGAAGGTGCTCGCCGTGAAGCTCGCGATTCGTCGCGGCGCGTATCGCGAGGCCGTGGAGACGGCGGACGAACTGTCACGCAGCGCGGGGATTCCACCAGTCGAGGCCATCCAGGCGGAGCTGGCCGCATGCGAGGCGCTCATCGCGGACGGCCGGATCGACGCGGCCGCCGAACGACTGAGTCTCTGTGAAGGCCGGCTGGATCCACGGACCACGCCCGGCAACTGGGGCGAGTTCCTTCGCATTCGCGGCGCCATCCACGAGCAGTCGCAGCGTCACTCGGCCGCGTACCACGACCTTGCCCAGAGCGCGAACATCTTCGAACTTCTCGGCGAACGCTACCAGGCCGCCCTCAGTCACCTGGCACTGGGCCGGCTCGCCGGACGCGCAGGAACGCGCGGCGTGGCGGAGAAGCATCTCGAACTCGCGGCCGCCGTGTTTCAGTCGCTCGGCGCGCAGCACGATCTCGACGAGACCACAGCCGGCAGGCGCGTGCTGGAGCAATCAGCCGACGGCGCGTTCACCTTGTCGTCGGTGGATGCGGACGATGTGATCGTGCGGCGGCTGGTCGACGCCGCCATCCTGCCGGAGCTGCTCGCTCGTGAAACGGCGGCGGCGCTGGTGGAAGTGACCGAAGCGGATGCGGCCGTCGTCTACACCGCGGTTCCGGGCGGGGACCTCCACGTCGTGGCGACCGCAGGGTGCGACACAGGGGTCGGTCGCGCGCTGGCAAAAGCCGCTGCGCAAGGCACGCGCGAGTTTGCGGCGGGACTGCTCGTCACTGAAACCCTTGGCAAGGACAAGGAAGGGATTCGCTACTGCACGATCGTCACGGTCGGCCGGCTCCCAGACGCAACACTGCGGCGATTCCGCATGCTCGCCACGGTCGCGCGCCAGGGATTCGAGCTGTGCGGAGCGCGCGAGCAACCGCCGCAGCATCTCGATGCGCCCACAGAGCGTCCGCTCGAACCGCTGCTGCCCGGGTTCATCTGCGCCAGCGCCTCGATGTCGCGCGTCGTTGAACAGATTCAGCGCCTGCAGGGTCAGAACCTGACGGTGTTGATTACCGGTGAGAGCGGCACCGGAAAAGATCTGGTCGCTCGTGCGATTCACGTCGGCTCGCCACGCAACACGGCCATGTTCCTTCCCTACAACTGCACGACCACGACGCGCGACCTCGCCGACAGCCAGTTATTCGGCCATCGACGCGGCAGCTTCACCGGAGCCATCAACGATCAGCAGGGACTGATCCGCGCGGCGATTGGCGGCACGTTGTTCCTCGATGAAATCGGCGACCTGCCGCTCGATATTCAGCCGAAGTTGCTGCGATTCCTCGAGCAGGGTGAAATCATGCCGGTCGGTGAGAACCGACCGCAGGCGGTCGACGTGCGCGTGCTCGCGGCGACCAACGCCGATCTCGAGCAACGCGTGGCGGAAGGGAAATTCCGCGAGGACCTCTATTACCGCCTCAGTGTGATCCGGATTCACGTGCCTCCCCTGCGCGAGCGGCGCGAAGAGATTCCTCATCTGAGCACGTTCTTCCTTCGCGAGGCGTCTGAGCGCCTCGCCAAGCCGGATGTGCATCTCAGCTCGACGACTCTGGATCTGTTCGCCCAGTATTGGTGGCCCGGCAACGTGCGCCAGCTTCGCAACGAGATTCAGCGCGCCGTGGCGATGAGCCGTCCCGGGGGGTCCGTCGAGCCGGACCAACTCTCACCTGATCTGACTGCTCCTGCAACGATGGGCAATGCTGTGCAACTAGCGCCAGAGGCGCGTGCAAGCCACGTGAGCAATCTGTCTGCAGCAGTGGAACGGGTCGAGCGCGACCTGATCGCGGCGGCCTTGCGACGGACGAGCGGAAATATTTCTGAAACCGCACGCGTACTTGGACTTACACGGCGCGGTCTGTACCTTAAGATGCGTCGGTTGGGACTTGATGGAGTCACCTCGGATACCTAGTAATCAGGTATACAGTGGGTGTATAACAGGTATCCATCCCCCCGATCCAGCGTTCGGCTAGAAGCCCATCCGTAACTGACTCCGGGTCAAGAAGTTAACGCCTGTCCTCGCCGTTCGGCCTGACACGAGCGACATAGGCCTCAATCGTGGATTAGCCGGAACTGAAATCCGTTCACTCTCGCAGGGGGCTCACGTGAATTCACTCGCCGCCACTCGACACACTGCGTCCGCTGTCCCGCAACCACGCCGCGGAGAGCGCAAGAAGGTTCGTGTTCCTGGCCGCCTCACGTGGCGCGATGCATCCGGCATGCTGCGATTCGTCTCGGTGATGACATGCGACGTCAGCGACGTGGATGCATTCGTCGAATGCCAGGTGCCCGCGTCCATTCCGCTGTATCGCCTTGTGCACTTTCAGATCGAGCGTCCGGCCCGCGACAGTCACGAATTGCCGGCCGTGCTCCAGCATGGCAAGGTGTTGTCGGCGGTGTATCGCGTCGGCCCCTACAAGTCATCGACGGGAACGCCGCAAGGCTACGCACTGCGCCTGCTCGTCGAACCGCAACGCGCCACAGCCTCGGCGCGCCAGGCGCTCGCGCTGGCGAACTAGGGAGCCGGGTAGCCAGGGAGCAACCTAGCTACCCTTCTTGCGCCAATACCGCGCCAGTCCGAGCCACAGCAAGTGAAAGGGCGACGTCGAGAAGTACGCGTCGACCTGCGCGTCAGGCATGTGGCGGCGCATTTCCAGACGAATCCGTTCCACGAATCGCCCGCTCCGCTCCTCGTCGGTGCCCGGCTCCTGCAGCGAGTCGCGAACCATCGTAGCGGTCGTCGCCAGATTCTCTTGAAAGGCCTGCAGGTGGGGGCGCACAGCGTTGACCGGTCCGCAGTGTGTCACGAACAGTGTGGTGGGCGACCACGCCTCTATCCTGGCGATGCTCTTCGCCCACACCTCCAGATCGATATCCGGGGGGGGAGTCGGTGGCAGCACATACCCACCATCGATCGACATGCCGGCGGTATCGCCCACGAACGCCACTCCACTCGCGGCGTCGAAGTAACTCACATGATGCGAGGCATGGCCTGGTGTATAAGCGACGTCGAACGTGCGCCCTCCGGCGTTGACGCGCTCCCCTCCCTCGAGCACGTGCAACGCGCTCTTGGGAACCGGAACGACTTCGCCCCACAGACGGTCCATCTCCCCTGGCCACAGGCGGCTGGCGCTCGCCACGAGCTTCGACGGATCGACCAGGTGGGGCGCGCCGACCTCGTGAACGTGCACGCGAATATGCGGATGGTCGCGAAGCAGACTGCCTGTCACGCCGGCATGATCCAGGTGAATGTGCGTCAACAGGAGGTCGGTCACGTCCGACAGCCGAAGGCCCTGCTGTTGAAGACCGAGCTCCAGAGTTGACAGGCACGTCGTCGGCCCCGGATCGATCAGGGCCAGCGCGCCAGGCGATGCGGAGATTCCCGTCCCGATGGCGTGCGTACGGCCGAGAAACTTCAGGTCAATCCAGGACAAACCAGCTGAAAGTGTGTTCACACAGGGCGTTATACTGATTGATCAACCCCATGGTCCAGCCCGATTCCGCGGCCGTACTGATGGCGGTGGCGCGGCTGGTCGGCGAAGCTCCGAATTTGTCGGAGGCCGTCGTTCGGCTCGCAACCGCCTTGCGCGATGCCATTCCGTTCGAGCGGCTGCACGTGCTGCGCCTCGATCGTGCGGAGCTGTTCGTGCTGTACGACATCGACACGTCGGGCACGTTCACCGTGGCCGAACACCGGATCGCCGCGACGTCGGACCCTCCGCCTGGGCCTGACGTCGAAGGGTCGCTCTCGCGTCTCGTCTGCACGGTCCGTCAGGGCCCGCGCGTGCATGGCGCCCTGTGGCTCACCTCGAGTCGAGAAGACGCGTTCACGGCGGAACATCAGGGCTTGGCCGACGCGGTCGCCGACCTGCTTGGTCTCGCGTTCGAGCACAACGGGATCGTCGAGCGCGAATCGCTGCGGCGCGAGCGGATCGAAAGCCTCCGCGGACTGCTGCAGACGATGGCCGGTTCGCTCGATATCCGGCAGGTGTTTCCGCAGGTGTCCGACGTGGTCCGAGGCGGATTGCCGCACGACATCCTGGCCATCACCAGCTGGGCCAACGACGGCGGGTCGTTCCGCGTGTACGCGATTGCCGGCGTGCAGATTGACGATCCAAGCTTCTTCGCGCCGATGACGCTCGCCGGCAGCGAACGCAGCCAGCTGAATCGCGACGCCTACGTCATCCACGACGTGGAAGCGGAGATTCCCACCGATACCACTCGGGGGCAGATCTTCAGGCGGCTCGGCGCGCGATCGGCTCTGCGCGTGCCGATGCCACTCGGCACGGACGTCTTCGGATCGGTGTTCTTCCTGTCGCGGCAGACCGATCGATTCTCCGAAGACGACTTCGACTTCGCGCGACGGATCGCCGATCACATAGCGCTTGCGCTGTCACACCAGCGGCTCGCCGAAGCCGCTCGACGGGACGCCGAATCGCGTGAGACGGCGGCGCGACTCGAGGCGCAAGTCGCCACGCTGACGCGCGAGCTCGAAGCGCGCAGCGGTCATCGTCGCGTCGTCGGCCGTTCGCGTCGATGGAAAGACGTGCTCGCGCAGGCGGCGCGCGTCGCCAAGACCGAAACGACCGTCCTGCTCACCGGCGAATCGGGCACGGGCAAGGAAGTGATCGCGCGATTCATTCACCATGCGTCGCGACGGAGCCAGGGACCGTTCGTGGCGATCAACTGCGCGGCGCTGCCGGATCAACTGCTCGAGTCCGAGCTGTTCGGGCACGAGCGCGGTGCGTTCACGGGAGCGGTGGCCAACAAGCCCGGTCGCATCGAGCAGGCCAGCGGCGGCGTGCTGTTCCTCGACGAAGTCGGGGAAATGGCGCCGACCGTCCAGGCCAAACTGCTGCGCGTCCTCGAGGAACGCGAGTTCATGCGGCTCGGCAGCACGCGCGCGCTTCGTGCCGAGATCCGCGTGATCGCCGCGACCAATCGCGATCTTCAGGCGGCGATGCAGCGCGGCGGGTTCCGCGAAGATCTCTACTATCGCCTCGGCGTCTTCGAGATTGCGCTGCCGCCGCTGCGCGAACGTCTCGAGGACGTGCTCGACCTGGCCGACTCGTTCCTGGAAGAGATCGGCGAGACCGTGGGACGCCCGCCGATCGGGATCGCGCGCGACGCACAGGATCAGCTGCTGGCGTACGCATGGCCGGGCAACGTCCGTGAGCTGCGCAATGCGATCGAGCGCGCCGTGATCCTCGCCGACGGCGGAATGATTCACAGCGAGCACCTGCCCGTGGCACCCAGTCGACCGACCGCCGCGACGATGGATCACGCTGGCGGCGGAACGGCGCTCCCTGCCGGAGGCGTCAATCTCGAGGCGCTCGAGCGATCGCTCGTCGTCAAAGCCCTGAGCCAGGCGCGGCATAACAAGACGCGAGCCGCGAGGCTGCTCGGACTGACTCGCGCGCAGCTCTACTCGCGCATCGAGAAGTACGGGCTCGCCGAGTCCGAGTCGTAGTCGAGTGCACGCTGCGCGACCTGGCGGAACACGGCGCGGCTTGTTACGAGCCGTCGCCGTCGCGATCCTCATCCTGCTGATCGGCGCCACCTATCAAGGCGTGACTACTGCGCTCGAGCGCCGCCGATTTCCGCATCCGGGCCGAATGGTCCGTGCGACCGATCATCAGCTGCACATCGACTGTACCGGAGAAGGGTCTCCGACCGTGGTGCTCGAGGCGCCTGCGGCCGCCATGTCCGCGGCGTGGGGATGGATTCAGTCGGAGCTCGAGCATCAGACACGGGTCTGCAGCTACGACCGATCCGGAATGGGCTGGAGCGAGTGGGGTCCGCGTCCGTACGATCCCTCGCGTGTTCCGGAGGAGCTCGAGGCGCTGCTGCGGAACAGCAACGAGCGGGCTCCGTACGTCATCGTCGGGCACGGACTCGGAGCCGCGTTCGCCAGGCTGTTCGCGTCGCGCTATCCGATGGAGGTGCGCGCCGTGGTACTCATCGATGTCCCGAAAGCGGGAGCCGGATCGAAGGTTCGGCGTCTGCTTGCGGCATCACCGTGGCTGGCACGCGCTGCGTTCCTGCGCGCCTCACCCGCGTTGGCGCGTCGTGCACGCGGGTTACCGGGAGCCGCGGCCGGTGAGATGCGGTCATTCCTGAATCGACCCGATCATCTCACCCGCGCCGCGATCGAAGTGGCGGAGTGGGATCACACCGTGCAGCTCGCCGAATCGGCGGCGATGGGAGATGTGCCTCTCGTCACCGTCGACATCACCGGCAGCGACCCGCTCGCGTTCTTGTCGGATCGTCAGGCTGCCAATCAAGCGGTTGCGACCATCAGCCGCGTGCTCGCACGATGACGGGCGCCGCTAGGCGCACCGTCTCCGCCGCACCCGACCCAATCCGCACTTCTTTGCCGCGCGTCGCGAGCACGGCGCCGGTACCTCCCGCTCCGCCGATCGCCGCACCTTTCGCGGCGCCACTCCCGCCGCCGAGCAGCGCGCCGACGGCGGCACCGGCGCCGGCTCCGATCGCAATCTTCTTCGCGTCGTCGCCCTTTGTCGCCTCCGCCTGATGCACGATCGGCGCGGTTCGGATCGCGTATCGGCGGCCGCCGTAACTCAGGGACGTGAACCGATATGCGATTCGTGCGAGTCCCTTCACGCGCCCGGCGCGGTCGACGTCGGTAATCGTGCCCGACAACTCGGCGCCTTCAGGGATCACCGTCTGCCCTTTCACCACGACTGGCTGTCGAACTTCCGCCCGAACCGCGTCCTCGACCTTGTTCTCATCGGAGGCGATGCCTGACAGCAACCTCACGTGGAGTACGGTGCCCGATGGAACGGTGACTTCGGGCTCGGCTACCTGCTCCGCGGGCTTGATGTTCGCGGCCGGTGCCGTGGCGGCCGCGGCTGTCTGCTGGCCAACTTGTGCGGCGGTTTCCGCTGGCGTAGTCGCCCCCGGGGCGGCCGAATTCGCAGGTGCGTTTGCCGGTGCAGCGCCGCTACAGGCCGCGCCCACCAGCGCGATGGCCATGACAATCGTCAGCTTCATTCATCTCCTCCATGAACCGACCCGGCCGTATCCCTTTGAGACACGGATCGGCGAATTGGGAACACAATTGCATGTGATCGCATAGGTTCTCGATGACTGGCTGGGATCACCTGCGAAATCTCTGCCGTTATACTCGGCCGGTGCTGGACGTGGCAAAACGGTTCGGCGCCTTCGTCGTTTTCCTTCTCGTTGCGTCGCCCGCTCTGGCGCAGCGCCTCCCCGGCGACGTCGTCCCGGAGCACTATACGCTCTGGTTCGCCCCCGATCTGCGCGCGCACACCTTCCGCGGTCGCGAAACGATCCGCGTGCGTTTCAGCGCCGCGACTTCGCGCATCACGCTGAACGCCGCCGAACTCGAGTTCGGCTCTGTCACGATCACTGCCGGAGGTCGTACGCAGAAGGCGCGCGTCAACGCAGACGCGCGCGCTGAAATGGCGACGTTCCTCGTCTCCGAGCCGATTGCAACGGGTCCCGCGACCATCGAGGTCCAGTTCACCGGCACGCTCAACGACAAGCTGCGCGGCTTCTATTTCAGTCAGGGCCCGGCGCGCGGCTACGCCGTCACGCAATTCGAAGCGACCGACGCGCGTCGCGCGTTTCCCTGCTTCGACGAGCCCGCTTACAAGGCGACCTTCGACATCGCGCTCATGATCGATCGAGGCGACATCGCGATCTCCAACGGTCGCGTCATGTCCGACATGCCCGGACCCGACGCCGGCAAACACACCGTCAGCTTTTCGACCACACCGAAGATCTCGTCGTATCTGGTCGCTATGCTCGTTGGTGACTTCGCATGCCGCGAAGGGCAAGCCGACGACATCCCGGTCCGCGTCTGCTCGACACCGGACAAGCAACCACTCACCGGCTTCGCGCTCGAGGCAGCCGAGCAGCAGCTCGCGTTCTATAACAACTACTTCGGCATCAGATATCCGTTCGAAAAGCTCGACATCATCGGCATTCCGGACTTCGCAGCCGGCGCAATGGAGAACGCCGGCGCGATCACCTACCGCGAGCGGTCGCTGCTGGTCGATCCCGAACGATCGCCGCTCGGCGCCCGGCGTCGAGTCGCCAGCGTGACCGCGCATGAAATCGCTCACCAGTGGTTTGGTGATCTCGTGACGATGAAGTGGTGGGACGACGTGTGGCTGAACGAAGGGTTCGCCAACTGGATGGAGAAGAAGCCGGTCGCGGCCTGGAAGCCGGAATGGCACGTCGAGCTCGAGGAAGCGCAGGACACGCAATCGGCACTCAATCTCGACGCGCTGGCGAACACCCGCGCCATTCGTACGGCCGCCGAAACACCGGACCAGATCAACGAGCTGTTCGACAGCATCGCCTACGACAAGACCTCGGCGCTCTTGCGAATGATCGAGACCTACGTCGGACCGGACGCGTTTCGTGCCGGCGTGTCGTCCTACCTGCGGAAGTACTCCTATGGCAACGCGACCGGCGAGGACTTCTGGAACGAGATGACCCGTGTCACGGGCAAACCGATCGATCGCATGATGCAGGCGTTCGTCGAACAGCCGGGAGCGCCAGTGTTGTCGATCGCCACCGCCTGCAACGCGGGCACGACGACACTGACCGTGCGTCAGGAGCGTTTCACGACCGCTTCCACTGCAGCGCCTGCAGCGCAGTCGTGGACGTTCCCGGCGTGTTTCAAGGCGACCGACGGGACACCACGTTGCGAGATCGTCGATCGACGCGAGCAGACGTTCACGGCGGCCAGCTGCAACAACGTGTTCGCGAACGCGGACAGCCGTGGCTACTACTTTTCCGAGTACTCGCCGACGGCCGTTCGAGCGCTCGTGGACAGCGCTGCGGGATTGAAGCCCGCCGAACGCATCAGCCTGACGGGCGATGAATGGTGGATGATTCGAGCGAGCCGCCACGACATCGATGTGTTCCTGGATGTCGCCAACACCCTGATTCGCGACGACACAGCGGCCGTGCTGGATGCCGTTGCCTCGAAAGTCGCCTACATCGTCGACCACCTCGCGGAGCCAGGCGATCGTCCCCGCTACCAGGCATGGATTCGGGAGCGCGTCGGACCGGCGCTTCGCGCATTGGGCCTGCCGGGGAACGCCAACGATGACGCCAACATGCAGGGTCGACGCGCCACCTTGCTGTCGCTCGTCGGAATGACCGCCGACGATACGGAGGTGCAACGACTGGCGCGCGACCTGGCTCTGCGCTACATCGCTGATCCCGCGTCAGTGCCTCCCACGCTTGCGTCGACCATCCTGAACGTCGCCGCGCTGAGTGGTGATGACGATCTGTACGAGAAATACTTGTCGAAGCTTCGGCAGACCAGACGGGAACCAGAGGTGTACTACCAGTTCTTCAATGCGCTGCCCTACTTTCGACGGCCGGCACTTGTGCAACGGACCCTCGAGCTGTCGCTGTCGCAGGAGGTCCGGTCTCAGGACGCGCCGGGACTCGTCGGCGGGCTGATGGAGGCTCCCTGGGGCAGCGACGAGGCATGGTCATTCGTCAAGACGCGCTGGGACGCGCTCGCTTCGAAGCTCGAGACGTTCCAGGGCATCCCGCGAGTCATTCGATCGATGGGGGAGTTCTGCTCTGCCGAGCGAGCGGCAGAGATGACGCAGTTCTTCACGCAGCATCCGGTGCCCTCGTCCAAGCGCTCCATTCAACGGCAGATCGAGCGAGTCGAGTCCTGCGTGGCACTCAAGACGCGCCAGGGGCAGAAACTGAGCGCCTGGATCGCGGCGCATTGACTATCTCGAAACTACTGCGGAAACGCGGCCGGAGCGGTGTCCTGATAGCCCTCTCCGTCGAGCGCCTGCATCATGGCGATCAGGGCGTCGATTTCCGCGGGCGTCAGGCGAAGCGGCTCGACCTTCGGGTCGAGATACGGGTTCTTCTCGCCGCCCCTGTTGTACCACTCCATCACCTCACGCAGCGTCTTCTGTGAGCCGTCGTGCATGTACGGAGCGTGTTTGGTGACGTCGCGCAGCGTCGGGGTTTTGAAGGCGCCACGATCGATCGGCTTCTTCGTCACCACGAATCGCCCCTCGTCCGCGAACTTCTTCTTCGCCGGATCCCAACCGACCCCGAGGTTGTGGAACAAGCTGTCGGTGAAGTTGTTCCCGAGGTGACACTGATTGCAGCGCGCCTTGTTGTAGAAAAGCTCGTTACCCTGTTTGACCTGGTCAGACACCGCCTTCTCGTCGCGGTTTGACCGCCATCGATCCCACGGCGAGTTGCCGCTCAGACGCGTCCGCTCGTAATCGGAAATCGCACGCGCGACTCGCTCCTTCGTAATCTCCTCGCTTCCGAACGCTTCCTTGAAATACGGCTCGTAGCCAGGTACGCGTGAGAGCGTTTCGATCATCGACTCATGCGTGCTGCCCATCTCGATCGGATTGGCGATCGGACCAAGCGCCTGGTCCTCGAGCGATCCTGCACGACCGTCCCAGAAGAAGTGGGGATACAGCGTCACCGCCTCGTTGATGAAGCTCGGCGCCTTGCGCAGGCCTTTCTGTCCGCGAATCCCTGATGAGACCGGAGTCGGCTCCGAGAACGCATTCTCCGGCCGGTGGCAGGTCGAACAGCTCAGGGTGCCGTCACCCGACAGCCGCTTGTCATAGAAGAGCCATCGACCGAGGCGCACGCGCTGGGGCGTCGGCGGACTCTGAAGCTTCGCCAGCTCGATGTCGATTCCGAGCGGCGCCGCGGGAAGGGGCGCGATCGGATTGGCCGCCTCCCACGCCGGAAGCGGGGGCGGTGTGGGCAGCGGAACGGCCGCAGGCGACGGCCAGGAGCGCCAGGAGACCTCTACCCAGCTTCCAAAATGGCGACGGGCTTGCTAGGCTGCGCCCGCGTGGATTCGCGTCTTTCGCTGCGGTGGCTGTCGCTGGTCGTCCTC
>Ga0111538_10003973_pt1 | contig 20606 bp, 21 predicted proteins | sample SoiMethybrSBSTD1_FD_79669 | JGI IMG/M metagenome (GOLD analysis project Ga0111538, IMG submission 79669) | Bulk soil microbial communities from a Populus tree surrounding site in Tennessee, USA - Soil MetaG P. TD hybrid SBSTD1 (version 2)... | ecosystem: Environmental > Terrestrial > Soil >... | reverse complement strand
GGTGACGACTGCCTGATCGGGGATCGTGCGTCCGTGCTCGACATCCACGACCGTGACGTGACGGATCAAGATGTCTGCTGCCGTCTGCGCAGCAGCGGGAAACGAAGTCAGTGCAAGCGATGCAAGCGCAACCCGGAGCCAGTCAGATGCCGGCATACCAGGACCAGCCGTTCTGGATGTTGCCCTTGGCGCCGTTATCGTCGAAGTGATCCGTCACGACGATGCGCCGCAGGAACTTCATGCTCTTGTAGCCGAGTTGCTTCTCGACCCGCAGCCGTATCGGCGCGCCATGACTGATCGGCAGCTCGCGCCCGTTCATTCCATAGGCCAGGATGGTCTGCGGATGCAGTGCATCCATCATGTCGATGCCGTCGGCCCAGTCGTCATAGGAATAGTACTGAACATAGCGAGCCGTCGAGCGAATACCCGCGGCCTCCAGAACGCTGCGCAGCGGCACTCCAGTCCACTGCGCGATCGCCGACCAGCCCTCCTCGCACGTATGTCGTGTGATCTGCGTGCGCGACGGCATGCGTTTCAGTTCATCGAGCGAGAACCCCCGCGGCGCCGTCACGCTGCCTTCGACGACCAATCGCCAGTCGGCAAAGCGATTCGCGAGCAGACGCTCATAAGCCGAACCGTTCTCGGCATCGAAGGAGGGGCACTTGTCGGGATCGGCCGGGTTCGTCGTGCCGATCGCCGGCACAGATGAAATATCGGAGTAGTCGTATTCGCGCGCGAGCGAATGAGCGGGCAGCAGCAGACGATGCGCCTTGTACGTCAACAAGTCGCCCATGCGCAGCACGTTGCCGTAAGTCGGCGGCTCAGTTTGCGAGCAGCCCGCCAGCAGCACGCCGGCTGAGGAAGCCAGGCCTTTGAGGAAGATGCGGCGTTGCTGTTTCATCGCGGATTTCCCCAAGTCATGGCGCGCAACTGTCGACCGAAACCTGTCGCGATCACCATCGCAATGTGAACGAGCAGAAACAGAACGAGCGCCGCGAATCCGAAGAAGTGGATCGTGCGAGCGGTCTGGTAGCCGCCGAACAGATCCAGCAGAAAAGGATAGGCCGCAGCGACTGCCGGCGACATCGTGAGCCCTGTCGCGACCATCAAAGGCAGAACGACGAGCATGACGCTGGCATACGTGAGCTTCTGCAGCAGCCCATACGGCGGTCCGGTGCCGACTGAGCCGACCGCCGGGCGCAAGTGGCTCTTCAGGTCCTGCAGCAAGGCTCGCGGCGCAAGCTCGCGGCCTCGCGGCAGCAAGTCACGTTTAATGTGACCGCTGACGACTCCGAACGCAACGTAGACCGCACCCGCGCACACCAGGATCCAGGCAGCGAGGAAATGCAGACTGCGGGCCCAGCCGTTCTGATTGAAGATCGGAAAGTTGCGCTCGGCGGTGACCGGCGCGCCGGGCAACTCTGTGAACACGACGGGTGACTGCATTTTGTCGGGCCGAAGATCGTTACCGATCGGCAGCGTCAGCAGCGCTGGCGTCAAGTCGTTGCCGGCATGGCCGAGATAGAGCCGCGGATGCACCAGCAAAATGAAAAATCCGCTGAGCGCAAGCGTCAGGAAGCCGGCAGCAGCCAACCAGTGGCAGATCCGTACCCAGCGGCGGTGGCCAGCAACTTGCGAGGTGGATGCAGGATCGGGCATGCCAGTTCATTGGCCGGTTGTAGTTCAACTCCGACAAGCATGCACTTCGACGGTGATGTGAGACAAGTTATCGGTGCTTTCGAGCCGTTGCTGCCGCTTGACCCTACCCTTGGGGAAGGTCGCACCATCGCTGGAGACTCCCATGCGCCCCCTGTTACTACTGACCTGTGCGCTCATGAGCGCAAACACCCTGGGTACTGAGCCCGTACCGCTGAGCGTCGAGGCGAAGATTGCGCTACCGGGCGTCAAGGGGCGTATCGACCATCTCGACGTAGATGTCGCTCAAGAGCGGCTGTACGTAGCGAGCGGTGGCGACGGTTCGTTGCGGACGCTGCCTCTGGGCAGCCTCACTCCTGATCGCACCATCGACCTGCGTGACGACGCCGACAACGTGCGTGTCGATCGCGAGCAGCGCTTCGTCTATGTCGGCTACGGCGGCGGAGCATTGGCGGTGATCGACGCTTCGAAGCAAAGCAAGATCGCGGACATCCCCCTCGAGGGCCATCCAGAGAGCTTTCAGCTGGAAGCCGCCGGGCTCCGCATTTTCGTCAATGTGCCGGACGCAAATCAGATCGCTGTCGTCGACCGCCAGGCGCGCAAACAGATTGCGAGCTGGCCGACCGAGGATCTGCATGCAAATTTCGCGATGGCCCTGGACGAGCGCAATCAGCGATTGCTCGTCTCGTTCAGGCGACCGGCAATGCTCGGCGCGTTCAGCCTGTCGGATGGCAAGGAGCTGACGCGCATCGAGACATGCGGCGACGTGGACGATGTGTTTCTGGACCCGAAGCGTAACCGTGTCTATGTGGTATGCGGGGAGGGGTTCGTCGACGTGCTTGGCGAGCGCGAAGGAGGCTACGCGCGTGTCGGCCGCCTGCCGACATCGCCTGGCGCCAGAACTGCCCTCTTCTCCGCGGAGCTGGACAGGTTGTTCGTCGCAGCGCGGGCGAATGGATCGAACCCGGCGACTCTCTGGGTACTTGGCGTCTCGATCGACCGGAACTAACCTGCGCAGTCACCGTTCCTTACTCTTCGAGGCGATCGTCTCGCAGGTGAGCGAATGGGGGTCCTATGAGCATCTTCGGCAAGATCAAAGACGCAATCTTCGGCAACAAGGCCGAGGCACGTCCCACCGCACCAGCCAGTCCGCCTCCCGCCAGTCGCACACCTTCGGCGGGCACCGCACCGACTGCTGCGCCACAAAAGCCAGCGCAAGCACCTGCGCAGCCCGTGGACGTCGAAGCAGTCCTGGGAAAGATGGCGGCCGACAACGGGCAGAAGTTGAACTGGCGGACCTCGATCGTCGACCTGATGAAGCTGGTCGGCATGGATTCGAGCCTCGAGAACCGCAAGGAGCTGGCGCGCGAGCTCGGCTACACCGGCGATCAGGGGGACTCGGCAGCCATGAATATCTGGCTGCACAAGCGCGTCATGAAGGAGCTCGCAGCACACGGCGGCAAGGTACCGGCCAACATGCTGGATTGACGTGCTCGATCGCCGCGGCTTCCTGCTGTGCTCACTCGGCGCAGCGCTGCCGTTCACCTTGTATTCCTGGTCCGCTTCGGCCCAGGCGTCGACGCGCGGCGCGCTCGCGCCGCTGGCGCGCCGGCCCCGCGTCAAGCCACGCAACATCGTGTTCGTGCTGACCGACGATCATCGCTACGACGCGATGGGATTCCTGAGCAAGCGCGGCTATCCGCAGACACCGGCGCTCGATCGCCTGGCGCGTGACGGTGTGCACTTCAGGAATGCGTTCGTGACGACGGCGCTCTGCTCTCCTTCGCGAGCATCGATCCTCACGGGACTCTACGCACACCAGCATCGGGTGGTAGACAACAATCATCCGATCGATCCGGCGCTGATCTTCTTTCCTCAGTACCTCCAGCAGGCCGGTTACGAGACGGCATTCATCGGCAAGTGGCACATGGGCGGCGACGTCGCCGGCGAGCGCGAGAACGATTCGCCGCAGCGCGGTTTCGATCACTGGGTCAGCTTCCCCGGCCAGGGAGCCTACCTGCCCAGCGAATCCGGTCTCAACGTCAACGGCATGCGCGTCCCGCAGAAGGGCTATATCACCGACGAGCTCACGGACTACGCGTTGCAGTGGCTCGGGAAGCGATCGGCCGAACGACCGTTCTATCTATGCCTGTCGCACAAAGCGGTGCACGCGGATTTCATTCCGGCCGCGCGTCACAAAGGCCGCTACGCCAAGGAGCGCTTCGCACGGCCGGCCACATGGGATCCGGCGCCGGGCAAGGAGACACTGCGACCGATGTGGGTGCAGAACCAGCGCAACAGCTGGCATGGCGTGGACTTTCCGTACCACAGCACGCTGGACATCGGGGAGTACTACAAGCGGTACTGCGAAACGTTGCTGGCTGTCGACGAGAGCATCACCGCTCTGCTCGAGCATCTGCAGCGACGCGGACTGCTCGAATCGACGCTGGTGCTGTACATGGGCGATAACGGCTTCGCGTTCGGCGAGCACGGACTCATCGACAAGCGCACCGCGTACGAGGAATCGATGCGCGTGCCGATGCTCATGCACTGTCCCGAGCTGTTCAAGGCCGGCAGAGTCGTCGAGGAAGCAGTAGCCAACATCGACATTGCACCCAGCCTGCTCGAAGCTGCGGGTCTCACAGCTCCCGGGCACATCGCGGGCCGCAGCGTCTTGCCGCTCGCGCGCGCCGAACAGGTGCCGTGGCGCGAGTCGCTCCTGTACGAGTACTACTGGGAGCGTAATTTTCCGCAGACACCCACGGTGCACGCGCTGCGCGAGCAACGTTACAAGTACATCCGCTATCACGGCATCTGGGATATCGACGAGCTCTTCGATCTGCAGGCCGATCCGCTCGAAGCGAATAATCTCATCTTCGCGCCGGGACACGAAGCGATCGTGCAACGGATGAACCGAAGTCTGTTCGACGTGCTGGAAGGGACCGATGGCATGACGCTGCCGCTGACCCGCGATGCGGGAGAGGTGCAAAGGCTGCGACGCTCCGATCGCGCCAAGGCGGCGGAATTTCCACCCCAGCTGCTCGAGAAACCTGCGCCGCCTCCCTGAGTATCGATGACCTACTGGCCGTCCAGAATGCGCTTGAGGTCATCCGGAATCGGCATTTCCCGCAGCGCGCTGACATTGGCGCCTCCCGTGTTGCCTGTGGGCACCCAGATCCGGGAGAACAACGCGGCGGCAACGATGCGCTTCAGCTGACCGACGAACTCCCGCTGGTCGCCGCGGCGGCGTGCAACTCTCAACATCCCGACGTGCGCGCGGACATGCAGCCGCGTGCTGCGCTGGCCGAGAATGTGTGCGCGCTCGAAGCGTCGGAAGGCCTCGACCAGATCTCCCGACTTCATCGCGGCGTAGCCAGCGTCGAGCTCGCTGCGACAGGCACTCAACACCACGTGAGTTGTCACGATTTCCTCATTGCAGGCGTCGGCATCTTATCTCGACCAACTTGTAGAAACCGGCTGATCACGCCCGTCATTGCTATAGGAAGCCATCGAGAGGAGCACACCATGCATACACCCCCTATTGTGTCGGCCCAGGAATGGGACGTTGCCCGTGAGAAACTTCTCGTCAAAGAGAAGGCGTTGACGCACGCCCGTGACGCGATGGCCGCTGAGCGTCGGCGGATGCCGTGGATGGCAGTCGACAAGGATTACGTATTCGACGGACCCAACGGCAAGGAGAGCCTGCTCGATCTGTTCGCGGGCCGCCGCCAGCTGATCGTCTATCGCGCATTTTTCGAGCCCGGCGTGCACGGCTGGCCGGAGCATGCGTGTATCGGCTGTTCGCTGATGGCCGACCAGGTTTCGCACCTCTCCCACCTGAACGCGCGGGACACGACGCTCGTCTACGCTTCGCGCGCGCCGCAAGCAGACATCGCGCGCCTGAAGGCGCGAATGGGCTGGGAAATACCCTGGTACACCCTCACCGACAGCTTCGATACCGACTTCGGCGTGAATGAGTGGCACGGCCACAATGCGTTCATCCGCGACGGCGATCGCCTGTTCCGCACGTACTTCATCAACACCCGCGGCGACGAGGCGATGGGAACGGTCTGGAGCTTCCTGGACATGACCGCGCTGGGGCGCCAGGAAGAAGGGGAAGACTCGCCGGAGGGTTACCCGCAAACGAAGCGCTACAAGTGGTGGAACTGGCACGACAGCTATGTCCCGAACGCCGCCCCCGACCCGAAGTGGGTCAAGGTGTCGGGCGCAGGCGAGGCTGCATTTCGCAAACGCAACGAGTGATCCCTACAATAGGAGCGATGCCACTCAAGAACTCCAGATTGCGCAAGCCTCTGCTCGCAGCGCTCGTCTCGTGCGTGCTCGTAGTGCCGAGCGCTGCGAGCGCCGCAGGCCCGCAGCGGCCGCCGACCCTGCTCGTGACGATCGTCGTGGACCAGTACTCGGCCGACGTCTTCAGCGAATATCGGTCCCTCTACCATCATGGGTTGGCGACGCTCGCGAGCGGCGTCGTGTTTCCGCACGGGTACCAGAGTCATGCGGCGACGGAAACCTGCCCGGGGCACTCCACCGTGCTGACCGGTGCGCGGCCGGCGCATACCGGGATCGTTGCAAACGAATGGCAGGGCAACTATTGCGTGACGGTCCTCAAGGAGGGCAAACCGGTCACGTCGTCGGAGACATTGCTGGTGCCGACCTTGGGCGATCGACTGCGCGATGCAGATGCAGACTCCCGCACGGTGGCGATTGGCGGCAAGGATCGTGCGGCGATCATGCTGGGCGGCCGGAAATCCTATCTGACGCTGTGGTGGGACCGAGGCAATGGATTCGTCACATTCAAGGATGCCTCGGTCGACGCGGCGCTGCAGGCGAAGATCGATGAGGTCAACAAGGATGCAAAGTCGGTCTACGCGTCGGCGCAGCTGCCGCGCCTGCCTGCCGAGTGTGCGAGCCGTTCGCGGCCAGTGGAGATCGTGGACAAGTACTCGGTCGGCGAGTTGCACGAGACCAAGCCCTCATCGAGCAAGTTTCGCGCGACGCCGGCAATGGATGCGCTGACGCTGGAGATGGCGAAGGCCGCCGTCGATACGCTGGAGCTCGGCAAAGGCAAGTCGATCGATGTGCTCGCGGTGAGTTTCTCGGCGACCGACTACGTGGGTCACTACTACGGTAGCGAAGGCGCCGAGATGTGCACGCAGCAGCTGGCGCTCGACAAGACGATCGAGGAGCTGCTGACTCACCTGGAGCGCAAGGGGATTTCATTCGTCGTCGCGTTGACTGCGGATCACGGCGGGCTGGACATTCCGGAGCGCAACAGCTCGAGAGGCGTCCCGCAAGCCAGGCGGATCGATCCGCAGCTCCTGCCGGAAAGTGTCGGTGAGAGAGTTGCGGAGACGCTCAAGCTGGCAAAGCCCGTCCTGCTCGGCAAGGAGTTCGGCAACGACATCTATCTCGCACCTTCAGTTCCCGCCGGCAAGCGGCCGAAGGTGCTGGCTGAGTTGCGCAAGGAATATGAGAGTCGCCGCGACCAGGTTGCCGCGGTGTTCACCAGGAGCCAGCTGGATGCAGCGAAGATGCCCAGCGCTCCGCCGGACCAGTGGTCATTGCTCGATCGCGCCAGGGCCAGCTATTACAAGGAGAGATCGGGAGACCTGGTGGTGTTGCTCCAGCCGTATGTGACCGCGTACGAGCCGAGCAGCGACAACTACATCTCGTCGCACGGCTCACCCTGGGATTACGACCGGCGCGTCCCGATTCTTTTCTGGTGGCCAGGGATCGAAGGATTCGAGCAGCCGGCGGCGGTGGAGACTGTGGATATCGCGCCGACGCTGGCGGACCTGATCGGGCTGAAGGTCGGCGCGCCGAGGATGGATGGGCGCGTGTTGCAGATCCGGCAGACGCAGAACTGAACTGTCAGTTCCGCTTACTGCACGAATCCGGCCGTTCGTTTCATGTCAGCCGTGCAGTCCGACATCTTGGCGTAGAGTGACGCCATGACGGAGATTCGCAGCGGCGTGCGGTGGAGTCATGGGCGCTGGATCGCCGCGATCTGGGTCGGTGGCCTGCTGTTCGACGGAAGCCAGACAGTCCTGTTCATGCATGCCGTGGGCAGGGAGCAGTGGCTGCTGATCTTCGTCTTCGAGGTCGTGTCGTGGCTGCCGTGGGTGTTGGCGACTCCGCTCATCATTCGCCTGGCACGCCAGACGTGGACTCGCGGCACGTTCGCAAAAGCGGCCGGCGCTCACCTCGCAGCTTTTCTCTCCATCGGCCTGGCGGCTCAAGCCTGGTTCGCGGCGATTCAGGTGCTCCTGAATCCCTGGGACTATCCGCAGCAGATGACCTATGCGGAAGCCTGGCGCACGTCGCTCCCCTACCAGGTCCTGCCCTATCTGGTCGTTTACGGACTGATCTGGCTGATCACTTTCCTGGTCGATGCTCGCGAGCGGACTGCGCGACTCAATGAGGAGCTCGCGAAGGCGCAGCTCGCTGCGTTGCGCCGCCAGATCGAGCCGCATTTCATGTTCAACACGCTGAACTCCATTGCCGGCATGGTGCGCGAGCAGCGGAACGACGCCGCGGTCAACATGATCGTCGGTCTCAGCGAGTTTCTGCGTCGCGCCACGGAGGATTCCCACCGCTCGCAGGTGACGCTCGCGGAGGAAGTCGAGTACCTGCAGCGCTACGTGGACATTCAGAAGGTCCGCTTCGGCGAGCGTCTGCAGGTCAGCGTCGAGATCCCGGCGGAGATCCTGCGCGCTCAGGTTCCCAGTCTGCTGCTCCAGCCGCTGGTGGAGAACGCGATCAAACACGGCGTCGCCCAGCGAGTTGCCGGAGGCACCGTGCGCGTGAGCGGCGCGAGCGACCTGGGCATCCTGCGCCTGAGTGTTTGCAACGACAGCCCGCCCAGCCCGCCCGAAGTATCGACGTCGCAAGGCGGCGTCGGTCTCGACAATCTGCGCACGCGTTTGCGAATCCTCCACGGCGAGCAATCGGAGTTGCAGCTGACGCGCACCGGCAACGGCCAGGCGGAGGTCGTCGTGACCCTGCCGCTGCGGGAGGCGTGAATGGCGCTGCAGGTCGTGGTCGTCGACGACGAAGAATGGGCGCGACGCAACCTGACCGCTCTGCTGCGGCTCGATCCGGACATCGGATCGATCGTCGAATGCGCATCCGGTGCGGAAGCGATCGAGAAAATCGGCAAGTCGCATCCGCACCTGGTGTTCCTCGACGTGCAGATGCCCGAATGCGACGGCTTCGACGTGCTCGAGATGCTGGGCAGCGATCTGCCGCCCGCCGTCATCTTCGTGACGGCCCATGATCAGTATGCACTGCGCGCCTTCGAAGCCGGCGCGCTCGACTACCTGTTGAAGCCGTTCGATGACGCGCGCTTCCACCGCGCTTTGAACCGCGCCAAGGACAGGCTCGCGAGCTCCGTACCGCCGCAACAACGTGCGCGGCGACTAGTCGTGAAGACTCCCGGCCAGGTGCTGTTCCTGAATCCCGCGGACGTCGACTGGATCGAAGCTGCCGGCTATTACGCGTGCCTGCACGTGGGCGACAGCACGCACATCCTGCGGCGAACGTTGCAGGAGCTCGAACGCGATCTCGGCGACGAGCAGTTCGTGCGGATTCACCGCTCGATCATCGTCAACATCGAGCGGATCGGCGGACTCGAGCTGCAGGACACGGGCGAGTACGAGGTCGTACTGAAGTCCGGGGTTCGATTGCGCTTGAGTCGACGCTTTCGCAAGCGCCTTCACCTCTTGTACGACGCCACCGCGACGTCATCCAGGCCCACGCGGTTCAGCAGGACCTGATAGTGAGGATCCTGCCGGATCGGCTCGAGTCGCGGATCGTTGCGCAGGAACATGAGGCAGTTCGAGCGCTTGACGACGGCGTCATCGAGCAGAGTCAGGGCGCGCTGCGTGTCGCCGATGCTGAGATACGCGGCGGCCGATTCGTACGGACATACATATGTACCGACACTCGCGGCCTTCTCCAGCAGCGGGAGGACCTTCTCCTTCTGCCCCGCATAACCGTACGCCTGCGCCAGCATGATCAACGCGACGGCTGATCCGTCCAGCTGCGCGCCGCGCTCCGCGAGCCGCACAGCCCTTTCAGTGTCACCGGCAATGTACGAACCGACGCCGGCGCCGGAAAACACCGGACCGATGTCCGGGTGTTGCTGCATCTTCCTGTCGACCCAGACCCGCGCCGCCTGGCTTTCGCCCACCATGAATAGCGCCCAGTCGCCCCAATCCGCATTCTCCACGTTCAGCGGGTCGAGGCGATCGGCGAGGGCCAGCGCGCGCTTGACCTTTTCCGCTTCGCCGAGGCCCGAGTAGTACAGCGCAAACCCCAGCTCCGTTTGCGCGAGCGTCGGGTCGCGCTGCTTTGCCTTGTTCAATGCGATCCAGGCATCCTTCCAGCGCCAGGCCATCACGTAGGTGAGGCCGAGAGAAGACCACGCCTCGGCGGAATCGGGACGCAGCGCCTGCGCCTCGGCGATCGAATCGACCACTTTCTGCAGCATGTTGATCGGCGGCTCGAAGTAGCCGAACAACTGGCGGTACGCATCGCTGCGGGCGATGTAGGCATCGAAGAACTTCGGATCGAGCGCGATGGCTTTGTCGAACAGCTCGATCGCCCGCGGCAGGGAATCGTGACTGAGCAGGTCGAGCTGAAAACGCCCCGCGACGTAGGCCTCGTAGGCTTTGAGGTTGGTGGTGGGAAACTCGTCCAGCGCGCGCCGCTCCTCCGCCAGGATCGCCACCTTCAGGGAATCCGACACCGCCGCGGCGATGGCGGACTGCATCGCGAAGAGATTCGTGTCGTCGGTGCGGCCTTCGTAGTCCTTGTCCCAGACGACGAGGCCCTTGGTCAGATCTTCCAGCTCCGAGGTGATACGAAGCGTGTTGTCTGCGGAAATGCTCACCACGCCATCGAGCACGTAGCGCACGTCGGGCAGCTGGCGCCGGATGTAATCGTGCGTCTTGTTGCCCTTGAACGTAAACGCCGAAATCGCGGGCACGACTCGCAGACCGGAGATCTTGCGCAAGTTCCGGATGACCTCCCGCGTCATTTGATCTGCGAAAGGCCGCCACGCCTCCGGCGCATCGCCGGACACATTGAAAGGAACTACGACGAGATAGGGCACGTCGGAGGCCGGTCGCGTCTGCAGTGACTCGAAGGTGCGCCAGCCAATCAACGCGACGAGCACCACCGCGCCGGCAATCGCCGCCGGCCAGCGCCACGCCGGCGCTGCAGGCTTGACGGCGGGATCGGCCACCTCCGGAATCAGCGTGACCGGCGCAACGAACTGATAGCCGCGGCCGCGGATCGTGAGAATGGTCTGCTGCAGCTCGCCGCTGTCGCCGAGGATCTTGCGAGCGCTCTTGACGTGATTGCTCAGCGTTGCGTCCGAGACCTCGCGCCCGTCCCACACTTCCCTGAACAGCTCTTCGCGGGACAGGACCCGATCGCGATGGCGGATCAGGTAGACCAGCAGATCGAACACCTTCGGCTCCGCGGGGATCACCACGTCCCCGTTGGTGATCCGATACCGCGCCGTATCGATGGTGTATTCGGCTGTCTGGTATTTCATTCGACCGGTGGCGAGCCCCACCCCGGAATCGTTAGCGAATCATTACCCAACGAATAGCCAATCGCCAAGCAGCGCTGCGACCCCCGCCGCCACTGTGACGCCCCGATCGACGACGCACAACCTCGGAGCGCGACATGCCTACACCACTGCAGATCCTCATGGACCCCATTTCGCTGACCGTACTGGGGCTGTACGGAGCCCTGATACTGCTGGAGGCGCTGTTCCCTGCCCGGCCGCTGCCCCGAGTGAAGGGCTGGAAAACCCGGGCGCTGGTCGTGTTCGTCTTCTATTTCTACCTCTCGTCCTACCTGCCGCTGCTGTGGGGCGAGACGCTGGCCCGGTATCAGCTCGTGGAACTGCAATCGCTCAATCCCTTCGTCGGGGCTGGCATCGGGGTGCTGATCTATGAGCTCTTCGTATATGTCTGGCACCGCACTATGCACCGGGTGCACTGGATCTGGCGCGCCTTCCATCAGATGCATCACAGCGCCGAACGGGTCGACAGCTTCGGCGCCTTCTACTTCAGCCCGCTGGACACTGTCGGCTTCACGTTTCTCACCAGCCTCAGCCTGACCGTGGTGGTGGGACTCAGCGCGCAGGCCGTCACGTACGCTCTGTATGCCACGACGTTCCTGGCGGTCTTCCAGCACCTCAACGTCCGCACGCCGCAATGGCTGGGGTACATCGTGCAGCGGCCGGAGAGCCACAGCGTTCATCATGGCCGCGGCGTTCACCACTACAACTATTCGGACCTGCCGCTGTTCGACATTCTGTTCGGCACGTTCCGCAACCCGAAGGAGTTCGTCAGCGAGAGCGGCTTCTATGACGGCGCTTCCGCGAAGGTCGTGCAGATTCTCGCGTTCAGGGATATCGCCGGCAGCGACTTCGACCCCGCGATGAAGCTCGGCGACGCGTGACCGGTCAATCCGTCGTGCCGCGCCGGAGGATGGCGAGCGGGTTCGGCGTCGCCGGCGCGACGCGTCGCAGGGTGTTCGTGTCGCGATGGTCGAAGGCCGGAGTGTTGCCGCGGATCGCCAGGTCGGTGCGTGTCACGTAGGTCCAGCTGCCATCGGGATTGAACGTGATGTCCATGCGGTAGTAGTCGGTGCGAAACGCCTGCTCGAGAAACGTCGTCGAGCAGATGCCGAAGCGCGTATCGCCCCGCCGGGCCTCGACTGAAATGCGGTCGTCGTCCGGCCGGGCGGTGCCGCCCGCGAGCACCACTTGTCCGCGGGGAATGGCAATAGTCTGCATGATGAGCCCGGTCGCCGGCTCCCACAGCCAGTAACCCACCTGGTCGTGGAAGGTGATGGCTTCTTCCGGCGTGTTGATGTGAGTGTGGTAGCGCAGCCCATACAGGAGCTGCGGACCATTGCTCTGCGCATCGATCGGCTCCATCCGCACCTGTTCCCGGAACACACGTCGCTCGGGTCCGTCCGCTTTGGGATTGATATCCACGCCCTGGTCGGACTCCCACGCGCCCGCCAGGCGACGCAGCGGCCCCAGATTGGCCAGCGTATCGGGCGATGCATCGGATTCGGTGTAGATGTCGTCGGGAATGTCGTGCATGGGTACCTCGGGAGAACCGCTCTTGACCCTCTCGATTACAAGCGTAAACTCTGGTCGTCTACATCTGTAATCGCACGGCCGGTGCCCATCATATGCCAGAGATCCCAGCTATCAGCGAAGCAGAATCGGTAGTCATGGAGGTGTTGTGGCGGACCAGTCCGATCGCGACCGAAGGCGTCGTGGCCGCTCTGAGTCGTAGCAGCGATTGGCAGGAGCCAACGGTGAAGACTCTGCTTAATCGCCTCCTCAAGAAGGGCGCCATCAGCGCGGCAAAGGATGGGCGGCGTTATTTGTATTCGCCGGTGCTGAAGCGCGAGCAATGGCTGTCCGTCGAAAGCTCGGGGCTGCTGGACCGTTTGTTCGGCGGGCGTGTTGCGCCCCTGGTGGCCCATTTCAGCAAGCAGCGAAAACTGACGAAGAAGGACATCGCCGAGCTCAAACGGCTCATCTCGGAGCTCGAAGATTGAATACCAGCGCGCTCTACCTGCTGGTCGCAGCGAGTGTCGCGGCTGCTGCTGCGCTTCTCATCGTCGCGCTCCTGCGCAAACCACTGAGACAACTGAGCGGCCCGCAGGCGGCGTGCTGGGTATGGCTGCTCGTTCCCGCCTTTACGCTCGCTGTGTTCCTGCCGGCGCCACCGCAGGTTTTGCAGATCGCGAGCCACATATCCGCGAGCACGCTTGCTTTCCCGTTGCCTGCGGCAGATGCGGTCACAGCAACCAGCTATGCCGCAGTCCCGTTTCTGGTCTGGCTGGCAGGCTGTGTGGCGATGGCTGCATTCATGACGCAGCGGCAGAAAAGTTTTGTCAGGTCACTCGGCGCGATGACGCTGGCGGCGGATGGCACGTATCGCAGCGCCTCCGTAACCGGGCCTGTGCTCATCGGCATTTTGCGACCGCGAATCATCGTTCCAACTGACTTCGAAGTGCGCTACGGCGCAAGCGAGCGCGCACTGATACTGGCGCACGAGCAGGCGCATCTCCAGCGCGGCGACATTCTGGTCGGCGCCGCTGCGCTGCTCTGGCTATGCGTGTTCTGGTTCAATCCGCTGATGTATTGGGCCGTGAGCCGGCTGCGCTTCGATCAGGAGTTGGCGTGCGATGCGAGGGTATTGAGCACGTTGCACCAGGGACGACGTCAGTACGCCCGCACTCTGCTCAAAGCGCAACTGGCAACCGATACGCCCTGGCGCATTCCCATCAGTTGTCATTGGCTGTCCGCACACCCGTTGCAGGAGAGAATTGCCATGCTGAAGCGTCCGTTCCCGGGTTCTGCGCGCCGCTGGCTCGGCATCTTTCTCACGTCCGCCTTGATTGTTGCGGGCGGCGTCATCGTGTGGACGGCCCGGCTTGGGCCTGCGCCCGTAGAAACGCTGCAGCGAGGCAATGTGCCGTTCGAGTTCTTCGCGGACCGAATGGTGGAGCTGCCGAACGGCGACCTGGCCTTGTCTGGCAATGTGTCGCTTGCTGCCAGCGATCCGGATGCGGCGCACCTCACTTACGAGGCAGACCGCATCACCAGCACCGAGGACATCACGCTGATGGAAGGGGATGTTCGACTTTCTCTCGGCCAATACACACTGATGACTGACCACGCGACGGTGGACAAGAAGGGAACACTCAGCATGGCCTCGGCCACCCTGGCGCGCGCCCCTTAGGTCACTTCGCGGGCGCGCTGATCAGGCCTTGCTTCTCCAATTCCTTGGCGGCTGCTGCCGCAAGCTTGGTAACCAGCTGGTCCACGTTCTTCGGATTCGTCGTTTTGCTCTGCCCGCCCCAGACGAGCTTGTTCTGTTTGAGGGAAAAGATCAGTGTCTCGACGACTACGATCGTGTCAGTGCGGATCTCACCGCCGCTCATCATCGGCGGGCCGTAGGCCGCACCCCAGCCGTGGCCGTAGTAGCCACCGTAGTAGCCGCCATACATCGACCCTGAATAAGTGACAGGCGTAGACGAGACTTCCTTGTCGACACTGACCGGCCGCATGACGACGGCACCCGCGATCCCAGCCTTCTCGAGTGCGGCACGCGCCGCAGCCTCATTTTCCGGCGTGCCCTCCGGAAGAAGCGTGTACATGGCCACGCCCTGCGCACCGCGCGCGGTGATCTCGCGCGCCAGTGAATCCTCGGCGGCGAGCCTGGATGCCCCGTTCTTCATCATCACCACGGCTGCCACCTTGCTGCCGCGGAGCTCGAGCGGTGCCGCGTCCGGCGCTTTCCACGACGAGATGAACGGGTCCGAAGCGCACGCGAACAGCGTCATGGATGCCGTCAGGACTGTCACGAGCTTGCCGAGTTGACTCATTTCGCTTCTCCCGTTGCGGTCGATGCCCATCGTCCCAGCCGGCACGGCATGCCGCTATCGAAATTCCGCATCAACGAGCGCCACGTAGCCTGCCGACGAAGTAGCCCGCGACAAAGGGTGCCCCCAGCAGCACGAGATACAGCAGAGCTCCGTAGAGGATCAGGTCGCGGACCACACTTCGCACCTGAGCTCCACCCGATGCGATCGCGCGATCCGTCACGAGCACGGCATCCTTCGCCAATGCGCTGCGCTGCAAATCGAACGCCAGCACGGCTGCCTCGCGTTCGTCGCGAATGTTGGCGGCTAGCTCCTCGCGCTCGTGTTGCACCGTCACCATCATTTGTGCCCAGGACTGGTCAAAGCGGTCTGAAACCACCAGCATGCTCGCGCGCAGATCCGCGATCGCGGCATGCAGCTGTTCCGGACTGGACTCCGCCAGGCGGCTGAGACGATCGAGGCTCTCGTCGGCCCGCGTGAGCGCGCGACTCAAGTCGGCGCCTCCGAGTCCCGCATCGGTCATCGCGAGTCGAGCCTCCCACACTGCTTGCGACGGCGCCCGCTCGCCGAGCATGCGCATCCGCTCCGAGACGTCGCTCATCGATTGAGAAACGCTGCCTACCGTCTCGACGAGGCTTGCATGCTGATTGGTTTCGGCCGCCCATTGGTCCACGACCGACGTGCGTGCAAACCCCAGGTCGGCAAGCGGATGCTCGCGCGCATAGCGCTCGACGAAGTCGCGATAACGTGCCAGCTCGGCGTCGGAGCTGACACCGCGCGCCAATTTCTGGGCATCTGCGGCCAGCGCCTCTGCGGTCGCTCGCGCAGTCCTCTGGTCCTCACCGAACAGCTGCGCGCCGGCGCCCGTATCGAAGAACAGCCGCATCTGTTCTGCGAATGTCCAGGTGTCGAGCAGCGCCATCATCGGCGCCATCTGCGTGGCCGAGTGCAAACTGGCTTTGGATGCCCCGAGCTTCCAGCGCAGCGCGTTGACTTGCGTCGTGGGGTCCGGCGAGCGTGTGGCAATGCCATCGGCAGCGACTTGAACCTGCACGGCGAAGCTCGTTGCGAACTCACGCGTCAGCATGCGAGCGTTGAGCTCGCGCTGCGGCAACGGCTTGTCCGGCATCCGCAGTGAGAAGAGCGAGCAGCCGGCGAGACCCGACATGCACGCCGTGCAGAGCATGAGCAGCGGCGCGATCCGCCGCCTCACGCCGGTGCCCTTGCACTTTCGTGCAGCGCTCGAATGTGCCGGCGCAGATTCAGGGTCATCTCGCTGAACGACCTTGGCATTCGCAGCTCGAAGACGCGGCGCTCCAGATCGTCGATCTTGCCGAGCAGCCGCTCACGCTCGTCCATCTCGTTGCAGCGGCCCAATGCGGTCTCCAGCAGCCGCAGCTCTCCGTAGAACCGGAAGATGCGCCGCTGCATCTGCCAGCGATAGAGCCGTGGCAGCAGCGACCAGAGCGGATAGAGGATGCCCGCGACCGGCAGGATGATGAGCAGCAGCCGCTGCACCAGCTCCGCGAGCCAGAAAGGCAGGGTTCGCTGCAGGATCGACGGGCCGGACTTGTACAAGTGGCGCGCTTCGGCGCTCAGCGGCAGATCGATGATTTCCGGCGCGGGAAATTCGCCCGCACGCTGGAAGATGCCCGGCTTCTCGTGGACCTCGATCGCGGTATGCAGCAGCAGGTACTGCAGGGCCGGGTGCAGGTCCTTGCGCACAACCAGGCTTGCCTTGGCCGCAATCAGCGGCACGTCGGCGGGAGGGCGGTTGGCCTTGAGGTCGGCGACACCCTCCGGCAACACGAGCTTGCTGAGGTGAGGATCGCGTGCCACGTATGCATCGGCGCGCCTGAAGCCAATGAGCTCGACCGGGGCAACCAGCAGCTGCTGGACGTTAGGCGACTCCCATGCAGCAAGCAGTATTGCCACATCGATCTGGCCGTCGATCAGTCGACGCGCGGCTTCGTCCGGCCTGTAGTTCTGCAGCTGCAGTCGTTTCGTATCGGCGCCGATCAGCGTCAGCAGCTGCAGCGCCAGAGGGCGGGTCGCGCTACCCTCAGGCCCTATCGACACACGCGCCTCGGGATGATCGCGCATCAATTCGGCAAAATCGCGGCAGGCGCAGAAGACCCACAGCGGCTCGTAGAACACGGTGCCCAGCGACAGCAGCTGCGGCGACTGTTGCTCGCTCGTCGTCCCTGCCTGGACGAAACCCACTCCGATTCCCGCGCTTGCATCGCGCAGTCGATCGACATTTTCGACCGCACCGTTGGTCGGCACCAGCCGCAATCGAACACCGTGGCGCGCCAGTATTTCGCGATAGCGCTCGGCGACCTGCACATAGGCGCTCCCAGGTGGGCCTGTTGCGATCGCAAGATCGCGATCGGGTAGCGGACGCAGCACGACGAACAGCGCCCACAGCAGCACGCCGCCGGTGATGACCAGTATCGCGATGCCGAGCGGAGTTCTGAAAGAGTTGCGGTTGAGCTGCGGGTACATCGACTTAATGTTCTCTGCGCCCACTTCGTTGTGATCCTTGTGGTCGATGTTCCGGCCATGAACAGACCGGGTGCTATCGAAATTCCGCACGCGAGCGGGTCGCGCCCGGGAGATCCGCAAGCGGACTACCCCGTTGTCGGGTCAACAATAGAAGCATGTCGAGCACGCCGCTTGCCCCCCACCCCTATCGACTTTCCGCACGCCGCCGGCCTAGCCTGCCGCATCTACAGCGCTTTTTTGCTCGACACTCCGCGAGCCGCAATGGAGCTACCAACGGGCCTCAGCAAGCCATCCGGCATCGGGTACCAGCCGATCGCCTGCGGCGACGCGTCGGAACTGTCGAGACTGATGCCGGGCTGGAACTTCGAGTTCACCCAGCTCAGCCCCGGCCCTCTGGCCGCGAACGGCGGCGTGATTGCGCTGAACTGCGTGGTTGTCGGACAGCTCACGCTGGGCCAGAGCCTGCTGCGCCGAGGCCATGCGCCGCACGGATCGGCGGCTGTTCTGATTCCCGGCTCCGCGTCCAGCCAGGCCTTCGTGCGTGGCCGAAAACTCGAACCTGCGCAATGCATCGCGATGGCCGACGGCGCCTGCGTCGAGGTGATCACCCGGCGCGACTATGTCGATGTGACTCTCGCCGTCGATCTGCAGGCATGGCGCAGGGAATCGCAGTGGCTGAGTGAATGCGCTCTGGCCACCGGCCGCGGCAACTGGGTCGCGAGACCGGGGTCACCGTGGATCAATCGCATGCGCCAGGCCGTGCGTTGGCTGTTCAGCGCGATCCAGGACTATCCGCAAGCGATGGACCGACCCGACGTCCGCGCCAGTCTCGCGGACCAGTTTGTCGGGGCGCTGGCCAATTTCGGCAGCGAGAGGACCGATGTGGAGCGTCCCGCGCGCGACGCGCGCGTTCAGCAGCGCATCGCAGTCGAGCGCGCTCGCGAGTACATCCACGGCAAGCTGGCCGAGCCGCTGCCGCTCTCCGAGCTGTGCCGTCACGCGCATGTGCAGGCACGGTCGCTCGAGTACGGCTTTCGCGAGATCACCGGCCTGTCGCCCATCGCGTACGTCAAATCACTGCGCCTGAACGCGGTCCGCCGGGACTTGTCGCGCAGCGGCGCTGCCGAACACTCGATTTCCGCGATCGCTCTCGATCACGGGTTCTGGCACCTGAGCCAGTTCGCCGCCGACTACCGCAAGTTCTTCGGCGAGACGCCGACGTCGACCCGCCATCGGGCCCGGGCGCTGCACGCAATGGGCTGATCAGTCGCGACAGGCGTTTTTTTGATAGCGCTGTCCGGCTGCACCGCGTTCACTGCGGCCGTGGCCCACAGCTATGAAGATCTGGAACAACTGAGGACGTGTTTCGAAGGCTGGGATGTCGAGTTGATCCAGCTCGGTCCTCGCCGACAAGCCGGCTGGGCGTCGCTATCGTCGAGCCGCGTGATTCGCGTCCATGCAGGACGATCCGTCGTCGTTCGCGGCACCACGCCCGCGCTCGACGAATGTCTGCTGCTCTCATTACAGGAAGCATCGGTTCGCTGGCTCGGCCAGCCCATCTCGGGTAGTCGCTTCGCGCTGATGGGCGGGCGCGCTCGGGTCGACCTGTTCCTGCCCTACGATGCCACGCTTTGCCTGATCACCAAAGAAGCGCCCGCGCGTCCCGCCGCGCGGCGCATGCAACTGCTGACGGCGACGCCCGAAAGCATGGCCGCGCTGCTTGCCTGCGTCGAGTCTGCACCGGAGGGTCATGACTTGGCACCCGCTCTCGACGAGGCTCTGGCCTTGCAGGTTCGCAACGTGCTGGAAACAGCGGTACCCACGCCGGAAACCAGCATGCGGACGCAGCGCGCGGCTGCAGTTGCCCGCGCGTGTCGCTTCATCGATTCGTACCTCGGCAGACCGATCGGTCTCGCCGAGTTGTGCGCGCGCTGCGACGTCGGCGTGCGCACACTGGAATACGGTTTCCGGCAGTTCTACGACACCACGCCGATCGGTTTCATCAAGAGTCAGCGGTTGAGTCGCGCGCGCGCAGCCCTGGCGCGCGCCGGCGCACAACCGGTGTCGATCAGCGCTATCGCCCGCCGCATGGGCTTCACCCACATGGGTCAGTATGCGCAGGACTATCGCTCGCTGTTCGGCGAGAGCCCGACCATGACGCTGCGTCGCGCGCAGAGCCTCCAGCAGCCCGACAGCGAACGGCGAGCTACTTCGTAGCAACCTTGCACTTGCCGAAGGCGACGTACGCTCCCTTGCTATCCCCCAGTGCGACAGTCAGGTCACCGGTTTTCCGGTCGACCATTGCGCTCCAGGCGATGCGCAGGTCGGCGCCCTGCATGACGATCGAATCGTCGTTCGTGGCCGTGTGCAGGATCGGCAGGAGAGCAGTGCGAAACGGCGAGCGGACTTCTTTCTTGGCGAAGTCGATCCCGTAGACCGGATCGATGTCGGTCTCGGGTTTCAGGGGGCTGCAGTTGCTCTGCGTCGGCAGACAGTCGTGGGCTTTCTCGACTCTGCACGTCAGCGGGAGTGCACCATCGAAATCGCCGGCAGCTGCCACGCCCGCGAACGACATGGCCAGAACGAGAACGGATCGAAGCGCACGCATGAAATGTTCTCCTGATTGTCTTTGATTCGATCGCAGCGTAGCACCGTGTTCGCTGCGATTCGCGTGCGGAATTTCCATATGCCCGAACGCGCGATCGATGCGAAATCTTGATAGCGCAGCGCGCGCATCGGCGGCAGGGTGCCGAACAGGCAAACACGTCCGAGGGCGGGCAATGAGCAAAGCAAGCGCGTCCGGCAGCGGACTCACAGACTCTCCAGCCAAACCGGCGCGACGCTCTTCGATCGCGCAAAAGTACCTCGACCCCGCGACGAGCATGGGCGAAGTGCTGTTCGGGTTGATCATGACGCTGACCTTCACGCTGGGTGCGGGCCTGATCATCGAAGAGGAAGGCCGCGAGGGAGCGCGGCAGCTGCTGATCGCGACG
>Ga0111538_10003969_pt1 | contig 20615 bp, 20 predicted proteins | sample SoiMethybrSBSTD1_FD_79669 | JGI IMG/M metagenome (GOLD analysis project Ga0111538, IMG submission 79669) | Bulk soil microbial communities from a Populus tree surrounding site in Tennessee, USA - Soil MetaG P. TD hybrid SBSTD1 (version 2)... | ecosystem: Environmental > Terrestrial > Soil >... | reverse complement strand
GGCGTCGTGTCGATCTGCAATCCGTTCTCAGCAGCCCAGCGGATCTGAATCGGCTCGGCGTTCGCAATGAACTGATCGACCTGGTGGTCCAGCTTTCTTAAATTGAGCGGCAGAAAGTCGGCGCGTCCGAAACCGGTGTCATAAATCGCGCGAAGTTGGTCGGCGGAAGATTGTTGCGCGAGCTGGGGGTCCTTTTCGTAAACGAGACGCAGCGACTCCGGGTAGTGAGTGTCGAGAATTAGAATCCGCATCTATTTCCTGGCGACTATCAGGTTCCAGCCAAACCTCGAGGCAAGTTGTTTTTTACAAAGCTGATCGAGAACGTCAACTCGTTTCATCAACCAGGGAGGGGAAAACGCGCCCTCAAAGCGACCCTCGTCAAACTTCATTCGCAGCATGAGCGCAAGACGCGCGAGCACTGGCGCCACGTAAATCCTGATCGGCAGTCCCAGCATTCCACACCAGAAATCGTTCACGAAAAAACCGATCGTCATGTCGTGCTGGAGAATCTTGAACCCACTCTGGCGGAACAGTTCTTCCCATTCCGATGGAGTTTTGAATTGCAAGTGGGGCACACCGGGCTCGAATGGAATTCCTTTGGCGCGCCGCTTGGCGATGGAGTATTTGAAGTAACGTTCAAAGACGCTCCGACAGTTCGGAACGATTGAAAAGAACTGGCCGCCGTCGTCAAGCAACGAGTGAATATCGCGGCAGTAACCCGACGGATCTTCGAGGTGTTCGATGACGTCGAAAGCGATCGCCAGGTGAAAGCCGGGGCGTGCGGTTTCGTGTGCTAGTTTTTCCAGTGGCTGCGTGAAGATCTGAGGCGGACAACGGACATCGCTCCAGTCGTACGAGCGGTAATAGCGCTGCATTACGTTTGGATCGAGATCGACTGAAGTGACGCAGAAACCGAGACGCGCGAGTTCGTAGGAGTCGCGCAACGATCCCGCGCCGAAGTCCAGCGCCTGCGGAGACGCGATCTTGTTCCGGATCTGCTCGATGCGCGAGGCAAACACGTCCCAGCGATATTGGACGTTTCGGGTGTTGCAACCAAAGAGCTTGGAAATGTCGTGACGGCGATCGAAGATCAACGGCGTCGCGGAGTCAGCCTCTTCGTCGGCAGTTCTTGAAGCCTCAGGTTGTTCGAGTGTGTTTGGTCCAGGACCAAACGCCGCCGCTATCAGAATGAAGGGAAGAAAAACCAGAAACAGGACCAGCCACGCTACGCAGACCACAAGCAACACGATCAGCGCCCAGACGAGCCTGAGACTGAAGAACAAAAATCGCATCGATCACGCAGAAATGTCAGCCATCGTCATTGCGTTCACAATCGACTCGAGTTGCGCCTGAGAAAGCTCCGGATACATCGGGAGGCTAACAACTTGATTGGCTACTCTTTCTGTCACGGGCAAGCTGCCTAACGGGATTTGCCGCTCCTGATACGCCGGCTGGATGTGCAAGGGCACGGGATAGTGGATACCCGTCGCGATGCCTTCGTCTTTTAGTTTCTTCTGCAGCGCCTCGCGGTCCGCCAGCCTGACGACGAACAAATGCCAAACGGGCTCTGCATGTGGGTGCACCGCCTGAGGCCGTAGCTCACTCGACGAAAGTGATTCGAGATAGAAGTCGGCGTGAGCGCGACGCTTGGCGTTCCACTCGTCGAGGTGGCGCAACTTCACGCGCAGGATCGCTGCCTGCATTCCGTCGAGACGGCTGTTAACGCCTTCCATCTTGTGCGTGTACTTCTCGAGCCGGCCGTGGTTCGCCAGCATCCGAATGCGCTCGATCAAACCTTCGTCCTGGCTGACAACCGCACCAGCATCGCCAAACGCACCCAGGTTCTTTCCCGGATAAAAACTGAACGTCGCCGCATCGCCAATCGACCCGACGCGTTGCCCGCGCCAGCGTCCGCCATGCGCCTGCGCCGCATCTTCGACGACCTTCAGATCATGCTTCCGCGCGATCTCCATGATCGCGTCCATGTCGCACGATTGCCCGTAAAGATGGACTGGAACGATTGCCTTCGTCTTCGGCGTAATGGCGGGCTCGATTAAAGCCGGGTCCATCAACATCGTGTCTTCGGTGACGTCGATGAACACTGCCGTCGCGCCCGTCATCGAGATCGCTTCGGACGTTGCGATAAACGTGTGGGCCACGGTGATGACTTCATCACCCGGACCGATCCCGAGCGCTCGCAGCGTTAGATAAAGCGCATCGGTTCCATTACCAACACCGACACAAGCGCGCGCTTCGCAGTACGCGGCAAACTCACTCTCAAAACGGCGTACTTCATCGCCGCCGACGAATGCACTGCTGGTTATAATGTTTTGGATAGCGGCGTCGATCTCAGATTTGATCGTTTGATATTGGTCGAAGAGGCCGACGAGCGGAATGTGCTTTGTCATATCTTTTGGGGTCATAGCTTTCTGGCCCTGATAACTAACCGGCTTCCGAGATATTTAATCAGTGGAACTGACCCGAGCGTTTCGAGACTGTTGATGAAATTGCGCGAAGCCGTGGAAAGATCCTTGCTGAACAGGTCCGGCTGGCCCATCAGGGCGCCTTCGAAGTAATCGATAACGAGGCCGTTCTTCTTCAGGTGCTTCGTCAGACCCGCGGGATTCTGGAAACGTCCTTTCGTGGGATTCTGAAACTTGTGTTGGTAATACTTCTTCAAACCGTAAACGGAAGCCCTATTGTAAGTCAAAAGCACGAGGTCGCCGCCGGGCTTCAGAATGCGTGCAAATTCCGCCACCGACTCGCGCCAGTCGTAAACGTGTTGCAGCACGCGCGAACAGATGATCAAGTCGTACGAGTTGTCAGGGATCTCGATCTTCGACGCTTCCTGGCAGAGCTTCGTGTCGAAGTTGATGCCGAGATCGCGGGCGGCTTGCGTGGCCTGGTCCAGTTGCTCGGACGAGATGTCCATACCGGTGATGTGTTTCGCGTGCGACGCGTAGATCGGCAGCAAGCGTCCGTTGCCGATGCCGACGTCGAGCGCGCGTTCGTACTTGCGGTCGGGAAGTGCTTTCGCCAGCGCGGCTTTTTCGAGTGTGTCGATTACCTGACCGCGAGCGGGTTTGAACCAACTGCCGTAGTCGGTAGTGTTCCAGGTGTCACGCTTGGCTTTGGCAAACTCGTCTCGTTCCTGTTGCACGCGTTCTGTCATTCTCCAGCTCCAAAGTATTGTTCCAGTGTCTCTTTGTCGTCGGGCCTGATCTGCAGGTCTTTCAACTGCGACGGATAAAAGAAGTTCATGCCTTGTCCTTCGCTGAGTGTCAACTCGTCGAGGCCGGCGGTTAGCTCACCGGCGAAGGCGAACTCCTGTTTGTTGTTTTGCACAAACTCACGAAACAGACCGAAGTTTCGCAGGTCGAAATCGATCTCTTCCTTCACTTCACGCGCGACCGCTGTTTCCGCCGACTCTCCGTTTTCTATCGTTCCACCGAAAAGGCTCCAGTGACCGGGATAGCGGATCGCCGGGTTGTCGTCGCGTTGTTGCAGTAGCACCTGGCCCCGCGGGTTGATCAAGATCGCGCTGACTCCCTGGCCTGTTGTTTTGTTCAGCCGCCGCTTTAGGTCGACGTATTGCTCGATGTCTTCCGGCGACGAAAAATCATAGCGCATTCCGCGCAGCAGATAGAGCAGACCGTCAGGTATGCGGTCAAGGTAGTCGCGAAAAATGTGTTCGTTATTTGAGAAAGACGGCAGGTAGTCAAGGGCTTGACGCTTGAAAAACGTGCAGCCCGTTGAATTGATCGCGAGTCCCGCAGCAACATCAGACGTTCTGCGATACTCGTACAGGTTGTCCTCAAGGTTTCGATGCGCGGAGGTCAAATAGGATTTTCGATCACGTTGTGTGTTTGGAGTTACCGTTCCGACCAGCAGAAACACGGATTTATTTAAATTGAAAACGTCGCGGGCTCGGATTAAATCCGTGTCATCCGTGTAAACGTTATCCGGGCACAACACGACAAAATCATCATCGGGTTTTGCGACAGAAATCGCGTGAGCCAGACCGAGCGGTTGCTCCTGATGAGCGATTTCAACGCCAAGATCTCGTTCAACAATCTTCTCTGCCAGATGGCCGACGACAACAACGACGCGCGAGACTCCGATCGATTTGAGCGTCGCGATCGATCGTTCGAGCAGTGTGCATCCCTCGATCTCGATCAACGCTTTCGGTAGCGTTTCGCCGAGTTGTCCCATCCTGGAGGCTTTACCTGCTGCTGGAATTACACCGATTAAACCCATGACTTAAAGTGTGACCGCGCGGCCGGACGTCAGCGCTGTCTGCGTTGCTTCAAGTACAGCGACCACGTCGCGCGCGTGTTGCGGTCCAGTCAGGGGTTGCTGGCCGTTGCGCAGGCATTCGAGAAAGTGCGCGGATTCTGTTTTGAGGGGCTCCTGGAACGAAATCTTCGGCAACAGGATGTCGCCGGTGCGGTGAATCAACTGGTAATCGCCGGACTGATCGTAGTCCATGCGCTCGCCGATCTTGGGGACGCGATCGACGCCTTTGTCATAGATCTTGATCTTGTCGTCGCTGACGTCGTCGTAGACCACCATCTTGCGGCTGCCGACCAGCGTCATCTTGCGGATCTTTCCGGGGTCAAGCCAACTGACGTGAATGTGACCAGTCACGCCGCTGGCCCACTGCAACGTTGCGAACACGACGTCTTCGATTCCGGGTTGAATGTAACTGACGCCCGTCGCCGAGACTGACACCGGCAGCTCGTCGTTCATTAAGTACATCATGATGCTGACGTCATGCGGCGCGAGGTTCCACCAGGCGTTCACGTCGGATCGCACCTGGCCCAGGTTCAAGCGCTGGCTGTAGATGTAGTAAAGCTGGCCCAGGCTTTCGTCGGCGAGCAGTTTTTTCGCGTAACGGACGGCGGCGTTGTAAAGAAACGTGTGACCAACCATCAGCGTCTTGCCGGTTTTCGCAGCGAGACTCACCAGCTCGTCTGCTTGCGTCGTGCTGGTCGCCAGCGGTTTTTCGACGAAGACGTGTTTCCGCGATTCCAGTGCTTGTTTGGCCAGTGCGTAATGCGAGGCAGCCGGTGTGGCCACGATGACAGCGTCGATGTCGGAATCAGTCAGCACCGCGTCGACGTCGGAAACAACTTGGGAGCGCGGGAAGTTCGCGCGCACGTAGGCCTGGCGTTCCGGATTTATCTCGGCGACGTACTTGACCCAACAACCGGATTGCGCGGAAAAGTTGCGCAAGACGTTTGGTCCCCAGTAGCCGCAGCCGATCTGGCCGATAACGATACTCTGCCTCGTCTCAGTCACTTAAACTCCAATCCGAGAAATGACTGCATAATTGTTTTGGTTGTTTTCGATCAACCCCGTCTTGACCGTATGACCTTCAGCAACCTGCTTCAGAAATGCAGCCCAGCTTTCGGGACTCCAGAAATTGATGTGCCCCTCGAACGTATCTACGCGGCCATTAGGCACAGTAAGCAGCACCACGCCGGAATCCGCGAGCATCCCAAGAATGTTGCGCAGTGCCGCGTCGGGCTCGAGCAGATGTTCGAGGACTTCAATGCAGAAGATCACATCGAAATGACGTGGACTTCCCTCATAGATATCAAAGTTGCAAAACTCAACACCAGCCACTTGCGAACGTGCGATGGCGAGTGCGTTTTCAGAGTACTCAAAACCGGTTAGTGATCGAGGTCGAAACCGATTTTTTAAGGCACTGAGCAAACCGCCAATTCCGCAGCCGATATCCGCCACGGTTTTCTGTTCGTAATCAACGCCGTGGTTCGCTAATAAGTCTATGAGACGATCATAGAAGGTGGGATCCAGATACGATTCGACCGCTTCTTTGTCGGAGTAGAATTCGTTTAAGCCTTCTTTCGAGTTGTAATCGATCGGGGAAGAAACTACGACCTTGCGCGGACCATTGGAATTTTGCGGCGGTTCCAGACGATAGACCCCGAGTCCAACCATCGCAAAGGCCTTTTTTATCAGGGTCTTCATGCCAAAAACACTAGGATGCCGCGCCGTTCAGCGTCCACTCCTGTTCCAACAGCACGCCCGAATGCGACGCCGGCGGCATGCGTCCGGTGCCGTAAAAATCTCCGGGCTCGACCACAATCGTCACCGCCTGTTGAATCCAGTCGAGAATGACATCGTTAGAACGAATAATTAGCCCCGCCGTGTAATTCCCGGGCATCAACGGCAGCTTCTTGATCTTGCAGGTAAAGTATCCATCGTGCGCGATCGACTCAAACGTGTCGCCCGCAACCTGGTTGCTCAACATGCTAACAAACGAACCCGAATTCGAAGTAATCCCGATCGCCACTGACACGTTCTGCACGTTGTTCTCTTTGCTCGAATAATAGATCCGGAAATCGATCTCCTGCCCCGTCGCCAGGTACTCGAGCTCATTGCCCTGACTGTCAAACGTCGCAAAGTCTTCAATGCGCACCCGTCCGTTGCCTTGTCGATCAGTCCGCTCGGCGAGCTTCATCTTCGTGATCTTGTGCACCTGCGTCAGGTACTGCTGCACCGCGCCTTCGACACTCCCGAGCGGATACTCAACCTGCCCCTGCCAAAGCACCATCGCTTTCGAACACAGCGACGACACCGCCGCCATGTTGTGACTCACGAAGATCACGGTGCGTCCCATGCTTGCCACGTCGCGCATCCGGCCCAGGCACTTCTTCTGGAACGACGCATCGCCTACGGCCAAGACTTCGTCGACGACGAGTATCTCCGGCTCGAGATGCGCGGCGACGGCGAACGCGAGCCGCACGTACATGCCGCTGCTGTATCGTTTCACCGGCGTGTCGATGAACTTTTCCACTTCGGCAAACGCGACGATCTCGTCAAACTTTATCTCGATCTCGCGGCGCGTCATGCCCAGGATCGAACCGTTCAGGTAAATGTTCTCTCTTCCGGTGAGTTCAGGATGAAACCCGGTGCCGACTTCGAGCAGACTCGCAACGCGACCGTAAAGCTCGACACGTCCCGCCGTCGGTTCCACGATGCGCGACAGCACTTTCAACAGCGTCGACTTGCCCGCGCCGTTGCGGCCGATGATGCCGACAACGTCGCCGGGCATCACGTCGAAGCTCACGTCTTTAAGCGCCCAAAGTATTTGCGAGTTATTGCCGACGCCGCGGATATAGCGCAGCGGTTTGCGCGCGACTTCCATCACCGTCTCGCGGAGCGTCGAGTAGGCTGCGCCCGACCCGCCGAGGTAATAGAGCTTGCTCAGACCTTCCACTCTGATGATCGGTCTCATGCTGTTTGGGAGTTGTCAGATGATGTCGGCAAAACTTCTTTCCGCCTTGCCAAAAGAATAGACCGAGTAAAACAACATCACGATCGTCAGGATGGTGGCGACGCCAATGGCGGGCCAATCAAAAGGAAGTCCGAAGAGTGCGGACCGATAGCCTTCGATGATTCCCGACATGGGATTGAACAGCAGTACCCAGCGATACTTTGCCGGGATTGCGGACGAAGGCAGGATCACGGAGGAAACGAAGAGCCACAGTTGAATGAGAAACGGCAGCGCGAACCGCACGTCGCGATACTTCACGTTCAGCGCCGACATCCAGGTGCCGACTCCGAGTCCGAACAACGCCGTGAGCAGGACCAGCACCGGCAGGAACAACACCTGCGCCGTCACCGGGACGCGATAGTAGATCATCATCACGACGAGCAACACGAACGCGAGCGCGAAGTCCACAAACCCCGCCGTCATGGCCGCCGCGGGAACGATCAGTCGTGGGAAGTAAACTTTCGTGATCAGATGCGCGCTGCCGACGAGACTGTTTCCACTGGCCGTGATCGTGTTCGAAAAGAACGTCCACGGGACGAGTCCGGCGAGTGCGAATACCGGATACGGGATGCCGTGAGAATCGACTCCGGCGAGCCGGCCGAAGAAGATTGTAAAGATGATCATCATGAACAGCGGTTGGAGTATGGCCCACGCTGCTCCGAGCAGAGTTTGTTTGTAGCGGACCTTGACGTCGCGCCACGTCAGGAAGAAGAGCAACTCCCTATACGCCCAGATGTCTTTGAGATTGATCAGATTCCACTTGCTGCTCGGCTGAATAACGACAAGCGGTTCCTCAGGCAGATGAAAAGTCGTGCCTGATGCTTGAGAGTTCTCGGCGGAGATGGCGGTGGCGACGGGGATTGTTTGCGGTGCAGTCTGCTTCATTAGACGAGCATGACAGTCTAGCGACGGTGTCGAGTGGGGTCAACTGGACAAATCTGTATCAACGACCACGGATCTCAGCGAGACGGGCGCGGATTTGGGCGGCGACGACGGAGGGGGAGTAGAGGGAGACGATGGTTTCGCGGCCGCGATGGCCGAGGCGGTGGCCGAGTGAGGGGTCGGAGTGGAGTTTTTTCATCCAGTGGGAGGCTTGTTCGACGTCGGGTTCTGCCCAGTGTTGATGCGCTTTGTAAGGACCGTAGTCCTGGCCGAGTTTGACGAGATTGTAGTCGATAGCGATCGAATTGTCGGGCGTCATGTAGTCGACGTTACCGGACCAGTTCGTGATGATCGCCGGCTTCGCGAGACTCATCGCTTCCGCGGGACCGAGTCCGAAACCTTCGGACCGGTGCAATGAGACGAAGCAGTCGCAGGCTTTGATTAGCGAAGTCACTTCCGCGCGGTTCATGATGCGATCGACGACGAAGACATTCGCGCATCCAGCCATCTCTTCGCGAACCGATTGCATTAACGGCTCGCGATAATCAGGATTATTAAACTTCATCACCAATCCGACACTCGCATCCGCACCGTCAAACGCAGTTTTGAAAGCCCGCAACACACCAAGCGGGTTCTTTCGTTGCAACACACTGTTCGTGTCGAACATCGCCAGGAACAGATAACGATCCTCGGGCAGTCCAAACTGACTACGCGACGGGCTACTTTCATCATCGCTCAGCATCACCACGGGCGGCATGCGCACGACGGGCACCGACGACATGCCCGCGACAGCCGCGATCTTCGCTAACACAGCATCGGCGATGAATTGCGATCCGGCCCACACTTCGTCAACAAACTCAAACTCCTTCAACCATTCATCCGGCAGCTCCGGTAACTCCCAGTACCACTGCGCCACCACATATCGATCGCTCAACAACGTCGCCGGCACCTGCGTTCGCAGATGCAGACTCTGATCGGGATTCATAAACACGATCGTCGTATCGTAGTCCGAGCGAGCGACTTCTTTACGCGTCCATGAATAGTCAGTGTGTTGCGAGTAGTTGCCGCTTTCGACGTTGATGATATTGAACGGAATCCCCGCGGTCTCGATCGCCGCCGCCATGCCACGCGCGACGACCCCCAACCCCATTTCGGCGCGAATGTAAGCGATGAGATTGACGCCGGGCTCATAAGTTCGGCGAGGATTCTGGCGAAAGAGTTTCTTGGCTCGGATGAGGCGCGCTAACCGGTATTCGTTTAATCGATCGTTGAGACTTCTTCTTACTGACAACGGCAAGACTGAACCTGCGGCGCGTTTTAGTTTGCGAAACGTCGACAAGCTCGTCTCACCCCACCTGCGTTTCAACCGGCAACTCGCGACCTTGCAGCGCGTCGGCGCCCCAGGTCCAACTGCTTACGTTGCCACGCGAGAAAGTCCGGGCATAGTTGATGGCCTCGTCGAGACTGCCAAATTCGCGCGCCGAAGCGGCGGGCGTTTTCTTCCCGAGGTTTTTCAACTTATGAACAACCGAGTGCAAACGACGCCGCGTACTGCGCTCGCCAATCTCTTCGCGATATCCGTGTTGCACCAGCAGCGCGTGCGTGCGCGCACGCAGTTCTGGATCGCCGACTTCCATGACTTCGGCGGCATTGGCGCGCAGATAGTTTTCCAGATTCACTTCCGGAAAGCGCGGGCTTTGGGTCTCTTGTTTATAGATCAAATACTCATTGAAGACCGCATTAGTGGCCGTAATTAAGGAGGGAATAGGCGTCGCGTAATTGCGGTTCAAACTGTCGACGGCAAGATTTGCAGCGAAGTCGTCCAGTTCGGGCGTTGACTCGCCGCGCGATCCGGAGGCCCCCAGACTGCGATCCAGCGCGTAATGAAACAGAGGCGATTTGTCGTAAAACAGAATCGACGGCTCGAGGTCCAAACAGCGAAAGCAGAAGTTAAAGTCAGGTGCGATTGAGGAGAACACGTTCCCAAAACGTTCGCCGATCTGTTCCAAAACTCGCCGGGGCACAATACAGTTCAACATGCGCGGCAAACCATGATGAAGAATGGCTTCAGAGGTCAGCCACAACAAACGCTCTGAATCAACTTCCAACAGCTTCTCCGTCACTTCGTATTCCTCGAAGCGAATCGGTCGCGTGTGATCGCAGATCCGATCGTGGTTATAGCTGATGACCTTGTCGGGGTAGACCGCGGCCAGATCGAGGAGTTCTGTGAGCGCCCCGTTCTTAAACATCATGCGGTCCGTCAGATAAATGAAATGGCTGGCATTGTTATTGGCGAGAGCTTGTTCGATGGCCCATTGCCAATGTGCGGGCATCGGCAGCGCTTGCGGTGGTCGCAGGTAACGCAGACGCGGATGGCCGAGCGTAGTGCAGAAAGTCTCGAGCTGGCGTCGTTCATTTTCGGCGGTTGAATTATCCGAAACCAGGACCCAGGCATCGTCCACCGGCTTTTCGATAACGGAACGAGCCGCATTGACGGCCAACTGGGCCCGGTTGCGCGTCGGAATCACCACCACCGCGCCACGGTAATTCGAAGTTGGATTCATCGCCTCAGGAACTTACGCGTTTCAGGAAAGCTGAGGGCCAATAGGTAACGCGCTCTGTAATCCCACTCTCGTTAAAAAGAAATACCGGCTCTTCGATCTCGAACTCCGGATGCGCGGCGATAAACTCGAGCGCCGCCTGTCGCGGATTGTTCCACGTCCAGTCGGGTTGCGTGCGCGGCGCACCGGCGATGTCCTCCATGATTCCATCCATGGCGACTGCGTACGAGCCCTGCGTCACAAACGGAGCGTAGGCGTTGAGCTCGCCGAGCACGTGCGCTTTCGAGTGGTTCGAGTCGAGCAGGACCATCACCGTCTCGCCGGGTTTCACTTGCGCCTTCACTTGTTCGACAATCGACGGCGCGACCGAGTCGCCTTCGATCAGCGTGATGTAAGACGAAAGCTCGTGCGCCTCGATCGCCGAGCGATTGTGCGGCCGAATCTCGACGTCGACTCCTATCACGCGTCCAGTGCTGATCGCCTTGCAAAGACTCGCATAAAAGATCAGCGACCCACCGTGAGCCACGCCGGTTTCGATAATCACGTCAGGCTTAAGGCGATAGATTACCTCCTGCAACCGCAGCAGGTCTTCGGGAAGTTGGATGATCGGACGGCCCAACCAGGTGAAGGTGTAGACATACTTCACGTCCCATCCCGAACGCAGCCACAACTTGCTCAGGATGCGGAACGCCTCGGGTGTGCCGATCTGATATTCCCTCCGCGTACCGTCGGGTTCCGACACCGAAACTAGATCGCCATCAACAGTAATCATGCACGAAAGTCTTTCACCATAGGTTCCAGGCAATCAAGCCGAGCGTTGATTTCGGAAAGCACTTGTGGCCAGCGACAGTTCGCGATCGAAGGTCAGATGCACAAGCGAAACCGGCGACGTGACGAGCGTTTCGTCTTCGACCCAGCGAACCATTCCGGGTTCTTCAATGCGACGCAACGGGACACGCTTTGTCTCGGTTGCCAGCTTGAGAAAGAAACGCAACGCGGGATTGTCCGTACGGACACGTCCGCGGATGATCTTCAATCCGAGTTGCTCGTAGGTCCAGCCGAGCAGCGTGAGAAACGCCCTGGTCATGATGCCGGGAGCAGCTTTCACGCCGCGAACAGCCGCATCAGCTTCTCCCTCTTGTCGTTCCCAATCGATAAAGCCGAGTCCCAGATAGCCTATGGTTTGGCTGTTCAAGTCGTCGAGCATAAACATGATACGGGTGGGATCGGGACCAATCACTTCGGTAAGCCACGCTGCCGTCCGTGTCTCCGTTGCCTCAAACTCGGTGAGAAACGAGTGCACGTGCCGGTTGCGCCACTCGGTCAGGATACGCACGTCGTTTTCATTCAGTTGCCCGGTCGAGGTACACACGGGTCGCATAAACGCCTCGACGGGATAACCGACAGGAATCGAAAGGCACGGTCGGTTGAGAGTCGAGTTTTCCTTCAGCGCCTGGAACAGATCCCTTGCTGCGTACAATTCGCTTACCTCGTTTGAAAGAACTCGCGTATGCCGTCGATCACGCGATCGAGCGTCTCGGTCGCCATCTTCGAATGCAGCGGCAGCGAGAGCACTTCATGACCCAACCGGTCCGTTACCGACAAGTCGCCGCGGCGGCAGTCTTTGAGCAACGTGAACCAGTGACCCGGTTGCCAATGGATGCCGGTATCGATGCCGCGCTCGGCCAGATACGCACGTAGAGCGTCGCGCTTATCTCCCGGCACACGCACGTAATAGAGAAACGGCGTGATGTCGTGGAAGTCAGTTATCGGAACAATCACTTCCGGAATATCGATCAACTGCTCGTTGTAGTAACGACACGCAGAGTTGCGGCTTTCGGAGATGACGTCGATCTTCGCAAGCTGCGCGAGGCCGATGGCGGCGTGCATGTTCGCCATGTGATAGCGAAAGCCGATCGTGCGCATGTCGTATGTCCAGGCGCGAGCGTTGGTGTACATCACCGTCGCAGGTTGGCTCATTCCGATCAGGCGCATCTCGTGAACGCGTGCCAGTTCTGCTTCACTACGAACAATAACCGCGCCGCCGTCGATGCACGTGATGGTCTTGACGGGATCGAAACTGAACGTCGTTACATCCGAGAAGCTGCCGACCATCCGGCCGTCGCTTTTCGAGCCAAACGAGTGCGACGCATCGTGCAGCACCCTGAGATTGTGCGCGCCCGCCAGCTCCGCGACCCGATCGTGATCGCAAAGCACGCAATCGTAATCCATCACGATGATCGCCTTCGTGCGCGGCGAGATCACTTCTTCCGCTTTATCGAGATCGATGCAGAGCGAATCTTCGTCGACGTCGCAAAATACCGGCTCCGCGCCCGTTGCGAGAATCGCCTGGAAGTCGGCAGCGTTGTTGAACGAAGGCGTGATCACCTCGTCCCCTGGTCCAACTCCCAGCGCCAGCAGCCCCAGGTGAATCGCGGCATGTCCGGTGCTCACAGCGGCAACGTAACGATCGCCGGCGCCGAGATATTTCTTGAGCTGCTCTTCGAAGTCGCCGACGTAACTTCCCATGCCGAGCCATCCCAATTCCAGCGCTTTGCGGCTGGCCTCAAACTCTTCCTGTTCGATGAGCGGCTTAAAGACGGGTATTTTCTCAAGCCCCATTTGAAGTTCCTCGGGCCACCGGCTTACGGAGCAGATGAACGTCGTGCAGGAAGTCGCTGTGTTGGCCGCCGGGGATGAAGTCGACCACGGTGAAGTTTTCGGCAATCTTCTCGTGAACGTAGCTCACGGGGTGAAACACCGCGCAGAAGTTTGAACCGGACTGTTGCTGTTCTCTGATCACCAGTTCTCCGCTGCGGAATTGCGTTAATTCGTCCGGCGTCAAGGTCCCAAGGTAATACTCGCCGTGAGTGGTAAACCAAACGTACCCACCCGGTTTGAGCACCCGCGACAGTTCATTGATCCAGAAAAACTGCAAGGGCTCGCTCAGGTGCGTAAACACCGAGAACGCGTAAATGAAATCAAACGTCTCGGCTTCGTATGGCAGTTCTCCGGAAAGCGTGTTGACTCCAAATTCCGCGAACTTCAGATTGCTCCGGCACCAATCGATTAACGCTGGATTGTAATCGGTCCCATGCCAGGCGGGACCTTTGGTCGAACTCCAGTGCCGCATGACGCGTCCCACGCCGCAGCCGAAATCGAGGATCGCGCCAAGTTGTTCGACGTTCAGATCGTGCTTTTTCAATAACCGGCGAATCGATTCGTTGGTCGTGCGTCCGCTTTCAAGAAACTTCTGCGGATTGCGATGGCCCGCGACGAGATAGATCAATTCGGCTGGAGGAATCGCGGGCTGACCATCAAGCCGGTTCTTCACGCGCGTGGCGTAATGCCCGGGCAGCACTTTGTATTCGTGCAGACCTTCCTTCCACTCGAGTGGCACCGCGCGCTTCAGCGTTTTGTACAAACTCATGTTTCGTTCACATCGAACTTACGTACCTAATAACAAGTCCGGAAGGGGGCAAGCAAAGCGCGCCCCCGCTCTCGCTTCGGCGGGGGCGTCGCCCCCTTCCCAACTTGTTCTTGCTAAAGATCTCGCAGTCATCCCTGGAAGTCCGGAAAGTTTTGGTCGCGCGCGTTGATGGTGATGCCATCGGTGGCGGGCCAGTCGATGCCGAAGGCCGGATCGTTCCACCGTACACCGCCTTCATGGTCGGGGTTATAAACGTTTGAGATTTGGTAGAAAACTTCGCCGTTGTCTTCAAGCGTTTGAAACCCGTGAGCAAACCCCTTCGGCACATACAACATTAATCGATTTTCTTCTGTCAACGTTTCACCGATCCACTGCTTGAACGTCGGGGAGTCGGGCCGCAAGTCGATGATCACATCGAAAACCCTGCCCTTGGTACACCGGACGAGCTTTGCTTGCGCATGTTCGCCTTTTTGAAAGTGCATTCCGCGGATGGTGTACTGTCTCTTGCTAAACGAAATATTGCACTCGGCCATATGCGGGTCTAGTCCGTGACTCTCAAACTCCTTCAGCGAAAAGCTGCGCGCCAGGAACCCGCGAACGTCTTCGAACCTTTGCGGCTCGATCACGAAAGCGCCTTTAAGTTTTGTTTCCCTGAAAGTGATACCCATTTTTCTACACAACCTTAACGGATGGAATAGGAATGATGAAGTGTCCGCCCCGGGCACGATATTCAGCCTGCTGTTGGAGGATTTCCTCGGCGAAGTTCCAGGTGAGCAGCAACACGTAATCCGGCATGTCGTCCAGTAGCTTTTCCGGCGGATGAATTTGCAAGTGCGTGCCGGGAGTGTAGAGACCTTGTTTGACGGTACTGCGATCGACGACGTAATCGAGCGTTTCCTGGCCGATAACACAGTAGTTCAAGAGCGTGCTGCCCTTTGCCGACGCGCCATAGACCGCGATGCGTTTACCTTCCTGCTTTAATGTTCGCAACAGCGCAACCAGGTCGGTGCGAAGACGCTCAACTCTATTGCCGAAATCCGCGTAAACATTACTGTCGCGGACCCAGCCGGCTTCCTCATGCAGCAGTTGTAACACTGAATCGTCCGGATCGCGTTTGTACGAGGCGTAGAGACGCAGCGTCCCTCCGTGAATCGGCAGCCGTTCAACTCGCCAGATGTTCAGCAAATTACGATTGAAAAGCTCATAGAGTGCGGTCAGCGAGAAGTAGCTGAGATGCTCGTGATAAATCGTGTCGAATTCGCAGGCATCGATCATATCTTTGACATATGGCACCTCGATGACCGCGACGCCGTCGATCTTCAACAATATTCCAAGACCAAAGACGAAGTCGTTCAGATCGCAGACGTGGGCCAGAACGTTGTTGGCGTGGATCACGTCAGGATCGAAGTCTGACAGACGCAGCATTCGCGCGAGGAATTCTGTAAAGAACTCAGGGATCGTCGGGATGCCCTGTTCTTCCTGGGCGACGCGCGCGATGTTTACGGCGGGTTCGATCCCCAGTACGCGAATACCCGCGCTCTTGTAGTGCCTTAATAAGTAGCCGTCGTTGCTGGCAAGCTCAACCACGAGATTGTTTGGACCCAGGCCATACTCGTCGATCATTCTGGCGGCGATGTCCGCGGCGTGTCGCAGCATCGTATCCGAGAAGGACGAGAGGTAGAAGTAATCACGAAAGAGTTTTTCCGGCGAGACTGTTTCCGTGATCTGGACCAGCGTGCACGACGGGCAAAAGACGAGATCGAGAGGAAATGTTTCTTCGGGTTGTGCGAGCTGCTGCGTAGTGAGCAGCGCGTTGGCTAACGGCGTGTGTCCGAGCGACAGAACCTGCTGGAGATCAGCGTTGCCGCATGAGCGACAGGAGGCCGCACTCATTTGCCGGCCCCGAAGAAGTCTCGATACCACGCGATCGTCGCGCGCAAACCTTCGTCCAGCGTAAAGAGCGCTTTCCAGCCAAGCACGCCACGTGCTTTTTCCGCACTCAAGTATTGCTGACGGATCTCGTTGACCACTTCGTTCCGCACTTCCGCTTCGAGATCCGAATCCATCAACTTCAGAATGCGCTCGACCAGCTCAAGCACCGTCACCTGCGTCTCGTTTGAGAAGTTGAAAGCCTGACCTTTCAACGACGGATCGCTCGCCAGCCTCTCTGCCAGAGACATGTTCGCGGCTGCCCCGTCTTCGACGTAGAAATAATCACGGACAAATTGGCCATCCGACCGAACCACTGGACGCTGACCGCGCAACACCGAACGAATCGTTCCGGGAACAATGCGGTTCCAATTCAGATCGCCGCCGCCGTAAAGATTGCCGCAACGCGTTATTGCGACCGGAAGATCGTAAGTTGCCGCGTACGCCTGCGCGATCAGATCAGCGCACGATTTACTGACGTCGTAGGGATGACGGCCCACCAGCGGAGCGTCTTCATTGTATGGAAGCTCGTCGTGTTCGCCGTAGGCCTTGTCAGACGATGCGACGACGATGGAGCTTATCGCGGGACTGCGACGACACGCTTCCAGCAACGTCCACGTGCCGCCGACGTTACTTTCAAACGTCGAAACCGGATTGCGGTTCGCGATGCCGACAATCGTTTGCGCCGCAAGATGAATGACGGTATCGATCTCATACTCACCAAGCGCGCGTTCCACCGTCTCTTGATCACGCACGTCGCCGCGCACGACCTTCACGTTTTCGAGCACTCCGCCACGGATCAATTCGGATTGCGGCACCCAGTCGCGCAACAGACAAACGACGTCCGCGTCCGCGCGAAGCAACCGGCGCACTAGCCAACTGCCCAGCAGGCCACTCGCACCGGTCACAAACACCGGTCGGTCCCGCCAGAAATCCGTGTTGACTGTGTCGTCTACGCCCATACTTTCCACGGCGGATTATTGCTCCACAGACTCTGTAACAACCTGACTTCACGCATCGTGTCCATGCATTGCCAAAACTCTTCATGACGAAACGCCACGAGTTGCTTGTCGGCCGCGAGCTTTTCGAGTGCGTCCGCTTCGAGACTGCTGTCCTCGCCCGCCAGATAATCAAAGACGGCCGGCTCCAATACCATGAACCCCCCGTTGATCCAGCCTTCGCCGATTTGCGGTTTCTCCGTGAACTCCGTCACCAGGTCTCCCGAGAATATCAGACCACCGAAGCGCGCCGGCGGACGCACTGCTGTCACAGTTGCAATTCGTCCCTGGGCCTTGTGAAATTCCAGCAACCGCGAAAGATCGACGTTGCTCACGCCGTCGCCGTAGGTCAGCATGAACGTGCCGTCGCGAAGAAACGGCTCGAGACGTTTCACGCGACCGCCGGTATTCGTCTCCTGCCCGGTGTCTTTCAGGTGGACCATCCAGTCTTCACACTCGCTGTCTTGGTTCTTGACCACGCCGTTCGAAAGGTCCAACGTCATGTTTCCACTCAACGCGCAGTAGTCAAGAAAGAACCGCTTGACCATCTCCCCGCGATAGCCCAGCGCGATGAAGAACTCTTTGAAACCATGATGCGCGTAGTGCTTCATGATGTGCCAAAGAATGGGACGTCCGCCGATTTCGACCATTGGTTTCGGCCGAACTTCAGTTTCTTCAGTCAGCCGCGAGCCTTGCCCGCCGGCGAGAATTACGACTTTCATGTCGAAGCTCCTGCGGCCGGTGAAGGCGTGTAGTGAGACGTCCAGTTGAGCATCGGCCGAATTATACCCGGCATTGGACCAGCGTAGCTGCCGCGGACGGAGTTGCCGTCCAGCGTGTCGATCACGTGGAAAGCGACGACGTCGCGTTCAAAGAAGTGAATCTTGACCGGATCGAGCGTGCTGATGGCCGCGCCGATAATCAATGCTCCTTCAGCCAGAAAGTTTCCCGGGATCCATGCAGTGCTCACATAGCGGCCGGCCGGGCGCGGTTTTTCTTTCCACTGCTCGTCCTGTTCGGAAGCGACGAAGACGCAGAGACCCTCCTGATTTATGAAGTTATAACTGGGCACCAGCACCTGGCCGGGCGTCAACACTTCAAACTCCATTTCCACGCCTACGGGGGCGCGAATATCGATGCTCTCGCAGATCTCGCCGTCTTCCGAACGCACGTGAATCGAACATAAGCGAACGATATCGTTGCCGGGCGCCTTGGAAAGATCCTTCCACTCCCGCGAAGCATTCGTTCTCGTACCCGATCCGAGATACAGGCCGACCGCTTCCGGTGATGGTCCATCAAACGAGACTGCTCCGTTTTCCAACACGATGGTCCGCGGGCACAAACGCGTGACGGCCGGCATGTTGTGAGAAACAAAGACCACGGTGCGACCCCTCTCTCGAACGTCTTCCATCTTGTCGAGACACTTGCGCTGAAAGCGCGCGTCGCCAACCGCCAGCACTTCGTCAACCAGCAGTATCTCCGGATCGAGATGCGCCGCGACGGCAAACGCCAAACGCAAGTACATGCCGCTCGAGAAGTGCTTCACCGGCGTGTCGATAAAACTCTCGACTTCGGAGAATGCTACGATCTCGTCAAACTTCCGACGAATCTCGACGCGCGACATGCCCATGATCGCGCCGTTCAGATAAATGTTTTCGCGTCCGGTGAGTTCAGGGTGAAAGCCGGTACCGACTTCGAGCAAGCTCGCAACGCGCCCGTACATCTCAATGCGCCCTGACGATGGTTGAGTGATCCGCGACAACACTTTCAACAGCGTCGATTTACCCGCGCCGTTGCGGCCGATGATCCCCAGCACCTCGCCCGCCGCGATCTCGAAAGTGACGTCCTGCAATGCATTGACAACGCCGTTTCGCTGATTCGATTTGAATCGTTTCAGCGGAGACGTGACGGCCTCCGCGATAGTGTCGCGCAGCGTATTGAATGAGTTTCGTGTGGCGCCGATTTGATACTGCTTGCAGACGCTGGTGGCTTTGATGATCGGCTTCATCGGGTAACACAGATTACACAGATCGAGGAAAAAGAGAAATTCCCCGCACGCCACGGAAACGTGCGGGGAATTGTGGTCCGGATTTCCGGACCTTGCTCGGTTTGGTTGAAACCAACGCGCGTTACTGAATTGTCACCAGGCCGCCGCCCGGTCCACCGCCGCCGTTGGCGACGCTTCGGTTCTGGCCGTCCGTTTGAATCACAGCCACGGTGCCGCCGAACCCGGTGGTGTTGTTGTTGAGCTGGTTGCTCAACGCCCGGACTGTCGAGCCGGCCGCTGCGTTAATCCCGGTGCCGTTGTTCGAGAGAACGCTGTCGCGGATCGTTATCGTGGCTGAAGCAGCCGTGGTCGCGACGCCATTCGTCGAGTTCGCTGCGAACCGGCAATTGTCGACTGTGCCAAAGCCATTGGTGCTAACGTCGAGACCAGTCGTGTTGCCTTCGATGTTCGAGTTGCGGATGTTGGCGACTGCGAAACCCGCCGTTGTCGTAACTCGGATACCGGTAATGTTCTTGTGGATCATCGTGTCAGACACGTAGAGATTGCAGCTCGCCGCAGTGGCGACTCTGATGCCGATACCTGATGTTGTTCCGTTGCCGGTGTTGCCGTCGATCACCGAATCTTCCACCCACACGTTGTTGGCCGCGAGAATGCTGACGCCGTTGATGCCCGTGGAAACGCCATTGATATCGAGGGCTCGCAGGCGGACGGCTTTACGCACGTCGTTCACGTCGGTGATGTTGATGATGACGCCGTTTACCGAAGCGTTGAGAATCGAACCGTATCCCGCGCCGTGAGTGCCGTTGATATAGATCGACTTGGTGATCGTCACAGCACCGTACCCCCCTGGATCGAGAACACTGATCTCACCATCCTTGGACGTCTTGCTGATTGCGCCCGCGAACGTTTTGCAAGGCGCGGTGCGACTGCAAGGGTTTAAGTCGTCGCCGACACCGGACACCCAAGTGCGGGACTGGGCTTGAGCGGCAGCGGCCATAACCAACACGAAAGTGACAACGAGCAACGCCTTGAGGGTGGGGTATGAATTAGTCATTTCTGCTCTCCTTTAAGGTTGAAGGGTCTGGCTGTCGGGTTTATCGAGGTTCATCGCGCTTTAATCGGGGGGACACAGATTACACGGATTCCCGGAAAAGTAAATAGATTTGGGTGCAAGAAAATCCCCGCACGCCTGGGAGAGCGTGCGGGGAACTGTGGTCCAGATTTCGTGGACCTTGCTCGATTTGGTCGAAACGAGCGTTACTGAATTGTCACAAGGCCGCCACCCGGTCCACCGCCGCCGTTGGCGACGCTTCTGTTCTGACCGTCGGTCTGGATCACGGCGGTGGTGCCGCCGAAGCCGGTGGTGTTGTTGTTGAGTTGATTGCTCAACGCCCGGATTGTCGAGCCGGCGGCGGCGCTGATGCCGGTGCCGTTGTTCGACAGCAGGCTGTCGCGGATCGTGATGGTTGCGCTGGCTACGAGCGTGGCCACGCCGTTCGTGGTG